>Ga0209216_1000265_pt1 | contig 10264 bp, 18 predicted proteins | sample TexAe_OM2H0_O2_FD_187940 | JGI IMG/M metagenome (GOLD analysis project Ga0209216, IMG submission 187940) | Forest soil microbial communities from Davy Crockett National Forest, Groveton, Texas, USA - Texas A ecozone_OM2H0_O2 (SPAdes) (version 2) | ecosystem: Environmental > Terrestrial > Soil >... | reverse complement strand
GCCACGGCCCCGCCGGCGCCGCCCGCGTACGCCACCGAAGACCGCGTCCGGGCGATGATCGCCGAGGCGGTTCTGCCCCTGTACGAAAGCCCCCAGGCAACCGTGCCCGACCCGGACCCGCACGACGTCGGCCACCCCGACCCGGCCCCCGAGGTGATGTGCACCCGCGTCCAGCCCCTCCAGGGGGTGCACCCGGCCACCAGGTGCACCTGGTGCGGGTTCCTGTGGACCGACCACCCCACGTTCGCCGAGCAGCTCCAGAAGGTCGGCGAGGCGGCCGCCAAGGTGATGGCCCCGTACAAGCAGCTCCTCGGCTGCGAGTGCGGGCACGGGTGGGGAGTGCACTCGCCGGACAGGTGCAGCGCAGTGCATCGTCCCCTCGGGGGTGCACTGCACCAGTGCACCTGCACCCGCACCCCGCCCAAGGCGCAGCCGTGAGCCCGATCACCACGGTCTACAACGGGGACGACGGGTTCATCCTGACGATCACCTCGTACCCCGAGTGCCCCCAGTGCGGGGCCGACTGGGAGGACGACCACCGCGACGGCGGCCGTTGCCCCGGCAAGCCGCAGGGGTGCACCTGCCGATGCGACATCCAGTGGCACAACCGCATCGGCGGGTGCACGCCCCGAGTGGGGTACTGCCCCTGCGTCTACGGCCGCCGCCCCACCGACTACTCCGGAGAGGACTGGATGCACCGTGACGACTGATCGCGTACTCCGACATGACTGGCTCCTCTGGGGTGCGGTCGGGTGCGCACTCGTGGGCACGGCACACTCCGAATGGAGCCTCGCCGTATCCGTGGGTGCACACCCCTGGATCGCCGCAGCCGTACCCGGCGCACTCGACCTGTACGTGGTCCGTGCACTCCGCGTCGGCCGGGACGTGTTCGTGGCCGTACTCGCCATGGTCGCGGCCAACGTCGCCTGGTACCTGGTGCACTCGGGCGACCTCCCGGTGGACTGGCCGCTGCGGAGTGCAGTGGGTGCACTCGCACCCCTCGTGCTGTGGCGGGTGTACTCGCTCAAGTACACCCGCACCTGCAAGGAGCTGCTGTGGGGCGTGCCCCCACCTGCACGAGGTACAGAGCCGGGTACGGACGCGGGTGCGGTGAAGGCGCCCGAGTACGACCCGGGTGCACCCCTGGACCCGCCCGCCGTACTCGAACCCCTCGGAGTGCACCCGGACCCCGTACCCGAGTACGTACTCGCTGAGTGGTCCGAGCAGCAGGCCAAGAAGGAGCGCCGCCGGGGCGACAGCCCGGTGCCGTACCTGACCCCCGTACCCGACCTCCCGACCGAGGAGGTGCACCCGAGTGCAGCGCGTACAGGTGCACTCCTGACCGGGGACCTGGCGTACCTGGACGCGGCCGCCGAGTACATGGCCGACGCGGACAAGCCGTCCGCCCGCGGCCTGCGGGCGCACCTCAAGAGCGTCGGGTGCGGCGTCGGCCAGGACCGGGCCGGCAGGCTCTACAAGCACCTGGGGGGCACGCCGTGAGCACGACCGACCCGCTCTACGTCGTGGCGCTGAACTACAGGCAGTTCCTGGACTGGTGCCGGCGCAAGGGCCACAACCCGAACCGGCGCCCGTCCACCGTGGTCTACGTCCGGGACGCCAAGCGCTTGATGGGCCTGCACAACGTCCGGATCGTGTTCGTCCAGAACTGGGAGGACCGCGAGGACTGGCGAGAGATCTACAACCGCGCGCTCATCGTCGGGAGGCGACCGTCATGAAGGAAACGATCGAGGCGATCATCTGGGGTGCCTGGTGGGCCGTCGGGGTCCTGGCCGTGCTCGTCATCCTCCTGGACTGGGTGTTGTCATGATCGGCGTGACCATCGGCGGCGTGACCGTCGGATTGGCGATCCTGGTCTGGCAGTGGTTCTCCTGGTGGCCCGGTCGGGCCTCGCTGCTCAAGAAGCCGGTCAAGCACATCGGCGGCCTGGCCCCGTTTCTGCTCGCCTGGGCGTATGGGGCGCTCGCCACCCTCACCACCATGGGACTGATCGGCATGGCTTTCGACATGGCCTTGTGGGCCTCCAACTGGCTCGGCGACGCGGCCCTGTGGTTCGGCGTCGGCCACCCGCCCGGCCGCACGGCTGCGGGCGCCCCGATCGCCCTCTCAGGCTTCGGGACGTGCATCGTGTTCCTGGCCACCATCGCCATCGTCGGGGCGATCAAGTTCCGCCCGGCGATCGCCGGGGACCTGAAGCGGGGCGCCTGGTGCGGCTGCTGCCTCGGCACCTCGGCGACCTTCTCAGCCATCGTCGCCGTCCCGCTGGCCAACGGCACGAACTGGATCGGCGCCCTGGTCTACACGGGGGCCGCCGGATGAGCGGCGAGGAGGAGGAGGAGGACGAGCGGGGCTCCGGCTGCGGGGCCGTCCTGGTCGTCGGCATCGTGGTCCTGGTGCCGCTCCTCGTGCTCTACGCGATCACCCCCGAGGGATTCATCCTCGCCCTCGGGGGCACCGGCTGGGGCGCCATCATCTGGGCCGCGTACCACACCCCGAGGTCCGTGCGCACTACACCGGACCCCGCTCCCCCACCGCTCCCCGAGAGGGGCTCGGAAGAGGAACCGCAGGTCACAGCAGTACGCGACACCAGCCACCCGAACCGGTGGCTCACCCCCCGGCCGAGCCGCTGGCTCGCCGAGGACACCTCGAAGGAGACAGGGACATGATCGACTACCGACTCGTACTGATCGCGCTCAACCTGATCGCTGCACTGGTCGTTGCGGCTCGCCTGCGTGCCAGCGAACGGGGCCGGGGCCTGAACGGGTTCTGCCTCGGCATCAACCTCATGGCTGCCCTGTGGCAGACCGCGAACGTTCTGGAGGGCTGATGACGGACAAGCGCACCACGAAGATCGTGTCGGTCCTGGTGGAGCTGACGTTCCACGGCGACTACCTCGACAGGGATGAGGTAGTCGGATACGCAGAGGGCTGGATCGACGCCGGCCTGGAAGACCGGGACGACCTGCGCGGCTGGACCACCACCTTCGGTCCCGTCCGCGAGATCGGACCCGACCTGCCGATCAAGGAGATCTGACCATGATCAACCACGTCACCATCTACTGCGCCCGCTGCGGGGGCTGGGTGCAACCGCACCTCCACCCCGAGGACCAGGAACAGCACCGCCAGGCCCAGCAGAACGAGGAGAGCTGACCATGGGCATGAACCCGGGCGAGCTCGCATGGCGCCTGTCGGCCACCTTCGGTTAGCCTGACCCCTGTCGGCCCCCCAGCGGACACCTAGCCCCCTCCCAGACGCTCCGGGAGGGGGCTTTGTCATACCCTGAGATCACCACCGACACAGGGACGTGATGGCATTGGACTCCGCCGAGCGAGTTGCACAGCAGTTCCACGAAGCCTACGAAGACCTGGCGCCCGAGTTCGGGTACGAGACCCGGGAGGCATCCCGCAAGCCCTGGGACCAGGTTCCCGAACAGAACCGCAGCCTGATGATCGCGGTAGTCCAGAGGCTGAAAGACACGGGGGCGGTGATCTTCTAATGGCAACACCCATGACCCCCGAACGGTTCGCCGCAGTCCTGCGCGCCGAGGGCCTGACGGTCGTCGAAATCGGCAACTGGAAGACCCACAACCGGAACCACAAGGGCCCCTGGGGGCCGATCAACGGCTCGATGCTCCACCACACCGCCAGCCGCGGCGAGCTCGCCACCGTCGAGCTCTGCCGGGCCGGGTACACCAGCCTCCCCGGGCCGCTCTGCCAAGTCGTCATCGCCAAGAGCGGCAAGGTCTACCTGATCTCCGCCGGGCGCGCCAACCACGCCGGCGGCGGAGACCCCAACGTGCTGGCGGCCGTGATCGACGAGCAGTACGGCGCCCGGCCGCCCGTCCCCCGCGTCGGCAACGCCAACGGCGTGGACGGGAACACCCACTTCTATGGCGCCGAGTGCGAGAACCTCGGCGACGGCAAGGACCCCTGGCCGGAGATCCAGGTGGAGTCCATGGTCAGGTTCTGCGCCGCAGTGAACCGGGAGAACCGCCACACCGAGAAGTCGTCGATTGCACACGCCGAGTGGTCCTCGGACAAGTCGGACCCGTTCGGACCCGGGTACCCCGGGCACTCGGCCATGCGTGCGAGGATCAAGGAACGGCTCGCGCACCCGCCGAGCTGGAACACCCCGACCGAACAGGGACCCGACGTGACCGCACCCTTCCGCACCCTCCTCTCCCGTCAGACTGACGTCGTCCTCCAGCCCGACGTCCCCTACACCATCTACTGGGAGTCGGAGTACCTGGACGACGCCAACGAACACGGCGCCGGCGGCAAGACCGTCATGACCGCCGGGACCTACTCGGGTCTCGTCAACCTCTACATCGACGGCCTACCCGAGAACGAGGTACTGGAGGTGTTCCCGATCGAGGAGGACGCCAACGGCGTCCAGGTCGGCTCCGGGTTCACCACCGACGTCCAGGGCCGCGTCGGCTCCGCGCCGCTGCGCGCCACCGTCCCCGTCATGGGCTCGGTCGGCTCCCGGCTCGCGACCCAGGTCATCTCCCGGGCGGCCGAGCCCGTCAACCTGCGGCAGGCGTGGCTGTCGCTCCAGCACTGGAACTGACGGCCGGGTGGATGAGCCCACGCTCGCCGAGATGATCCGGGCGCTACAGGCCGACGTGTCCCGGATGGTGGCCGCGCAGGAGCGCTACGTCACCAAAGAGATCATGGACTTGCGACTGGAGAAGATCGCCGAGAACCAGGCCGAGGACCGCGCCCGGCTGGACACCATGTCCCGCTGGGTGTGGTCGGCCGTGGTCGGACCTGTCATCGTGGGCCTCATCCTGTACCTGCTGATAGGGAAGACGCCATGAAGTCGCTCCGCTGGTGGCTGCTCCTGGTGGCCTTCTCGGTCGGCGTGGCGTACGCCATCGCGTACGGGCAGAACGTCGCCGAGCGCATCGACCGGGCCGAGGCCGACCGGGCCGCGCTCGCGCAGCAGGTGCGCTCCCTCGGGGGCATCCCGGTCGCCGGGCCCAAGGGCGACTCCGGTACCCCCGGCATCAACGGCAAGGACGGACGCGATGGCAAGGACGGATCACCTGGATCGGACGGCAGCCCTGGCCCGAGCGGCCCGCCAGGATCGGACGGCGCTCCGGGATTGGCTGGATCGGATGGTGCACGGGGCGATGCAGGTGCGCCAGGGCCGGTCGGACCGACAGGACCCGCAGGACCACAGGGGGAGCCCGGGCCGCAAGGTGACCCGGGGCCCCAGGGTCCTGCGGGTCCGCAGGGCGACGCGGGCCCGCCTGCTGAGGCCTGCCCGGTGGGTACCGCAGGTGAGATCGTAGAGCTGAACGGCCACGACTACTGGTTGTGCCGAAAGGTGACGTAAGGGGCGAGACGGGATGAGTGAGCAGATCTGGACGCGGCGGGACGGCGAGTCACCGGACGCGTACGAAACGTTCAAGAAGTACCTGTACCTGGGTGCTGGCCGGACCCTGGAAAAGGTCAGGGAGGCCTCGGGACGAACGCGGGCTTCTGTGGAGGCTCTGTCCGCCAAACACGACTGGATCGCCCGCACCATCGCCTACGACAGCTACATCGTCACGGCCGATACCGACGGGCTGGTCCACGCGCTGGCCGAGACGCGGGACAAGAACCTCGCCCTCATGGACAAGCTGCGCGGCCTGCTCGACTCCCGGCTGGACGACTTCATCAGCCGCCGGGACGACCCCACCATCCGCTGGACGCAGGCCTGCATCGCCATGACCAAGATCGAAGCCAACTCCCTGGCCATGGGCGAGACCAAGAAGTCCACCGAGAAGATCCAGCAGATCGAGGCCCTGGTCGAGCGCGCCCTCGAACTCCAGAACCGGGTGCCGGAGGAGGCGTGATGTGCCCCACCTGCGGCCACCCCGGCACGGACCACTACCCCGAGGACAAGGACGAACTCGGAGGCGACGTGTGGTTCTGCTTCGCCAGGGATGAGGACGATCACGCCTGTGGATGCGGTGACCCGAGGCGGATCCCATGAGGCTCACCCGCGCCGAGCTGGAGCGCATGAGCCCCGCCGATCTCCTGCGCCTGGAAGAGGTCCTTGAGCAAGTCGTCCAGGACGCCGAGGGCGGCAAGGTCCCCTGGCGCTGCGGGCGGCCCGGCTGCGACGGCAAACCGCACCCGGGCCGCAACGGCCGCCACGCCCGCGCCTCCCAGCTCGCCCCCGAATGGGAGTGGGACGTCTGGATGCTCCTCGCGGGCCGAGGCTTCGGCAAGACCCGCACCGGGGCCGAGTGGGCCATCGAGAAGGCCCGCACTCTCGACCGGGGCGCCCTCATCGGCCCCACCGCCGCCGACACCCGAGACATCCTTGTCCAGGGCGAGAGCGGCATCCTAGCCTGCGCCCCCGCCACCTTCCGCCCCACCTACAACCCGTCCAAGAGGCAGCTCACCTACCCCAACGGCGCCATCCAGACGCTCTACAGCGCGGACGAGCCCAACCGCCTGCGCGGCCCCCAGCACGGATACGGCTGGTTCGACGAGCTCGCCGCGTGGCGGTACATCCAGGAGGCCTGGGACATGGCGCAGCTCGGCATGCGCCTCGGCGACCACCCGCAGATATGCGTCACCACCACGCCCCGGCCGCTGCCCCTGATCAAGCTGCTGGCCAAGGACCCGATGACCGCCCTGACCAAGGGCACCACGTACGACAACCTGCACAACCTCGCCGCCACCTTCCAGCGGGCCGTCGTCTCGAAGTACGAAGGCACCACGCTCGGCCGCCAGGAACTGAACGCCGAGGTTCTCTCGGACCTGCCGGGTGCGCTCGTGGCCATGCGCCACATCGACGGGGCACGCGTCCAGCAGGCGCCCGACAACCTCATCGACATCGTGGTCGGCATGGACCCTGCGGGTACCGGCGCCGGAGACGAGACGGGTCTCGTCGTCGTCGGCCGCGGCCCGGACGGCAAGAGCTACGTCCTGCACGACGGCTCCGAGAAGCTGTCCCCCAACGACGCCGCCAACCGCGCCTGGGGCCTGCTCGAATCCTGGTCGGCGACCCTCCTCATCGTCGAAGACAACGGCGGCAAGGACTGGATCGAGTCCGTGCTCAAAGCGGTCTACAAGGAGCGCCAGGGAGCGCTGCACACTGCGCCGCTGCGCCGCGTCAACGCCTCCCAGGGCAAGCGCCTGCGCGCCCAGCCCGTCGCCATGCGGTACGAGCAAGGCCGCGTCTGCCACGTCGGCAGCTTCCCCGACCTCGAGGACCAGCTCACCACCTGGATCCCCGAGGAGGACCCCACCATGTCCCCCGACCGGCTGGACGCCATGGTGCACGCGGTGGCCCACCTCATGAGGAAGTACGACCGCACCGAGACCCGCATGCTGTCGCCCCACGCCGTCAAGGGCACCGGCACCGGCATCCACCCCGCCATCGCCGCCCGCAGGGCCGCTGCCGAGCGCAGGGCATCATAGGAGCAACATGGACCCGATCACGCTCATCGTGGCAGCCCTGGTCACAGCCCGGATCACCCGGCTCGTTACCACCGACCGCATCACCCAGGCACCCCGCACGTGGGCGCTCCGCCGCCTGAGCTCCGAGGGGCTCACCGCCTACCTGATCGTCTGCGACTGGTGCGCGTCGTTCTACGTCGGGCTCGGGGTCGCGGCCGCCGGCTGGGCGTACGGGGCGTGGGCATGGCCGTGGATCGTGCCCCTGGGGCTCGCGTTCAGCTACGTGGCCGGATGGCTCGCACGAGGGGAGACGGAGTGATGGGCATCATCGACCGGCTGAGGGGCACCGGCCCGGAGCCGCAGGACGGGCCGAGCGCACCGCCGCGCGCCATCCTCGCCGCGGCCATGCCGATGAGCGGGCCCGGCGTGAAGGCGGTCAACCGGGGCCGGGCGCACCAGACCCAGGAACAGTGGCAGCGCGAGGCCTGGTACTACTGGGACGTCACCGGGGAGCTGCGCAGCCCCACCACGTGGATCGCCAACGCTGTGTCCCTGGCGGGCATGCACGCCACCACCCTGGACCCCGACACCGGGGAGGCCACGGGCCCCTCCGACAACGCCAACGCCATTGCGGTCGTCTCCCGGACCCTCGGCGGGGCGACGCAGCGGGCGGGCCTGCTGCGCCTGCTCGCGCTGTGCTGGCAGGTGGCGGGCGAGGCCTGGATCATCATCCGGCCGACCGCCGGGGGCAAGCCGGACGAGTGGCGGGTGCTGTCCGGCAACAAGGTGCAGGCCAAGGGCGAGCGCTGGCAGTACACCGACCCCATGAACGGCTCCGTGGTCATCCTCGGCCCGCAAGACCGCCTGATCCGCGTCTGGTGTCCCCACCCCGACGACCAGGCCAAGGCCGACTCCTCGGTGCGCTCCGCGCTGCCCATCCTCCGCGAGATCGAGAAGGCCTCGCAGAACATCGCGGCCCGGCTCGATTCCCGCATCGCGACGAACGGCCTGCTGGTCCTCGCCGATGAGCTGTCCCTGACCGGTCAGGACTTCATGGCCGAGTTCATGTCCTCCGCCGAGCTGGGGCTCGCCAACCCGGGCCAGGCCTCCTCCCAGGTCCCCTTCGCCTTCAACGCCCCGGCGGAGTTCATCGCCAACGGCGGCGCCGTCGCGCACATCGACCTCGGCACAGCCTTCGACGCGTCGGTCGTAGAGCTGCGGGACAACGGCCGCGACCGGCTCGCGCAGACCCTGGACGTGTCGAAGTCCACGGCGCAGGGCACGCAGAACGAGTCGAACCACTGGTCGGCGTGGCAGGTCAGCGAGGACGACTACAAGATATTCATCGCGCCTCTGCTGGAGGCGATCGGCGACCCGCTCACCGAGCACTACGTCCGCCCGGCGCTGCGCCGCATGGGCATGACCGCCGAGCAGGCCGACCAGTTGTCCATCGGCTGGGACGTCACGGCGATCGTGGCGCGCCCGGACGCCCGCGAGACGCTGGAGTCGCTGTACGAGAAGATCCTGATCTCGGACGAGTACATGCTCACCGAGAACGGCGTGACGGTCGACGCCATGCCCGCGCCCGACGAGCGCACTCGGCGCATGCTGGAGAAGCTGGTGCTGGGCGCGCCCACGCTGCTGGCCGACCCGAACGTCGCTGCTGCGCTCGGGCTGGACATCGAGGTGCAGCCCGCCGCTGCCGGCGTGGACGCCACGGTGTCGGCGAGCGGGGAGCTGGAGCCCCCGGAGCCCGAGCCGGTTCCGAACACCCGGTCGCTCCCAGCAACCCAGGGTGAGGGTCCCCCGGCCGGTGATGTCCCCGAGGGGCTCGTAGCCGCTGCCGAGCTTATCGTCTACGACGCGCTGCGGCGCGCGGGCGGGCGCCTGCTCACGAACCAGAACCGAGGCCAGTTCAAGGCGACGCCGCGGCACGAGCTGCACACCGTGATCAGCGCAGCCGACCCTCTTCCGTTGATGGAGGGGTCGTTCGAGTTCACGGACAAGGTGGCCGAGGCGTTCAACGTATATCCGACCGCCCTGGATACCAAGCTGCGCCTGTACGTGAAGTCCCGACTGTTCCAGGGCCTGTCGCACGATCGGGCTGCGCTGCGTGAGGCTCTGCGGTGACCACGCCGCTGGGCGACGACCCGCACCTGGGCCAGCGCATGCGCGCGCAGATATTCATCCGCGACGGCGAGGAGCGCATTGCCACCGCGTGGTTCCGCAGCCTGACCCGCTTCCTGGACCGGGCGCGGCGCGGCGTGCTGCGCGATGGGGGTATCGACCCGGGGCGGGTCAGCGATGAAGTGGGCTTCTGGTCCGAGCAGGTCAACGTGAACGTGCTCCCAGCGATCGAAGGGGTGCTGGCCGAGGCCTGGCGCCGCGTCACCACGTCGGGGCAGCCCGACACGGACCCCTTCGTGCGGGACTACCTGAACACTGCCGGCAACCGCATGTCGAACACGCCCGATGAGGTGTACGGGCTGATCGTGATCGAGGTGGAGCGCGGCATCACCGAGGGGCTCGCGCTGGAGCGGGTGCGCGACGCCGTGCAGGAGATCATGACGGCCAGCGGGACGCCGTACTGGCGGAACCGGGCGATGACGGTAGCGCGCACCGAGACCATGGGCGCGGTGAACGCCGGCATCTTCCGTTCCGCCGAGCTGGAGGCCGAGCAGCGGGGCGACCCGGCGCCGTTCAAGGTGTGGCTGTCGACGGAGGACAAGCGGACCCGGCCGACGCACGTCACGGCGGACCAGCAGCGCACGTTGCTCTCCTCGCCCTTCGTGGTGGGCGGGGCGCAGCTCATGTTGGGAGAGGTGTATTACGCTCAGAAACGATACG
>Ga0209216_1000264_pt1 | contig 10277 bp, 10 predicted proteins | sample TexAe_OM2H0_O2_FD_187940 | JGI IMG/M metagenome (GOLD analysis project Ga0209216, IMG submission 187940) | Forest soil microbial communities from Davy Crockett National Forest, Groveton, Texas, USA - Texas A ecozone_OM2H0_O2 (SPAdes) (version 2) | ecosystem: Environmental > Terrestrial > Soil >... | reverse complement strand
GCACAGCCTTCTTTCATCCGTATGCAGGATTTGCGAGACAGATCTTAATTCAGTTGAAGCGATTTTAGATCCGTTTACCGGTGTTGCTACCTCACTATTGTCAGCGCAATTAGAGTATCGAGGGAAGCATAACCTGAAACTAGTCGGCATCGAACGAAACCCTTTTGTGGCTTCGGTCGCTCGAGCTAAGTTGAACTGGCCGACCTACGATATTCAAAGGATCAAAGGCGCGATTCCAGAGCTTGTTGACTTTGTTAGAACGCGCACGACTCGTGATTTTGAATTACCTGAGTTATCGACGCTACAAGATGAACGCGTAATGCACCGGCGGCGACTGTACGACCTCATGTTTGCTCGCGATTTAATTGATGGTGCGGTTCAGCTGGGCCCTGAGCGTGATTTTTTCTTGCTGGGTTGGGCTTCAACTATTGAGAGCGCAAGCAACGTGCGGAAAGATGGTCGAGCGCTGCGTTTCGTTAATAAGGAGAATCGACAACCCGTTTATAAACACTTAAAAGCTAAGTGGCTTGAAATGGCTTCAGATTTAGAGAACTGTTCTAAAGTTCTTTCAAACGTGAAACGAGGCGAAATTACAAGTTCTATCATTGAAAGTGATGGCAGAAGTTTAGAGGCGCTTAATGCGAGCGATACCAGGTTCGATTTAGTACTTTATTCTCCACCGTACCTTAATAATCTCGATTACTCAGAGGTCTATAAAATGGAGTTGTGGCTCAGCAAGGCTGTGACATCGAATGCCCAATTCCGAAGGCTTCGTCTTCAAACACTAAGGTCTCATCCGAGCGTCACTTTCCCAGAAACGTACTTGGTTGACCATTTACCAGTATCCGCTTGGAGCAAGCGTTTGCGTAATGCGCTCATCGAGTCCTTACCACGCGACCGCCGAAGAAAAGAGAGAATTCGTACAATTCGCGCCTATATGGACGATATATTGTTGTCGTTACGTAATCAATTTGTTTTTACACGACCAGGTGCTCCAGTGGTTTGTGTGATCGGTAACTCGATCCATGGAAAGAAAAGACAGCCAATACCGATTGCCACAGATTTGTTAATAGCATCACTTGGGATTGAAGCCGGCTTCTTAATCGATAGGCTATACGTGACTCGGTATACTAGACGGCGAGACTACCGAAAAAGACTGCTTCGCGAAGGCATTCTGATAATGCGTCGACCGCACAATAAAAAATAGTGGCAACTAGACAGAAACGCGGCAAATTAATCTCATTTGAGCCCTCGGCTAGAATTCAGGGATTACTGGGCCGGGAGTTAATAAGTACAGACTATGTAGCGCTAGCCGAAGCAATTCGAAATTCTTACGATGCAGGTGCTCGGAAGATCACATTAACGCTTCACCCAGGGTTTCCACAGAAACTTGCGATACTCGACAACGGATCTGGGATGACCCTTCGAGACTTCGAAAAGCTCTGGATGACTCCCGGCTACAGTGCGAAAGCATCCCCAGAAAAAAAGGCTGGTCGGGCTACACTCGGCGAAAAAGGAATCGGAAGATTTGCGATCAATAGACTCTCCAATAATTTGGTTCTCTCGACAAAAAGCGAATCGGCTCAAAAGGTGCTTCGGGCTGAGTTTGACTGGACTCGTTTTGAGGATCAGGAAAAGAAGCTAAAAAGCATAAAAATACGCGCTATCGATGTCGTTGATGAAGAACTCATTCGGCAAGGACACGGGACTCGGTTGGAGCTGTCAAGGCTTAGAAGAGAATGGAATGAGAAAGATTGGAAGGGATTAAGAAATGAAATTAAGAAACTAATATCTCCATCTGCGGCTTCGAAGGATTTTGAAATAGTTGCGAACGCATTAGGCTGGGAATCAGGTCCAATCAAACCCGACTTCGATGCGCGGGGTTCGTACCAATATGTATTCACTGTTAACAAGAAGGGTCGGATCACATGGAGTCTTACAAGGCCCGATGGGTTAATAGAGCAGTTGAGTACTGAAGGCCACCGGATTCCAAGCACGGTCACGGGAACGACTAGTGTGGGCAATTCGTTTGGATTTGTCTCCGGGCGATTTTATTTCTTTGAGAAGCCAGCTCAAATCAAAAACCTGGGCTATGAGGCGGGCATTGGAATCTACCGCGACGCATTTCGCGTCGAACCATACGGTCGAACCAATGACGATTGGCTAGGTGTAAAGTCCCTCCGAGCTAAGCGTCAAGGGCACGCGCCTGTTAGCCCTTCCAAACTTTTTGGATTCGTCGAGATCTCTCGTTACGAAAATCCGAAATTGCGAGATCTTACAAACCGCGAAGGTATTCAAGAATCTAAAGAATTTGACCAATTCCGTGAAGCGATGTTTCAAAGGTTTGATCACTTCGCGGGTTTCATTGCAGAGGACCGCTCGAAAATGCCTGTAGCACCCACCATAGCAGGGCAAAGGCTAAGCAGTACTCGTCAAAACAGAGCCCAAGTTTTTGGCAATTTTGCCGACCAATTAGCTCATCAGTTGAGACAGCCAATGAGTCATATTGCAACCACCGTTGCAACTTTACAAAGACATGTCAATAAGAAATATGGCAATGATGAACGAATCGAACTATTTACGGAGAGGATTCTAAAGAACGTAACACGATTAAATTCTAACATTCAGGGAATTTCGGACTTAGCGACGAATCTTAAAACGCCTGTATCCGATATCGATCTCTTGAAGATGATCGACAATCTCGTCACGGCGCATAAGCCGAACTTCAATCAACAGGACGTCCGCCTGACATTCAAAACTGATTTGGCAGAGGCTGTTGTAAGATTCAGTAAATCCGCCTTGGAGTTCGTTCTGGAAAACTTTCTTAATAATGCTCTAAACGCGACAAGCAATGGGAATGGAAAAGGTGAACGCGCGGTGTTTGTAAACCTAACAAAAACACGCAACTACATATTTCGAATTTCTGTCGAAGACAACGGCGGGGGCGTTGCGTTACACAAGGAGCGTGACCTTTTTAATAAACCTCTTGCTAGTACTACCGGATCTGGCAATGGTCTGTATTTCTCGAAACTACGAATCGAGCAATTTGACGGAAGAATAGGGTATGAGCGACTTCAAGATCGAACAAAGTTTTTTGTCGACATTCCGGGAGCGAGCGAATAATGAATGAGCAGGTTTTGGTAATCGATGATGAGCAAGATTCGGTTGACAGCATCTGCGATCTGCTGACCGTAGCAGATATTTCTTGCCGCGGCGAAACGGATGCAGCCAAAGCGATAGAAAGTTTTCACGCCAACCCAACCGATATCGTCGTCGTCGATTATTTATTGAACGGCACTGCCGGAATCACGGGGTTGGACGTGGTAGCCAAACTGAAGGATATAAAACCTTTTACTAGATTTGTCATGATCTCGGGCTGGATGCGTGGAGAAGGCGACGAAAATGAGAGGGCCAATAAGATGAAGGTTGCTCATTTTTTACGTAAGCCTTTCGATGCCACCGAATTAGTTAGCGTCGTGGACGAACTACTGAAAAACATTGAGGCTAAGGCAAATGACTGGCGCGCGATGGCGGAAGAATACGTATCCGTTCGAAAAGTTAGCGCTGAAGAGGTTCGGGCGGTGAATGAAGAATTTAAACTCGAAATAATACAAGCGTTCGAGAGACAGGAATCCAATGACTGATTTCTTTTTGGATACTTGCTCTCTCAAATGGCGCTATTTGACCGGAAACCCGACGTCGCACGTTAATGCAATAGTCGAGTCATCCGACAATGCTTACATTGGCGAGTTAACAATCTTAGAATGGTCAAGCGCTTTGGCTGATGCAGTTCGAGAAGAACACATAACAAAAGAAGTGTTCAAGACAAATGAGCTTGCGCTTTTTAGCGATATAGCTGCGGACCGGCTGAAGGTCTTCAAAACCCGCCGAATCCTCGAGCGGGCAAGAGCCTGGATTGAATACATTGGAGTGATCGGACTTCGACATCTAAAAACAAACGATGCTATACACTTGTCCACGGCTTTGGAATTGTCCTCTCAAGTTCAGCGAACGGTAACCTTCGTTACGTCAGATTTAAAGTTTTACAATACCTTAAACTCCTTCGACGTACTTAGACCAAATCTATTGCCTATTTATTTTGCCCGTTAGTTTTTGAGAATCTTACCTATCAAGCTCTTTTAGCTTGAATTGTAACTTTCCGCGTTACACGAACGAAAAAAAATGCGAGGGCTGGCGAAAACATCAGCAAGCAATTGAGGCTGCCGGGTGTCAATACTAATCGTAGATGACGATTCCATGATCAAGAATTTGCTCACGCAACAGTGTCGAGCAATTTTCTAACTCAACGACATCGACTGAACGAGGTAAGACCTGCAATAAGTGCCCGACGCTCCCGAACAGCCGATCTCCCGGGAGACCTTCGACAGCAAAATCGAAATCCGAGTGAACAGTGGGTCGGCGGCCTTTGGCTAATGAGCCAAATAGCCATACTTTCTTAGCTCCTTGTTCTCTAAGAAACCGTGCAGCTTGGCGGATGTATTCCTGGTCATCGCTGCTGATAGATACCGGCAAGGAGCCTGCTGGAATGTCTTGGGCCGAGACCTTCATGCCCGGATTATTGCACTTCTCTGAACCCATCACAATTTGTGCTCGGTTCAATTTCGCGACTTCACTGCGAAGTCAAGGCGCATTCTATTAGTAGGAGACAGCCGGTAGGGGCGAACTGGCTAAATGGATCAGACCATAAACATGTTGTCCGCTAACAACTCGTCTTCCAGCAGGCTAATCTGCGCGTCGACCATGCCGTAGGGGTTAAGTTCAGCGCAACGGCAGAAGGCCACGTATTAAGCAGTCTTTGCGAGTGCTTTTGGATTAGTTGCACTTTGAAGTGTCGACATGAGGACAAGCAGTGCGGCCGACTTTCTTTCAGGGTCATCACCAGGGCGACAAATCATTACTGCCAGTGCTTCGATCTTCTCTTCGAGAGAATCATCGTTGTCGGTTTCTGAGGTTTGCGACGGGTCTATGTTGTCGATAACCGTCTCGCCGGCGTCGACGCGTTGCACCAAGTCGCCGAGAGACGGGTCGTTCGTTTCCAGTCCATAACGGATTACCATGCGCGTCCCTGCGTCGATCGATTTGTTGTTGATTACTGTCTGGGCGCGGCGTTTGAGAGCATCGCTGGTGTGAGGTGTTTCTTCGCGTGGTTGTGCGCTGTTAAGATTAAGCATGATCTTCATCCTTTCTTCAGAAGGTTGATGGTCGAGGGTCGGCGTTGTGTTAGAGCACAAGGTCGGCCCGCTTTTTTTTGAGTGGGTGGTCCAGCACTCTAGCGTCGAGATTTTCGGCTGTCAACGCAAAACTACTAACCAGACTTCAATGTATACTTGTGCGCGAGATTTGGGCCACGGATTGACACGGACACACACGGACCAAACCTAGACGATGCCGAAGAAACGCCGGATCATAATCCTCGCTGGACCAAATGGCGCTGGCAAAACGACCTTTGCTCGCGAGTATTTGCAGCAGGAAGCGCATTGTCCAGACTTTGTGAATGTAGATCTGATCGCGGCCGGATTGTCGCCGTTCAATCCTCAGCGTGCGGCGATTCGAGCTGGACGGATTATGCTGTCGGAGATTCAACGCCGCGTTCGCAAGGGTGAGAGCTTTGCTTTTGAGACTACGTTAAGTGGGCATATTTACGCTCGGTGGATTCCGCAATGGCGCAGCGACGGCTACCAGGTGAGGCTTATATTTCTTGCGTTGCCGAATGCAGTGATGGCGATCGAGCGAGTCGCGGGGAGAGTCGCTCAAGGTGGTCATCATGTGGCGAGTGCTGACATTCGTCGCCGCTTTGACTCTGGGTTGAGTAACTTTCAAGACATTTACAGGAACTTGGTAGATGAGTGGTGGTGGTACGATAATTCAGACGATAAACCGCAGTTGCTTTCAAAGGGCGCTAATGCGAGGTAATCGATGAGCCATCGAATAAGTCCGGATTCAAGGGCAACAGCAGATATCACGCGTGCTTTACGCCGCGCGGCGAAGCGCGCTTTGGAGTTGGGGATGCAAACCGGAACTCCGGTTTGGGTAATGAAAAAGGGCAAACTCGTTGACCTCACAAAAGAGCTATCAGCAAGCAAAAAAGCGAGAAAAAGACGCGCGGCGTCGACGAAAGTGTCGAAGTGAATTGACGGTTCAGCCGTATCCTTAATTGAATCCCCAAAAATGCAAGTTGAATTTGAGAGTTCTCGTTTAGGACGTGAGAGATCTTAATCAGGACTTTGGCGTCCGCGTCCAGGACCTGCTAGATCCGGTTTAGAAGGTGCGGGATACCGCCTAAGACTTTGGCGATCTTGTTTTGAGCGTGGGCGATCTTTAACAGGATCGAGATAGATGCAATCAGGCTGCCTGGAACCCGGTTTAAGATCTGTGCGATGCGAGATTGAATCTTCGGGGTGACAAGAGGGAAAAGACGCGAGCACGGTGGGTGTCACCGCTGGAGTCACCAAACTCCACGATGGCTCAATGGCTTTTAGCCGAGGTGGTGTAGTCTTTTCAGCATTCACCCCGAGATTCAGTCAGTAACAAAGATTAAAGATGGCGACAAAATAGGTGAGAGATCTCGCCCGGAGTTAACGGGCCAGGCAGGATTCGAACCTGCGTGACCATGTACTCCCACCGGCATTCGCCATCATTTCAAAAGGCCGACAAGGTTCGCGGAGACGACGGTCCCTCCGAAGAGGGGCACATTACAAGTGTGATGTAGTCCCCACAGCATTCGGCCCAATTCAAGCCACAAAGAAGCACAAAAAATGCGTTAGAAAAATCCGGCCTTTCTTGTGCCTCTTTGTGGCACATACTCACAACGCAACCGACTCGATCACGCCGATCCAGTGGTCTGCGTTGAGTTCACCGCGCGCGAACTCCGCGAGCACGTCAAAGACCTGATCCGAGAATCCACCGACGTTGAGAATGTCCTCACGCTCGCTCGCCTGGACCGTGCGGTACGGCTGCACGTCGATACAAGCCAGACGAGCCGCGGGATTACGATGCTTGAATACATTCCATTCTCGCATCGTCTCTGTACCACGACCCGCACCAGCGTCAACCCACGACTCGTAATCGGAAACAAAGATCACGAGATCGCCCTGTGCCTTGCGGCGGTTGAGCAAAGCCAGTGGTGCACTACAGTTCGTTCCACCACCACCGACCGAGGCCAGTCGCGCAGCATTCGTCATTACGCTGTCGCGCGAGTTGAGCTTCACGTCAACCACGTCGTGTTCGAACGGCAGCACTTCAGCGTGCGGATTCTTACGTAGCACTGCCGCGGCAACCAGTGCCGCTACGTCAATGCAACGCACCTTTGTCGTTGCGCCCTTGCGGAAACCCGTCACTGGCGACGACATCGAACCCGACACATCCGGACAAACGTAAACGCGTCCTTCAATTGCCGGAACATTCGCGATCGCGATCTCCATCGCATCCTGAAGCGCATCGCAAACTCCCTTCGGAACGTCAGCGTTCTCCTGGGCCATCGTGAACGCGACCATTAGCTGGTACGGAAACACGCGAGCCTTCGCGATCGCCTTCGGATCGCGCAGACGATCCGCAATCAGCTCCGTCATTCCCGGCTGACCAAACACGCCGTGACGTGCAAACGTGTTCAGGTTCATACGGGTCATCTGCCACGGCGCACGACGCGCGATCGCTGTCCACTCCGGCGTACCAAGCTCCAGCGCCGTTAGCATCTGGAATGGAACGTCCGGAACGTCACGCGACTCGCCCTTCTTGTAAGCCTCGAAGTTGCGCGCAGCCTCCGGCAACGCATCGACCGCGTATTCATGACCGATGAAGTAACCAAACAGCGCTTCACGCGCAGCGTCCTTCGGCTTTGGGTGGACCATCTTCACGATGTCGGCGAGCGACGGCGCCTGGCCCACGTTCGCCTTGAAGAGTGTTGCTGGATCGCGAGCGTCAAGCCACTCGCGTACGAGACGCTTTGGCGCGGTACCAAGCGACTTGCGGCCAACGACCCCCGAACGAACGATCTGCACGAAGTTGCGCAGCATCTTCGCGTTGTCGATCACACGCGGGAACACTCGTGCAAGTAGCTCACGGTCCTTCACCGACAGCACTGCGCAAAGCAGCGCCGGCATGTCCTTCATGTGGCCGCGCTCACGACAGAACACCGCTGTCTTCGCGATGAACTCCGCGTCGAGTTCGGCGCACAAGGCGATCGTCTTCGCGAGTTGCTCGTCGGCAGTTGCATAGAACGTTCCGTTCAAACAACCTGTCGCAGCGTACTGCGCGAGCTGATGCTTTGGCGGAAGAGCATACGCGGGAGCGCGCTCTTCGTTGATCGCGTCGGTTGCCGGAATCAGCTTTCCGATTAGCGACTTGAATAGTGTCTTGTTTGCCATTGTTCGTTACCTCCGTGGTCATCGAGGTACCTTTGCTTGCGAGTTAAGTGATTGGCTCCGGGAGTAGGATTCGAACCTACACTTTCGAGTTCAAAGCCCGACGTGCTGCCAGTTGCACTATCCCGAAAATGGTCGCGGTGGAAGGAGTTGAACCGTCGTCGCTCGATTATCAGTCGAGTACTCTGCCGTTGAGCTACACCGCGATGGTTGACCCGGATCAATACATTTTTGATTGCCGATTTTTGATTGACGATTGAGAAGACGTCAGGTTGTTCACTTACAAAATCGACAATCGAAAATCGACAATCAGCAATGACTTTGGCTGCGGCGGCGAGAGTCGAACTCGCACCAACTCGTTTACAAGACGAGCACTCTGAGCCAATTGAGCTACGCCGCAATTTTGGTGGCTGTGGGTGGAGTCGAACCACCAACCTCGCGCTTATGAGACGCTTGCTCTTTCCGGTTGAGCTACACAGCCGTTTACTTTGGAAGCCCGCGGAGGAGTTGAACCTCGTGCCTTTCCGCCCAGCTCTTGAGGTTCGGTTTAGAAGACCGATGCCGGGTACGCGGGCCGTCTGCGCCACGGATTAACACAGAGAACACGGACAGGAAGATTTCGTCTGTGTTCATCTGTGTAATCCGTGGCTCTAACGCTGACGCTGGCGCTCGCGCTGTACACGGTCCATGACGTCACGATCGTCGTGCATGTCCATGAACAAGTACTTGCGCCACTCGGCTCGCGCTTCTGCGTAGTGGCAAAGCACTACGCGTTCGAGCTTCACGCGCAATGCCGACTGCGAAGTAAGCAGTGGCATACGCGCTTCTGCCGGCGTCCGATCGGCCTTGCGGTTGTTGCACTGAATACAAGCGGTGACCACGTTCACTGGCGAGTTATCACCACCACGCGAACGCGGCAGGATGTGATCGAGCGTCAGTTCCGCAACGTTCTTCTTGTCGCCACAGTACTGGCAGCGAAACTTGTCGCGCATGTAGATTCGCAAACGCTTCATGCTCGACTGCTCGCGGCGGCGGCGAACGTTGATGTAAGTGCGGCGGCGAATCACCGAAGGAACTCGAAACTCAGCGTGAGCCGAACGCAACACGCGGTTGCAGTCGAATTCCTCGACGAACACCGTGTCTTTGAAGGTCATGATTATCGCGCGCGCGACACTGACAGTGCCGAGCGGCTCGTACGTTTGATTGAGCAGTAGAACCCTGTCGTTCAGTGCCATTACTCGGCACCTCCTTTCATTGTTGCTGACGCGAAAAACATTTGGAGCGCGCGGTGAGACTCGAACTCACGATATCGGATTTGCAATCCGGGGCCTTAGCCGCTTGGCGACGCGCGCGAGTTTGGAACGGAAGGAGAGATTCGAACTCTCGAGTCGAGTTTGGAAGACTCGCATGTTTCCAGCTACATCACTTCCGCAGGAAGGGCGCAGGGTTACTGGTGTGAGGCGCCTGCGCCGTCGCGTGAGGTGAGAATCGTTTTCGCCACAGATAAACACCGACTACACAGAAAAGAGTTCTGCTGCGTGTTCATCTGTGTAAGTCTGTGGCTAAAATTGGCGGAACTGAACGGACTCGAACCGTCATCGACCTGATCGACAATCAGGTGCCTCACCTCTCGGCCACAGTTCCAAAGCGAGATTGGCAGCGCGTGTCGGATTCGAACCGACGTTCACCTGATTGAAGGTCAGGTGGCTTCGTCCGCTTGCCTAACGCGCCAAAAAAGTTTTTGGGTGGGCCGAAGGGAGTCGAACCCTCACGAGCCGCAGTCACAGTGCGGTGCTCTGCCAGTTGAGCTACGACCCACAGAACATTTTTAATTGTCGATTGTTGATTTCCAACTGAAAAAAAGCGATTTGACATTTAAATCGGCAATCGCCAAAT
>Ga0209216_1000263_pt1 | contig 10290 bp, 9 predicted proteins | sample TexAe_OM2H0_O2_FD_187940 | JGI IMG/M metagenome (GOLD analysis project Ga0209216, IMG submission 187940) | Forest soil microbial communities from Davy Crockett National Forest, Groveton, Texas, USA - Texas A ecozone_OM2H0_O2 (SPAdes) (version 2) | ecosystem: Environmental > Terrestrial > Soil >... | reverse complement strand
CGAGGGTGGTACCCGCCGGCTCTTGCGACGCGCCACCGCACGATGAGCAAAGCGCGATGCCAAAGGCGAGCCCACGCCCAAAAAAGAAGCAAAAAAAAACCCGGCACCCAAAGGCGCCGGGTTCTTCCATTGTCATGCGCCCGGAATTACATACCCGAGGTCGAAGACTTCGCCGGTTCGGCGCCGCTCTTCTTGTGCTTCTTGTGGGTGGACTTCATGGAGTCGTTCGAGTCGGACTTCATCGAATCATTGGACTTCATCGAATCCTGGCTCATCGACTCGCTGTCGGTGCCGGTCTTCTTCATCGAGTCGCTGGTGGTGTGGGTCGGGGTGCCGGCGGTCGAGGCGGGGGTGGGGGACTTCGAAGCATCCTGTGCGAGAGCGGCACCGCTCACAGCCATACAACCAGCCAGCATCGCGACGATCAGTTTGGTATTGCGCATGACGAAATCTCCTGGAACTTGATGGCGCCTGGGAAACATTGCGATACCCGGCGCAAAGGCATCGCTCACCGGTAGTCCGGACGTGATCCGTGGTGCAGACGCTATCTCTTTTTTCATGAATGGTGCTCTTGCAGAGCAACAATTCGGAGGGAACCGTTCAGGAGAAAATTAGCCGCCGTTAAGTGACGGCAAGGGTCGTGCCATGTGAGGACGACGTCATTTAATGGAAGTCGCGCGACACCGAGCCCATGGCGGGCAGAAGGTCACTGAAATCGTGAAGCCGGCTGGCCACGAGGTGATGCACACCGTCGATGGATTGCCATTGCCCGTCGACGGCGAGCAGCACGGCATCGAGCAGGGCCTGGCGGCAGGCTTCGGCCACCTTGGGGCGCACGATCACGTTGACCTGGCCGGTTTCGTCCTCGAGCGTCACAAAGGTGATGCCGCTGGCGGTCTGCGGTCGTTGGCGCACGGTGACGAGCCCCGCATGGCGTAGCCAGGTGCCGTTGCGTTCGTGGTCGAGATCGCGGGCACGGCGCGCCCGTCGTGCCAGCAGGTTCTTGCGAATGAGGCCAAGGGGATGGGCGGTGAGTGAAAGCCCGTGGGTGGCGTAGTCGGCGAAAACGTTCTCCGCGACGCTCGGTGGACGCAGGGTCGGGCGCTCTTCCGCGACCGCATCGATCAGCGGCAGCGTGCGCTCGATACCGGAGCTTTCCCAGCGCGCGCGATGACGATGCCCGCTCAGTACGCGGAGCGCGCCCGCATCGGCCAGGCGTTCGCGTTCGAAGCGATTCATGCCGGCACGCCGGGAAAGATCCGCCAGGTCGCGCAAGGGCGCTTCCGCTCGCGCTGCCATGATGCGTGAGCCCAGGTCGGCGGACAGTCCACCGATCAGGCGCAGGCCCAGTCGCAGGGCCCAGGTGCCGGGTTTCTTCGCGATCGGTTCGAGCGTGCAGTCCCAGTCACTCGTGGTGACATCGGGCGGACGCACTTCCACGCCATGCCGGCGAAGGTCGGCGACGAGCTGTGCCGGCGCATAGAAACCCATCGGCTGGCTGTTGAGCAGCGCGCAGGTGAAGGCGGCCGGGTAATGGCATTTCAGATAGGACGACGCATAGGCGATCAGGGCGAAACCCGCAGCGTGCGATTCGGGAAAACCGTAACTGCCGAAACCCTGGATCTGGTCGATGATCTGCTGGGTGAATTCGGGCGAATAGTTGTTCCTCGCCATGTTGCGACGGATCTTCGGTTCGAACTTCTGCAGGCCGCCACGACGTTTCCAGGCGGCCATCGAACGACGGAGGTCATCCGATTCGCCGGGGCTGAAATTCGCCACCACTTGCAGGATCGCCATCACCTGTTCCTGGAAGATGGGTACGCCGAGCGTGCGTTCGAGCACGGGACGCACGCCGTGTTCGTAGACGATGTCTTCCTTGGGCAGCTTGCGGCGTTGCAGGTAGGGATGGACCATGCCGCCCTGGATCGGACCGGGACGGACAATCGCGACCTGGATCACGAGGTCGTAATACGTCTTCGGCAGCAGGCGCGGCAGCATGGACATCTGAGCGCGCGATTCGATCTGGAACACCCCGACCGTATCCGCCTTCTGGATCATCGCGTAGGTAGCGTCATCGTCCATGCGGATATCGGCGATCCGGCGATAGTCCGTGTCGTGATGCCGGCGCAGCAGGTCGAATGCCTTGCGCATGCAGGTGAGCATGCCCAGGGCCAGGCAGTCGACCTTGAGCAGCTTCATGGTTTCCAGGTCGTCCTTGTCCCACTGGATGATCGTGCGGTTGTCCATCGCGGCGTTTTCCACCGGCACGAGATGATGGAGTGGCGTATCGGAGATGACGAAGCCGCCGACGTGCTGCGACAGGTGCCGGGGCATGCCCGTCAATTCCTCCACCAGCACGATGAGCTGGCGGATCGTACGGTTGGCGATGTCGAAACCGCGCTCGCTGAGGCGCGCCGTGATGGGCACTTCCCCATGGGCGTGCGAGTACGCGCGGCTGAGCTGGTCGAGCTGGTCCTCGGAAAGACCCAGTGCGCGGCCCACGTCGCGTGCTGCGCTCTTGTGCCGGTAGCTGATCACCGTGGCGGCGATGGCGGCACGATCGCGGCCATATTTGTTGAACACGTACTGGAGCACTTCCTCTCGGCGTTCGTGCTCGAAATCGACATCGATGTCCGGTGGTTCGTCGCGCTCGATGGAGATGAAGCGCTCGAACAGGGTGGAGGTCTGCGCGGGGTTCACCTCGGTGATGCCGAGGCAGAAGCAGACCACGGAGTTGGCCGCCGAACCGCGGCCCTGGCAGAGGATGTCTTTCGACCGCGCGAAGCGGACGATGTCCTGGACAGTGAGGAAGAAGGCCTCGTACTGCTTGTGGGCGATGAGCGCGAGTTCTTTCTCGATGCGCTCGACCAGGGTGGGCTCGATGGGATCGGGCCAGCGCGTGGCGGCACCTTCGTAGGTGAGCTTGCGCAGGTAAGCCGACGGACCCAGGCCATCGGGAACCAGTTCTCGAGGATAGACGTAGTCGATCTTGCGGATGTCGAAGCCCGTGCATCGTGCGGCGACGACGAGGGTTTCGTCGATGAGGTCTCGTGGGTAGATGCGGGCGATCGTCTCGCGCCGGCGCAGATGGCGTTCCCCGTTGGGGAACAGCGCATGACCGGCTTCGGCGACAGGCTTGTTGAGACGGATCGCCGTCATGACATCCTGCAAGGCACGGCGGCGGCGCAGATGCATGTGGACATCGCCGGCGGCGACGCAGGGCAGGCCGTGGCGCGCGGCAAGGTCGCGCAGCGAGGCCAGTTCGGCATCGTCGTGTTGCCCGCGGTGCAGTTCCACGGCCAGCCATGCGCGCCCACTGAAATGCTTCGCCACCCAGGCCGCGCGGTCTTCGTGTGCGGCGATGTCGGTGGCGGCATGGGGCCCCGGTGCCCAGATCACGCTGAGGCCTTCGCCGAGCACTTCGACATCGCCACGATGCAGTTCGTACCGGCCCTTCGCTGCGCGCCGGCGAGCTAGGGTGATGATCCGGCACAGTTCGGTATAACCGGCCTGGTTCTCCACCAGCAGGACGAGGACGGTGCCGTCGGCAAGGCGGAACTCGCTGCCGACGATCAGTGGCAGCCCGGTTTCCAGCGAGGCTTCCAGTCCACGCACGATGCCGGATAACGAACACTCGTCGGTGATCGCCAGCGCGGTGTAACCCACTTCCTTCGCGCGTTCGAACAGCTCGCGCGCGTTGGAGGCGCCGCGCTGGAAACTGAAGTCGCTGAGCGCATGCAGCTCCGCGTAGGCGGGGACATCGATGTCCCCGTCATTGGCGGGAGCCAGGTTGTGCGTGTCGATCTGCATCACGAAAGTCGCGGGGGCTTCAGGCGAACCAGCCGTGCAGCATCCAGCCGTCGAGCGTGCCGGGCGGCAGGTAGGCCCAGGCATGTTGTCCATTCACGGTACGCACGATGTAGTAGTCGCGCCGTGCATCGGCGCCGTCCCACCAACCGCTTTCGATGCGTTCGGGCCCGGCGAGCACGAGGGCCGGTTCGGGATGCATGGGCATGGGACGGGGCAGCAACCAGAGGGGGCGACGACGGCGTGGCAACGATACGACGGCATCGGGCGTGCCATAACGCCAGGCACGTTCGGGGCGATGATCGGCGACCAGTGCGATCTGGCGTAGTGCGGCATCGCCCAGGCGTGCGCGCAGGCGTTCGTCGAGCGTGGGCCAGTCGAGGCCGTCACCGCGGATGGGTTCGAACAGGTCGCGCAGCGGTGGCCGGAAAACCGGCAATTCCTCGGCGTCGAGTTCGATGGCTCGTGCTGGTGCGGGCAGGGTGGCGCGTTCGAGTCGCGTGCGGGCCAGCTCGAACAGGCGCTCGGCATCGCGTTGTGGCGAGGCCATGGCGACGACGACGCGCGTGGACTCGCCACGTGCATGTTCGAGGGTGAGGGTGAAGCGCTGCACGCCACCGTCGCGCGCGGCGAGCAGGTTCGCCAGCGCGCGGGTGAGCCGGCGCAATGGAAACAGCAGCGGCTGGCTGCCATCCAGTTCGGCGTCGAATTCGATCTTCTGCTGGAAGCTGGCCGGTGGTTGCCATGCGGGCAACGCGTCGGCCGATTGCCCGCGGATGCGGTCGAGCCAGTTCACGCCATCGCGGCCGATGCGCCGGGTGAGCTCCGGACGCGGCAGGCGGAAGACGTCATCGAGACGGCGGAAACCCATGGCATGCAGCGCCGTCACCGTGGCACCGGGCAGTCCGCTTTGTGCCAGCGGCAATCCACCGAGCATGCGTCGCACGCCTTCGCGTTCGGGCAGCACCATGCCGTCGGCGCTTGCGGCGAAGACCCAGGAAGCGGCGGCAAACGGTGTGGCCGCCATCGTATGCGCGTGGCCTTGTTCGGCAAGACCGCTGCGCAGACGCTCGGCCAGTACCGGCCAACCATCGAAGAGGCGCAGGCTGGCGCCAACCTCCATGAGGATCGCCTGCGGTGGCACGAGGCTGACGTGACCACTGAACTGGTAACACCAGGCGGCGAGTTCAGCGAGAAGGCGGCCTTCGGCATCGGGATCGCGTGGACGCACATCCAGTGCGGGACACAGCGCACGAGCGGCGGCGAGGGTCTGGCCACGCCGGACGCCCAGGGAGGACGCTTCGGCGTTGGCGACGGCGATCAGGCGCTGGCGGGTCTGATGGTCGAGGAGGGCAGAGGGGCCTGCCTCCGGTGTCGCGGCGAAGGCGGCGGAGAACGCCAGGCCGGGAAAACGGAGGCAGGCCCAAAGCATGGCTGCGTAGGAATGGCGACGACGGCGCGTCCGTCATGACGGCGTGGGAGACACGGCGTCATGAAGGCCTCCATCAGGCCCGCATGCGCAGCAGCGGAGCGGTGGTGGTCAGCAGACCACGCGACTTGAGCACATCCACGTAGGTGGCTTCGTCGCTGTTGCTGACCTTGAGCCGGAGCGCGGCCGGACTGTTCTGCGCGGCATGTCCGGCGGGGCGGAAGATCATGGCGCAGGCATCGCCGGTTTCGGCGGCCAGTTGCAGGCGGCGCAGGCTGCGGTAATCGATGTCCGGCAGCCAGCCGACCACGGCACCGCAGCAACCGGAACGCAGGCACTGTTCCATGCTCCACGCGGCTTCGGTGCTGCCGGCATGGATTTCATGCAGGAAGCGGAGGTCGACCCCGGCGGCGGCAAGCGCGGGCGCATAGGGCAGGTAGGGCGGTGCCACGAAGATCACGCGGCGGTGTTCCTGCGTGAGCGCGGCCAGCGCGGGCATCACCAGATCCAGTTCGCCAAGGCCGTCGTGCTCGAAGAGGATTTCGCTCAACGCACCCTGCGGCCAACCGCCGCCGGGAAGCTTCGCATCCAGCGAGGTCCAGCCCGTGGACAGCGCACGCACGCGCGGCTGACGGTCTGCGGAACGGCGCCAGATACCGGGATGGTCGAGCACCTGGGCGAGGGTCGGGGTGGCGATGGCGTTCATGGTCAGGTCCTGCGGATGATGCCGACGTAACGCCCTTCGATGGCGAACGCGTGGCGACGTGGGTCGACTTCGATCGGGTCGAAGTCGGGGTTTTCAGGCAAGAGCAGGAGGCGGTCGCGTTCGTGCTTCAACCGCTTCACGGTGACTTCGTCGTCGAGGCGGGCCACGACGATCTGGCCGTCGCTGGCCGTGGCCGTCTTGTGGACGGCGAGCAGGTCGCCATCGAGGATGCCGACGTCGCGCATGCTCATGCCGACGACGCGCAGGAGGTAATCGGCCCGGGGACGGAACAGGGCGGGGTCGACCTCCAGCTGCGATTCGATGTTTTCCTCGGCGAGGATCGGCGAACCCGCGGCGACACGGCCGATCAGCGGCAGGTCGTTCGCCGCGGCTGTGCGCAGGAGGGCGGCATGGCTCGCCGGCAGGCGTAGACCGCGATGCTGCGGCGATCGCTCCAGCACGCCCTTGCGGACCAGCGATTCCACGCAGGCCTGAGCGGAGCTATGGCTGGAGAAGCCCAGGGCATCGGCGATTTCGCGCAGGGTCGGCGGCATCCCTTGCGATTGCAGGTATTCCTGCAGGAAGGCGAGGGTCTTTTGCTGACGCTCATTAAGGGTAGGGGTCGACATGTGTACATTTGTACAGGTGTCGAGGAGGCGGCGCAAGAGGCGGCTCATGAGGAATCCCTCAGCGCCTCGTGCGGCCTCGGTTGGAGACTACAAGGCGAGGCGGGCGAAGGCCACTCGACGGAAGGATGGGAATGATGGAGCGTCGACAGGGTGGATTTTCTTTTGTTTCTGGCTGCCTGGAGCGCTCATGACCGTCGATCCGCCTTTCCGGGAGCAGCCTGTCGGGCAGGCTGCCGAAGCGCCTGTCCCACCGTTGAAGCCGTCCATCCTTGCATGTGCCTATGCCTCCCCGCAGGATCCCCCCATGGATAGCCGCCTTACCCGAGTTGAAGTCACCGTCGAGCACATTCGGGACGATCTTCGCGATCTCCGCTCCGAGTTCCGCATCATGCGAGACCAGGCTCGCGTGGACTTCCGCCTGCTGTTCGGCGCCCTGATCAGCCTCGCCGTCGGCATGTCCGCGATGATGGCCAAGGGATTTCACTGGTTCTGAGGGATTGCACGTTTATGCACGTTTGCGTACATTGATGCGCAGTCTCCGTGCACGGATGTCGCATGAACCCCGCAAGAGCCACCCGACTCATTTTTCTGCTTTCCGGCATCGGCATGGCCAGCTGGGCACCGATGGTGCCTTATGCCAAGGCACGGCTCGGACTCGATGACGCCACGCTGGGCCTCGTGCTGCTTTGCATGGGGTTCGGGGCGGTCGCCGCCATGCCGGTGGCGGGTTTCCTGACCAATCGCTATGGCAACCGGGATGTCATCGGCATCAGCGGCCTGCTCGTCTGCGTGGCCTTGCCGCTCCTGACCATTGCGCCGAACGTGTACTGGCTCGGTGCCGCGTTGCTGTTCTTCGGTGCATCCCTGGGCGTGGTCGACGTGGCCATGAACGCACATGCGGTCGATGTCGAGAAACATGCAGGCAAGCCGATGATGTCGGGCTTCCATGGTCTTTTCAGTGTCGGTGGGCTGGTCGGATCGGCTGGCATGGCCGCGCTGCTGAAGGCGGGAGCACCGCTTACGGGTAGTGCGCTGGCGGTATCGCTGGCCTTGCTGGTCATCGTGGTCACGCAGTGGAAACACTTCCTCGTTCGTCTCGATGATTCCGGCGAAACGCATTCCATCTTCCGCATGCCGTCCGCCGCGGTATTCCTGCTCGGCTTCCTTTGCATGGTGGTGTTTCTCGCCGAAGGATCGATGCTGGACTGGAGTGCGGTATTCCTCCGCTACTCGCGCGGATTCGATCCTTCGCTCGCCGGGTTGGGTTACGCGGCCTTCTCCATCGCGATGGCATGCGGCCGCCTGCTGGGCGATCGCATCACGGCCAGGGTGGGCCCGGTGACGATCGTGCGCGCCGGTGCCTTCATCGCCGCCGCTGGTTTCTTCCTGGCCACGGCATTGCCCTGGGGCGGTGCCGGGTTGCTGGGCTTCATCCTCGTGGGCATCGGCGCGTCGAACATCGTCCCCGTACTGTTCAGCGCGGCGGGCCGCCAGCCCCGCACGTCGCCCGGAATCGCCATCGCGACGGTCACGTCGCTCGGTTACGCCGGCATGCTCGCCGGGCCGGCGGTCATCGGTTTCGCCGCGCATGTGAGCAGCCTGTCGCTGGCCCTGTGCGGCGTGGCCGTGCTGCTCGTGGTCGTTTCATTCTGCGCATCCATCGCGCGCCGTTAAGGATCGTCCCATGCATAACAAACGCGATGTCGTCATCTTCGATTTCGGCGGTGTGCTGATCGACTGGAACCCGCGCTACCTCTATCGCAAGCTGTTCGGCGACGACGAGGAAGCCATGGAGGCCTTCCTTGCCGAGGTCACCACGCCGGAATGGAACCTGCAACAGGATGCCGGCCGTTCCTGGGACGAGGCGGTGCGCCTGCTCACGGCGGAGCATCCGACGAAAGCGGAGCTGATCGCCGCCTACCAGCACCGCTGGGAAGAAACACTGGGTGGTCCGATCGACGACAGCCTGCACATCCTGCGCGAGCTGAAAGAGGCGGGGCATCCGCTGTATGGCCTCACCAACTGGTCGCAGGAAACCTTTCCGTTCGCGCGCGAGCGCTTCGATTTCCTCACGCTGTTCGACGGTATCGTCGTATCGGGTGAGGAGGGCACGATCAAGCCCGATCCGAAGCTCTATGAAACCCTGCTCGAGCGCTATGACATCGACCCGTCGCGGGCCGTGTTCATCGACGACAACAAGGTCAACGTGGAGGCGGCCGAGGCACTGGGCATTCACGGCATCCACTTCCATTCACCGAAGCAGTTGCGTGCCGAACTGATCGCCCTGGGATTTCTTCCGTCATGAACGTGCCGCTGGACACGACACTGCCACGCGAGCGGCAGCAACTGATCCTCGAGCGCCTGCATCGCGACGGCAAGGTGGTGGCCGTGGATCTCGCGCATGAATTCCGGGTGTCCGAGGATTCAATCCGGCGCGACTTGCGCGACCTTGCCGCGCAAGGGTTGTGCCGCCGCGTCTATGGCGGCGCATTGCTGGCGGTGAACATCCCGCCCCTGGGCGAGCGTCATGCGGAGCGCACGGAACTCAAGCGGGCGCTTGCGCGCACGGCGCTGGGTCTTGTCGGCAGCGGGCAGATCCTGTTCATCGATGCGGGATCGACCAACACCGTGCTGGCGAAGATGCTGCCGGAACACAGCGACCTGACGGTAGTGACCAATGCGCCGGATGTCGCGCTGGCCGTGCTCGGCCGTCCCGGCTTCGACGTGATCATGCTGGGTGGAAAGCTCGATCCGGCCATCGGTGGCGCGATTGGCTCGCGCACGGTGCGGCAGGCGCAGGATATTCGTGCGGATCTTTGCTTCCCCGGCGTCTGCGCGATCGATCCCGAGCGTGGGCTATGGACCTACGACGAGGAAGAAACCGTCTTCAAGCAGGCGATCATCGAAGCCAGTGGCGAAACGGTGGCCATCGCCACGCCGGACAAGCTGGTGGCCTCGGCGACACACCACACGGCGCCGATCACGGGCATCACGCATCTGGTCGTCGCGGCGGACACGGATGCCGCCGTGGTGGCACGCTATCGCGCGGCGGGCGTGACAGTTCACATGTAACGAGAACGGCGACCTTGCGGTCGCCGTTCTCGTTCAACAACCAAGCCTTCCGCTATCAGCCGGCTTTCTTCTTCGCCAGGCGCAACCACGTATCGACCACGGTGTCCGGGTTCAGCGACATCGACTCGATGCCCTGTTCCATCAGCCACTCCGCCAGGTCCGGGTGATCACTCGGGCCCTGGCCGCAGATGCCCACGTACTTGCCCTTGTCGCGCGCCGTCTTGATCGCCATGGCGAGCAGCTTCTTGACGGCGGCGTCGCGCTCGTCGAACAGGTGCGCGACGATGCTCGAATCGCGATCGAGGCCGAGGGTGAGTTGGGTGAGGTCGTTAGAGCCGATGGAGAAGCCGTCGAAGATGTCGAGGAACTCGTCCGCCAGCAGGGCGTTCGAGGGGACCTCGCACATCATGATGACCTTCAGGTCGTGCTCGCCCTGCACGAGGCCATTCTGGCGCAGCACCTCGATCACCTTGCGGCCTTCGTCCAGCGTGCGGACGAACGGGATCATCACCCACACGTTGGTGAGGCCCATCGTCTCGCGCACGTACTTCACCGCCTTGCATTCCAGCGAGAACGATTCGGCGAAGCCCGGATCGACATAACGGCTGGCGCCGCGGTAGCCGATCATCGGGTTCTCTTCGTGCGGC
>Ga0209216_1000262_pt1 | contig 10316 bp, 5 predicted proteins | sample TexAe_OM2H0_O2_FD_187940 | JGI IMG/M metagenome (GOLD analysis project Ga0209216, IMG submission 187940) | Forest soil microbial communities from Davy Crockett National Forest, Groveton, Texas, USA - Texas A ecozone_OM2H0_O2 (SPAdes) (version 2) | ecosystem: Environmental > Terrestrial > Soil >... | reverse complement strand
ACGACTCGCCTTCCACCATGCACGGCCGGATCCTGGGCGAGGACGGTAGCCCCGAGATGGTTGAAGCCTTTCACCAGCCGCGCACCCGTGAACGCCTGCGCGACAACCGAGGAAGACGGTTTTCCTCCCAGCTCCTCAGGAGGCACACGAGTGTTGGTGACGTCGATAATGATCTTTCCTTTCCAGGTCGACAGCGCCTTAGCGACATCCTGGTGGGACTCGAAACGGACGGCCAAGAAGATGATGTCCGCCTCGACCGCTTCCGCCAGGGTTCTCGGACGGATGGTCGGTCCGATCGCGGCCGCGGCGGAAGCAAAGCTTTCCGGGTCTCGCGTGGTGGCCACGGATACGTTGATGCCCTTGCGGGCAAATGCCCTGGCCAGGGCCTGACCGATAGGGCCAAAGCCGATAATGGAATATTTCATGCGTGTTTCTCCGAGCGTCAAAGTTGTGCCAGGCCGCCGTCGACGGCGAGCTCGCTGGCGGTCATGAAGCTGCTGTCCGGCGAGGCGAGAAAGGCTGCAGCCGCCGCGATCTCCGATGGATCGGCCATGCGCTGAAGCGGTGTCATCGCCCCGTAGGCCTTCTGGCCCTCTTCCCCCAACGCCTCCTTCGCCAGCTCGGTTGCCGTCGCCCCGGGCGAAAGCACGTTCACCCGGATACCGGTGCCCTTCAGGTCCTCCGCCCAGGTCTTCGCGAGGTTGCGCACCGCCGCCTTGCTCGCGCTGTAAGCGGTGAATGCCGGGGCGCCGGTGGTGCCTGCGCTTGATCCCGTCAGGATGATCGAACCGCCCTCACCCATCAGCGGCAGCGCCTTCTGGACGGTGAAGATCGTGCCCTTCACATTGGTGTCGAAGGTTTCGTCGATGTGCTCGGCGGTGATCTTGCCGAGCGCAAGCGGACTGCCCGCCCCGGCATTGGCGAAGACGATGTCGAGGGTGCCGCGCTCGGCCTTTATCGCCGCATAGAGTCGGTCGAGGTCGGCCTCGTCCGAGACCGAACCCTTCACAGCGCGGGCATGGGGACCGAGGCCGGCAACGGCGGCGTCGAGCGCGTCCTGCCGCCGGCCAAAGATGAAGACAAAGGCGCCCTCTTCAATGAAACGTTTTGCTGCGGCGAGGCCGATACCCGTGGCACCGCCGGTGATCACAGCGGTCTTTCCACTCAGTCTGTTCATGGCATGCATCCTTCGTTCTGTGTTTAAGGTCCAGACGAAGATGGGTCGCTTGACGCATCAAGACAATTGACGAAACATTGCTTAATTCGATCTATTTATTGGATGACCATGCTCGACAACGTCACCATCAACCAGCTGCGTGCGTTCGTTGCGGTATGCGATCAGGGAAGCTTCTCGGGTGCAGCGCGGAAGCTCAACCGCGCGCAGTCGGCCATCAGCCACGCGATCAAGGCGCTGGAAAGCGCCTTCGATGTCGAGCTGTTCGATCGCGACACCCGCAAGGCGCAGCTCACCGCGGCGGGGCGAAGCCTCTTGCCAGACGCGCGCGCGGTGATCTCACGCACGGAAGAAATGAAAACCCGTGCCGACTCGATCGCTCGATCTGGGGCGCCCCAGCTCTCGGTGGCAGTCGATGTCTACTTCCCGCGCGCCCTGCTGATCGACGGCTTGCGGACGCTGCAAGCCGAGTTCCCCACCGCCGCGATCAACCTACGCATCACGACCATGCAGGGCGGCGAAAGACTGGTGCTCGAAAAGATGTGCGCGCTGGCCATCACGATCCAGAACGTGCCGGAGGTAAGCCCGGATGCTGTGGAACGCCACTGGCTGTGCGAGGCAGAGATGGTGACGCTGTGTGCACCGTCCCATTCGCTCGCTTCGACGCCGAAACCCGTCCCCGTGGACGAGTTCGGTCGGCATGTTCAGATTGTCGTGACGGACAATCAGCCGGAAGCGGAAAAGACCCAACAGGGTGTGGCCGGCAAGCGCCTGTGGCTGGTCAACGATCTCGGCGCCAAGCGTGACCTGCTCAAGGCCGGGCTCGGCTGGGGGCACATGCCGCGACACCTCGTCGGCGAGGACCTGGCGAGCGGCGAGCTCGTCGAACTCGACCGCCATGCCTGGCACCTCGGTCCGCTCACGTTCGTGATCTCGCAACGACGGGGTTACGACCTCTCTCCGTGCGAGTCGCGACTGGTCGAGCTTCTGGGCAAGGGCAGACTTGTTGGCTGAACCGTGCAGGCTTTTTCCCTGCCGGTGCAAAAGTAGGAGCCCGCTATGAAAGAGCGCCCTATCCTCTTCTCCGCGCCCGTGGTTCGCGCGATCCTGAGGCGGCGCCCAGCGCACTTCATGCCCAGGAGCACGTCGGGCCGCCCGGATGAGCGGCCCGCGATGAATTACCAGGGAAGCGTATCGCCAAGGTAGGTGAAGCTTCCGGTCGGGCCGTCGGCATCGATGAGGGCCATGCCGACACTGCTCTTCGCACCCGTCGGCACATCCACTTCGCCCTGCCCGCCGTTCATCTCCGTCTGCACGTAACCGGGGTGGACGGCGTTGACCTTGATCGGCGTGTCGCGTAGCTCGTAGGCAAGGTGGACGGTCCACGAGTTGAGCGCGCTCTTGGACGCGTCGTACGCCGGAACCTTGAAGTTGTAGATCGACGAGGTCGGGTCGACGTGCGCTGTCAACGAGCCAAGTAAGCTCGATACGTTGACGATGCGCGCCGCAGGCGCGGCCTTAAGCAGCGGGAGGAACGCCTTGGTCACTTCGACGACCGCGAACAGGTTGGTATCGAATGTCTCGCGCCATGCGTCGATGGACTGCTCGGACGGCACCTTGCCGAGGTCGTCGACGATGATGCCAGCGTTGTTCACCAGGATGTCGAGCTTGCCGAACCGGCTCTTCACCTCGTCCACGGCCTTCTGGATGGTGGCGGCATCGGTGACGTCCAGGGTGATCGGTTCGACCGGTAAGCCTTCGGCCTTGAGCTTCTCAGCGGCCGCCTTCGCACGGCCGGCATCGCGACCGGCGAGAAGGGTGGTGACGCCCGCTTCGGCCAGCTGGCGGACGGTTTCATGGCCGATGCCACGGGTGGCACCGGTGACGAGGGCAACTTTCTGAGAGGCGTTCATTTCGTATCCTTGACGGGGTTGGCGATAGCGCTCGAATCGACATGTGGATGACGTGGCGATTCTAAAAGGCCCATTCGCTATGAAAAACGCATCACGGAATGGATATTCGGTGTCACAGGCCGAGACGTAGCCATTTGTTGACTACACGTGTAGTCTGACTACACGCGTAGTCAACAAGGGCGCATTATGCATCTCCTTATCCGGTCCCTCGTGTCTCTCTGCGTGGCGGGCGCAGCCATGGCCACCCATGCGACGGAGACGTGGATCCTGCGCACGGACCTCTGGCAGTCGCCCGCGTTTTCCACCCTGACCGTGAATCAGGACGCGAAGGCCGTGCATGGCGAATTGGATGGCGACGCTATCCAGGGCACGTTGGACGGAAACGCGTGGACGCTGCAGAGCACCGACACCCAGGGACGTACGTCACGCTATCGGTTGCGGTTCGAGAAGGACGCGATGAATGGCACAGCGGACTTGCCGGACCCGAACAATCCCGCCCGTCGCGTCACGCATGCTGTCACGGGCTGGAAGGTGCCCGCCCGCGGTGGCGGCGCGCGTACTTGGGACTACCGGCCGACCTCCTATTCGAACACCTGGGACGCCGACCGCCGCCCGGTGCTCGTCGTGTGGCCGGGCGACACCATCCACACGAGCACGCTGGATTCCGGCGGCGTCGACGAGAACGGCGTCACCCGCGCGCTGTTCGGCAATCCGCAGACCGGGCCGTTCTTCGTCGCCGGCGCCGCGCCCGGCGACACGCTTGTCGTGCACATCCGCCGCTTGAAACTCAATCGCGACTACGCCGACAGCCTGGACACGATCGTCGGCCGCGCGCTTGGCACGTCGCTGGTGCCGCAGGCGGAGAAGCTGGGCAAGCCGATTCGCTGGACGCTCGACCGCGAGAAGGAACTGGCGCGACCAGAGGGCGCAGCCGGCGCTCTCGCGAACTATGCCGTACCGGTGAAGCCGATGCTGGGTGGACTCGCCGTTGCCCCCGGTTTCGGCATGCCGGCGATCTCGACCGGCGATACAGGTCGCTTCGGCGGGAACATGGATTTCAACGAGGTGATCGAGGGCAACACCGTGTACCTGCCGGTGCAGCAACCGGGCGCCTTGTTGTACCTCGGCGATGCACACGCCCTCCAGGGCGATGGGGAGACCACGCAGTACGCCCTGGAAACGTCCATGGATGTCACCGTGACCGTCGACCTCATCCACGATCGCACCGTATCAATGCCCAGGGTCGAATCGCCGACACGCATCATGGTCCTTGGGCAGGCGGGATCGCTGGACGACGCGTTGAAGGCCGCCAGCAGCGGCATGGTCCAGTGGTTGCAACAGGATTACGGGATGGACCTCTCGCAGGCCGCGCAGGTGCTCGGCACAGCCGTGCACTTCACGGTAGCCAACCTCGCGGGGAGGAGTGTCGGCGTGGCTGCCGCCATCGACAAGGCGGTGCTTCCGGCACGGTGAAATGTCCGCCTTCGATGTCGTCGTCATCGCCCTTGCCGGCGGCACGCTTCGCACAGCCATCCACGAACGCCTTGGGCGTGAGGATCTAAAGGTGGTCGCCCCGTCGGCTGGCACCTCGCAAAGTCTTGCGGCATGATGCGACCTCCACAGGGGGGACACCATGGAATCACTGCGAAGTGTCGGCGCGGCCGGTCGTACGACCGTGGGCGCTTTAGGGAGGCCGTGCGCGATCGCGCTGGCCGTGGCGCTGGCGCTGAGCCTGTCGGCATGCGGTGGTGGTGGAGGTGGTGGCGGCAACGTCAGGCCCACGTCCCCTCCCCCCGCAGGCGGAAGCGGTGGTACGGGTGGAAGCGGTGGTACAGGGGGAAGCGGTGGCACGGGTGGGTCTTCGGCGCCGCCTGGCCAGTTCGACGTCGCGGCGAACACGTCGGTGGTTGTGCCCGACGTCCTCGGCGGCGCCATCGATGTCGTGAAGTCCGGATCGGGCACGGCCACGCTGACCGGAACCAATACCTATACCGGCGCCACGAAGGTCGATGCGGGCTCGCTGTACGTCGACGGCGACCAATCCGCCGCGACCGGCATGACCTCTGTTGCGAACGGTGCACTCCTGGGTGGCCATGGTGTGCTTGGTGGTGATGTGACGATCGCGGATGGCGGAACGCTCGCGGCGGGCCGACAAGGCGACGCCGGTGCACTGACCGTCCTCGGAAACCTGCGCCTCTCATCCGCGTCCGTACTCGACATGACGTTTGCCGCCGGCCACGGCAACCTCGTCGACGTCCGCGGCAACCTGACCCTCGATGGCGTTCTCGATCTCGGCGGCGCATCCGGCGACGATCTCGGCCCTGGCGTGCATCGCTTGATGACCTACGGCGGCACCCTGGTCGATAACGGGCTGACGATCGGAACCATGCCGGCGAGCGGATGGATAGTGCAGACCGGCGTGCAACACCAGGTCAATGCCGTCGACACCCGTGGCATGGCCCTGAGATTCTGGGACGGTGATGCAGGTGGCCGTAATGACGGCGCGATCGACGGCGGAAGCGGCACCTGGCGAACCGGCACGGCGTCGGACACCAACTGGACCGACGCGGGTGGAACGGTCAATGCTGCCTATCGCGACGGATCGTTCGCGGTATTCCAGGGCGCGCCCGGCACCGTGACGGTCGACGCGAGCCAGGGCGACATCGTGAGCGCGGGCATGCAGTTTGCCAGCGACGGGTATCACGTGACGGGCGATGCCATTCGTCTCGCCGGGAGCGCCGGCGATGCGGCCCATACGATCGTGCGCGTGGGCGACGGCAGCGCCGCCGGCTCCAGTTACACCGCCACGATCAGCAGCGCCCTGTCAGGCTCATCGGGCCTGGTAAAGACCGACACAGGAACGCTCATACTCGACGGCGACAGCTCGTACACCGGTGGCACGACGATTCGTGGCGGCACGCTGCAGCTGGGCAGCGGTGGTAACACCGGCATGATCCTGGGCGACGTCATCGATGATGCCGTTCTCGCGTTCAACCGTAGTGACATCGTCGGGTTCGCTGGCAACATCAGCGGCACGGGTTCCCTGAGAAAAGCAGGCGCGGGAACGCTCGTGCTCACCGGAAACAACACGTATGCCGGCGGCACCACCGTCAGCGACGGCATCTTGCAGATCGGTGATGGCGGCACGACCGGCTGGATCTCGGGTGACATCGTCAACGACAAGTACGTGCGATTCAATCGCGCCGACGACGTGATCTTCGGCGGCAACATCAGCGGCACCGGCTCGCTGCTCAAGGATGGTGCGGGAAAACTGACCCTCACGGGCGACGTGACCGAAGACAGCAGCCATACCTCCTCCCAGCCGACGACGATCACGAGCGGCACGCTGCAGATCGGCAATGGCGGCACGACGGGGTCCATCACCGGCAACATCACGAACAACGCGTCGCTGGTGTTCGATCGGAGCGACACCCTTGTCTTCGACGGCAGGATTCTTGGAACCGGTTCGCTCACCTGGGCCGGCACCGGCACGCTCATTGTAACGAACGTCGTGAACGCGCCCTCGGGGATCACGATCACGCGTGGCACCTTTCAGGTCGACAACGGAGGCCAAAACGGGGCCGTCATCGGCGATATCGTCAATCACGGCACACTGGTCTTCGACTTCGGGTACAACCCCAATGTGGGGCGAGGCGCCAGTGGCACCATCAGCGGTACCGGCAATCTCGTCAAGCAAGGTCTCGGCAACCTGCTGTTGACCGGCAACAACACGTACACGGGTGGAACGCTGATCGCCGCGGGCAAGCTTCAGATCGGCAGCCAGGGCACCACGGGCTGGATTGCCGGGGATATCGTGAACAACGGCGTCCTCGCCTTCGATCGCACCGACGATGTCACGTTCGATCACGAGGTCACCGGCAGCGGCAGCGTCGTGAAGGAAGGTTTCAATACGCTCACGATCACCGGTGACCTCACGCACACGGGTGGCACGGCCGTCGAGCTCGGCAACCTTCGCATCGGCGACGGCGGCACCACAGGTTCCCTATCGGGTAACGTGACCGACGGCGGCACGCTCACCTTCAATCGAAGCGATGACTACACGTACAGCGGAAACATCAGCGGCGACTACGGCATCGTCACCAAGCTGGGTGCCGGCATTCTGACGTTCACCGGCCAGAGTACACACGGCGGGCTAGCCACCTTCGGCATTGGCACCTACGTCAAGGAAGGCACGCTTCGACTCGCGAGCGGCGCGGTCCTGACCCGTGCCGTCGACGTTGGTGATGGCCTTACCAACGCCCTGCTGCGCGTCGACGGAGGAGCAACCGCCCAGGATGTCCGGCTGGAAGATGGCACGACGCTGGACAACGCCGGTACCGTCCACTCCGTCAGCCTCCTCAACGCCGGTGACGACGGGATCACGGTGTTGAATCATGACGGGGGTCTCATCGAAAACGTGCCGCAGACCTATGGGCTCGTTTCCGCCGCCGCCAACCTCGGAACGAACAGTGTCCTGTCCAATGGGCCCGGCAGCACGATCCGCGGTTACGAGGGCGTGAGTTCGCTGGGCGTGGTGAACAACGCGGGAGGCACCATCACCGGCTTTTACGGCGATGGCATCACCGGTAGCGCCACGCTCGTCAACAACACGGACGGCGGCGTGATCACGGCCGGCTTCACGCCCCCTCCTTACGGGTGGACGTCCGGCATCGGGGTGAGTACCTGGGCAAACGCTGCCGTCATCAACAATCTTGGGGGCAGCGTGGTCTCGGGTACGGGGTTCGGGGCGGATGTCCTGGACGGCGGCACGGTGACGAATGACGGTGCGAGCCTCATCTCGGGCAGCATAGGCGTCCGGATCGGCAGCCAGTCCACAGCGACCGCCCTTGTGACGAATACGGGAGGGAGCACGATCACCGGCACCTCGGCTGGTGTCGTGATGGGTGACGGCGGAACACTCGTCAACGGCGCGGGATCCACCATCGAGTCCCTGGCAACCGCCTCGGGCGATTGCGCGACGACGCTCGCCTGCGCCGTCTACGTGCCCATTTTCCCCGGGTTCGGCAACTTTGGTTCGAACGGAAAGCTGACCCTGTCAAACGCGGGCACGATTCGCGGCGACGTGCAGATGGACCCAAATGTCGCCAACGACGTCACGCTGGTCGCAGGCGGCCGCATCGAAGGGGCACTGAAGATCGGAACGAACGCCCTCTCCCGCCTCACGCTCGATGGCGACGCCGGCACCAGCCAGCGTTACGGCGATGCGGTGACGGGGGCCACCACCTTCGCTGGCGACCTGTTCAAGACCGGCGAAGGCGCGTGGACGATCGATGCGGACGTGCTGCCGAATGTCGTCCACACGACCGTCGATGGAGGAACCTTGCGTGCGACGCAGGCACTCTGGGGCGACGTGAGCGTTCATGCTGCCGGCGCGATCGACGGCGTACCCGGTGTGCGGGGAAATCTGGATAGCGCCGGCATCGTCGCCATCCATGGTGGCAACACGACCGTCGCAGGCAACTATGCGCAGACGGCCAACGGCACGCTTGCCGTCAGTCTGGGCAGCAAGCTGGCGGTCGACGGCACGGCGACGCTCGCCGGCGGAACGTTGAGGATCACGGGCGCCGAGGCCACGTACGTGGCCGACACGCACACCGACGTGCTTACCGCCACGGGCGGCTTGACCGGCACCTTCGACCGGCTGGTGAAGGACACGGGCGTGGTGTTCACGTCGACGACCATCGGCTACGGCCCCGGCGGCGCGTGGCTCGACACCACGGGGCTGGATGTCACGACCGCAGCCGTGGCTCCTGGCGTGACGTACACGCCGGTGTCCTTCCGCAGCGCCCAGCGCGTCCAGCGCGCCTTCGCACGTCTCAACAGCGTCATCGCCGCGAGCTCCTCAGGCAGCGGCGGCATCGTCGGCACCGGCGAGACAGGGAGCGCGCCCGTCGCGTCGAGCGAATTCATGCAGGCGGCCGGCCAGTTTCAGCAGGCGCCTACGCCGCAAGCGGCACAAGCGTCGCTGGTGAGCCTGTCCGGCCAGTTACACGCGGCGAGCGCGGCGATGACGTTCGAAGCCATCGACGCTTCGACGCGAGCGCTCTCCGACCACTTCGACGGTTTGCTCGAAACCGGGAGCACCTACGGCACGTGGACCCGGAACCTCAGCGTCGGTGGCAACATGGGCCGCACGGGATACGACGGCGTGGGCTTCCAATTGAACGGCTGGCTCGTCGGCCAGGACCAGCAGATCGGCACGTCCGGCGTCGCGGGATTCGCCTTTGGGCAGTCGGAGGGTCGTCAGCAGCTCGACGGTAACATCGATACCAATCGCGGCCGCGGCACGGAAGGCATGTTCTACGCCGGCTGGCTTGATGGCCATTGGTACGCGCAGGGCCGCTTCGGCTTCGGCCGCTTCACCCAGGACGTGAACCGCCGTGTTCTCCTCGGTCTCGCCGCGCAGGACGTGGCGGCCGACTACGGCGGGAACTTCAACGTGGCCTATGGCGAGACGGGCCTGCGTCTCGACTGGGCTGGCGCGCGGATCGTCCCCTTCGTGAACGTGGAGCTCGACAACATCGCCCGCGAGGGTTTCGCCGAAGCGGGTGCCGGCGGATTCGGCCTGCGCACCAACGCGCAGACGATCAGCCGCTGGCAGGCGGGCCTCGGTCTTCGCGCGTCGCGGCAGTGGCGTTTTCAGGACGGCCGGGCCCTTGCCTTCAGCGCTGGAGCACGCTACCAGCGCACGCTTGCCTCGCATGGCGACGTCTTCGATGCCAGCTACGTCGGACTGGAACAGTGGCAGCCGCTCTCGGGCATCGGTCTCTCGCGCTACCGCGCCATCGTGACCCTGGGTCTCGACGCGACACTCTCACGCCAGTCGTCGCTCAAGTTTGCCTACGACTTCCAGCAAGGGCAGCGCGATCATGCACGGACCGCCTCCGCGCGGTGGGTCCTGGAGCTCTGAAGCAAACGCCGTCGAGGCATCTGCCTCGACGGCGTTCCCAGGTCACGCTGGCCCGACCGCATGGTTACCTGCCCTTGATCCACACCGCATGGCTTCGCTCGCCTCATTACATTATCTACGTAATACACGCTTGTAACAGAATGTATCTGCATCAGTGACTTCTACAAAGCGTTACGAAAGGCGTCAGTACAGACACATACGGCATACATCCGCGTGAAAAAGTGCGTCCGTCATCCAACGGGAGCTACTCATGTCTGCCGACCCCGCCTCCTCTCCACTCGCCCACCCCCTATCTACG
>Ga0209216_1000261_pt1 | contig 10342 bp, 7 predicted proteins | sample TexAe_OM2H0_O2_FD_187940 | JGI IMG/M metagenome (GOLD analysis project Ga0209216, IMG submission 187940) | Forest soil microbial communities from Davy Crockett National Forest, Groveton, Texas, USA - Texas A ecozone_OM2H0_O2 (SPAdes) (version 2) | ecosystem: Environmental > Terrestrial > Soil >... | reverse complement strand
CCCGCGGGCTACGACGCGTACGTGCGGGCACGCCGCTACGAGATCGCCGGCACCTTTGAAACCACCAACAACGCGTACTACATCGAGGACAACTGGAACATCACGCCGGACTTCCTGCTCAATGCGGGCCTGCGCCGCGACGCCTTCGACAACAAGACGGGCGAAGGCGCGAGCTACATCAAGATGGATAACATGATCGCGCCGCGCCTCGGTTTCTCGTGGGACCTGAAGGGTGACGGCACGACGAAGATCTTCGGCAACCTCGGGCGTTATTACCTGCCTGTCGCGAACGTGATCAACATCAAGCAGGCCGGTGGTTTGCTCGACCAGCGCACCTATTACGCCTTCGACGGATACCAGATCCTCGATCGCAACGGGTCGCCCTATGCCATGCCGATCCTCGGTCCTCAGATCGGTCCCGTGGACGATTCGCAGGGTAACGGCACCGTGGGCGACCTGCGTGCCGAAGTCGACAAGAACATGGATTCGGTCTACCAGGACGAGGCCATCCTCGGCTTCCAGCAGGCCATCACCGACAAGTGGTCGTGGGGCGTGAGTGGCACGTATCGCCGCCTGCACAACGCCATCGACGACATGGAGATCAGCGCCACGCCCCAGTGCGGTGGCGACGGCTATATCGGCTACGTCATGGGTAATCCCGGTCGCAAGGTCACGGTGTACGGCGACACCAACTGCGACGGCGTGCCCGATGGCTACATCAACATCGATACATCGAAGCAGGGCTGGGCGATGTACGACGCCGACGGCAACTACCTCGGCCAGCGCGGCTGGAAGAAGCCACGACGCACCTTCGGCTCGCTGGAGTTCCAGATCGATCGTGCCTGGGACGAGAAGTGGATGCTGAATGCATCGTACGTGCTGTCGTGGAGCCGCGGTAACGCGGAAGGCCCCGTGAACTCGGATACCAACTTCGACGACACGGGCCGCACCGAGAACTTCGACGATCCGTGGGTGAACCTCAATGGCGGTTACCTGCCCAACGACCACCGCCACCAGTTCAAGATCCGCGGCACCTATGCGATCAGCAAGCAGTGGCAGGTCGGCGCCGACCTGACAGCATTGTCCGGTAGCCCGATCACGGGGTATGGCGTGGGCAACCCGTACGACGCCACCGTTTACCACAGCTATTTCATCTGCGTGGAGAACTGCGCCGACCCGGTGTCCGAGAATCGCGTCTACCAGCGCTCGCCACGCGGTGCGGACCGCACGCCGTGGACCTTCAACCTCAACGCCAGCATCACCTACCTGCTGCCGCTGGACGAGAAGAACAACCTTCGCGTGAAGTTCGCCGTCTACAACGTGCTCAACCAGCAACGCACGCTGGGTGTCGACCAGGACCTGCAGACCTCCGTCGGTGGCCTCAACCCCACCTACCTGCAGCCTCAGCGCTTCCAGTCGCCCCGGTTCGGTCAGCTGACTGTCTCCCTGGACTTCTAAGGTCCACTTGCCGGGCGCCCCTGGACCGGGGTGCCCTTTTTTTGGGAGGTAGCGATGCGCCGGATTCTTTCCCTTGGCCTGTTGGCCTGCGCGGCGGTGGCGCAGGCACAGGATCATCCTCTCACCCTCGACACGCATGTCGATATCCCCCTGTCGTACATGCACGACCCGAAGTTCGACGCCGGCAAGGACGGTCCACTGAAGGTGGACCTGCCGAAGATGCGGCGCGGCGGACTCGACGCGGCGTTCTTCGTGATCTACGTGGAGCAGGGGCCGCTCACCCGCGCGGGTTACACCAAGGCCGTGGCGCAGGCGGCACGTAAGTACGACGCCATCGACCTGATGCTGAAGCGCTATCCGGAGCAGATCCGGTTGGCTCGGACTCCTGCCGATGTACGCGCCAACAAGGCTGCCGGGCGGCTATCGGCGATGATCGGCATCGAGAACAGTTACTCGTTGGGACACGACCTGAAGCGTCTCGACGCGGCGTATGCACGCGGTGCCCGTTACGTCGGGCTCGCCCATGTGGGCAACAACGATCTCTGCGGCAGTTCGCTGCCGAAGAAGGAACTGGGCGACACGCCCGACAGCAACCTGGGCCTGACCGATTTCGGCCGCCAGGTGGTCCAGCGGGCCAATGCGCTGGGCATGATGGTGGACGTATCCCATGCGTCCGACGCGTGCGTCCACGATGTGCTGGCCTTGTCGAAGGCGCCGATCATCGCCTCGCACTCATCCGCACGCGCCATCACGGATCATCCGCGCAACCTTCCCGACGACCTTCTCGTCGCCATCGCGGCGAAAGGTGGCGTGATCCAGGCCGTGGCATACAAGGAGTTTCTGAAGAAGGATCCCGCCCGCGAGGCCGCGGAGAAAGCCCTGCAGGCCAGGGTGGTCCGTGAGGCAGGCGACAAGGAATACGACAGCGAGAAGCACGATTACCTCCCGGCCTATATCGAGGGCATGAAGGCGATCCAGCGCGAGCATCCGTTGGCGACGCTGGACGACTTCCTCGATCACATCCAGCACATGGTGAAGGTGGCCGGCATCGATCATGTCGGCATCGCGTCGGATTTTGATGGCGGCGGCGAGATCACCGGCTGGATGGATGCCTCCGAGACTGGCAACGTCACCGCGGGACTGAAGCGGCGCGGTTTCTCCGACGCGGACGTCGCGAAGCTGTGGAGCGGCAATCTGCTTCGTGTGTGGGCCGCCGACGAGGCCGCTTCATCCGGATCGCTGGACAAGCTCGTGGATGAGGCGATCTCACGCTACCGGATTCCCGGGATCGCCGTGGGCGTGATCGAGGACGGCAAGGTTGTCTACACCCGCACGGCGGGTGAGCTGGTCGCCGGATCGGGACATAAGGTCGACAGCGAATCCCTGTTCAAGATCGCCTCGAACAGCAAGGCGATGACGACCGCCTTGCTGGCACGGCTCGTCGCCGCCGGCAAGTTGCGTTGGGACGATCCGGTGACGAAGTACCTGCCGGCCTTCCGCATGAACGATCCGTGGGTCACCCGCGAGATCCAGGTACGCGACCTGCTCATCCACAACAGCGGCCTGCGCGAGGGCGCGGGCGATCTGATGCTGTGGCCCGAGCCGAACGACTTCACCCGCAAGGACATCCTTGCCGGGCTGGCCTACCTCAAGCCCGAGCACAGCTTCCGGTCCCGTTATGCCTACGACAACCTGCTTTACGTCGTGGCGGGCGAGGTGGCCGCGGCGGCGGGTGGTGCGCCCTACGAAACGTTGCTGCGTCGTGAGGTGTTCGAACCGTTGGGGCTGTCCCGCTGCCAGATCGGCAGCTGGTCACGCGATGGCGTGGGCAACGTGGCCCAACCCCATCACCTGGGTGACCATGGCAACGAGGTGGTCAACGCGGATGCGGCCACGGTCCCCGCGATCACCTCGGCGGCCGCGGGCGGCGTCCGTTGTGACCTGGACGACATGCTGCGCTGGGCCGGCAACTGGCTCACGCCGGACGCGACGCAGCTCGCCTGGCTGGACGCGAAGCAGCGCGAACCGCTGTGGTCGATCCAGAACCCGATGCCGATAGGGCAGCGGCGCAAGACGTGGAACGACACGCACCTCTACGGCTACGGTTACGGCTGGCGCCTTGCCGACGTGGACGGACAGTGGAGCGTGTCGCATACCGGCACCCTGTCCGGCATGTATTCCACGGTGAGCCTGTTACCGGAGAAGCACAGCGGTTTCGTCATCCTGATGAATGGCGGTGGCGAAGACGCGCGCGACACGTTGGCCGAGGTGTTGCTCAAGCGTTTCACGGCTCCCGTCGAAGTCCATACGGTGGGCGAGTATGCCGACCGCATCGCGGCCGAAGCCTCGGCACCCGGCGCCTCCCGCGCAGCGGATACGTCGTCGCGCGTCGCCGCTTCGGCGAAGGACGCGAGCGCCTTGCTTGGCGTGTGGCACGACCCCTGGTTCGGCGACGTCAGCATCTGTCCCGCGAAGGGCGGCGTGAGCTTCAGCGCCGCGCGCTCGCCCGTGATGACGGGGACGCTCGAACGCGTGGGCACGCGATACCTCGTACAGTGGAAGGGACAGCGGATGGATGCCGAGCCATGGCTCGATCTTTCCGCGCCGGACCAGTTGCGACTGACCAAGGTCGATCCCGATGCCGATTTCAGCAACGACTATGAAGACCTGGCTTTCACTCGCCTGCGCGCTTGCCCTTAGCGCACAGGCCGCCGATGCACCACCGGCGCTTTCCCCGGCCCGTACGCCGGCGGCCGCGGGGCTGACCGACATCCGCGCGCTGGTGCCGGACATCGCGGAAGACATCCATTACGCGCAGAGCGACAACTTCACCGGCGCGCCTGTCGATGGCTATCGCGCGGCGAAATGCTTCCTGCGCACCGGCGCGGCGCAAGCACTGGCACACGTGGAGGCGAGCCTGCGCAAGGACGGTTACCGTCTGCGCCTGTGGGACTGCTATCGCCCCGCACGCGCCGTGGCCGCCTTCGTGCGTTGGGCAGGCGACCTCTCCGATACACGGACGAAGGCCGCGCACTACCCGAACCTTGGCAAGGACAAGCTGCTGGGCGAGTACATCGCGCCGGTCTCCGGTCATAGCCGAGGCGCTACCGTGGACCTCACCCTGATGCGCTGCGAGGCCACACGCTGCACGCCGCTGGACATGGGCACGGATTTCGATTTCTTCGATCCACGCGCCCATACCGACGATGCCGGCATCACCGCGGCGCAACGCGCGAACCGCCAGCGCCTTTTGCATGCGATGGCTACCGAGGGCTTCGTGAACTATGCGCAGGAGTGGTGGCATTTCTCGCTGCCCTCGGCGGCCGAGGCCAACACCATCTACGACGTTCCCGTGGAGTGAGCATGCGTCTGTCGATCGTGTTGGCGTTGTGTTTCGCGTTGGCCGCCTGCATGTCGGCGCCATCGCGCGAGGCGTCGGTGGACGCCCTGATGAAACGTTACGACGGTGACGGACCGGGCGCCTCGTTGCTGGTGGTTCGCGATGGCGTTCCACTCGTGCGGCGTGGTTACGGTTTCGCCGACCTGGAACATCGCGTGCCCGCGTCGCCACAGACCGATTACCGGCTGGCCTCGGTCAGCAAGCAGTTCACGGCCACGGCGATCCTGCTGCTCGCACAGGATGGCAAGCTTTCGCTCGACGACCGCGCCCGCCGATGGTTGCCTTCGTTACCGCCGGCCGCCGATGCGATCACCCTCCGCCAGCTGCTGAGCCATCAGGGCGGCTTGATCGACTACGAGGACATCATGCCCGCGGATACGCGCGTGCCGCTGCGCGACAAGGATGTCCTCGACCTTCTCGCCAAGACGGATCACCTCTACTTCGCCCCGGGCACGTCGTATCGCTACAGCAATGGCGGCTACGCGATGCTGGCGTTGATCGTGGAGAAGGCCTCGGGCAAGCCGTTCCAGGATTTCCTGCGTGAGCGCATTTTCCTGCCCCTGGGCATGACCCACACGCTGGCCTATGTGGCGGAGGGACCGCCGGTGCCGCATCGCGCGTTTGGTTATAGCGAGGAGGGTGGCCATTGGGTGCGTACCGACCAGAGCATGACCAGTTCGGTGCTGGGTGACGGCGGCATCTATGCGTCCATCGACGACATGGCGCGCTGGGACGCCGCGCTTTACGACAACCGCCTGCTGAGCGATGCGTCGCGCAAGGCGGCGTTCACACCACACACGGCCACGGACGATCCCACGGTGGAATACGGCTACGGCTGGCGGATCACCGGCGAAACGCTATGGCACTCGGGGGAGACGATCGGCTTTCGCAACGTGATCGTTCGCTATCCGCAGCGACACCTGACCGTGGTCCTGCTGACCAACCGGAACGATCCGGAGCCTTACAAGACGGCCCTGGCGATCGGTGACCTGTTTCGTTGAGGGCCGGCGTACCCTTCCGGGCCCATGCCTTATCATAGGGATTCCCCGCGACCGCACGGATCCCCCATGTCCACGTTCCGCTTCGCCCTGGCCCAGTTCGACTTCCCGGTAGGCGCCACCGCCGATAACGCCAGGCGCGTGAAGGCGCTGGCCGAGGAAGCACGGGACCGCCTTGGCGCCTCACTGATCGCCTTTCCCGAACTGACCCTGTCCGGCTATCCGCCGGAAGACCTGCTTCAGCGCCCTAGCTTCCTCGAAGCCTGCGGCAGCGAACTGGCGGCACTGGCTCCGCAGATCGAAGGCATCTCGGCGATCGTCGGCCACCCGGATACGCGGGGCGAGGTCTACAACGCGGCGACGCTGATCCGCGAGGGCAAGCTCGAGTGGACGTACCACAAGCAGGCGCTGCCCAATTACACGGTCTTCGACGAGAAGCGCTATTTCCAGCATGGCGAAACCACCCGCGTCTTCGTCATCGAGGGCGTGCGCGTCGGCATGCTCATCTGCGAGGACATCTGGGAGGCCGAGCCCGCCGCCCACGCGGCGGATGCGGGTGCCGAGCTGATCCTCGTGGTGAACGCCTCGCCGTACGATCGCCGCCAGGCGGCCACGCGCGAGGAGCTGCTGCGCCGGCGCGCCACGGAAAACGGCGTGCCGATCGCCTATGTGAACCTCGTCGGCGGCCAGGACGACCTGCTGTTCGACGGCCATTCGTTGCTGGTGCAGGCCGACGGCGAGGTGATCGCGCGCGCGCCTTCCTTCGAGGAAATGCTGCTCACGGTGGAGTTCGACACCGAAACGAAGCGCCTTTCCGCTATTAACTGGCCGGCAGCGGATACGCGCTCGCCGGAAGCCATCATGTACGCGGGCCTGGTGCGCGGCGTGCGCGACTACATCGGCAAGAACCGGTTCTCCGGCGTGCTGCTCGGTCTTTCCGGGGGCATCGATTCCGCGCTGACGCTGGCGATCGCCGTCGATGCGCTGGGCAAGGACAAGGTCACCGCGGTGATGATGCCGACGGTGTACACCTCGGATCTCTCCCTGCGCGAGGCGAAAGCACAGGCCGAGCATCTGGGCGTCGAATACCACGTACTGCCCATCGAAGGCATCTACGAGGCGTTTACCGGTACGTTGGCACCGGTCTTTGCCGGGCGCGACCCGGACATCACCGAAGAAAACCTGCAATCGCGCACGCGCGGCGTGCTGCTGATGGCGATGTCGAACAAGACCGGCAAGCTGCTGCTGTCCACGGGCAACAAGAGCGAGATGGCGGTCGGCTATGCCACGTTGTACGGCGACATGTGTGGCGCGTATGCCCCGCTCAAGGACGTCTACAAGACCACGGTGTATGAGCTTTCGCGCTGGCGCGCGGCGATCGACGGTGCGATCCCGATGGCGGTGATCGACCGTCCGCCGTCCGCGGAACTGCGCCACGAGCAGACCGACCAGGATTCATTGCCTCCGTACGACGAGCTCGACGCGATCCTCGAGCATTTCATCGAGGGCGAAGCCTCGGCGGAAGACATCATCGCCGCCGGGCACGACGATGCCACCGTCCGTCGCGTCATCCGGATGGTCTTCGTCAACGAATTCAAACGCCGCCAGGCCGCCCCGGGCCCACGCGTGACGACAAAGGCCTTCGGCCGCGAACGGCGCTATCCGATCACCTCCGGCTGGCGCTGACCCGCCACGAGGAGGCACAAAAAAAGCCGGCTTTCGCCGGCTTTTTCGTGGAACGTCCGAAGGCTCAGTGGTGACCCGAGAACGGGATCGCCTTGCGCCAGATCGACGGGTGGTGCGGCCAGCTTTCGTCGGTCAGGTACGGGTGGTTCGGGTAGTTCAGCGCCAGCACCTTGCGGGTCTGCTCGGCCAGGGGCTTGCGGTCCAGGGCGATGTAGCTGCGCGTGAGGATCGCCAGGGCGTCGGCGGTCTGCGGCGACTGCTGGTAGTGCTCGACCACGTACTGGGCGCGGTCGGCCGAAGCGATGTACGACTTCGTGCGCAGGTAGTATTCCGCGACATTCACCTCGAACTGGGCCAGCTGGTTGCGCAGGAAGATCATGCGCTGGCGGGCGTCCGTGGCGTAGGCGCTGTTCGGATAACGCCGGGTAAGCTGGCTGAAATCGTCGAACGCGGTGAGGTTGAAACCCTGGTCGCGGCGGGTGGAAGCGCCGTCGCCACGCTGCAGGTAACGCTCGATCAGGCCGCCCGTTCGATCGAAATTGATCAGACCGCGCAGGTAATAGGCATAATCTGCATGCTTATGGGTCGGAAACGTCTTGATGAAGCGGTTGATCGTCGAGTACGCGTCGTCCGGCTTGTTGTCTTTGTACTGCGCGTACGCGAGTTCGATCTGCGCTTGCTCGGTGATGTCACCCGACGGGAAGCGTGCGACGAGGCGCTCGTAGGCCTTCTCCGCCGCGGCATAGTCGGAATGCTCCAGCGATTCGTGGGCATTGGCATAGAGCCGGTCGACCGGCATCGTGTCGATCGTCTCCTTCTTGCTGCGGAACATCGAGCAGGCGCTCATCGACAGGGCGAGGACGAGCAGAATGGTGATCTTGGTTGCACGCATTGAGAGAGTTCGGATGCTTGAGCGAAAGGGCATGATAGCCGAAACCGGCCATGGGCCGGGCGGGGCAGTATGACGACGGTCAGACACGAGGCCACCGTGCCAGTGGCGGCGGCGGGTCGGCGTTTCGACCAGTCCCTGGCCGAGATGTTCCCCGATTACTCCCGATCCCGCCTCACGGCCTGGATCAAGGAGGGCAAGGTGCTGCTGGACGGCGCCCCGGCGGCCCCGCGCCACCTGCTCCGGGGCGGTGAACGGGTGGAGCTGGAGGCGGAACTGGCGACCGAGGTGGACGCCCAGCCCGAGGATATCCCGTTGGACATCCGCTTCGAGGACGACGACCTGATGGTGATCGACAAGCCCATGGGGCTGGTCGTCCATCCCGGGGCGGGCAATCCGGCGGGCACGATGCTCAACGCCTTGCTGCACCACAGCCCGGCGCTGGCCGAACTGCCGCGCGGCGGCATCGTCCATCGCCTGGACAAGGACACGGCGGGGTTGATGGTCGTGGCCAAGAGCATGGCGGCGCACACGGCGCTGGTGGCCATGCTGTCCCGGCACGACGTGCATCGTCAGTACGAGGCGGTGGTCCTGGGCACGATGGTGGCGGGCGGCACGGTGGACCAGCCCATCGGCCGGCACCAGCACGACCGCCTGAAGCAGGGCATCCGCGATGTCGAGGACGGCGGCAAGGAGGCGGTCACCCATTACCGCGTGCGCGAGCGCTTCCGCGCGCACAGCGTCCTGCAGTGCAATCTGGAGACGGGCCGTACCCACCAGATCCGTGTCCACATGGCGCACCTGGGCCATCCGCTGGTCGGCGACCAGCTTTACGGCAACGGCCTGCGCCTGCCGCGCGGGGCCAGCCAGGAGCTGATCGACGCGCTGCGCGGCTTCCGCCGCCAGGCCTTGCACGCCGAGAAGCTGGCCTTCGAGCACCCGGTGACGGGTGAGTACCTCGAGTTCGACTCGCCGCGTCCCGCCGACCAGGAGGCCTTGATCGAGGCGCTTCGCGTCGACACCGCGTTGCATCCCATCGAGGACTGAGCGTGGGCGAGGCGTGGATCGTCCCCGACTGGAACGCCCCGTCGAACGTCGGGGCCGCGGTATCCACCCGGCTGGGGCCGGGGGTGTCCGCGTCCCCGTTCGAGCGCTTGAACCTGGGCTTGCGCTCGGGCGACGACCTTGCGGCTGTCACGGCGAATCGCGCGGCGCTGGCGCTGGCGCTGCACCTTCCGGCGCCACCATTGTGGTTGCGCCAGGTACACGGCACGGACGTGGCGGACGGCGTGCCGGTGACGGATGACGAGCCCATGGCCGATGCGGCCGTGGCGCGGGGCCCGGGCAAGGTGCTGGCGATCCTCACCGCCGACTGCCTGCCGGTGCTTTTCACCAGCGCGGACGGCGGGACCATCGGCGCGGCTCACGCCGGCTGGCGTGGGCTGGCTGGCGGTGTTCTGGAACACACGGTGATGCGGATGGGCGAGCCGGCGGGGTCGATCATGGCCTGGCTGGGTCCGGCCATCGGTGGCCCTTCCTATGAGGTAGGTGCCGAAGTGCGGGCCGCTTTCGTGGAGCACGATCCCGGGGCGGCGGAGGCATTCACGCCGACGCGCCCAGGACATTGGTTGTGCGACCTGTATGTGCTGGCCCGGCGGAAGCTGGCGGCCATCGGAGTGACCCATGTGTCGGGCGGTGGCTTCGACACGTTCACCGACCCGCGCCTGTACTCATACCGCCGCGATGGCGCAGCCAGTGGCCGCTTCGCGTCCCTGGTGTGGACGCGCCAGGCGGAAGCAAGCCTCGAGTCGGATCCGGAGTGAGCCAGGTTCCTCCTGAGTAAGCCGGTTCTTGTGGGAGCCGCTTCAGCGGCGATCCCGCGGCAGCGGGCCAGTTCATCGCAAGCACCCT
>Ga0209216_1000260_pt1 | contig 10360 bp, 13 predicted proteins | sample TexAe_OM2H0_O2_FD_187940 | JGI IMG/M metagenome (GOLD analysis project Ga0209216, IMG submission 187940) | Forest soil microbial communities from Davy Crockett National Forest, Groveton, Texas, USA - Texas A ecozone_OM2H0_O2 (SPAdes) (version 2) | ecosystem: Environmental > Terrestrial > Soil >... | reverse complement strand
AAGTGTCCAACCTGCGGTAAACCGGCCGAGTGGAAAGACAACCCCTTTCGTCCATTCTGTTCTGAACGCTGCCAACTCGTCGACCTCGGCCGCTGGGTCGAAGGTGAATATCGAGTGCCCGGCGAATCGGTGCCCAGCGAACACGACGATCGGCCTGTAAACGAAAACGACCTGGAGAAAGATGTTTAGAACATTAAAGCCACAGATTTTTCTGCTGGCCATTCTGATCTGTGGTTTTGCGGCTTGTAACAGTTACGATCCGCCGAGCCGTGTACCATCCAAGCCGCCGAACACGTCGCTGCCGATGCCGCCTGTGAACGGCGCGTCGATCAATAATCTCGGCTGGAACGCAGACGGCGGTAAGCGAAGCGTCTTTTCGGAATTCAAAGGCAAGGTGCTGGTGCTGGATTTCTATGCGACGTGGTGCGAACCGTGCCGCCGCAGTATTCCGCACCTGATCGGTTTGCAAAACGAGTATGCCGACCAGGGACTACAGGTAATCGGACTAAACGTCGGTGGGTCAGACGACACACCGAAAGTCCCGGCGTTCGCGAAAGAGTTTGGCATTCAGTACACGCTCGCGGTCCCGGACGACGAGTTGGTAACTTTTCTACTCGGCGAAAACGATGCCATTCCGCAAACGTTCGTTTTCGATCGCCAGGGCCAACTAGCCGAGCGCCTGATTGGCTTTGGACCAAACGCCGCCGACCGAATCGATAGCGCTGTCGAAGCAGCACTGAAAACTCCGGCTCCCTAAACTCCCAACTAGCAGGTTCGAATTTTGAGAAAAGCAAAGATACTGATTACGCTTGGTCCAACCTCCCGTGAGCCGGAAGTAGTTGAAAAATTAATCGCAGCAGGCGCCAACGGCATGCGCATGAACATGTCGCACGGCACCCACGAGGAAAAGGCGGAAGACATCGCACGCGCACGCGCTGCGGCTGAGAAACTCGGCCGTCCGATCGCGATCCTCGTCGATCTGTCCGGTCCGAAGATCCGCACACGCCGTCTGAAAGATGGTCAGCCCGTTCAGCTCAATTCCGGATCGCTTTTCATACTGACAACCGAAGACATTCTCGGCGACGAAAAACGCGTCGCGACAACCTTTCTTGACCTGCCGCGTGTGGTCCAATCGGGTACGCGACTGCTACTCGACGATGGCGCGCTCGCACTCGTCGTCGAAAGCACCACGGATACCGATGTGATCTGTCGAGTGGTCGATGGCGGTCTACTGGGGGAAAGAAAAGGAATCAACCTGCCCGGCGTGGCGCTGCCGATCGATTCGTTAACTGAAAAAGACATCGAGGACCTGAAATGGGCGGTTGGTCAAAACGCGGACTACATCGCGCTGTCGTTTGTCCGCCGCGCAAGCGACTGCGAACGCGCGAAGCAACTGATTGCCGAAGCCGGCGGTCGTGCGCCCTTGATTGCAAAGATTGAAAAAGCCGAAGCGATCGATCATCTCGACGAGATCATTGCTGCGTCGGATGGCGTGATGGTCGCGCGCGGCGATCTCGGCGTGGAAACGAGCGTCGAGTTAGTACCGGTCTATCAAAAACGAATCATCGAGCGTGCAATCCAGGCGGACAAGATGGTGATCACCGCGACGCAGATGATGCAGTCGATGGTCAGCAATCCGCGCCCGACTCGTGCCGAGGCTTCGGACGTCGCCAATGCTGTGTGGGACGGAACTGATTGCCTGATGCTTTCCAACGAAACGGCGACCGGCGCGTATCCGATCGCCGCGGTTGCCACGATGGCACGCATCATCGAATCCGCCGAGACAGGCAAGGAAACACGCGACGAACGCCTCGCGAAGTCAACCGGCCGGCAATCAGGACGCGTGAGTCGCGCGTTGTCGGAGGCCGCGGCTTTTGCGTCGGAAGAAATGGGAACGAAAGTGACCGCGGTCTTTACTGATTCGGGCTTGATGGCTCGCAGGCTTTCGTCGCTGCGTCACGACCAACGCATCATTGCGCTGACACACCGGCCGGAAGTTTTGCGTGAGTTGACGCTGATCTGGGCCGTCGAACCTTTACTGATCACAAAGGCACAGTCAACGGAAGAGATGTTGAAAGTCGGTGAAAAGGCTTTGCTGGATGCCGGTGTGGTCGATAAAGGTGAGACGATCGTGATCATGGCCGGGCGGCTTTCAGGGTTGGGGCTTTCGAGTTCTGTGTCGATCTTCACTGTCGGCGGCAGTCTTGGTCCAACAAGACAGTGATTCCGCGGTTCAACATGTCAGCCGGTGAGTTTTTTGAACTCATCAGGCCCATTGTCACGGCAATCTCGATCTTACTGTCTGCCTGGACACTCGCGTCCGCGCGCAAACGATTCTCAACTCTAATCGCGTTTGCATGGGCCATAGGCACGCTGCTGTTGCCGTTGGTAGTGCTGCCTGTTTACCTGTCGGTGATTCTGATTTGGCATTGGCCGGCTCATTCGCGGCGCTGGCGTTGGTTACTGCCCCTCGCCTACGGCGCGATTCTTCTCGCCGGGCTTGGTATATTCCTCAACTACGAAAGCGCAACAGCCGACGATTACCTCGCACGAGCGACCCGGGCGAAACTCGTCGACGACCACGCTACCGCTATCAGCGAATACCGTCGCGCACTCACGATCGAAGACGACGCACACATCCACAAGTTGCTGGCAGTGGAACTGATGCAGGCTGGTTATTTAACTGAAGCTGTTTCCGAGTTTCGACTGGCACAGCAAGGCGGAGAGCCTGACGACTTCATCCACTACTATCTTGGATTGCTGTTGGATCGGCTCAATCTGAAAGGCCAGGCGAAGCTTGAGTTTGAAAGCTTTTTGCTCAGCACGACCTGCACACAGGAGGAACCAAAATGTGCAGAAGTCAGGGAAAGGATTAGGCGATTAGAGCGCTAGCGAGGGGACGTAATCGGTGATCTAATCAGCGCCGATCATCTCGCCGACGCGTTTGCCATTCTTCTGTTCCTGCGCTATTTGAGCGGGTGTTTTTTGCGGGTCGCGCCAGTTGTCGAGAATGCCGACCTGGTGAACGCACTGCAAAGTACACGTCGGAGCGCACCATTTCTCGGTCTTATATTCCCGATCGAAATCGTTCATCGTGTACTGCTCGAGCGGAATCCCGGGATAACCGCGTTGCTGCGAACACCAGTGGACCTTGCCGTCCTCACAGATGTAGAGGTAGCGCGCACCTGCGCGGCAACGCCAGTTGTAAGGCTTGCCTTCAGCGATACTGTCCTGAAACCAATTCAAACGGGCGTGATCCTTATTTCCCATTTTCTTCACTTCCTGAAAGATGTCTTTCTCTCTCTTCGAAAGCGGTTTCAGTATGCCGTCGCCATCGTGAATCACGCCGACCGTGGTTGAGAAACCGAGTTCCACTGCACGTCGCGCGACAGTCAAAGCGTCTTCAGGATTCTTGATGCCGCCGCCAATCACGGAATTGATGTTTACGTGAAAATCAGCGTGCTCCGAAAGGTAACGCAGTTTTTTATCGAGCACGCGCAAACTCTTGCGCGAGACTTCATCAGGCTCGACGTTGTCGATACTGATCTGTAAATACTCGAGTCCTGCTTTGTTAAGACGTTTGATCCGTTCCGGAGTGAAGTAGTAACCGTTGGAGATCAACCCGGCGATCATTCCACGTTGGCGAATGTGGTGGATGATCTGATCGAGCTCCGGATGCATCATCGGTTCGCCGCCGGAGATCGTCACGATCGACGTTCCTAGATCCGCCAGTTTATCGAGACGGCTCTTGACGACCGCGAGTTCGATCGGTTTCGACGTCTGATCGTATTCGTTGCAATAACCGCACGCCAGATTGCAGCGGCGCATCGGGATCAAATGGGCCAGAACGGGATGACGGCTGGATAACAACGCTCGGCTGATAAAGCTTGCCTCACGCATCTTTCTCTTTAGAAACGTTGTCTTCTTCATTTAGTCGACGCGAGAATAAAAGAGCAAACCACAGAACGCAAGCAGAGTGGTCCTAATCTATTTCTGCCACAGACCTACACGGATGAACACAGACTTATTATTTACGCTGTCCGTGTTCATTCGTGTAAATCCGTGGCCCAACCTCTACCAAACAAAAAGGGGCTCCGTTTTTACAGAGCCCCCTTCAGGCTTTTGCTTTCAGCGGTCTCGCTTAACTCTTGACGATCTTGACGTTTGAATCGAGTTTGATGTCAAAGTCGCTGGGATTAATCTTTTGATTCTTCTCCAGACCCGTCAAGCGCACGGTCGTTGAATCGTCGTTCTTCTCTACAATCTTGGTTTGGACCGGCATACCGGAGTTATCGATCCAGACTTCCGCGTATTTGTAACCGGCGTTACCTTTCGGCACCAACGTCAGGTGGATGGTGCTCACACCACCCCACAAAGTCTCTTCGCGCACGTCTTTCACCGGTTGAAAGCGAGCTTCGAGCTGCTGGCGCGACATGTTCATCATGTCCAGCATGCCGTTGGCTTTGTTCTGCGATCCAGCGCGGCGTGCATCACCCGTGTAAGCAACTCCCAGCGCGGGGCGCAAAATCGTGTACTTATTGTTACTCACGGCGAACACTTCGCGACGCGGACTGCTCCAGTCGATGCGCACTGCGGCTTGCCGTCCACCGGTCGGCATATAGATGACAACACCGTTGTATTTATCCTCAACGCCGAGCTGCGAATTGTACTTAACCATGCTGATACCGGCCTTGAGAGTCTTCAACGTCGCGCGATTCTTCTCCATCCGGCTCAGAACTGAACTGACGAGGCCTGCTCCCTGGCCATTGGTTGTGGCCGGGAACACAAATACCAATGCGGAAATTATGAAAGCTATCATCAGGCCCGCGGGAATCAATCTCTTCATACTAGCTCCTTACCTCATGCTCCTTTCCCTCGGAACGGCAAAAAACCTCGCAATTATAGGGAAAGGTCACCGTATGTCAACCTCGAAACTGCGTGTCCGACCATCGGGGTCGACTACTTTTCGAACAGCTAACACCTCCACTTTGGATCGACCCGTGAGGGCCTTTACATGCTGTTCGATCTGACCCTTATCTGCTTCGCTACCAACAACTTCCGAGCTCAAAAGCACGGTGGTTGCACCGGGGCTTTGATGCACCATATTTGGAGCCCGTTCGCTGCTTGCAAACCAGCTTTTTGGTGTCAAAAATATAAATATCAAAATGACCACACACAAAAGATCCCATTGCCAGGTATTTCGCGGGTAGTTCCAGAAGAAGATCTTCTTAAGTGTGGAAATCAGGCCTCGCACGTTCTCAAGCTTGCAAGTTAGCAGCCACAAGATGGGTGGCTGGAGGGTCGGATGGATTGTAACATTTTCGATTGCCAATTGCCGATTGTTGATTTGAAGCAGGGTCTTGGTACGCCGTCTTTTCAATCGGCAATCGAAAATCGAAAATCGGCAATGCTTAAAGCCTGACTGAAGGCGCGTTTTCGACAATGTGACCGTCGCGCATCTGCACGATCCGTTTGCACATCGCCGCAGCTTCGGGATTGTGAGTGATCATCACGATGGTTTGATTGAAACGGTAATTCAGTTCCTGAAACATATTCAAAACGAGCGCTGAGTTTTCCGAATCGAGATTACCCGTCGGCTCGTCTGCCAAAACGATCGCCGGCCGCGTCACCACCGCGCGTGCGAGCGCTACTCGCTGCTGCTCGCCACCCGATAATTCCAGCGGCTTGTGATGCAGCTTGCCCTCTAATCCTAACAACCTGAGCACCTCGCGACGGCGCTCCGGATCGCCACCGCCGTTGCCATGAATTCGCTCCGCTAGTCGGAGATTTCCTTCAGCCGTTAAAGTCGGAAACAGATTGAATCTTTGAAAGACAAAGCCGATCTTTTTGCGCCGCACGGCCGTGCGTTTCGCGTCCGACGCCGCAGTGATGTCGTCACCGTCGATGACAATGCGTCCCGACGTCGGCGTCAACAGGCCGCCAAGCAGGTGCAGCATCGTCGATTTGCCGCAACCAGACGGTCCCATGATCGCGACAAACTCACCTTCCTGCACTTCCAACGACACGCCACGCAAAGCCGGTACGTCGACTTTGCCGATGCGATAAACCTTTTCCAGATTTTCAGCTTGTAGAATCGTTCTCATCGACTACTGATTAGCAGTAACTTTCTTGTTCTGAGCGTCAAGATCGACTTCCGGCAATTGCCACTTGTTCTCTAACACAAATGCTTTCTGTGGGTACTGACGATCCAGTTCGACTGACGTTGCGTCCTGATAAGTGATGTTCAGCTTGTACTGATCCTGCGGCCTCGTAATCTCAATCTTGCTCGGCAACGACGCGGTCGTGCCATTGCCAATCGCTCTTTCATTGGCATAAGAGACGTCCGTGATGAGCGCGCCTTTATCGTCGTACGTTTGCACGCGCGCTAAACGAATCCCACTCACACGATCGAACCAGAACCGTCGCAAGAGTTTCGTTTCGCCACCCTGCGGCTGTGAAAACTCTTCGAGCAGATAGTAACCACGCATCACGCGATCGCCTTTTTTCGCCTGGCGCCGCGTGTCTGCTTCTTCCTGAAAAAACTGGCTCTGCGCGTAGATCAAACCGTTATTCGGTTCGATCGGGCGAATCATGAACGCGTCCGTCAAATGTTGGGGCCGCAGATTCGAGAGCGCGCTGACAGTCTGTTTTTCAGTCTTCTGTTGATCGTTAGCACTGTGATTCGCGTCGGTGTCGAGTTTCGCGTAGACCGCGCTGTTCGTGCCCTTCACGAAACGCTTGTACTTCTCGTCACCTTTTAATACTGCCACGCGGAAGTGCTCGCCGTCCGAAGACATCTGCGCGATGTCGACAAAAGTGAACTGAATAACCAGATAGATTTGCCCCGGACGTTGCAGCGTTATCGTGCCGTCAACTAAACGATACTGATCGGCAATGCCCGATGAAGCAAATGAAGTATCCTCAAACTGAATATCGACCTTACCGTGTATCGATTTGACCGTTGAAAGTCGATTCACTTCCTGCACCAGACGATCCTTATTAGCGTCAGCCAGCGGTGTCAGGAGTTGAGGAACAGTAATCTTCCTTTTTGCACCAAACAGACCACAACCAGAGTTAAACAGCACTATCGAAGCGACGAAAACCGGGAGTAGCAATCGGGTTAGTCGGGCTCTGGACGGGTTGAAGTGTTTGAGCATCAGCTTAAGCCGCCAATCATACGTCAAATATTGCAGAATCGCGAAATTCCGTGTCAGTTTGATCCGTCGAGCTCGAGCGGAGGTTTGCCGAAGCGGCCGCGCAAGCCATTGATCGCGTTTACAATGCTTGGACGACTTAACAACTTCTGTTCCAGTCGATGCTTGCCGGGGAAGTCGAGCAGCATAATTCCGAGCAAAATAGTCAAAAGACCCTGACCGGGAACGCCGGGCAGTGACAGCACGACTCCGAGCGCAACCAGCAACACACCGCCGATGTTCTTGCCTATCGCGGCTAGCACTCGCAACACCGGATGAGACCCTTCCATGAACTTTCGCTTGCCGGACTTGGCAAAGTGATCCGCGGGAAGTTTGACAAGAATGAAGGAAACGATGGCGAGATTGACGAGGAACGACGCCACAAAGAGCGCCGCACCGATCAATATGCTGTTCCACGAAACGGCTAGTGTCAGGTCAGACATCGGGCGCGAGAGTTAAGAAGTGATTTGAGTAAGTCGTCAACGATCTGTTTGGCTGGGCCTTCAAGCTGAAGCTGTGGATTCTCGGCGACTTCCCAAAATTCGTCGAGACCACGCCCGCCGGCGCGTTCGAGTGCGAGTGCTTGAACGAGTAAGTCGATCACGTCAGCGGCTTTAACGAGCCGCGCTTCGAGAGTGTTCCGCTCTTCATATTCGTGGTAGAGATTCGTGTAGACCGCGTTGTCGTTGGTGAGATCGCGAAAGGCAGCGGTCTCAGCCTGCTTTCTGGTTTCAGCACCAAAGTACATCGTGGCTGTGCGTGGCATGTCGCCGACGCGAGCCTCGGCCCAATCGTGCAGTAACGAGATGCGCAGGATCCTTTCAACGTCCACCGCAACGCCTTGCGCGATGAGCTCATCGGCGAGCAACATCGCCGTCACGCTCACGCCAAACGAATGAGCCGCCACGGACTCGGTTCCGTTCGCAAAACCGCGCAACACCCAACCAGTGCGGTCGAGACCTTTCAGCCGTTGTAACTCGATCAGTGTGCTAAGCATTAAATACTCAAGCGCTCCGTCAGGAGCATCGATTTATCTCCCAACGGAGCGTCTGAAAATTCAAAACCTGCCGAAACTTTACCTGCAAGCAGCGTGCTCGCACCCACAAGCTATTTCTGTAACGCCTGAGTCTTCCGCATTCTCACAGTACTCGCTACAGTAATCACTATCGCGTTCCGCCATACATTGGCAAACGCCATGGTCGCACTTTTTATTCTCTGCCATACTTTCACCCCCTGCTTTATCGTTCCCCATGGTCTGTTTTAACTGCGGGTTCAATGCTAGCAATTAAGGAACCGCACGAACAACAACCGTGCGGCGTCTTTCACCCAACGTGAGCACGAGCGGCTTGTCCAACTGAATCGGGTGCGACTCGCCGTCAATCACGATCACCAGATTCTGCGAAGCCCGCGTCAACGTTGCAATCTGCGTGTTTGGCACAATGCGCGGCAACAAGTTTGTCGCGACAATGCGCCAACTGGCCGCGTCGCAACGAATTCTCAAGCCCGGCGTGTCTGTTTCGAACGACTCGTTCACGGCCAACGCGTCTGCTTTGAATAAACCTTCGCCACAACGTATTCCCGCCGCGTCGTAGAACGTAACAAAACCGGAAACGAACGCGTACGGAATCGGGCTCGTGTTTTTGACAACTATGCGAACGTTCGTGATCGGCGCATCAGGCGAGCCGTTCAAAGCGGTCGTTTTCAACGTAGCCTCCAGCGCGCCAGCGCCGGTGCCGTCTGTGGCGACCGCTGCTTCGCTCAACGGCACACGCTTCTCGCCGGTATCGGTAGCGGCTCCCTGGGCATTCGCAATGACGGCACTGCATAACACAACTAAGAAGGCAGCGAGTTTTTTCATTGTGAGTCGTCTCCTGTGATTTTCAGCGAATGATCGCATACATCAACTGGTCGATGGTCTGGCCGTCCTTTGTCACACTCTTTCGCAAACGGCCTTCGAAAGTATAGCCAGCTTTCTCGAGCACTCGCGCTGAAGCACCGTTCCAGTCAAACACGTGCGCAAACAAGCGGCAGACATCGTAATGGGAAAAGGCATGGTCCGTCACGGCAATTAATGCTTCGGTCGTGATGCCTCGTCCCCAAAATTGTTCGCTCAGCCAATAACCAATCTCCGCCGAGCGCCGTGCCACGTCGGGTTGCACGGTGAAACCGATTCCACCCACCGCTTCATCAGCGACGGCGATCGCGAAATTAGTTTCGGGTTTCTGATCGACCACCATGTCGAGCCACCGACGAGCATCGCCGGAAGTGTAGGGATGCGGAAAACGATCGCGCAGGTTGATCCAGACGTTCCGGTTATTCGCATGACGCACGATCGAGTTGCGATCGCGCCACTCCCAACTCCGCACACTGCACGTTTTAAGCTTCAGCTCCAAGTGTGTTTTCGATCCGCGGCAAAATCGCCGCCCCTCGTGGCATGATGAATCCCGTTCGGTCGCGCGCGCCTTCGAGCGCCTCAGCAATCGAGCGCACCGGCGTCATCCGCATCAGTTTCACCTGTTCGTCCGGCAACTCCGAAAGCAAACAGATTCGATAACGTTCAGCTTTCGTAAGCAAAGACCACGCCGTTTGCCCGTTGACTTCATACTCGTTCTTCAATCGCTCAGCCAGGGCCCGCGAATCGCGAGACTCAAACCACTGCAAAAAATCCGGACGGCCAAGACCATCACCACACTCGGCAAGCAACACGATCGTACCGCCATCCTTGCAGGCATGACTCGCCATGTCGAGCGCCTTGTGAGCCTGAATCAAATTGATGTCGTAAGGAAAGCCGCCGCAACTCGCAATCACGATTTCACGCCGCTCCGGGATTTGAACAGAGTGCCGGTCCAGGTAATCGTCGCACGCGGCGCGATGTGCGAGGCGCCAATCACCGCAGAACAACTTCACCGCGCGTTTTGCCGGGTCAACGATCGTGTTGACGCCAAACGCCGGTTCTACCAGCGCAGCAATTCGTTCGCATTCCTCATGGACCGCATTGCCTTCGATCAATCCCGTACCAACGCCGGCTCTGCGGCCGCCTGTTTCGAAGTCCAGCGCGAGCATGTGTGTGGCCTCGATAGTCTTCGCTGAAGCGAGTCCGGGACAGATCGACTTGCGGCTACCAGTAAATCCGGCGAAGTAATGAAATGTGATGCCGCCAGTGAGGA
>Ga0209216_1000259_pt1 | contig 10413 bp, 9 predicted proteins | sample TexAe_OM2H0_O2_FD_187940 | JGI IMG/M metagenome (GOLD analysis project Ga0209216, IMG submission 187940) | Forest soil microbial communities from Davy Crockett National Forest, Groveton, Texas, USA - Texas A ecozone_OM2H0_O2 (SPAdes) (version 2) | ecosystem: Environmental > Terrestrial > Soil >... | reverse complement strand
CTGAAATTAGTAAACGCCTTCGGCGTTCAGAGTAAGACACACTTTATGAACCGGTTTTATCGGATCGAGTAACGCACCAACGTGCGTGGAAAGATTCGAACTGATGGTGGCATTTGTCCGATCTGCGTTGGTGGCGCTTTGAGTACCTCATCAGCCTTCTTGCCGTAGACCGCTTCGTTGAGATTGTTGTCAGGAGTGATCACCGCGCCCTTCAACGCAGCGCCGATGAACGCACCCTTGCTACGCGAATACGAAAGAATGCCGGCATCGAGTCGTGGATTCGTCGAAGCCGCTGCTTCGCGTCCGACTGGACCAGCAGCGATCGACGCTTCACCTCCAAGTTCAAACTTATCTTTCAACAAACCATTCAGACCGCTCTCGTTCATGATCAACAGAACATAGTCAGTCTTCTGCGCGCCGATCTGCGGACCGAAACTGCCACCACCAAGATTGAAGAACGCCGGCGCGCTCCAGCCTCCTTTAACGCGACGGCTAATCACGCCTTGTCCGCCGCGTCCGCCAAATACAAAAGCCGCTTTGATCACGCCCGGAAAGACGGCGATCGCTTCCGCGGTGTCGAGCAACTCCTGCGGTATCGCTTTGTCTTTCACGTTCATGATTTCCGTAAACGTTTCGGAAGCGTCGCCCGCATGACGCGCCGCGTCTTTCGTGCGGTTCTTGTTCTGAGCAGGCGTTACGACGGCTGACATCACCAGCAAACTAATAAGCATTAATGCGCAAAGAGTACGAATCGAAAACATAATTTTCCCCTCCGTTTGTGTACCAAAATAGTAATCCCTGGCGATGGCATAAAGCCACACTTTTTCTCTTGACTTCAAATGCAAGGAATAATACATTGCCCGCCACTTTACTAACCGTTGGTCCAAGTGTATCGGTAGCCCTGCCGAAACCCAGACCTTGGATCACTGTTGCTTCCACTCACAACGCGAGACCCGGCTGAAAGCTGTTTCGCTTTGTAAGTAGGAGTGTCTCCAAACATCAAGAACCAGAACCAGAGCAACTTTGCCTGGGTCGAACTTTGGACAGGCTTTTTTCAACAGGAAAAGGAGCTTCCCGATGGTGTACATCTCCAAACGGAATAGAAGAAAAGAAAAAGACAAGCAGATCGCGGCCAATAACCGGGGCGAGTTGATCGCAGCCGGTTTTAAACGTCGCGATCTGCTAAAGATGGGATTGCTTACTAGTGCTGGTATGCTCATCCCAAAGAAAGGTCTTAGTGCACACCCTTTAACTAGCGCCGGATTTGTTGACGACGATGAACCCAACAGTCCGCCGACAACTCCCTTCTCAGAACTAATGCCGCGATTGCCGGTGCTGGCACCGGTCGCGTCGCTAACCCCCGCGCCAACGATTGCACCAAACACGGCCGCGGGCGAAGCACGCACGGTTTCACATCAGGCATTCGCGCAATTTCCGCCACAACGGTTTTACGAAATGTCGCAGCAAGCAGGCACTGTGCTGATGGCGCCTGCTGGTGAATTGCCGCCGCAAACGATCTGGGGCTTTAACGGAACTACTCCGGGTCCACTAATCGTCGAGCGTTACGGCAACCTCGGCAGTCCCGGCAACGGCTCCGTGCTGCTGCGTCTCAGAAACAATCTTCCGAGCAACAACGGCGGCTTCGGCCTTCCGTCAGTGACAACACACTTGCACAACGGTCACACGCCGCTCGAGAGTGACGGTTTCCCCTGCTTCTTTATGGGTCAGGGTCAGTTCTACGATCACCACTACCCCAACGTCTACGCCGGTATTAACTCGACACATCCCGGCACTGGTGACATCAAAGAGGCGATGCACACGCTGTGGTATCACGATCACCGCATCGATCACACGGCCGAGAATACTTACAAAGGACTCGCTGGCGCATACATCCTCTTTAATGAATTCGACACTGGTGACGAAAACACAGGTTTTCGTCTGCCGAGTTTTGGCGATGGCCAGAACCCGCTCACCAGTTTCGATATCTACATGGTCTTTAACGACAAGGTCTTTGATAACGACACAGGACTTTTGAAGTTCGACCTATTCAATACAGACGGTATTCTCGGAGACAAGTTCCTTGTCAACGGCAAGATACAACCTGTGTTGCACGTTAGCCCGCGCCGCTATCGCTTCCGCTGGTTGAACACCGGCCCATCGCGCTTCTACCAGTTGTCGGTCCTTGGTCCGAACAACACGACCAAGTCGTTCTGGCAGATCTCGACGGACGGCAACCTGTTGGAGAAACCGGTGCAGGTGACCGCCGCTCGCTTCTCGGTCGCCGAACGCATTGACGTGATCGTCGATTTCACTGGTCAGGCCGGAAAGACGTTCTATCTCGAGAATCGTTTGGAACAGGACGATGGCCGCGGTCCGACTGGAGACGTTCTCGGCGCCGGTCAAGGCGACAAGATCCTCAAGATCATTGTCGACGGCCCGGTCGTTGCCGACAACAGTATCGATCCGGCAACGATTCCAGCGAATCAGGCGGTCTACTTCTATGGTTTCCCGAACACCGCTGACGCGCCGCGCATCACGCGCACGTTCCGTTTTGAACGCGGCAACGGGCAATGGCAGGTCAACGGCCAACTTGTTGGCGGTTGTAATGCTGCGCCCCGATTCGCAATCAAGCGCAACAGCGTCGAGAAGTGGGTATTCCAGAACAACTCGGGCGGTTGGCAACACCCGATTCACATGCATTTCGAAGAATTCCAGACTTTGACAATCAACGGCAACGCCCCGGCAAGTACCGGAATTATTCAGCGAGGCCGGAAAGATGTCTTCAGGTTAGAGCACAACATGGAAACGAAAGTCTATTTCCGTTTCCGCGACTTCGTTGGCCGTATTCCGCTGCACTGTCACAACGTGGTTCACGAAGACCACGCCATGATGGTGCTCGGTATCATCGACGACGTTGGCGACAACAAGACGAATCCTTAGTTGTTGTGTGGTGTTCCCGCGCAACAACTCTGGTGCGCCCGGGAAGACCTTGACTCAGTAAATCTGAAGAAAGGAATTCTTATGACAGACTTGAAACGCAGAAATCTGGTGGCCGCACTGGGCGCCGCGCCTTTCATTCTCCCAGTGCTTACCGCCGCGCAGTCGGTCGGAACCGGATCGAAGTTCAAAGTGATCCCGTCACGCGACCGGATCCGCGACCGCTACTTTCCAAATCTTGCTTTGACGACGCACGAAGGGCGGACCGTCAAGTTCTACGACGACCTCGTCAAGGACAAGATCGTGATTTTCAACATGTTCTATGCGAAATGTGAAGGCATCTGCTCGCCGGTCACGCGAAATCTCGTGAGAGTGCAAAAGCTTATCGGCGAGAAGCTCGGCAAAGATCGCTGGGGCAAAGATATCTTCATCCTTTCGTTTTCACTGAAACCCAAAGAGGACAACGTCGAGGCCCTCCAACACTATGCGCAAATGCACAAAGTGGGACCGGGCTGGTTGTTTCTCACCGGAAAACCCGACGATATGGAATTGCTTCGACGCAAGCTCGGCTTTGTCGATCCCGACCCTGAAGTCGACAAAGATATCTCCAATCACATCGGCGTCCTGAAATACGGCAACGAGCCACTCGAACGTTGGGGTGGTTGTCCGGGAATGCAGGCGCCCGACGCGATCGCGGAGGCTGTCAGTTGGGTTGATTGGCCTAAGAACCAGGCAAGCCTAAAGGCGAAGGGAGGTACGAGATGATTCTCAAATCGAGAGTTTTCAGCCTGGCGTTGTTGTTGGCAATTGCCGTGATGACACCAGGTGTATTGAAAGCCCAGCAACCGATGAACGAGGTCCCACTCGGAAGCGGTAGTACTGGTGGCTCGAAAACTGGCGGCGCCGGCGCGATGGCGGGCGGCGTTACCGGACTCGAAGGTGGCGGAGAAACTACCCCGGCTCCGGGGTCCACAACGGGTCCTGAAGCTGTTGCTTTTGACGGCACTTCCGTCTGGATTGCAACTCAGTTTACTGATTCAGTTACGCGCGTGCGCGTGTCTGACAATGTAGTCACTGGCACGTTCGCCACCGGCAAGCGTCCAGTAGCCTTGCTTTATGCTGCTGGATCGATCTGGGTGGCCAACCTGCTCAGCGACAACGTGACCAGGTTGAATCCGGCGACAGGCGCCGTAGCTGGAACTTATGCAGCCGGCGACGGTCCTGGCGGACTCGCTTTTGACGGTACCAACCTTTGGGTGGCCAATCGTGAAGGCAATGCCGTTACAAAGATGAGCACCAGCGGAGCCAAACTGGGCACGTTCCCTGTCGGTCACCGGCCGTTGGGCGTTGCTTTCGCCGGCGGCAGCATCTGGGTCGTCAACAATTTCAGCAACTCCGTTACCAAGCTGAGTCTTGCTGGAGCTGTGTTGGGAACTTACGCAGTCGGCAAAGGTCCTTTCGGAGTCGCCGGTCAGGGCGAAAACGTTTGGGTCACCAACTTCTTCGGCAAAACCGTCACTAAACTTCGAGCGGTCGATGGCTTTAACCTCGGCACGTTCAATGTCGGTGATGGCGCTGCGGGAGTCCTGTTTGATGGCACGTTCGTTTGGGTCGTTAACAATGGCGACAGCACTCTGATGAAACTGACACCTGCTGATGGTGCGATCATCACGACTTTCGCAACCGGCAAAGGTCCCTTTGCAATTGCGTTCGACGGCGCAAAGGTCTGGGTGCCGAATTTCGCGAGTAATTCAGTCTCGACAGCAGCAGCAAATTAAGGCTGTTCTGGTCGATTCTTCGAAGGCCGGCTGGTCGCAAGATCAGCCGGCTCTTTTCATTTGAATTTGCGTTGCCAACCGTACGCAAATACACACTGAGGGAAAACCCTGAGCGGCTATGTAAACGAACCTCTCAAAGTAGTCACAAATGTGTGTCCCCGTTGACAGAAATTTGTCGCTGTAGTATTAAGTCGCAACTCCCGAACGACCACTCCCTGGCACTAACGGGGAGGGCGCTCATCGCACCCTCGCGAAAGGCGATCGACTTATTTGCCCGACTCAGTTTTGCTCCAAAAAGCACTGCCCAGAACCCGATTATTACCTCACCGGTCATTCAACTGAAGGTTCGCTCAAGTGAGCTTTTTGCTCCTCCGTAGGTATTGGTAACTACGCCTTCAATCGTGGGTCAATAGAATGGACAAAAGAGTAGAAAAAATCCTCGAGATGATGCGAGAAGATGTTCGTGGAGAACTGTGTCTCGCCGAGTTCGCGCAATCCGTGAACCTTTCCGTTTGGCGCCTCTGCCACATTTTCAAATCAGACGTCGGCATGCCACCAATCAAATATTTGCGATTGCTGCGCATGGAAAGAGCAAAGGGGCTGCTGGAATCGAGTTTTCTGAGCGTAAAAGAGATTGCCTTCCAGGTCGGTTTGAACGACGAGAGCCATTTCGTCCGCGATTTCAAAGCGACTTACGGATACTCTCCGGCAATCTATCGCATGCAGTTTAAGCGCAACGGTAATGGTAACGGGAACGGGAACGGAAATGGCACCAGCAATGGCAACGGCAACGGAATGGACCAGCCGCACAGCAGTGAGCCGGGCAAACTCAGCCGGCAACTGATGCGCGCGGCCAAGCAATCAATTCTGCCAACGCTACAGTTGTTCGTGTACGTGGTCTATTGCTGCTGAGCAGCGATCGAGAGGCTCCGCAAGCGAAAAAGTGAGCGGAGCAAAATCCGCTAACGAACGACAAGAAACGCCAAGCAAGAAGTCTTGTTATACAAAAATCGGGATCGTAAGCTGTGTGGCGATTCAGCACAGCGCAACAGTCGGTAGTTTCACCATCAGTATTTTCGCTTTAGTCAAACTGACGTTACTCAACTGTTTAAGCAAAGCCCTCGCCTTTCGAACTGATCGCCTTTGCCGGGAAGTTGGACCAGGATCGAGAGCTTGATCGCCACGGTTCCAGGGTAAGGTCATAACCACTAGCAAAGGATTCTTAGATTGAGGCCAACCGAACGGCTGAAAGGAGATTCTATGCCTAAAAGCAAGGCAAAGGACCTGCAAGAGGAAACTGAAGGCACAATCAGTAGAAGAAGTGTGCTCAAGATTGGAGCAGCAGCTGGGGCCGCAACGGTCGTGGCTCCGCACCTGTTGGGTCCCAGCAAGGCACTCGGCTTCACCGATGACCCACCGGACGAGCCGGCGGTGCGATGCGTCAATACAACGCCAGCAACCCCGAGTCCCGCACATCGTCCCTTTATCGACAATTTCACGGCTCCATTCCCAGCGATTCCGACGAATCTGGTTCCGGCTCCACAAGAGTTCCAGAACGCACCGAATGAAGCACCGCGTGCTCCACATCAACGCTGGGCCCAATTCCCGCCCGACGTGGAATATGAGATGAAAGCCCAAGCGGGGCTCCATAGGTTCCACGCGGACTATGGCGACTCGTATATCTGGGGTTTCAACGGCAAATATCCGGCACCCACGGTGCTAAATGTCTACGGTCATCCGACCGCTGTGCGTTTCCGGAACAACCTGCCTGCGGCCACCACAACGTTTGGTCGGAACGAGATTACGATCCACTTGCACAACGGTCACCACGGTTCTGAGAGTGACGGTTTTGCGGGTGATTTCTTCCCGCCAAATTTCTACAAGGACCATCTTTACCCGAATTGCTACGCCGGCCTTGATGCATTTGGCGGCAATGGCGATCCGAAAGAAAAGATGGGCTCCTTCTGGTTCCATGACCACCGCGCGGAGTTCACGCTCAACAATAACGTCATGGGTCTGAACGGCATGTACCTGGTATATGACGGCACCGACCCAGGCCACGAGCTGCCGATCGGTCCATCTCTGCGGCTGCCGGGATACTACGGTATCACCGACTTTCCGATCATTCTTACTGACAAAAGATTCTGCGCCACCGATCCCGTGAGCGGCCGGACCGAAATGGTCAACGCGGCTGGCGGCGACAAGTGGATTGTCAACGGAAAGATTCAGCCGAAGCTGACCGTCCGCAGAAGAAAATATCGGTTCCGCTTTCTTAATACCGGACCGACGCAGAGTTACGACATCACGTTGGTCAAACCCGATGGTTCAGTCGGTACGATGACCGTGATCGCAACCGACGCCAACTTCCTTGAGCATCCACTTCCAGTGGACGCGGGCGCTGGTGCCGGCAACAGCAACAGCACCACAGCCCCGATCGTTCCGGGCGCGATTCGAGTGAGCGTGGCCGAGCGCTACGACGTCATTATCGACTTCGGGCAGTTCCCGGCCGGCTCCAAGCTTTACCTCAAGGAAAACAGACCGATGTTCGTGGGCAACCCGTCACCGGATCCGTTACCGGCAGGATTGGCCATCGAAAACGTGCTGATGCAATTCAACGTGGTCAACAGAGAATGGTGGTTCCCACCTGACACACCGGCTATTCCAAACACGCTGTGCACCTATCCGACGCTGCCGGCGACTAACAATAGCTGGGAGTGGCAGTTCGTGCTCGCCGGTGGCCGGTTCAGGGTCAAGAGACCATTCGACGCCGGACTCGGTTGTGTCTTCGATCCGGACCATTCCGCTCACTGTATTCTCAGGGGCACCACTGAAGAGTGGCTCATCAATAACAACATCGCCTCTGGCTGGCTGCACCCGGTACACATCCACTTTGAAGAGTTCCGTACTCTGAAGAGGTTTGTGAACGGTGTCGAAGTTCCAGTACCTCCACTGCACTCGGGTAGAAAAGACGTTACCCGCATGGAGGCCGGACAAGGCGCCCTAATCAAGATGCAGTTCAGAGACTACAACGGCAGATACCTGATCCACTGCCATAACATGGGCCACGAAGACAACTTCATGATGGTCCGCTGGGATATCTGCCCCGATGCGGCAAGCCTGGCCTCTTGCTTGGCCGATCAGCAAGTCTGTCAACTGGAAATGGAAGCCAAAGAACGGTTCAGAGAGGAGATGGCGTAATGGATAGAAGAAGTCTGTTAACCAAAGTGTTTGAGCCGCATCCGGCATCACCCGGCGCGACGCGATATACCAACGCCGTGCTCCGAACGCAAAACAACGAAACGGTCAAGTTCTATGACGATCTGATCCGCGGCAAACAGTGTGTGGTTAATTTCATGTACGCTGAATGCCACGGCTCGTGTCCGGCAGTCACTCAGACGCTGAAGACGATTTACCGGACGCTGAATGATCGCATGGGTAAAGACCTCTTCTTTTACTCAATCACGATCAAACCGGAAAACGACACGCCGGCCGCATTGAAACACTATGCGAAAATGCGCAACGTCGATCTTCCGGGCTGGCATTTCCTGACCGGAGATGCCTACGATCTCAAGACCCTGCGCTACAGGTTGTTCAATATGGACCACCCGGGCCTGGACGCTGACGAAGCCCTCCACAGTGGTTACTTGCGGATTATCAACGACGCAAGAAACTCGTGGGGAATGGCCCAGGCGTTTGCCAGCAACCGGAACATCCTGAGACGAATTTCCTGGCAGGACAATCCGAAGACCTACGCGGAGATGGTTGTCGTAAATCGCGCGGTCCAGGAACAGATCATGAAGGATGTCAAGAAGTTCGGCTATCGCCGGGACATCTAGGTACACAGGAACAGGAATAGGAGCTTCGGCTTCTATTCCTGGCCCATTTTCAAATGGCGCGTAGTGCTGAATCCACACGTACCATCCTGGGGTAAAAACAATGAAACTAACTGCCATGATCGCGCTCCTGGCCCTGACGCTTCTAGGCGCAACTGGAACGGCTTTGGCCCAACAGCAATACCCAGCGTCAACCCAGGAAAAAAAGCTACCCCGACCATCTGCAAAACCAACTCCAGCCGGGGAACCAGGCTTTAGCCAGCCGAAAGAGAAATGCCCTTGCGAGATCGTCGGAACCTGGAAAGCGCAAATCTCGACAACTGAGGCGCGTCTTTACGAGTTCGACGGTGCGGGTGTGGTCAAAGTGTTTCAAGTTTCCGGCGATGCCAAACCTCAAGAGATCGCCACGGCAAAATATGAATACGTCGAGGAACCGATCGTCGAGGAAACGGCTACACCGAAACCTCCCGACATAAAGATCAATTTAACGGCAACCGGCACGAACAAGATTTTCGGCCAGACCAACACGACCATGAAAGTCGTTAGCTATAACGACTCTTCCCTGACCTGTGAAATTCCCGGCATCGCGGAACCAGTCAGGTGGACCAGAGTTGATCCGGACCGTTACTTCATCGTTCTTGTCGCACGTCAGAACGAGTTTTACAACAAGAGTGGCTCAGCGTTCCCGTTGGTTATTAAGCTGGCCGGAGGCGTTGCGCAAATTGACGCCGCGGGCACTTATGCTGCCGATAAGGGGCACTGGGCTTTTGGCACCGTTCCACCCGAGACTTACAAAAACTACCTAAGAGAGTCGCGCGGCGATGAGGAAACAATTCTTCGCCTGGAAATCGGTTCTCGGCAGTACGCAAGAGCTTTGAAAGTCGTGCAGGAGTGGCAGCGGCGCGCACGGGACCATGAACTCTTGTATCAGGCTGAGAGTCCATTCTTTCTCAATAACATCGTGCTCGTCAGAGCTGTTACTGAGACGTTGAACCTCTGCCAGTCTGATTTCGATTTGTACAAGCTCGACTACACTTATCCCAGGGACTGGATCAGCGATAACTACAGCCCCGAATTCGTTCCGTTTTTCTATTTCAAAGAACTGCGGCGACGAAACGAAGCTCGACACATTGAGTACAAGAAGTTTCAGGAACTCGTGCCGATGCCCAACGTGGCTAGCCGATAGTTCTGCAAAGATCCAACCGGGGGTAATTTTCTATGAGAAAGATTTCTTTACTGATTGTCTCAGCAGCGTTGATCGCGTGCTTCTGCCCGCAGGTTCTGCGTGCACAGACGCCCTCGACTCCTGATGACAAACCGTCAACGCAGCCGCGGAAACGTGGTGGAATCTTCACCATGTACGCCATGGATCCTTTGTCCCGTAACCTCTGCTTCAGTGACGGGAAAGAAGGGATGGCATTTGTAAATCACAAATGGGAAAACCGTTGCAGCGATTTGAGCTACACGCAGGCAGGTGGCGGCAGTTTTGTCACCGGCATTGAACTCAATCGATCGGGTGCTATCGTCGATCTCGGCACCGCCAACGATCTCCGCGGAAGGTACAGCTTCGAAGACGCAGAGAACGGTGGCGTAGGGTTCGCTTCGTTGCGCGTCATGGGGGGCAAGATCATGATCCTCCAGGACGACATCGGCAAAACTCCGGCAACGTGGCAACCGCTTCAGGAGGCGTCTCAACTTGCTGAGACCAAATCGTCGGCCACCGCGCCGATCAAATTGGGCCACATCTACCTGGTGCGGATTACCGATAGTCGAGACAAGAATTACGAACAGTTAGTCAAGCTTCTGGTGGTTGCGTATCGTAACGAAGAGGCAGTGACGCTGCGCTGGGAGTTGCTCTAAACAGA
>Ga0209216_1000258_pt1 | contig 10421 bp, 14 predicted proteins | sample TexAe_OM2H0_O2_FD_187940 | JGI IMG/M metagenome (GOLD analysis project Ga0209216, IMG submission 187940) | Forest soil microbial communities from Davy Crockett National Forest, Groveton, Texas, USA - Texas A ecozone_OM2H0_O2 (SPAdes) (version 2) | ecosystem: Environmental > Terrestrial > Soil >... | reverse complement strand
GTCAACTTTTCAACGTATGCCGGCAATAAATTCAAAAGCGCTTTCCTATAAAACGGAAGCAAGTTAACGAACTTCCAACCTGAAGGAGACAGGTATGACTCAAGAAAACCTAAAAGGCGGCTTCGGATATGCAACGGGCGCGATTTGTCCAAAAACTGGCAGCTACAAATCGAGCACCAAGTTTATGGACACCATCGTCGTGGTATGCAAGGGCGATAAGTTTCCGGCCGGCACGGACGGCGCGAAGACCACTTGGACCGCTCTGTCATCAAGTACGGACGGCAGCAAGACCGGATTCGAGGCTGTTAAAGTCAGTGCGGGCACGCTCGCCTAAGCAGGTACTACCCACCTACCATTCGGGCAGTATTCGTCGGGCACTATTCAGAGCACTCTTCCTGCTCTCGCCAAAACAAGACGTGAGCAGGAAGAGACTTTGACAGCGAGGAGGGTAAAATGAATTTGCGACGACTTTCGATCGGATCGCTTCTCGTAACGGCTTTACTTTTGACGGCAGGCGGCTTTTACTACGCGACCTCCACCGTGACAGCCCAGGAGAAGCAAGCAAACACTTCAAATACTGAAGCCTCAAAAACCCCGACAGGATTTGTAACCGGCACGAAGTGCACAAAAACCGGTAGCTATAAGGCCTCCAACAAGTACCTGGAGCTCATTCTCACAGTGGAAGAAGGCGCGGAATTTCCGCCTTTTGCTGACGGTGAAAAGACCACGTGGTACGCGCTAACGCCGAACACCAAGGACGGTTTCGAACCAGTCAAGGTCGCTCCCGGTACGAATTAAGATCCGAATCCAGGGCTTACGATGAAGTTCCGAAGTTTCATGAGCGTGCCGCTTATCGCGGCATTGCTTTTCACGGCAGAAGGTTTATACTCTGCGCCAGTCGTCACAGCGCAGAAGGAACGTTCGGCCCATCCCAGCAAACCGATCCAGTTCCAATATGTTTGTCCTATGCACGAGGACGTAAAGTCCACAAAGCCAGGTAAGTGTCCCAAGTGCAAAATGAAGCTGGAGAAAAAGCGAATCACGCAGCCGGTCGAGTAGTTATTCGACTGCTTGCGTTCGTCGTCGCCATATCGTTTTTGGCGACGCTCTTGCCGCTTGCCCGCGTCTCCGCAGCCAGCTCGACGATGGCCTGCTGCATCGGTAAGAAAGAAGAAGAATCTCATTGCCACGCTAGTGCTAAATCAAAAAAGGCTGCCTCACACGATCACGCCGCGGATCCCTCGAGTCCTGCCTTCAATTCCGCTGTCAGTAATCGCTGTTCTGAATGTTGCGCTTGTTCGGTTGCGAATCAACAACAAAGACGTGAACGAGCAACGGCTCACCCGATTGCCCGGCACACGCCGCCAGTAACGGTTCTCTCGCGTCCTGCGAGTCGAACCTTCGTCTTTTCATCGACTGACCTGTGGGCACAGATAAGCCCGCGCGGCCCTCCTGCTTTCCTCCTTTAATCGATCGGATAACAATTAAATAAGCCACGATCCTGGAGGAACTTTCGATGAAGATCCGAGCATTTCTCGTCTCCATCGTTCTCCTGGTCTCGCTGCCCCTTGTAACTGTTGCACAACAAAACGTCACGTCGGGCACGCTGAGCGGCCGCATTGAAGATTCAAGCGGCGCCGTGGTGAGCGGAGCAAACGTCACCGCCACCAACCTGGAAACGAATCAACATTTAGTAACCACGACCGACCACGAAGGTCGTTACCGCTTCCCTTACCTGCGCACGGGTGATTACGACCTGAAGGTTGAAGCCACGGGCTTCGCCGCTGTCACGAAACGGCTCAATGTTCTGGTGGGCCAGGCGCTCGAGTTGGGAGTCAAACTCGACGTCGCCGGAGTTTCAGAGCAGGTAAACATCGGCAGCGGCGACGTGCCGCTCGTCGAAACAGTGCGCACGCAGATCACCGAAACGATTCGCCCGCGCGAGATTCAGGAGCTGCCGCTGAACGGACGCAACTATCTCGATCTGGCGTTGCTAATTCCCGGAGTTTCGCCGACAAACACCGGCAGCAATCAACGTTTCGCTGAGACCTCCGCCGTTCCCGGCCAGGGTCTTTCGATCGCCGGGCAGCGCAATCTCTACAACAGTTTCATCGTCGATGGCGTGTCAGCCAACGATGACGCCGCGGACCTGACCGGCACTTACTACAGCGAAGAAGTTATCGATCAGTTTCAGGTCGTGACTTCGGGCGGTATCGCTGAGTTTGGCCGTGCTTCCGGCGGTGTAGTTAACATTCTGACGCGTTCCGGCAGCAACGATTGGCGTGGAAACCTCTACGGCTTCTTCCGCAATCAGCGCTTCGACGCGCGCAATCCGCTTGCGCCGACGAAGGACCTGTTAACTCAAGCCCAATACGGTGGCACGGTTGGCGGCCCGCTGCGTCACGACCGAACTTTCTTCTTTACCAACTTCGAACAGACTCGGAGAAACTATTCGGCTGTTCTGACAATCGCTCCCGCAGCCGTAAACACCATCAACAACCGTCTGCGCGCGGTCAATTATCCCGGGGTTCCGATCGAAACTGGCGTCGTGCCTGCGAGTTTTGACACGACCAACTTCTTCGCTCGTATCGATCACCGCATCAACGACCGCAATCAACTCAGCGCGCGTTACAGTCTCTATCACATCGAGGCCGTGAATTCGCGCAACATCGGCGGATTGAACGCCGTCAGCCGTGCCACCGGAATCAACGACACCGACCAGACGTTGCAGGTCAGTAACGTGACCACGCTGAGCAGCCGCACGATCAACGAAGCGCGGTTCCAGTACACCAACAGTCGTCTTGAGGCTCCCGTCAACGACGAGATCGGACCGGCGGTTAACATCGGTGGTGTCGCCAACTTCGGCACCGCGACGTTCTCGCCGCTCGGACGCGACATCAATCTCCTCGAAGCCGTCGACAACGTTTCGACTCAGTTCGGCGCGCACTCGCTCAAGTTCGGCGGTGGATTTCTCTACAACCGTCTGAACATACTTTTCCCGGGCGCTTTCCAGGGCGTTTACAACTTCACGTCGCTCAATAATTTTCTGAACGGCGTTTATAGCAATTACCAGCAGGCGTTTGGTGTTCCCGAGCAGTTTCAGTCGAATCCGAACGTAGGCGTGTTCGTGCAGGACGAGTGGCGCGTGCGCCGCGATCTGACGATCAATGCCGGGTTGCGCTATGACGTGCAGTATCTGCCGGATCCGATCGAGACGGACACGAATAACATCGCGCCGCGGCTTGGTATCGTTTACGCGCCCGGCGATCGCAAGACGGTGATTCGTGCTAGTTACGGGCTCTATTACGATCGTATTCCGCTGCGTGCCACCTCGAATGCATTGCAGCGCGACGGTTCGAAGTACCTTGTGGTCCAACTCGCTCCGACGCAAACCGGCGCTCCGGTGTTTCCGAATGTCCTGACTGTTCAGCCGGGCACGTTACCGACAAAACCAAACATCACGCGCATCGATCCGAATATCGAGGTCAGCTACAGCCAACAGGGCAATTTTCAGATCGAACGCGAACTGCCGTGGAATGCGGTGGTGTCGGTCGGTTACCTGAACGTCCGCGCAAAGCACCTGATTCTTTCGCGTAATGTGAACGTACCGAGATTTGCGGCTTCGGCAGGCATTCCGAATCTCGGCCGGCCCGATCCGAATTGGGGCAACATCTCTCGCTTCGAAAGCTCTGGCAGATCCGATTACGACGGTATGGTCGTTTCATTCAATCAACGCGCGTGGCGTTGGGCCACGATGCGTCTGTCTTACACGCTGTCGAAGACGATTGACGACTCCGGCAATTTCTTCTTCTCGAGCCCGCAGGATAACTTCAACGTCCGTGGCGAACGCGGACTTTCAGACAACGACCAACGCCACCGTCTGGTGTTGAGCGGAACGCTGGAAGCACCGGAGCAAAGTAAGTCGCGTGGCGTTGGACGTGTACTGCGCGGATTTCAGTTTGGTTACATCTTTACTTACGCTTCGCGTTTGCCGTTCAACGTGTTGTTGGGAAGCGATCGAAACCTCGATACGAATCTCAACGATCGTCCGGTTGGGGTTGGACGAAACACAGGCCGTGGTTTTGATTTCGCTTCGCTTGACTTGCGTGTCAGCCGCCGGTTCAAGTTAACTGAACGCGTCGACCTGCAATTGCTCGCGGAGGGCTTCAACGTGTTGAATCGGCCGAACTTTGGCGTACCGAACAACACGTTCGGTTCGGGAGTTAATCCACTTCCAACGTTCGGACAACCAACAGCGGCTTTCGATCCGCGGCAGTTTCAGTTTGGAATGAAAGTGAGTTTTTAGTCACCGATGAAACAGATCCTGGGTTTGGGTGTTTTGGTTAGTTTGCTTTTCCTGACCGGTTGTAATCGTTTCGCGGCCGACGCTTCCCGCGCAGCAGTATTTCAGCCGGTTCAGATCTCGTCATCCGACGTCGATGCCGCCGAGCCGGTCACCGCAATTGCACCGGACGGCGGTTTCTACGTCGCGTGGGTGAATCACAACGCAAACAGTCAGTCAGACGTGATGCTCGCGCGTTACGACAGCGAAGGTGCGACGAGTGGTTCGCCAGTGATGGTGAACCAGCAAGCGGGTGTCGCGACCGCATGGCGCGGCGATCCGCCAAGCGTCGCTGTCGCTGATAAATCCGTCTACGTGTTGTGGACCGCTCGGGTGGAATCAAACGGCAAGAAAGGAACTGACCTTTACTTTTCCGTCTCGCACGATCATGGGAAGAGTTTTGCTTCACCTGTGAAAGTAAACGACGACAAACTGCCCGGCGCTCACGGCATGCATTCGCTGGCAGTCGCGAGTGACGGAAAGATCTACGCCGCCTGGCTCGACGAGCGAAACATCAGCCAGCCGAAGCCTTCCAAGCACGCCGGTGGTCATCACATGGAAAGCAATCGCGAACTCTTCGTCGCGCAATCGACCGACGGCGGCAAGACCTTCTCGGCGAATCGCAAAGTCGCTGAGAATGTCTGTCCGTGTTGCAAGACCGCGCTGGCTGTTTCGCCCGATGGCACGTTGTTCGCGAGTTGGCGGCAGGTGTTGCCGGGAAACTTCCGTCACATCGCTGTGGCGAGCTCAACCGATGGCGGCGCTAGTTTCTCTTCGCCGGTAATTGTCAGCGACGACAAGTGGATGTTGCAGGGCTGCCCGGTTTCGGGTCCGTCACTTTCGGCCGATGCAAATGGAACTTTGAAAGTAGTTTGGTATGCTGCCGGTGAAAACGACGCGCCGGGACTCTATTCCGCCGAAACACGCGACAAGGGACGAACCTTCTCGCCGCGCAGTTTGGTGATGCAGGAAAACGTGAAAGGCACACCGGCACTGGTGAGCGCAAACGATCGCGCGGTTGCGATCTGGCAAGGTTCAGTCGGGCAACAGCCGGAGACGAAGATACGCGAACTCGGCAGTGCGGACGCGGCAGTCAGTGTGGCAGCGAATGCCGAACTACCGAGCGGCGTGTTGAGTAAAGGCAAGCTGTTTGTCGCTTACATTACAAAGGTTGGTGAAAAAAGAAGCGTATGGCTCGCAAAGGTTGGGTCGTAATCTCCTGTTTGGCGTTAACAGTTGTCGCAGCTTGTAGCCGTGTTGAATTTGGTCAGAAACCTACTGCAACTCCGGCGCCTGCTTCCGGGCCGGCAGCGGCAGTTCAATCCAATCAGTACAAAGCTGAAGGTGTGGTGAAGGCTGTTAACCCGAAAGGTCCGGCGATCGAGATCGATCACGGCGACATCGAGGGACTGATGCCCGCGATGCAAATGGAATTTCCGGTCACTGACGCCAACCTGCTGAACGGCTTGGCCGTCAATGACCGGATCGATTTCACAGTCGAGAACGCAACCGACGGAATGAAAGTGGTTGCGATCAAAAAGAAGTAGCCACAAAGAGGCACAAAAAGCACAAGAGGCACAAGAAGAAATGAGAGGTAGTGAGCGTTTCTACTTTTCTACCTTTTCTCTCTTGTGCCTTTTGTGCTTTTTGTGCCTCTTTGTGGCTGTACGTCTAGCCCTTCTTCAACTCGGCCAGCGCTGCCAGCACTTCGTCGCTGTGCCCGCCGACTTTAACCTTCTCAAACACTTTCGCGATCTTGCCCTGCGGATCGATGATGAACGTGTTGCGCGCGGAAAGCTTCGCGCCGTTGTACTCCATCACCGAACCGTAGTCCGTGGACACCTTCGCATCCGGATCGGAAAGCAGTTTGAAGTTCAATCCTTCCTTGGTGCAGAACTCCTTGTGTGATTCCGCAGTGTCGACGCTGACGCCGAGAATCACCGCCTTCGCGGCGTCGTACTTCGCGAGGTCGCGCTGGAAGTTGCGAGCTTCGAGCGTGCAACCACTCGTGAAGTCCTTCGGGTAGAAATAGAGCACCACCCATTTGCCTTTGTAGTCGTTAAGACTCACCTGCTTGCCTTCGTTGTTGACGAGGCTGAACGTTGGCGCAGCCGCTCCCACTGACGGGATTTCACTAACGGCGTTCACCGGATGACAAGCCAGCACGACGGCCACTACGAACGCAAAAAGAAAAGCGTATTTACTCATTTATCCTGATCCTCCTTCACTGTCCAAATTGTTCGATGATCTTATCTCGTATCTGCGCGGGCGAAAGCTTCTGTTCTTTCTCGAGCTTCAGCGCCAGCAAAGCTTCGTTGACGCAAACCGCGCAATGCGACGCGTGATCGTCTTCGAAGCAACTGTGTAGACTCTTGTGGCCCATGCCGCGATCGCAATGACAGTAACACGGCATTTGCGCGATTGTCTGTGGTATCTCACGCGCTGCCCGGTAAGCATCGCGAACCAGTCCGGTGAACTGTTCCGGTGGCAGCGTTGGACCAAGGCTCGAACGGCTGGGCGCTTGTTCGAAGTGCGCGGGCAGGGTTGTCGCCGTGGTTGCCGGCGTTTGGATGGGAGGATGTGATGTTAAATGGTCCGACGGCGGCGCCGGCGTTGTGGGGGTCGACTTTGTGTCGACCATCAGTATGGCCACGACGCCGAGAATTGCGATGCCTGCGATTATTAGCCAGGGTTTACTCATTGCAGTATTTCTCCGGAAATATATTGTCAGGACTCTCCCGCAAAGGATAGCCCTTCGCGGGAGAGGTTATGAAACGCGTCAGTTGTTTTCCTTGGCGTCCTTCTGCTTAGCGTCTTTGCTTTTCGCTTTGCAGCAGGAACCATCGCCGGCATGACTCTTCTTGTCGTGCTTCGTCATGTCATGTTTCGCGTGGTTCGCCATGTCGCATGACTCGCCACAACAATCATGCTTGACGTCAGCACTCGTGGCGCCATCGGCGTTTGCAGTCGTGCCCTCCTTCTTCATGTCGCACGAATCGCTGCAGCAGTCATGCTTAGCGTCGGCGCTGGCTGTGGTGGAGTCGGCGTTCGCGGTCGTGCCTTCCTTCTTCTTCATATCGCACGAATCGCCGTTGCAGCACGAATCCATCGCACAGCACGACTCGGTTTTCTTTTTCTGATCTCCGCTTTGAGCTGGAGGTTGTTGGGCCACTACAGCGATGAACGCTGTCAGCAGCAACGCGACGAGCGCAATCAGAATAGTGCTCTTATGAGGTCTCATTATTGTTCTCCTTAAGATTGAGAGAGATTACTGGTGATTGAAACCGGCGTCGAGGCAGATCTCTCTTTAGATCAGGAAGACACAACAGCGGAGATGTGTTGGGCCACGGTTTGGTAAGTACGACTGTACGGGCGTGAATTCAAGTTGTTCGCTCGTGTTCTTGATCGCAGGCAGAAGGACTATGGACGAAGGGCCGGGGTCCGGTAGATTGCCGTTACTCTTCGCCGTCACCGCAGTGGCGTTAGTCATCAGCGGGCAATCTTTCATGCCGTGCGGAAGCGCGGTCAACGCAGACGGGCTTGTGGTCAGTGTAGACCGGCTTGTCGCGAGTCCGGTAGTGGTCCGCGTTGCTCTAGTCTGACGTGCGATCTGTCTTTTAGCTTTAGGCTTCTGCACGTTTGGCCGCGTACAGCAATCGTGCTGACGTGTCCGGTCACAACTCTCGCCTGAAACCGCGGCGCTTGCCTCGTTCCCGTCGGGCGAGACTTCCGCCGCCAGCACCTCACCATTGCTACAACCAAACAGACAACCGCCCGCCATCCACACCGACACGCTGACTGCCAGCAGCAGTCGCGCAGCCTTACTCACGAGCGCCAAATACATCGGCGGAAGTCTACTCCCCTTCCCGCACATTTGTCGAGAAAACCGGCCTTCCGGCCTTGATATCTAACGCCAAAGTTGCTGAGGTCTAACACCTTCGGCGTTGAAAATCTGGCTCATTCCCGAAAAACACAAAAGCACAAAAACGCCGCGAGTTTTACGTAACGGGTGGCTTGTTAGCCTAGTTGCCGGAGAACACAGATGAGTATCGACAAAAACAACATCACCACTCAGGATGAACTGAACGAACCGGCGCCGATGGATCAGGCCGACGAGCGGGCCAAGGCTGAAATGAAGGAATTGGAACGTCAGGCGAAGAAAGACGTCGCCGAGGGATTACAACAAACTGACGAAGACGATAACGACGAGGATAAGGACAAACCGGCGCCTTCAATGCTGGATCGCCGGCGTTGACGAAAGACTGTTTCTAACGAGCACTAGCCGTGTCTGAAAGCGCTTCTTCGATCGCTTTCTTCAGCAACGGTGGCGTGCTTCGCGGGTCAAAACCGACGAAGTGTTTCGCGATGCGTCCGTCACGCGTGACGATGAAACTCTGCGGGATCGAATTTCGCCCTTTCATCAACGCAAGCGCTACATCGCGCGTCGCCCAACCTACTTGATAGCCGACGCTGTAACTGCGGACAAACTCCTCCACGGTCTGCTGTGATGCAACCGGATCTTCAGTAGACAATCCAACAATCTCCAGACCCCGCTCGTGATACTCCTGGTGCAACTTGACGAGCTCCGGCGTCTCTCGCCGGCATGGTCCACACCACGTGGCCCAAAGATTAACCAGCAACACCTTTCCCGAGTAGTTCGAAAGCTTGATTGGATCGCCGCCGTTCGCACTCTTCATCTCAGCGTCGAGCACGGCCGCCGGCAACGCCGCTGTCGGTTCGTTTCCGGCTGAGGGAGTCGCAGTCCGTCTGGAAACCGGCGACACCGGATCGTTTGAATTACAACTCGACACGCCAAACGCCGCCAGCAGTGCCAGCACGATCAGCGTAGTCACAACCCGCAGAGGCGTCCAAAACTTTATCGCCCCTGTTTCCTGCTTCTTTAATGCCATGAGGGTTTAATTCTTCTTTCCAAACCTGAACGAGTCGAGAATCACCGGCGCTTCGCCTTTTGTACCCACATCTTCCACAGATGACAGTTCCGGCGCAAGCGAGGTCGTGAACATACTCAAAAGCGCGCCGCTTGTATCGCCCTGTTTGCCGGTCGGCAGGAAAATCACGCGTCCCCACAAATGCAGATCGCCCTTCTCCGTTCCCTTCGACAAGCCTTCCCAGCGAAACTCGTAAGCGTCCATCGAGTTTACCTTCGTCGGTCCATCAGAGATTTTCCTGTATTCCGGAAAAGCCTTCGCCAGCGAGGCGCTGAATTCTTCAACCTGTTTTGGATAGTTCGGCAAGTCGCCAACAAATGTGCCGGTGCTTGGGTACCAGCGCACGACAAAGTTCTCCTGCGTAAAGTCCGGCGGAAGTCTTCTTTCCACCTTCACGAAGTTGGCCGCACCCGCAACTCCTGCTTTCGGATCATTCTGCCAGCCGCCCGGATAGTAAAAACTGAAGTCGAAATAGTGCGACGCCAGTGCTCCATCGAGTTTGTCTTTCGAATTCGTAAACTGAACCGTTCCCGGCGGAGGCACATAGGCGTCCTCGGGCGTTGGCGTTGGTGAAGGTTGTTCGATAGTTGGTTCGGGAGTCGCCGTCGTGGGAGTCGGTTCCACAACTATGCGTGGGTTGCGCTCCTGGGCCATCTGGTCCAAACGTGGTTTGACGACGAAGAAGAACGCAGCCGCGAGTGCGCCACCACTAAGCAACAGAAACACGAGTATGCCTACGATGATCAACGGCAGCTTCGACTTCTTCTTTGCGACCGGCGGCGGCAACGGCGGAGCGGCGGCGCGCCTCGTCGTCGTCACGCACGCAGCGCCCGAGGCGGCCCTCGCCGCCACGGTGGAAGTGCTTGCAGGCCTGGACGCCGTGCGGGTCGTCGACAGCGTGCTCCGGGTCGAGGACCTGGGCCGGAAGGGTGTTGCCGGGTGAGCTCTGCGACGAAAGCGACCCGGTGGCCAGGCGTGATCGAGGCCTACCGGGAGCGGATGCCCGTCGAGCCCGGATGGACGGTGGTCACGCTCGGTGAGGGTGGCACGCCGCTGCTGCCCGCGCCGCACCTCTCCCGGCGCACCGGCTGCGAGGTCTTCCTCAAGGTCGACGGCGCCAACCCGACGGG
>Ga0209216_1000257_pt1 | contig 10427 bp, 7 predicted proteins | sample TexAe_OM2H0_O2_FD_187940 | JGI IMG/M metagenome (GOLD analysis project Ga0209216, IMG submission 187940) | Forest soil microbial communities from Davy Crockett National Forest, Groveton, Texas, USA - Texas A ecozone_OM2H0_O2 (SPAdes) (version 2) | ecosystem: Environmental > Terrestrial > Soil >... | reverse complement strand
TTCGGATATAGCATCAGATACATACTTCGGTTGATGGCTGCTTCGTCAACAGAAAACGCGCAATGCGGCGTTTTGCCTCCAGTCCCGAACGTCCTACTTAAGCATAGGTTCGAATCATGTTGCAGTGCCCTCGAAACTTCACGCGCACCCTGATGGTAGGCGGCGCGGTTTTTACAATGACGCTGGGAACGGCCTTCGCAGCCGACCCCACCGGCGACTGGATGGTGGCGGACCAGGTCGCCAACATCCGCGTCGCCGAATGCAACGGCAGCATGTGGGGCGTGGTGGTGTGGGAGAAAACACCCGGCGGCCGCGACATCAACAATCCCGATGTGGCGCTGCAGAGCCGGCCGACCTTGGGCATGCCGATCCTGGTCGACATGAAGAAAAAGGCCGGGGCAGATCAGTGGGAAGGCCAAGTCTACAACGCCAAGGACGGTAAGTCTTACAGTTCGACGATCAAGCCTGTCGGTTCAGACAAGCTCGAGATTCAAGGCTGCGTATTGGGCTTTCTATGCGGCGGCGAGACCTGGACCCGCGTCGGGCCTCCGATTCCAAGCAGCCCTTCCAACAGCATGGCCAAGGGCCCGCCGAAGGCGGCTAGCGGAATAAAGACGACCGGCCTGCCCGGTCAACCGGCGCAACCGAAAACCGTAGCGCCTCCACCCGCGCCCAAAACAACGGGATCGACCGGATCGACGGCTTCGAAAACAGGCGCTCCCGGCCAGAAGACCGCGGCCGCCTCAGGTGATGTCGTCGGCGATATCTGCGTCCTTCCGGACATCGCGCGGTTTACCCATTAGCGCGGGCTGAAACAGCAGCACCGCGGCGAGCGTGGTGACCAGCGACAGCGCCAGCAGCTTGCCCATGCTCGCGGTGCCCGGATGGCTCGACAGCCAGAGGCTGCCGAACGCGGTAGCCGTCGTCATTGCGCTGAAAAATATCGCGCGCGTCAGGCTCGACTGCAGCAGATTGGTTCTGCCCGACCGCCACGCGGTGACATAATAGATCTTGAACGCGACGCCGACGCCGAGCAGCAGCGGCAGTGCGACGATGTTGGCGAAGTTGAGCGGCAGTCCGATCAGCACGCAGATTTCCAGCGTCACCGCGCCCGCCACCAGCAGCGGTACCAGCGTCAACAGCACGTCGGTGATCCGCCGCAACGCCAGCCAGAGCAAAAGGCTGATCGAAAGCAAGGCCCAGAAACCAGCATGGATGAAGGCCTTCACCACGGTCTCGCCGGATTTGAGAATCGATACCGGCCCGCCGATCGCAGTCGGCTCGGCGGCGAGAACCGCGGCAGCAAAGGTGCGCAGCGTGTCGTTGTCGTCCGGGTCGCCTTTAGGCAGCGCTTCGACGCGGGTGATTCCCGCCGGGGTCTGCCATGACCGCACCAGATCGGGCGGAAGCGTCTTCAGGCTGACCGGTTGCGCCTGAAGAAGCAGCTTGAGCTGCTCAATCATGATCTTCAGTGGATCGACGAAGACGGACTGCATCTTGTTCCGCGTCGCCTCGTTGGAGCCGGCGAGTTTGGTCAAGTCATCGGCGAGCCGGCGCGACGCATCGGCGCCCGGGCCCTTGGCGTCGCCGGCGGTCTTGCGCAGGCTGTCGGCGGCACCCTTGAGTGCCTCGATGTTTTCCTGATCCGTGGGCGGCGCATCGATCTGATCGGGATTCAGCGCCGGATTGAGCACCTTGGCGCCCTGCGCAATCGACTTCAGCTTGGCCGGCTGATCGGGAGGCACGAAGCTGTCCAGCGACATGGTGCGCAGAACTTCAGGCACCTTGGACAGACGGGCTTCGATTTTCCGCGCGTCATCCTCGGATTTGCCCATTACATTGATGGCGCTTGCGCCGGTGTTCGGGTCCTTGCGCAAGTCGAGATAGGTCGCGATCGACTCGACCTTGGCGTTTCTCAGGTGGATCGGGTTGAAATCGAATCGGAGGAAATACAGCGCCGGCATACCGGCCACCGCGACCAGCAGCGTGCCGACGATAATCGCAATACGATGTTTTTCCAGGAAATGATCGACCGGGGCCAGGAAGGCGTAGCCGACCGGCTCTTTTTCGCCGGGAGGGTTGAGCATCTTCAACAGCGCTGGAAGCACCGTGATGCTCGCCATGAACGCCACCAGCATGCCGACGCCGGCGATCTTGCCGAGTTCGGAGATGCCCTTGTAATCGGTCGGCAGGAACGACAGGAAGCCGGCCGCGGTCGCCATCGCCGCCAGCGACAGCGGAACCGCCGAACGCTCGGCGGCGTGGACCAGCGCTTCTTCCAAATTGTTGTTCTTGAACCGCTCGGACCGGTACCGCACGCTGTACTGGATGCCGAAGTCGACGCCCAATCCGATGAACAGCACCGCGAATGCGATCGACAGCAGGTTCAGCGAACCCACCATCATCAGACCGGCGGCGGTGGTGATCGACAGACCGATAAACAGGGTCGCGAAGACGGCGAAGATGATCTTCGACGAATGCAGCGCCATCCAGAGAATCAACAGCACCACCAGCACCGTGCCGATGCTGTTGACGACAGCGCCGTCCTGGACGGTCGCGAATTCTTCATTGGCGGTCGGGACCGGCCCGGTCAGCCGCACGCGCGCGCCGTATTCGCCGGCGAGATCGAGATCCTTGGCGGCTTTCCTGATCGCGTCGGTCGCGTCCTTGCCTGGCTCCAGCGCGTTGAAATCGAGGATCGGCCTGAACTCGATGAAGAAGCGGCGATCAGCATCGGTCAGCGGCTTGCCGTTGACGAGTTCGCGCCATGAAAACGTTCCGGAACCGGTGTTCAGGACGCTCTCGACGGTCTGGGCGATCAGCGAAAACGGCGCTGCCGTGCTGTCCAGCTTGATCTCGCCACGTTTGACCCCGGCAAGGCCGGTCTCCAGCGCTCCGGTCAATCCGCGCAGACTGGGATCGCCGGCCATGATTTCGATCAGAGGAGCGGCGGCTGCGAACTGGCCGGTAATTTGCGCTACCTCCTCCTTCGGAAGAAACAACAGCCCGTTCTTCTGGAAAAACTCGCTGTCATTCAGCGAGCGGACCGAATCGAAATGTGCTTTGTCGGGCGTCAGTTTCTCGACCAGCTTGGCGCTCGCGGCGCTGGCGAATTCCGGCGTCGGCGCGTCCACCACGGCCAGGATCATTCGTTCCTGTTCGAAGGCGCTTTCGAACGCGTTGTCGCGCTGGCGCCAATCGAGATCGGGCGAAATCAGCGTGTTGATGTCGGTGTTGATCTTGAAGTGCCGAGCCGTATAGAAGCCCGCCCCCACCGCAAGGATGACTGAGAGCACAATGGTGAGCGAGGCAAAGCGGGTGCAGGTTTTGACAATCGAAACAACGAAACTTGTAAGCACACTTTTTCTTTCTATCTGCCGGTTTGCCTGAAACGCCCGGTGTGTACCGGAATTCCGGAACCTGATCTAATGGGTCTGAATACACTTGTCTTTAAGGCCACGATAAGGTGGCATAAAGCGTGCCGCGACCTGTCCCCGGGGCTGTATAATCGGGATTGGCCGGTCTTAAAATGACGAACGAGTGAGATCGCAGAGACTAGACTTCAGGCGCAGGTGGGGGCAATCCGGTAAAATATTACCTATGTGTTGCCGAACGCGGGTGGTTTCGGCTGAATCTGCCTTTGCTTTCGCCGATGTTTTTGCCACAAAGGCCTGAGCCGCCATGCGTTTGGGGCATGGATTGTTGCGGGACGGAACTTGGTGCGGGACTTGCACATATTTCAGGCTATCGGACGGAGACAGATAATGAGCGCGGTGCAGCTTGGTTAACGGTCGCCCCATCGAAGTGTTTCTGGCGCAGCCGCGTGGCTTTTGCGCGGGCGTCGTGCGTGCGATCGAAATTGTCGAGCGCGCGCTGGAGAAATACGGCCCGCCGGTCTATGTGCGCCACGAGATCGTGCATAACAAATACGTCGTGGAAAGCCTGAAGGGCAAAGGCGCGATCTTTGTCGAGGATTTGTCGGAAGTTCCACCCCATGCGGTCACGGTTTTCAGCGCCCATGGCGTCGCCAAAAGCGTCGAGGAAGAGGCCGCCAAGCGTGGCCTGCCCGTTTTGAATGCAACCTGCCCTCTGGTGACTAAAGTCCACAATCAGGGCAAACGGTACATGTCGAAAGGCCGGGCCCTGATCCTGATCGGGCACGCAGGTCATCCGGAAGTCGAGGGAACCATGGGTCAGGTTCCCGGCCCGGTGCTTCTTGTCCAGAATGTGGACGATGTCGCAGCCCTGACGCTGCCCGCCGACACCCCGATGGCCTACATCACCCAGACCACGCTCAGCGTCGACGACACCAGGGACATCATTGCCGCCCTGCAGGCTCGTTTTACAGATATTCAAGGCCCGGACATCCGGGATATCTGCTATGCGACACAGAACCGACAATCTGCTGTAAGAGACCTCAGCAAGCTGGTGGACGTTATCCTGGTAGTGGGGGCTACCAATAGTTCCAATTCGAACCGGCTTCGCGAAATCGGCACCGAAGTCGGGGTTGCGAGTTATCTCATTGCTGATGGTAGCGAACTCAATCCGGAATGGCTGAAAGGTGCGAAGGCCGTGGGTATCACGGCCGGCGCCTCGGCGCCGGAGGTTCTTGTCGACGACGTCATCGAGGCGCTGCGGCGGATCGGGCCGGTTACCGTTTCAGTGTTGCCGGGACGGGAAGAAAATATCGAATTCCGGCTTCCGGCCGAACTTGCTGCGGGCTGATCTAACGCGACTTAAGGTCCAGAAAGAAAACTTGTGATGGCAATACCGTTCTTCAAAGAGCTCCGCATCGGCGGCTACATGTTCAAGCAGAAGCTGCTGGGCCGTAAGCGCTATCCGCTGGTGCTGATGCTGGAGCCGTTGTTCCGCTGCAACCTCGCATGCGTCGGCTGCGGCAAGATCGACTATCCCGATGCGATCCTCAATCGCCGCATGTCGGCGCAGGAATGCTGGGACGCAGCCGACGAATGCGGCGCGCCGATGGTGGCGATCCCCGGCGGCGAGCCGCTGATCCACAAGGAGATCGGCGAGATCGTGCGCGGGCTGGTGGCGCGCAAGAAATTCGTCTCGCTCTGCACCAACGCGCTGCTCTTGGAAAAGAAGCTCGATCTGTTCGAGCCGTCGCCCTATCTGTTTTTCTCGGTGCATCTCGACGGATTGAAGGAGCACCACGACAAGGCGGTGTCGCAGAAGGGCGTGTTCGACCGCGCGGTGTCGGCGATCAAGGCCGCCAAAGCACGCGGCTTTACCGTCAACGTCAACGCGACGATTTTCGACGGCCATGCCGCCGCGGACATCGCAAAATTCCTCGACCTCACCACCGAACTGGGCGTCGGCGTTTCGATGTCGCCAGGCTATGCCTATGAGCGCGCGCCGGACCAGGAGCACTTCCTCAACCGCACCAAGACCAAAAAACTGTTCCGCGACGTGTTCGCGCTCGGCAAGGGCAAGAAGTGGAACTTCATGCATTCCGGCCTGTTCCTCGACTTCCTCGCCGGCAACCAGGAATACGAGTGCACGCCGTGGGGCATGCCGGCGCGCAACATCTTCGGCTGGCAGAAGCCCTGCTATCTGCTCGGCGAAGGCTACACCAAGACCTTCAAGGAGCTGATGGAAACCACCGACTGGGACACCTACGGCACCGGCAAGTACGAGAAGTGCGCCGACTGCATGGCGCATTGCGGCTACGAGCCGACCGCGGCCAACGCGGCGCTCGCCAATCCGCTGAAGGCGATGTGGGTGGCGCTGCGCGGCATTCGCACCACCGGCCCGATGGCGCCCGAGATCAATCTCGAGAATCAGCGTCCGGCGCAGTACATCTTCTCGGCCGAAGTGCAGAAGCGCCTGTCGGAGATCCGCCGCGACGAAGCCACGGCGGCTGCCGCCAGGCAGCAGCAGAAAGCCTCCACGGCGGCGTGAGACGCGAGCCTGTCATCGGGCGCGCATTCGCGCGACCCGCTGGCTCGCAATGGTAGCTTAAGCGACCGCCGGCACTTCTCCGGCATCTTCCGCAACAAGACCCTCGCCGCCCAGCAAGAAGGCACGGCAGCCGCGCAAGGACCGTAGCGCCCGGTTGAAGTCGAGCCCGGTTGATACCAGCGCCCGCAAGGTCAGCGGATTTCGCGCCACGCCGCGCAACACCTTGCGCAGGTCGATGTCGCCATTGGGCTTGAGCGCAGCCATGGCCAGCGCCGGCAGCGCACGGCCCGCAGGATCGCTTACCACGCGCAGCGCGGCGAACGGCAATCCAGCTTCGGCGGCATAGGCCGCAGCGATATGGCTCTCCATGTCGACCGCGATCGCGCCAGTCTCCAGATGCAAGGCGGCTTTTCCAGCCTGTGCCGCGACCACTTCTTCGACTCCGGCCAATCCGCCCTGGACCACCCGGCGGCGGCCCAGACCGGTGCCGGCGATCAATTCCTCGCTCAGCGCAAGGCCGGCCAGCCAGCGCGAATCGCCGGCCATGACCTCGGTTGCCACCACGACATCCCCTGACTTCAGGGACGGACAGAGGCCGCCGGCGACGCCGAAGCTGATGACGCCGCGTATGGTGGATGGATCGAACGTCGCCAGAAGTGCACGGAGCTGCTTTGGATCGCTACTGCTGCAGATAACCGTCATGCCGGGCCCAGCCGCGATGCGGGCCTCCTGCGCAAGACCAGTCACGATCAAAATCGGCCGTGGATCAAAAGCATTGCCCACGGACGCGTCAGTGCCCACCCCCAAATTCACATTCCGACCCCTACCACCCTGCTGTTGGTGCTCTTCAAATTTCGATACCGCGCCAGCGCCCAGAGCGGAAAGAACTTCGAGTAGCCATGATAGCGCAGATAAAACACCCGAGGAAAGCCCGTTGCCGTGTAGCGCTGCTCGTCCCACAGGCCTTTTTCGGTCTGTGTGCTTATTAGGTACTCCACGCCACGCGCGACTGCCGGATGCCCGACCTCGCCCGCCGCCATCAGTCCAAGCAAGGCCCATGCCGTTTGCGAGGCGGTCGTGGGCGCCTGCTGATATCCCTTATAGTCGAGTCGGTAGCTCGTGGCATCCTCGCCCCAGCCGCCGTCGCCGTTCTGGATCGAAATCAGCCAGTCCGCCGCCTTGCGCATTGCCGGCTCGCGATGGTCGACCCCGGCGGCATTGAGCGCGCACAGCACCGACCAGGTGCCATAGATGTAATTCAGGCCCCAGCGGCCGTACCACGACCCCTCGGCGAGCTGGGTCCGGCGCAGAAAAGCGACGCCCGCGGCAACCGCGGGGCTGTTCTGCACGGTCTGCCCGAGCTGAGCCAGCATCGAGACACATCGCGCGGTCACGTCCTCGGTCGGCGGATCGAGCAGCGCGCCGTGGTCGGAGAACGGGATGTTGTTGAGATAATATTCGAGATTGTCGGCATCGAAAGCCGCAAAGCCGCCGTCGCGGCTCTGCAGGCCCTCGATCCATTCCCGGCCGCGATCGATCGCGGCATCGTATTTGCCATTTCCGTCCAGGCGCCGGGCACGGTCCATCGCCATCACCACCACGGCGGTATCGTCGAGGTCGGGATAATAAGCGTTGTTGTATTGGAACGCCCAGCCACCTGGCCGCACGTCCGGGCGTTTCACCGCCCAGTCGCCCTTCACGTTCAATTCCTGCCTCGGCAGCAGCCAGTCCAGCGCCTGCTGCGCCGATCGTACCGCTTCATCGCTGCCGGCTTCCAGCACGGCGTGCGCCGCGAGCCCGGTGTCCCACACCGGCGAGACGCAAGGCTGGCAATAGGCCTCGTGGTCGCCGACCACCAGAAGCAGGTCGAGCGATTTTCGCGTGACCGCGCGGGGCGGATGGCTCGGCGGAAATCCCAGCGCGTCATACATCATCACCGTATTGACCATGGGCGGAAAAATCGCGCCGATGCCATCCTCGCCGTTAAGCCGCTCCTCGATAAAGGCCACCGTCTTGTCGATCGCGCGCTGCCGCAGCTTCTTTGGAAACAACGGCTCGAACGCGCGCAGCACGATATCCAGCCCTCGGAACAGCGTGAACCAGCCCCGGCTCTGATGCGGCGCTCTCGCCGTCATCCCGATCGAACGGGGGTCCTGCAGGAATAATTCGTCGAGGCCGACGCCTTTAGCGTTCCGCGCGCGGGGCTTTAGCGCCGCAATCACCAGCAACGGCACCATGGTGGTGCGCGCCCAGTAGGAAATTTTGGCGATATGGAAGGGAAACCACAGCGGCAGCAGCATGATCTCGACCGGCAGCACCGGCACGCTCTTCCACGTCGTCACGCCGAACATCGCCAGCATGAAGCGGGTGAACACGTTGCTGTTGATGCCGCCGCCGCGCGCAAGAATCGCCTCGCGCGCGCGCACCATGTGCGGCGCGTCCACGGAGTCGCCGATCATCTTGAGCGCGAAGTAAGCCTTCACGCTGGCACTCATGTCGAACTCGCCCTCGTGGACCAGCGGCCAGCCGCCATGCGCACCCTGCACGCGGCGCAGATAGTTCGCGATCTTGGCTTCGAGAACGGCATCGACCGGCTCGCCGAGATAATGGCGCAGCAGCACATATTCGGCGGGGATGGTGCAGTCGGCTTCCAGCTCGAACACCCAATGCCCGTCCGGCCGCCGCAGGCCGAGCATCGCGCGCGTCGCCGAGCCGATGCTTGCTTGCAAGGCGTCGCCTGCGCCGGGTCCGATCTGTGCAGTGCTGGAATCCATCGTCGATATCTCTGATGTTGGCTTAGCTGAATCGCTCGATTTCAGGCCTGGCGCATCGCCAGCACGCGGTCGGCGGCGCGGTCTCCGGACCGCACCGATCCCTCGATGGTCGCCGGCAACCCCGTATCAGTCCAGTCGCCCGCGAGGAACAGGTTTTTGTAGGAGGTGACCGTCCCTGGACGCAGTGCATTTTGTTCCGGCGTGGCCTCGAAGGTCGCGCGGCGTTCGCGCACGATCTGCCATGGCGGCAGATCGCCCTGCACGCCCGCGGCCTTGCAGATGTCATCCCAGATCGCCTGCGCCAGTTCCTCGCGCGGCAGTTCCACCAGCCGGTCGCCATTGCTGATGGTCACCGACAGCCGTTGCGGGAACGCGAACAGCCACTCCACCAGTCCCCCGACGACGCCCAATATCGCCGGCTGGCCCTCCGGCGGGTCAAAACGAAAATGCGCATTGACGATCGCCCGGAATTTTGCCGGCGTCTTCACGCCCGGCAGCAGCGAGGCCGCCGCGCGCGGCGGCACCGCCATGACGACAGCATCGCTCGGACCGAGCACGATCGCACCATCGCCGAATTTCAACTCGCTGACGTTGGCCCCCACCATGCCTAAGGCGCGCAGCTCATGCCTGAATTGCACTGACGCGCCCTTGTCCCGCAGGAGCTTGATGGCCGGCTCGACCAGCACCGCGCTCAAGCCTTCGCGCGCGATCAGGGGGCGGCAGGCCTGACCGCCCGCCAGCAGCGTTTCGCGCACGATCGCACCGGCAAGTCCCGCGGAGCCCTCCGGCGGATCGACATTGAGCGCCGCAAGCAGCAGCGGCTGCACCAGCCGATCATACAGCGTGCCCTTGCATGGAATCGTGTCGCCGACGAGCTTGCCTGACGAGGCCCAAATCAGGGGCGAAAGTGCGAGATAGTCCGAAAGCGACGTATCCGGCACCCGGCGGCTTTTGTCGAACACCCACAGCGGCAGCCTGCCGTCTCCCAGATCGAGTTGCCATCGTTTTCCGGTGGTCAGATCGACAAACGGAAACTGCGCGCTGCTGGGTCCGACCAGTCCTGCTTCGGTGCCGATCGAGCGCGCATAGGCACGCGCGTGACGATTGCCCGACAGCAGCAAATGATTGCCGTTGTCGATGGTGAGATTGGTCGCGGCGTCGAAATAGGAACGGCAGCGCCCGCCGGCCTGCTGGGTGGCTTCGTGGACATGAACCTTGTAGCCGGCATTGGCCAGCCGGACGGCTGCCGACAGGCCCGAAATTCCCGCACCGATGACGTGGACGTTGTTCTGCATCAGATGAATGCGTAGCGAAGGAGGATGGCGAGGCGCGCCGCCTTGTTGAGACGAACCGGTGCGCGCGGCAACGCGAAGCCGCGGGCGACCAGCAATTCCAGGATCGCCCGGTAATATTTCGACATGATCCGCGGCGCGCGCACCGTGCGCCGCGAATTGCGGTCCATCACCTCGTCGGCCTTGGCAAAATGCGCCCGCGCCCGCGCCAAGGAAGCGGCGGTGAAGGCCGTCAAGGTGGCGGCGCCGTCGGCGGGGGACAGGCCTTCCACCGTCTCCATGCCGAAATCCATCCGGTCCAGAGACTTGGGCGGCGTTCGCGCGAAAAAATCATTGGCCAGCATCTTGTCCAGCGCCGCCTCATTCACCTTGCCGGTGGCGGCAAAGGCGCCGTCTTCGTCCACCGGCCGGCCGCTATGCCGGTGCATCCAGTCGTCGA
>Ga0209216_1000256_pt1 | contig 10445 bp, 9 predicted proteins | sample TexAe_OM2H0_O2_FD_187940 | JGI IMG/M metagenome (GOLD analysis project Ga0209216, IMG submission 187940) | Forest soil microbial communities from Davy Crockett National Forest, Groveton, Texas, USA - Texas A ecozone_OM2H0_O2 (SPAdes) (version 2) | ecosystem: Environmental > Terrestrial > Soil >... | reverse complement strand
CCAGTCCCGCCTGTTTCGCGTCGCGTGGTGAAGAAGGGGTCGAACACTTTGCTGATGTCTTCGCGTTTGATCCCGTGGCCGTTATCGTAAAACTCCACACGAACTAGTTCCCCGTTTCTGCCGGCACGGCGCGCGGTGATGCGGAACACTTTTGGTTCGCGCGCCGGAGCGGTCTTCAGCGCGTGATATGCATTACTGATCAGGTTGACCACGACCTGTCTGAGACGCGAGCCGTCGGCACGTACTAACGGAAGATCGGGTTCCAGATCGATTTCTACAGTGATTCCGTCTTTTTCAAACTGGCGCCCGAAAAGAGCGATGGAAGTTTTGATGGCGTCAGCAAAGTGCACCTGTCTGAGTTCATGTGTACTTGCGGACGCAAACGTCAGCAGCCCGCGTACGATTTGGGCAATGCGATCGCCCTCGTCGATAATGCCGTCGATCATCTGTTGCTCGAATTCAGAGCGCGGGGTTTCTTCATCTTTAAGAAGCTGAGCGAAGTTGATGATGCCGTTAAGTGGATTGTTGATCTCATGCGCGACGCCCGCGGAAAGCTCGCCGACCGAGGCCAGCTTTGAAGACTGGTAGAGCTGTCGTTGCATCTCTTCGCGTTCGGCTTCGAGTTGCTTACGAACGGAGAGGTCGCGAAGAGACATGATCATCATCTCCTCGCCGGTGGTCGATATCGGAGTAAACGAAACTGAGACGGGTAACGGTTGGCCGTGCGCAGTTTGAATTGTTAGTTCGCTTTCGCCCGAAGGCTGGCCGTTGAGTGTGAGTTCGGTGTTTGTTGTGGGCGCGGGGAAAAGGCCGCGGATGTCGCGGTTGACGCAGTCTTGTTGTTGCAAACCAAAAATCTCGCAAGCTTTGTTATTGGCTTCGATCAGGCGGTAATCAGAAAGACGCACTAGCCCGATGCCGTCTCTCGCCTGTTCGAACAGTGCGCGGTAACGCTCTTCACTTTCTCGTAATTGACGTTGTTGCCGGTGCACGAGGCGAAGCAGCAGCGTGACCACCAGCGCATCGACTGCGAACGAAATGAAAACGTGCTCGACGCGCTGCTTGATGTTCCAACGAAATTCCGTGTTTGCGTCGCCCGGGTAATTTGCGTCAACCCACGCAAAGAAGACAGGGCGAAGTGTCAGCTCCCAAAAACCAATGATGCCGATAGTCAGCAACACAGTCAGGAGGATGAAGAAAACGATTAGCTTGAAATCAAACTTTCTGTGCATTTAAGACCTCGCGTGAACGGCAAACTCCGGCACCGCACAGCCCGGGGGAGCGCATTTAACTAAGCGCGGCAATCTTGGTGGGAGTCAGCAGTATATCTTTCTGAGAGGTGTAATACGGAATTATGCCACAGTTTGCGGGGTCAGCAAGTTGCCGCGGCTTTATTAAAAGGTTGAGATTCGGTCTCACCTCGAGTGCGAACGAGCGCGCAAGCTGACAGAAGAAGTAGCAATATCCGGAAAGAGACGATTGCCTGAGGACGATTATTCTTTCTAATCATGACGACAAACCAGGTTGTTGTAGAAAGATTCAGTGTTACATCTTCGAAATCGTTCGCGGACGTGATGAGCGCTATTGACGCTCAGATTGGTCATCCCGATATCCGTAAGTTTCTTTCATCGATCCGCACCGCTAAAGACGATCGCGAGGTGCAACGCATCGTTCAGGACGCTGTAGGACCAACTGACCTGATGGAGTTTATCCGCTTCAATCAGGGTGAGGCCATTCAGCACGAGCTTGGCCCTGACGGGCCGAACGTAGTGCGTCTGCTGATTGGCAATCCGTTAACCATGAGGAAAATGGCGAAACACGTCCCCGATGCAGGCTCGTATGCGCCAGTGACGGTGCTCGTAGACGAACGAAAAGACGGTGTGCACATCTCCTACGATCGCACGGCCAGTTTGATCGCGCCTTACCAGAACGCGGAAGCTTTAGCAGTTGCACGAGCTCTGGACACGAAGGTAGAAAACCTCATCACCGCCGCAGCGCAGTAACCGCCTCACTTTGTCATAGCCGTTACACGCGCAGGAGCCGGCTCGGCCAATAGTTTCTTGATCACTTCTTCGGTCTCGTCATAGTAGCCTTCGCCGACGTGCGTCCAACGCACACGTCCTTGTTTGTCCAACAAGAACACAGTCGGCCACGCTTCGACGCGATATGCCTTCCACGTCGAGTAATCCTGGTCAGTGACTACCGGGTATGTAATGCCCAACCCTGCAACTTCGCGCCGCAATTTGTTTATATCTCTTTCAAAGTCTAACTCCGGAGTGTGCACGCCGATGATTGTTAAACCCTGGTCGCGATATTGCGCATCCCACTTTTTGAGCGAAGGCAAGGTATTGCGGCAGTTGTAGCACGCGAACGTCCAGAATTCGATCAAGACGACGCGTCCCTGCAAGCTCTTCAGCGTAAGTGGTTCGGAATTGATCCACACACCACTCGAGATTTCAGGCGCCGCTGGCGCTTTGATTTCTTCAGTCAGAGTTCGGGAAGGGATCATTTGTTCTCCGGATGTCAGGCGTGAAATGCCGTTGCTCAAAACACCCAGCGGACTCGAACCCGTCACATAGCCAATCGCCACGACCGCAACTGAAACAATGATCAGCAAGGAGGCGAAAATAATACTCTGTCGATGCACTGTGCCTATGAAGTGACGTCGATCATATTTGTTTTCTTCAGTCACTGACGCAAAGGGTACTCGCGTTGACCCGTTCCTTCAACCGTTTCGAACTGATACCAAAGTATTATGGACATAGAGCTCTGATACGGGCATTCTCCGTAAACAAACTAATTTTCTCGTGCAGGTACTTAATATCGCGTTGAAGACTCGAGCTCGCACCCGCGAAAAATGGTTACTGGTTCAGTTTGGAGTTCAAGCTTTAGCTTGCTCGCTCAAGACAGCAGCCTGAAGGCTGAACTCAAAACGTGGCACCAAACTGACCAGTACCCGAAAAATGCCACCAGTCGTTAGGTGTGCAATAATCTGGCTATCATCCGAAAGAGCGCTCAGTTGCGAAGGAGAAAACCATGCGTTACCTCAACCTTCGACTCGTCTTACTGCTCACGCTCACAGCCGTTGCTGCCCACGCACAGGAGCCGGTTTCAGCAGATGACTTTTCACAACGCGGCATCAGTCGTTTTGAAAAGAATGATTTCGACGGCGCCATCGCCGATTTTACGAAGGCGATCGAGTTAAAAGGCCACGAACTGGAGTACTGCTTTTACTTCCGGGGCATCGCACTATACAGACGCGGCCGAATTGATGAGGCTATCGCCGATCTCAACAGAGCCATCGCGCTGAAACAACATCCGCGGTTCTACAACGACCGGGGAAATCTGTTGGCCCAGAAAGGTGATTCTGAAAGCGCCCTGGCCGATCTCAACCGCGCGATCGAGATCGACCCGAAGTTTGCTAAAGCTTATGGCGATCGAGGCGTTGTTCGGTTGATGCGCGGCGAAGATACGGCTGCTGAACTGGATTTCGCCAAGTGCTTCGAACTTAATAAGACGCTCGAGTTTCAATTCAAAGCGGCGGCCCAGCAAATCAGACAGCAAGCGGTCTTGCGTGCCGAACATCAAACACCGGTCGATGTAGAGATCGTCAAGTTCAGTTGGAACGAAGCGCCGATCCAGGTACTGAATATTCCTGCGTCGTCTGTAACTCCTGTTTATACAACGCCAGTGAGTCAAAGCGGTCTGAGAGTGCTCGGAGGTTCGGGCGAGAAGGGCGAACCTGGCCCGCCGCTTTTGCCGGATCGATCGAGTCCCACACTGCCTGACGCTCCAAAGTCTGAGACGCGTGTTCGAGGCGTCGAGCAAACCTTTACGGCGTCGATAAAAAACACTGGTAGCAAGACAATTACAAACGTTCGCTGGGCGTACCTCTTTGTTCCACAGGATCCGAAAGACACATCTGTTTACGTATTTACGACGAAGATCAATATCCCGCCGGGAAAAGAAAAGAACTTACGCGATCAAGTCACATCGCTGGTTCTGCAAACCGCTCAGAGCAAAGCGCCCGCCGCGCACAACCGAGCGCAGTTTAAGGAACGTGTGGTCATACTGCGGTTGGATTACACCGATGGAAGTTCGTGGCACAGTTCTGGCGGCACGCAGTAGTCGAAACTCGCTCAGTGAAGCATCGCAGTTCTCGACCCCGCCAGCCTTTGCTGGGCTGACGAATCCGTATTTTTTTGCTGAACCTAGACTGCGGCCTTGTCTGACTTGCCACAGTTGGACGCGGCCCACTTCTCACAATCCTTCTGGCTCGCCGGCCCGAAGACTTGGCTATAGATTGCGGGAAAAACGTCGCCCTGTGGGATCACTTTACAGTCGTCATACTTCTTGCCGGTGGTCGCTGTCAGCGCGATGACGATATAGCCTTTTAATCTGTCGTCCTGTTTGTCGGCCATGAGTGTTCTCTTTCCCATCTCTTAGGTGGTTTAGTAAGGCTCGCGAGCAGAGGCTCTCGCGGGCGGGTGCGAAGGATGTTCAATGAACAGCACGATAGGCTCGTGGACGAGCGATGTCAACACATCTCGGCTTCGGCCTCGACAATGGCCGCCGACAGTCGATAGAGAGTTGTTTTAGAGATAAAGGGTTAAGTCGCCGTGAGGCACATTACGGGTTTGTATGCTGGGCACATGGATATTCGCAATTACCTTTCGCCACTTCCGTTACAGTTTAGGCATGTACCGGGGAGCTTAGAATAGTAGACGGGTAAGCCCATAAGCACGCATGGCAAGCAAGTACGAGTTCTCAAATGGCGAATCGGTTCGCATCAAGGTCGGGGTGTTCTGCGCGTTCATTGGTAAGGTCTCAGAAATCGATAAACGGAAAGGAAGTCTAAAGATTGTCGTTGAAGTATCCGGCAAATCACAGCTAGTGGAACTCAACTTCGTGGACGTTGAGAAAGTTATATCGAAATAGTGAGGCGACAAACCTCTCGCTTCGCGCACCGGGAAGGCAGAACCGGTATCGCGGGATTAGATTTGTCACCTCGACTCTCGAAGTTTTCCTAACTACTTCATCTTCTTAGCTGTTTGCTTCACAGCTTTAACCATCGACGCGCCAATTGACGATCGCTCCGCGACTGAACCGCTTTCTTCAAATCGTCGCTGCCGCTTTGACTTCAGGACCTGATTGCCCGACTCGTCTCCTTTCAAAAACACTTGCGCCAGGAAATAGCTGTCGCCGATCTTGTCGAATACCACTTCGCTTTGGCGCTTTTCGCGTTCGAGGTTGAGTGGTTCGGTGTCGAACAGGACGTTCATCTTGCCGTTTGCGCTGCGAATTTCCAGCACGTTCAGGTTGCTGTAATCGTCAGCCACCTTGATGGTGTAGCTGCCCGGCGGCAGGGTCGTGTTATTCACCACGAATGAGTGCGGAATGTTTACTTTGATTGTAGCGTCACTATCAATCTGGGCGTTGGTGGTCAACATCGCGCCGAGACCAAGCACCAGACAAAGTGACAAGACTGCTTTCGTAACAACTTTCATCGATCTTCCTCCATACTTCTTGATTGTTAAGCGCCGCCGAGATACTCCACGTGCACGTAGCGGCCAAGCCGGACGTTGTAAGCCAGGTACCACCCGTCATGATCCGGATCGTTGTAGACGACGATGTCGTCGCTATCCCAGAGCCAGTCAGAGCACAAGTCGTACTCAAACGGGGCGACGCTGAAAAAGAACCCACCAAACCGGAAGCGGGATGGACCACCACCGTCCAAACGATACAGATGACTCGGCCCGAAGTAACCGGGAAAGCGTCCATACGCCCACGGCCGGTCCAAGTGAAACCGGTTATCGTTTCGACCCCAGTTATGCCCAATCCAGCCGCCGTTCCAATGTACGTGCGGCGCGTTCGGATGCCCGTCGTGATCGGAAAAGTTCGGAATTCCAGGAGGCCTGGTGCCACTGAAAGGACGTGGTCCACCGTGGGGAATGAACCCACCACCGAATCTCATTCCATCGCCACGTCCTCCGCCGAAGCCACCGCGCCCACCACCGCCGAAACCTCCGCCTCCGCGCCGCTGAGCATACGCAACAGCCGAAACGACCGAGACAGCGAGCAACAAAACCAGCAACACTTTCGCGATGCGTTTTCTCATTGCGACAATTTTTGAATGTGTAATCACCACGCCTCCTTTACTGCTTTGCGAAACTCACCCCTTATCTATGCCGGTAGTGGCGATGACGATGCCGGTGATTTCGGTGCCGTTGAATGAGATATCCGGTTCCAGCGCCGGCGCCCGCGCCAATCAACGCTCCCTTACCTCCGCCAAGCACCGCACCGCCAAGCGCACCCGCCGCGCCACCAATCAATGCGCCCTTTTTCGTGCTGTGCTTATGACTGCGATAGTGACGATGGTAACGACGCTGAGCGCTCACGCTGCCCAACGTACTCACCAGCATCACCAACATCAGGAATAAAGCCCCAAACCGTTTAATACCGATAACTCCCTTCATGAATTTCCTCCTTTGCCTGTTCAAATCGTTGCTCACGCGAACACACACGCTCGCATGAACAGGTAAACGATAACCGTTCAACGTCGGGGGGTCTTGTTTGGAGTTGCTGGAAAGTGCCGGGTTTTGCGTGAGGTCGTTATGGTCCTGCGACGGTCACATTATTGGCACGAAGTGTTGTCGAAGTTGCACGCTGAAGATTTGCGAGCGCCTGGTTGTAATCTGCTTCGGCGCGCAATTGCGCTGTGCGTGCGTTAACAAGTTGATCCTCAAACTGAAAAATCAGAAACGTCGTGGACATACCCGCCTGAAACCGTTTCATTTCACCGGCAAGCTGAATCTCCGCGCTCTTCGTTGCTGAGCGCGCGGTAACTACTTGCCGCCTCGTCGTGTCCACTGCCTGGACCGCGTTGCGAACGTCGGACTCGATCGCTTGCTCCTGCGACTGAATTGTCGAGACGAGTTGTTGACCTTGAATACGGGCCGTGGCGAGATTCGCTTTCGCAGTTTGGTTACGCAACGGAATCTCGATCGTCGCGCCAACCGAAACTGTGCGCGTGTCAAAGCCGGCGAGATTGCGGAGTGAACGCGGATATGCACCAACCAGATTGTCCGGTGGTCCAGTCGCAGGACTAACGCCCGGCACCAACGAGCCGGCGAGCCCAAAGCTGGAAACCGTGGTTTGCAGATCGACTCGCGGCAGAGTCTGATTCTTGAAAAACTGCGTGTCGACCTTGTTGATGTCCTGTTGCAGACGGAGCCGGCTCAACTCAGGCCGATTACGAAACGCCTCTGTGAGCGCATCGCTCAAATTAACGGCTGACGTGTCGAGCGCTGGCGCGTCAGTCGGCAAAAGACGTTTGGCCCACTCAGGAGCGGAACGTTTTTGTAGCAGCAATTGCTTGAGTGCATTTTCAGTTGTGGTAACGAACTGCGCTGCCGCCAGCAACGCAGTTTCAGCGGAGGCGATTTGCGTCAGCGCTTGCGCGCGGTCGAGTGTTGGCGACGTCCCGACCTTGACTTGTTCCTCGATCATCCGCAGTTGCTCGCGCGCCAGGTTCAGGTTCTCCAGTTGGTTTTGTTCGTCCCGCCGAGCAAAGACCAACTCCCAGTAAGCCTGCTGAACTTGTGAAATGATATTGATCACTTGCAGTCGGAAGTCGGCATCCGATTGCGACAACACTTTTCGCTGAATGCGAATATCTCGTCGAAACTGATCGATCGAACGATTGCGCAAGAGTGGTTGATTGAGAGTCACACCGAGAGTCGCTGTGTAGAACGGACTCAACTGAGTGAAGGATGTATTTGCTGTATCTCGTTGTGAGTTGAAGAAAAACTGGTATTGGCCGCCACCAGTACGGAATTGTTTAGTCAGCGCCGGTGTGAAAGACAGAATCGTCTCTTTGATCGGCACCCGCAAACCAGCAGCTCCGCTGGCGTTGACAGGCGGCGTACGCACATCGCTGTACAGCGGCGTAAAACTTAGCAGCGGATCGTAAACACCCTCGAATGAAAGCAGCGCCTGTTCTGCGAGGCGAACATTATCGCGCGAAACCTCGATATCGTTATTGTTCTCGAACGCCAGTCGAATCGCATCTTTAAGTGACAACGACAACTCACCGCCGGCAACTCCCACGCGCGTCAAATCCGGCACGGGAGGAATCGGCATCGGCTTGGGTATGAGCAATGGATTGTTACTCAGATCCTCGTTACTAACCGGTGGTGTGGCCATAGGTTGCTGGGCGATTACCGTCATACCCAGTAGCAACGAAGTTGCCGCAACGTACAAAACACGCCTTAGCAGATTACGCATTTTGTTAACCTCCAATGCGTACCGGTGCGCCGTCCGCCAGACCATCGGGCACGTTTGTGATCACCGTCGTTCCCGGTTCGAGCCCCGAAAGAATATCGACCTCGTTGCCGTAATCACGGCCGATGACGACTTTCTGATAACTCACCTTTTGATCGCTCGTGACTACTGCCACCCGTGGTCCATCCGCATTGATGATCAACGCGGTAGCAGGAATCCGCACCGGTGGATCCGTTGACAGCACACCGAAGTCCACCGTCGCATACATGCCCGGTAACAGTTTGTAATCGGGATTTGGCATCTGTACTTCGGTGAGCAACGTACGCGAACCGGGATCGAGTGCGCTGGTCGTGCGCACTACTTGTCCCTGAAACGTTTTGTCAGGTAACTCCCGCACAGAAACACGCGCAACCTGACCAGGCTTGATGATTCCCGCGTATGTTTGCGGCACGCTGATGTAAATGCGCAGGCTATCGATTCGGGCAATCTCAAATAGACCACCGCCGTTCGCTGATGCATTTGTGCCTGTCGGAATCGTGCCGGTGCCTGGTTGCACCGCACTCGACGGCGTCGTGCCGGTTGACGTGCTTACGTTGTTGCTGTTATTGCCCTGATTAATTAACGAACCCGTTTCCACGTTACGCGCCGTGATGACTCCCGCAAACGGCGAAAACACTTTCTGAAACCCCTGAAGGACTTTGATACTGCGAAGGTTCGCCTGATTGGCGGCGATCGTCGCCTTAGCGGCGTTGATGTTTGCTTGTGCCGCGGCAACTGCGGCTTTGGACTCGTCGTAAGCAGCCTTCATTTGATCGCGCACCTGGTCGGAGACAACGTGCTGTTGCGCGAGATACTGATTGCGCTCGTACGTGATGCGCGAATATTCCATGTTCGTGTTGGCCTGGTTGAGATTTGCTTCCATCTGGCCGAGTGTCGCAATTGACTGCGCGACGTTGGCCGTCGCCTGTTGCAGTTGCTGATCGATTTGCGGGGTTTCGATTTCCGCCAACAATTGTCCGACCCTGACGCGATCGCCGATGTCGACGTGCCAACGTCGCAAGTATCCGGTCGTTTGCGCGGAGATTGTCGCCACTTGAATTGCTTCGACGTTACCCGGCAATTGCAAACTCGCGGACGCAGGTGCTTCGTGCACTTGGACCACGGTAACTGCCGGAACCGCTTGCTGAACTTGTTGCGCAGCGGCATTGATCTTCTTTTGCCGCGCCAGCCGCGGCAGCACACCCGCAAGCACCAGACCCGCAAAGATAACCAACGCAATCAGCGCGAAAACAATGAGTCGTAAACGACGTTTCCGCTGTGGGCCAGGCGGCACTGTTGCTTCCTGCTCGACTTGTTCGGGTTCAAGTTTTTCAGGCTCGCTACTCATGAATAAAGTTCAGTTCGACTCACCAAGCAGCTTCGCTTCGTCCGGAGGCAAAACTGCCGGCGCTTTGCGCTGCAAGATGCTGTAAACAACTGGAACAAAGAAGAGCGTGCAAAAAGTGGCGACGAGCAAACCACCAATGACTGCACGGCCAAGCGGTGCGTTCTGCTCTCCACCATCACCCAACCCGAGAGCCATCGGCACCATGCCGATAATCATTGCCGTGGCCGTCATGATCACGGGACGCAGTCGCGTGGACCCCGCTTGCAGTGCTGCTTCGCTCGCACTCTTCCCCGCGAGCCTTTCATCGCGGGCAAAGTTGATCAGCAAAATGCTGTTGGCCGTCGCCACTCCAACCGTCATGATCGAACCCATCATCGCCGGCACGCTAAGCGTCGTTTGGGTGACAAACAACATCCAGATGATTCCCGACAGCGCTCCCGGTAAAGCCAAAACGATGATGAAGGGGTCCAGCAACGATTGAAAATTCACCACGATCAGCAGGTAGACGACCACCGCTGCGAAAATTAGTCCGATCGCGAGACCGGAAAACGAAGCTCGCATTGTTTCGATCTGTCCGCGCACGGTGATCGAAGTTCCGCGTGGCAAGCGCGTCTTGATGTCGTCGAGGATTTTGTCGACTTCACTGCCCACGCCTGCGAGATCACGATCCTGCACGCTTGCAAGAATGTCGATCGTCGGTTGCACGTTGTAGTGACTGACATTCGCCGGCGATTGAGTACGTTGGACTGTGGCCAGGTTGCTCAGCAACTGAGGC
>Ga0209216_1000255_pt1 | contig 10462 bp, 11 predicted proteins | sample TexAe_OM2H0_O2_FD_187940 | JGI IMG/M metagenome (GOLD analysis project Ga0209216, IMG submission 187940) | Forest soil microbial communities from Davy Crockett National Forest, Groveton, Texas, USA - Texas A ecozone_OM2H0_O2 (SPAdes) (version 2) | ecosystem: Environmental > Terrestrial > Soil >... | reverse complement strand
CGCGTAAGCCGCCTCACCCTTGTGAGAGCTGCCTCAACCTGTGAGAGCCGCCTCGACCTTGTGGGAGCCGCTTCAGCGGCGATCCCGCGACAGCGGGCCAAATCACACCGGATCACGACAAAGACCGCACCCGCACCGCCCAGCGCGGAGCCATCACAAACACGATCACCCCCATCAACAGCACGACAATCCCCATCCACACTCCCACCGGAAACCGCTCCCCGAACACGAGCCACGACGTAGCGATGCCCGACACCGGAACCAGCAACGACAACGGAGCCACGGTCGCCGCCGGATAGGTCTTCATCAGGTTGTTCCAGACGAAGTAGCCAAAGATCGTGGTCACGTAAGCCTGGAACAGGATCGATCCCACCGCCGCGAACGTCATGCCATGGCCCAGTGCGAGAAAGGGCCCCGCTCCACGAACCATCCCGGTGAGAAGCAAAAGCACAGGCGCCGAGAACGCACTCGACCACACGATGAAGGCAAGCATGTCGGCCGGCCGATAGCGCTTCACAAGAAGGTTGCACGCACTCCAGGCAAGCGCCGCCAGCAGGACGAGGAGAACACCGCTTGTCGTCGAGGCGCCCTCCGAGTTGCCGATGACCAGGAAGAGTCCACCGACGGCAAGAGCCATCCCGATCATCTGCGGCAGCCGGATGCGCTCAGCGAAGAAGAACGCGCTGAGCAGCAAGGTGAAGAAGGCCGCGAACTGCAGCACCAGCGACGACAAGCCGGGCGACATGCCTTGTGACATCGCCAGGTTCACGACGAACCAGAGACCCGCGCCGAAAAGCACGCCGTAGACGGCGACCACCGTGAGCGGCACGTTCGCCGGACGACGTACAAGGAACACCAGGGGCAACGCCGTCATCAGGAAGCGCAACGCCGTGAGCAGGAAAGGATCGAGGTCACGCAATCCGACCTCGATGACCGAGAAGTTGCTACCCCATATCACCGTCACCAGCACGCCAAGCAGAAGGTCCTTCAGTCGCATCGTGTTCTCCCATGACACATGAGCCGCGTGGCGGCTCTCCTTTCCCGTGCGATGGTCGCGGCTCCGCCCGCGACCTACTCGGACTCGCCCTCGAAGCGAAGGTGCTTCACGCTGCGGCCGTGGCGGCGGACCAGTTTCAATGCCTCGACGCCCACCTTGATGTGCCGTTCGACGAAGTTGGCCGTCACGGCGGCGTCGCTGGTCTCCGTCTTCACGCCTTCCGGGATCATCGGCTGGTCGGACACCAGCAGCAACGCGCCGCAGGGAATGTGGTTGGCGAAGCCGGCGGCGAAGATCGTCGCTGTCTCCATGTCGATCGCCATGCTGCGGGTGCGGCGCAGGTAGTCCTTGAAGCCGTCGTCGTGTTCCCAGACCCGGCGGTTTGTCGTGTAGACCGTGCCCGTCCAGTAGTCGTGGCCCAGGTCGCGGATCATCGTCGAGACCGCGCGCTGAAGCTGGAAGGCCGGCAAGGCCGGCACCTCGGGCAGGAGGTAGTCGTTCGAGGTGCCCTCGCCGCGGATGGCCGCGATCGGAAGGACCAGGTCGCCGATGGCGTTTTTCTTCTTCAGGCCGCCGCACTTGCCGAGGAACAACACCGCCTGCGGCTCGATGACACTCAGGAGGTCCATCACCGTCGCGGCATTGGGGCTACCCATGCCGAAGTTGATCAGGGTGATGCCATCGGCCGTGGCATTGGGCATGGGCCGGTCGCGGCCGCGGACTTCCACACCATGCTCGAGGGCGAACCGTTCGACGTAATGGCCGAAGTTGGTCAGGAGGATGTGGCGGCCGAATCCGTCCAGGGGCGTGCCCGTGTAGCGGGGCAGCCAGTTGGAGACGATCTCGTTCTTGGTTTTCATGTCGAATCCGGATGCGCATGCGCCGACGGCTTTCGCCTCTGCATGCCGACAGCGCGGTTACCGGCGACGCCACGCCGGCGGAGTGCCATTTCAGTCATGCAAGTGTAGCATCCGGGCCAACGGGGCGGACTGGCACGCATGGGGTGTTCCAGGCGCTTCGGGGCCGTCAGGTCCTTGAAGGGGGGATGCCCGATGCGAATCGGCGTGGCGATCGATGCGGCGTGCGACCTGCCGCAAGACTTCCTGGAGCGTAACGGCATCGCGGTGATGCCCATCGCGGTCAAGGTCGACCTGCAACGATTCAAGGACGAACGCGACCCGGTGGAAATCCAGCGCTTCCGCGACCAGAAGCTGGGTAGCCGAAGCCATTCCGCCGAGACGGAGCCCAGTTCGGTCGAAGACGTGCAGAACCTCTTCCTCGAACGGATGGTGAAGGAGTTCGACTGTGTCGTCTGCCTCACCATCATGACCACGCGCAGCCCTATCCACGACAACGTGATCAAGGCCAGTTTCGCGATCCTGAAGAACTATCGCCCGATCCGCGAGGCCGCGGGCATCACCGGCCCCTTCCTGATGCGCGTGGTGGACACGCGGAACATCTTCGCCGGCTCCGCGCCCGTGGTCGCCGAGACCGTGCGGATGATCCAGGCAGGCAAGTCACCGGCCGAGGTGCGCGAGCGCGCCGCACACATCGCGGACTGCTCGTATGGCTACATGCTTCCGCGCGATCTCAACTACCTGCGTTCCCGCGCCCGCAGCAAGGGCGATCGCAGCGTCAGCTTCCTGAGTTCGATGCTGGGCACGGCGCTGGACATCAAGCCGATCCTGCGCGCCCATCGCGGCGAGACAGGCCCAGTCGGCAAGGTGCGTGGGTTCGAACACGGCGCCGAGGTACTTTTCGATTACGCCACGAAACGGGTGCAGGCCGGCTTGCTCGTGCCGTCGCTGTCGTTGAGCTATGGCGGCGACCTCGACGAGATGCGCAACCTGCCCGGCTACCAGGGACTCACCCGCGTGTGCGCCGACGCGGGTGTTGAAATCTTGGAGAGCCCGATGGGTATCACCGGCATGGTCAATGTCGGCGAAGGCGCCATGACCCTTGGCCTGGCGTCCGAAGACCACGTGGCCGAGTTCTGAGCATGTGCCGCCTGCTCGTTCCGCTTGGCGTCATCGCCATCATGTTCGGCGGTGGCGCCGAGGCGGAAACCGTCTACAAGTGCCAGGCGGGCGGCCAGACCATCTACCAGCAGGCACCCTGCGCCAGGAACCAGAGCCAGCAGACGATCCAGCTGCAGGACTCGGCGCCCGCCAACGGACAGGTCGCGCCGATGCCCGGGCCACCTCCGCCACGCGACGAATCCGTGGCGCCGGCACCGCCACCTTCTCCGATGGTGCCGCCGCCTGTGCTGTTCGGCTGCATCCGGGCGACGGATGGCAAGCCTTATACAAGCAGCAACGGCAATCCCGAGCCCTACATGGCGCCACTCGGGGTTCTGGGCGCCGTGAGCCAGCCGCTTGGCGACGTGTACGGCAGCCGCAACGCCGCCGTCGCGTCCGCGCCTGAACTCAATCGCGGCCGCGGAAATGCCGCCGCCGTGGCGACCAGCAATTACGTCTGGGTGCAGGACCAGTGCCGGCAGCTAGGCCCTGCCGAGGCGTGCCGTGCGCTGCGCGACGATGCCGAGGCGAACCAGAAACAGATCCGCAATGCGTTCAAGAGCGAACGCGCGCCACTCGAGGCGAAGGACGCCCAGTTGCAGGCGCAGCTTCGAGGCTGCGGGTAGTGGAGGACGGTGAAAGACGGTGTGGAAAGTGAAAGTGGGGAAAGTGGAAGGTGGGAAAGTGAAAGTGTGGGAGCCGCTTCAGCGGCGATCCCGCGGCAGCGGGCAACCTCGCCGCTAGCACCCATCGCCGCTGAAGCGGCTCCCACAATCGCCGCTGAAGCGGCTCCCACATTTGTTGCAGGGGGCTCCCACAGCAGGTGTGGGCCCCGGATGGTGTCAGGCGGGGGTGGCCGAGAGTTCAACGGCGGCTACGGCCAGGCCGGAGACGACGCCCAGTGATGGGTCGCCTTCCACCATCGGGATGTCCGGGAAGCTTTCGCGTACAGCCGCCTTCACGATGGGCGAGCGGGACGTGCCGCCGGTAAGGAACACGCTCTGCGGCACGCCAGGCCATTCCTCGCGGACCTCGGCCAGCAGGCGCTGCATGCGATGGATGAACGGCTCGACGGCTTCGTCCATGTCGCCGCGCGTGATGTGCACGCCCAGATCCGTCTCGAGGAAACCGAGGTCGGCGTCGGTCTTTTCCTGGCTGCTCAGGAGGATCTTGCTGCGTTCGGCGGTCTGGTTCAGCCGCGTCGTCGCGCCGGGCTGCTGCAACGCGCGCAGGCGCGACTGCCAGGGCTCGTCGACGAGGCGATAGTCCTGGCGGCGGAACTCGCGCTGCTTCGGCAGGTTGTGCACGCTGGCGGCCTCGACGAAGTGGTGCACGGGCACGCGCGTGACGTTGTTGCCCAGCTGCGGCATGAAGCTGTGCATGCTGAGGTTGATGTCGAGGTCGGTACCGCCCTTGGCCAGGCCCCAGGTGCGGATGATCCGCGGCAGCTCGTCGCCACCCAGTTCGGCGAAGGCGACGTCCGTGGTACCGCCGCCGATGTCGACGATGATGGCGGTCTGCCGCGTGGCCAGGCGCTTGTGGTAATGCATGGCCGCGGCGGCCGGCTCCTCCAGGAACGAGATGCTGTCGAAGCCCGCGACGGTCGCGGCTTCGCGGAGGATCTCCACCGCCTGCTCCGAACCCTTCTCGCCCATCGAGCTGCGGAAATGCACCGGACGACCGATGACGGCCGTGCGCACCGCTTCGCCCAGCTGCCGGCTGGCGGCCATGCGGATGTGCTCGAGGATGTGCGTGGCGATGTGCACGATCACCTTGCGCACCTGGGGGTCGAGCCGGTACCCGAGCATCGACTTGGGCGATTCGATGAGGTTCCCATCGCCGTATTCGAGATACGCCTCGACCGCCTCGTCGCCGAACAGCGCGTGCTGGAAGCTCTCCACCGTCGCCGTCGGCGATTCCGCCGCACGCTGCTCCATCCATTGGCGACGCACGGTACGCAGCGCATCGCGACGCAGCTCGTTGTCGCCGCGTTCCGTGAAGCTGCCACCACGCTGCTGCGCTTCCGTCGCGAACTGGCGCTGCTGCGCGCGTGCGGAGCGGATGTGCGCTTCCACTTGCGCGTCCAGCTCCGGGGTCAGCTGGAAGTCGTTCGGATCGGGCACGACCTCGGGAAAGAACACGGCGGTGCGGAACTGTTTCGCGTCACCGAAGTGGATCAGGGTCAGGTCGTCGCCGACGAAGGTGGCCGCGGCGGAGTAGCTCGTACCGAAGTCGATACCGATGTTCATGGGGCTTCTCGCAAAACAAAAAACGGGCGGGCGATCCGGTGCCTCTGCAGCGGACGCCATCGCGTGAATCGGGGTTTAGCTGTCTTCCGTCAGTCGGACGCCGCCTTGAAGCGCATCCGTACGTCCTCCAGTGCCTTGACGATGGCCGACTGCACCTTGGCGCTGAGGCGACTCTCCGGAACGGCCACCGCGATGGAAGCGACGGGGCGTCCCGCGGCGTTCACCAGCGCGATGGCGACGGAGCCGACGCCTTCCTCGCTCTCTTCATGATTGGTGGCGAAACCGTGCTCGCGCACGTCGTTGAGCGCGAGTTCGAGCGCGCGCAGCGACCGCAGCGATTGCGGCGTCTTCACCGCCAGCTTGCGATCGGCGTACAGAGCGGCAACCTGCGTCGGCGTGTACTCGGCGAGCAGCGCCTTGCCCGCCGACGTGCAGTGCGCAGGCAGTACCTGGCCCGTACGCGCGGTGACGCGAAGCGCGCGGTCACTTTCGATTGCGTCGACGTAACGGACCTGGTCGCCTTCGAGGATGACCAGGTGCACGGTCTCGTCGAACTCCGCGGAGAGTTCTTCCAGATACGGGCGCGCCTGTGTACGCACATCCATTTTCTGCACGACGGCGAGGCCGATCTCGACCAGCATCGGGCCAGGCCGGTAGGCGCGCGACGATTCCTGGCGCACGAAGCCGTGCTGGATCAGCATCGCCAGCAAGCGATGCGCCGTGGAATGGGCGACACCCAGATAGGCGCAAGCCTCCGTCAACCGGACCGATTGCTGCTCGCGGAAAAGCAGTAACAGGCGCAACGCGTTGCCCACCGAGGAGATGGGGTAGCTCGGCGCCGTGGCGTCTGTCACCGGGGTAGCGGTGGCGATGGCAGTGTCTTTCTTCATGGCGGACAATTCTGCCGTTATGTTGGAACTATGTCCATCTTCGGGACATTCAGGGCCCCATGAGCGCCCCGGCGATCAGGGCCACAAGGACGCCGACCAGGGGCGGCACCCGCAATAGCAGCAAGACGACTCCCACGGGAGCCATCAGCATGCCGACGGTATCCGTCGACGCATGCACCACCAGCGACCCGCTGGACAGGGCCAGCAAGGCAACCACCGACAGGCTCAGGGCCACCATCGTCGCGCGGAACCGGCGCAGGTGGATCAGGCGTGACCGGACGCGCTCCAGCGGCAACACCAGCAACGGCGGCAACAGGATGGCCACGGTGGCGATCGCGGCACCGGCGGGGCCACCGACGAAGTATCCCACGACCACCACATAGAGGCCGTTGGGGCCCGGCGTGATGTTGCTTACGGCCAGCGATTGCAGCAGCAGCGCATCGGCCTGCAGGCCGGCCGCGAGCAACTGGCCGCGCAGCACCGGCAACGAACTCAGGCCGCCGAACCCGATCATGTTCGCTATCAGGACGGCGACGAAGAGATGTTCAGGGCTCACGCTCGTCCACCGGCCCGGCAGGGGTTTCGATGGCCTGCGGCGCCGTGGGCTCGAACGCCCCCGGCACGACGAGGGCGGCGAGGATGGCCAGGCCCATGACGGCAAGTGGGTCACCGACGATCCATGCGATCGCGACGAACGCGACGAAGATGATGAAGCCGCGTACCGGTGCGCCCTGTCGCAGCATGTCGCGCAGCAACTGGATGGCGAGGGCCACCGCGTAGCCCGCGGCCACGCCGGCCACGGCATGCAACGGACCCTGCGCACGCGGATAACCACTCACTTCGCGGTAACCCCAGGCCAGGGCCAGAGTGATCGCCAGCGACGGGGCCATCATGCCGGCCATCGCGGCGACCATGCCGGGCACACCGGCGACACGCCTGCCGATCAGGAGGACCTGGGCGAGGATGCTGATGCCCGGCGTCAGGCGGGAAAGCACGAGGTTGTCGACGAACTGGCGCTCGCTGAGCCAACCCCGTTCGATGCTCATGTGACGCATCGCCGCCACGGTCGCGCTGCCACCCCCGAAGGAGGTGGCCCCGATCCGCGCGAAGGCGGCGAAGACGACCGGCCAGGTCGACGTGGGCGAGCGGTCCGACCTTCCGCCCTCCATGGCCTCACCCACGTGCCTGTCCGCTCATGGTTCAGTACTTCCAGCTGCGTTCCGGAATGGCCACGTCGATCTCGACGCCGTCGGGATCCTTGAACTTGAAGAAGCGCGGCGGATTCTGCTGCTTGTCCTCGCCGTAGATCTCGATGCCGTATTCCTTCAGCGCGGCGATGCAGCCCACGATGTCCTTGATCTCGACACCGATGTGGTTGGGACCCAGCGATCCCTGCAGCCAGTCGGAGAGCGGCACGCGCTCGTCCGGGCAGAGAAGCGAATAGTTGACCTCGCCATCGCTCATGTCGATGGCCTTGCCCGGGTAGTGGCCGGGGGTCCGGATCGGGCCGAGCCGCTTGAAGCCCAGGACCTTCTCGTAAAAGGTCGCGGCCTTCTCGAGGTCCTTGGTGACAACGCCCATGTGGCGAATGCGCATCCCAGTTCTCCTGTAGTTTCGCTATGAAAGAAAGAATGTCCGCTAGGCGGACGGCTGTGGATGGTGATCGCTGCCTGCGATCAAGTCAAGACGGTTTTTCTGCCCCAATGATCGTATTTTCTGTTCACTGGAAAGAAAATCCCTGCAAACGCCTCGAGTAAATCGCCACGCATTATCGCAGCGCAGCACGCCACCAGCCCATGACTTATCCTCATTTCAGCTATCACCTGAGCGAAAAATTCGCTGCAAAGCAACATGATGCGAGCTGCCGTTTCGGGGTATTCATGGGGCGACGGATCAGGCAGCGATTTTCCACGCCTCAATCGCAACCGAGGTGGGCAATAAGGCTCCCATAAGCCTGAAAGCCGCATGCGCCAAGGGTTTCGCGATTTGTGCGGAGCGGCTTGACGCTTGTAAATGATTACCCTATGGTCTGTCCGCCTGAGAGAAATTGTTTCTGCCTAGCGGAGATCGACGATGCGCCGTAGCGATGCAGTTCTGGGAGTCGCCGTCACCCTCATCGGGGGAGGCGCGCTGTGGATGGCGACACGCATGCCCTTCTACAGCGAGAACACGCCGGGGCCGGGCTTCTTCCCCGTCCTGGTGTCCTCCGGGCTGGTGATCATGGGGCTCATCCTCATTCGCCAGTCGCTTCGTCCCTCCAAGCCGGAAGTCCGCGCAGTGGGCGCGGTCAGCCAGCTCGACCGCGAAGCCCATGGCAAGGCGCCCAAGCCTCCGCAAGGCGCGCCGTTCATTCCGGCCCGCCCGCTCGCCGTGCTTATCGGCTTCCTCGCCTGCGTACCGCTGCTGGGCGTCCTCGGCTTCGTGCTGACCGCCATCCTGCTTTTCGCCTACCTGCTGTTCTTCGTCGAGAAACGACGCAGTGCGGGCGCCATCGCCGCCACCGTGACGATCCCCGTCGTGACCTGGCTGCTCTTCGTGCAACTGCTCGGCATCGAGCTGCCCAACGGCCTGCTCCGGCTTGGCTTCCTCGGTATCTGACCTCCTCTCACTGCTGCGAGAAACGTGATGTCCGTACTCCATAGCCTGATGGAAGGTTTTGCCACCGCGATGACGGTGAACAACCTTCTATGGATGGTCGCCGGCGCCGTGCTCGGCACGCTGATCGGCATCCTGCCCGGCCTGGGCAATCCGGCCGCGACACTGGCGATCCTGCTGCCCCTGACGCTCCGCCTGCCACCGACCACCGGGCTCATCATGATGGCGGGCATCTACCATGGCGCGAAATTCGCCGGCGCGACGACCGCCATCCTCCTGAACATCCCCACCGAGACCTCGTCGGTGGTGCTCTGTTACGACGGACATCCGCTCTCGAAGCAAGGCCGCGCCGGACCCGCGATGGGCATGTCCGCGATTTCCGGCTTCATCGCCAGCACCGTGGGCATCGTCGCGCTGACCTTCGCCGCGCCCCTGGCCGCCGAACTGGCGGTGAACTTCGGACCACCCGAGTTCGCCATGCTCATGTTCTTCGGTCTCCTGCTGGTCGTCTCGCTCGCGGGCAAGTCGCCGGTGAAGGGACTGATCTCCATGTTCCTCGGCCTGCTCGTCTCCACCGTCGGCGTCGACATCTTCACCGGTTCCGAGCGCTATACGTTCGGCAGCGTAGACCTGTACGACGGCATCGAATTCCTCATCCTCACGCTGGGGCTCTTCGCCGTCGGCGAAGTGATGGTGAACCTGGAGAAGCCGAACGCCACCACGAAGTTCTCGGCACCGAAGCGTCTGCGCGATTACCTGCCGACGATGGACGACCTGCGCCAGTCGCGGATGGCCATCGCGATCGGCTCGGTGCTCGGCTTCTTCATCGGTGCGCTGCCGGGCGGCGGTTCCACCATGGCGTCGTTCGTGAGCTACGCCGTGGTGAAGAACACCTCGCGTCACCCGGAGCGTTTCGGCCATGGTGCCATCGAGGGCGTCGCGGGCCCTGAAGCGGCCAACAATTCCGAAGCCGGCGGCGCCATGATTCCCCTGCTGAGCCTCGGCCTTCCAGGCAGTGCGAGCACGTCGGTGATGCTCGCCGCCCTGCTGCTGTATGGCGTGCAACCCGGCCCGCTGCTTTTCACGAATCATCCCGAGATTGCCTGGCCGGTCATTGCCAGCCTCTACCTGGGCACGATCGCGCTGCTGGTACTCAACCTGCCGATGATTCCGGTATGGGTGCAGATCCTGCGCATCCCGTACTGGCTGCTGTATCCCATCATCCTCATGCTCGCCGTCGTAGGTGCCTACAGCGTTCGTGGCTCCCTCTTCGATGTGTGGCTCCTGATGGGCTTCAGCGTCACCGGTTACCTGCTGCGCAAACTGGAAGTACCCGCCACGCCCATGCTGATGGCCTTCGTGCTCGGGCCCCAGGCGGAACGCACCGTGCGCCAGTCGCTGATGCTCTCCGACAACAACCCGATGATCTTCCTCGAGCGGCCGATCTCCGCGAGCATCGTGGCCACCACCGTCGCGGTGATCGCGTTCTCCGTCATCAGCCGTACCCGCAAACGCCGACGCGCCGCGCAACGCGGGCTCAACGCGGCCGTCGCTGTCGTTGCCGATACCGTGAAATAGCCCAGGAAATCCACCATGAACCGACCCTACCCGTGGCCGCGAAAAGCGGCCGCCCTCCTCGCGCTCCTCGGTGAGCAGCCCCGCGCGGGCCAGCCGGTCGGGCTCGGCGTACAGCTGCGAGTGCGGGAACGCCCA
>Ga0209216_1000254_pt1 | contig 10465 bp, 6 predicted proteins | sample TexAe_OM2H0_O2_FD_187940 | JGI IMG/M metagenome (GOLD analysis project Ga0209216, IMG submission 187940) | Forest soil microbial communities from Davy Crockett National Forest, Groveton, Texas, USA - Texas A ecozone_OM2H0_O2 (SPAdes) (version 2) | ecosystem: Environmental > Terrestrial > Soil >... | reverse complement strand
AGGATCACCAGGTCGATTCGCTTGAAAAGATCCGCTTCATGCCCGATGTGTTCGCCGCCCTTGCCGAGTTGCGCACTGCGGCGGCCGCATGGCGGTCGCTCCTTCCCAGTGCACGCAATGGAACAGCAGGCCCGCACCATTCGCGGCGGGATACCGCTCCGAGATGGACGAGATCCGCGCCTTGTGAAAGTCGACATCGCCCGTGCGTGGAAGGTCGTTGCACACCATGGCCGAGAACACGGATTCGTGCGTATTCATGTGCAACGGCTCAGGTGTGTATGGCATCGGGAAGACCCGCCACGCACGCCGGCCGGCTTCGACACGAATCGCCGCATCGACGACATCCTCGGGATGAAAGCGATACGAGCCGATCCGGCTGAGCAGGGCCTCGAAGGTCAGGTCGGGCGTGGCGGCGAACCAGTCCGACAGCGCCTGTGCGGCGAGCAGTCCCTCGGGCGATCGCCAGTTGCCATTCCATCCCTGGCGTACCGCAAAGCCCAGCCGCCCGATGTGGTCGACGACGCTGGCGACATCCGCGCCGAGCCGGTAACGGAAGCGGTCGTTCGCCGCCGGCTCCGCGACCAGCCGTTCAAAGCGTGTCTGCATTCCCTCCTTGCTGCGCTGGATGTTGGTGTCCCAGTCGGCGGTCCAGTCCATGCTGGAATCGAGCACCATGCGTCCCACGTTCGCGGGAAACGCCGCGGCGTACCAGCTGCCCAGCCAACCACCGTAGGAGAAACCGAGGTAGTTGAGCTTTGGCTCGCCCAGCGACTTCCGCGCCGCTTCCATGTCGTACGCCGTCTGTTCCGTGTTGATGAACGCGTGCAGCGGATTGGCATTGCACGCTTCCGCGCTCGCGCGCATGTAACGCGCCATGACCCCGGCATTCGTCGGCGATGGGTCGGCGATGATGTCGTGATAGTCGACGGTCGGGTTGTTCGAGACGCATTCGAACGTCGTGCCACCTTCAAGCCCCCGCTGCACGACGGCAACGAGATCGAACTGTTCGGCGAGGCGCCTCTTTGTCCCGTGCACGGGATGATCGGCGTAGGCGTTGTCCCAGTAGCGCGCCAGCAATGGCAGCATTCGCGAGGGATTGATACCAGGGCCACCGGGGTTGAAGAAGATGGCTCCCTTGCGTTGTGCCGGCACGGCGGCCGCCACGCGGATAAGCGCGACATCGATGATGCCTGCTTCGGGATGGTGATGATCGAGCGGCACGGGCATCGTGCCGCAGCGAAGCCGCTCGCCGAGCGTCAATGCTTCCGCATCCACCAGCGATGTCGAACACGGCGCCCAGTCGATCGTGGTGGGACGTATGTCGGGCAGCCGCCACGCGGGCGCTTCCTGCGCGCCCAGGCTGCCGTGCCAGAACGCCAGCGCCAGGGTGGCGCAGATCAATCGTTCCTTCATGTGACCTTCCTCGTGTGGTGGACCGTTACCCTAGGTGCACGCCGAGCCCGGCGGCATCGGCGTGTCTGGCGTCGCGGCGTAGGGGCCGCCCTCCCGCAGCCTCTTCGTCAGCTCGCGCGAATCAGTCGTGCGAACTCGGCGCGCGCTTCGCTTTCGCTGGGTCCGTCATGTGCTTCACGGCTCTCACGCAACGGTGGGGCGGGCACGAAATCACAATACGAGAGCGCGCTATCCGGCAACTTTCCGGTCAGCAGGTAGCGACTGACGCCCTGCTCGACGCAGGGTGTCGCGGAGCTTCCGAAGATGCCGTGGCCGGTCATGCCTTTCGCGACGACGAGGTAGGCGTTCGCCGAGGCGTTGAATGCCTTCATCGCGCCATCGAGCGATGTGGACGGATCGAATTCCGCCTGGACCATGAGCATGGGAGGCGCGAGCGACAGCGCGTACACGGGAGGACGCCAACGCGGTCCGTTCGTCCAGTTCGCGCAGACGAGGGACAGCCTGACGCCGCGCCCACCCGCCGCCGGATACCGCGACCCGATGTCCTGCGCCAGCGCGCGCATGGCGTGAATGTCCTTGCGCCATGGCGTATCCCCGCAGACGACGGCATGGAAAACGGCGAGGTCGACCAGGCCGCCGAGGGTTTCGTCCCGCGCCTGGTCGTAGCGCTCGGCGAGTTCCAGCGCCGCCTGCTTTATCTCTTCGTGCGCGCCGTGGTCGGCGCTGAAGACGTGCGCGTTGGCACGTGCGACCAGGCGATCGGCGGTGGTGTTCCATTCGGCGCGGACCCACTCGGCCATCACCAGCGCGGCGACGAGATGGCTCGGGGCATCGATCACCGGCGCCCAGCTCGCCCCCGCCAGTATCGGCATGGCGTTGAACTGCCTCATGACCGCCTTGGCATCGGTGCCGATGCCATAGCGATGCGGCTGGCCCAGCGCCGGCCGTAACGCGCGCCACGCGAACCGCCATTGGTTGTCGTACGACGCGTCCTCGATCTGGTCCTGGAACGTGCCCGCGTAGTTCATCACCGAATCCAGCACGATGCGGCCCGTATGACCGGGATAGGCCGCCGCGTAGAAGGCGCCAACCCATGAGCCATACGACACGCCGACGAAGTTCATGGCCGGTTCGCCCAGCGCGCGCCGAACCTGCTCCATGTCCCTTACGTGTTGCAGCGTGCCCGCGTGCCGTTGCAGTGGGTCCTCCGTGCATCCGTTCGCATAGGTCCTGGCGGCCTGAACGATGCGTGCCCAGTTGAAATCGGCGAGGAAGAACGTGGGATCTTCGCTGGGACGTGCCTCGGGCAACCCGTGGCAGGTGATGCGCGTACCGCCGCGCATTCCCCGTGGTACGACGGCGACGAGGTCGTAGCCATCGGCGAGCCGGCGCTTGTCGCCGTCCAGCGGATGGTCGAGGTCGAGGATCGTCCACAGGTAGGCCATCGGCGGGAGGTAATCGAGCGGGTTGCCGCCGGGTCCGCCGAAGTTGAAGAAGATGGAGCCCTTGCGCCGCGCCGGATCGCCCGCCTTGACCCGCACGATGCCGACAGTGAACGTGCGGCCATCCGGCGCGTCCTCGTCGAGCACCGCATGCATGCTGCCGCACTGCAGGCGATGGCCGAGGGCGACCCTCCAGCGTTCGTCCACGAAGCCCGGTGCGCAGGTGTCCCATGCGATCGCGTTCGTCGCTGGAAGCGAGGCGGTGGCCATGGCCTCGCCGCCGATCGCCAACCCTGCGACGCAGAGCGCGATCGGCAGATATCGCGAGCCCATGTAGCGCGGCGGCTGTCCTTGCTGTGGCTTTTTCAACGTGACGCTCCATTCGAGGGGAGCGTTACGCTAGGTCAACGGACCGCAGGCGTTCAGTGGGCTACGGACGTCATCCGTGTAGTCTGCCGGCCCTGCGACGCTGTGCTTTTCGTCAGCGATCCCGAAGCGTGAAAACAGCCGGCTCGCCGGCGACCGACGACCCCGCGATCCACACCTGGAATTCGCCCGGCTCGGCTTCGAAGGTCTTGCCGTCGCGATGCGTGAAGGCAAGGTCGGCGCGGGTCAGTTCGAAGGTGACGTCTTCTGACGCACCCGGCGCGAGGAGGATCTTGCGGAACGCCTTCAGCTCGCGCACGGGGCGTACGCGGCTCGCGACGCGATCGTGGATATACAGCTGCACGACCTCTTCGCCCGCGACATCGCCGGTATTCGTGACGGTCGCCGTGACGGTGATCGTTTCGTTCCAGCCGGCGCTCGCGTTCACGACGGGCGCGCCGTAGCCGAACGTCGTATAGCTCAGCCCGTGCCCGAACGCATACAGCGCGTCGAAGGTGATCTCGCGATAGCGCGACTTGAATGCCGGCGCCTGGTCGGCGAGTTCCGGACGCCCCGTGCGGGGATGGTTGTAGAAGTAGGGCTGCTGACCCGCATCCTGCGGGAAGCTCACCGGAAGCCGGCCGGCCGGGTTGTAGTCGCCGAACACGACATCGGCGATGGACGGGCCGGTCTGGCTGCCGAGGAACCACGTGACGAGGATCGCGTTCGCCTCGCGCACCGCACCCGTCAGGGCCAGCGCGCGGCCGTTCTTCAACAGCACGACCACGGGCGTACCAGTTGCCGCCACGGCTTCCGCGAGCGCCTGCTGCGCCGGGGGGACGACGATCTGCGTGCGCGACTGTGCTTCGCCGGAGTAGTTCTGCGGTTCGCCGATGGCGAGCAGCACGACATCCGCACGCTTCGCCGCGGCCACGGCGTCTTCGATGCCACCATCGATCGCTTCCTCGATGCCGCTGCCCGCGACGACGTCGAGGAACGAGTCATCCGGCAGCGCCTGGCGCAACCCGGTTTCGATATCCACATGGCGCGGCTTGTCGCCGAACAGCGTCCAGCAGCCTTCGAGGTTGTCGACATCGGCGCCGAACGGGCCGATCAGGGCGATCTTCTGTCCCGACTTGCGCAAGGGCAGCACGCCATCGTTCTTCAGCATCACGATGGAGCGGCGCGAGGCATCGCGGGCGAGGGCCGCGTGGTCCGCGTCTTTCGAGCGGTCGTCTTCCACCGCGGGGTCGAGCGAGCGGTAGGGATTGTCGAAAAGGCCGATGGCGTCCTTCACCGAAAGCACGCGCCGGACACCTTCGTCGAGCACGTCCATCGGCACTTCTCCCTTCTCGACGAGGTCCGGGAGGTTGGCCGCGTAGAAGCCGCTCTGCATGCTCATGTCGACGCCCGCGAGGAAGGCGAGGCGCGTGGCGTCGCGTTCATCGGCGGCGAAGCCGTGCGCGATGAGTTCCATGTCGGCGGTGTAGTCGGACACGACCAGCCCCTTGAAGCCCCACTCGCCACGAAGGATGTCGGTCATCAGTTCGCGATTGGCCGAGGCGGGCACGCCGTTGATGTCGTTGAACGCGCTCATGAAGGTGAGCGCGCCGGCTTCCACGGATGCCTTGAACGGCGGAAGGTGCACGTCGCGCAGGGTCTGCGGGGAGATGTCGACCGTGTTGTATTCCATGCCGGCGGCCACCGCCCCGTAGGCGGCGAAGTGCTTTGGCGTCGCCAGCAATGCGTCGTCCGCCTTGAGGTCGGGGCCCTGGAAGCCGCGCACGCGGGCTGCCGCGAACGCCGAGCCCAGCACGACATCTTCGCCCGCGCCTTCGGCCACGCGTCCCCAGCGCTGGTCGCGCGCGATGTCCACCGCGGGCGCGAAGGTCCAGTGGATGCCAGCCGCGGTGGCTTCCACCGCCGTGGCGCGCGCGGTGCGCTCGGCCAGATCCGGTTCGAAGCTGGCGGCCTCGCCCAGGGGAATGGGAAACACGGTACGCATGCCGTGGATCACGTCGGCGCCGAGCAGCAGCGGAATCCCCAGGCGGCTTTCCTCCACGGCGACGCGCTGCGCCTCGCGGCCTTCCTTCGCGCCCACGCCATTGAACAACGCGCCCACGCGACCGGCACGCACCTGCTCCAGCACCTCGGCCGCACCCCGTGCGTTCGTCTCGGGATTGATGTCGGGAGCGAAGGGGCGCACGGCATCGGCGAAGACGCCCAACTGGCCGACCTTCTCTTCGAGGGTCATGCGGGCGATCAGGTCTTCGATGCGGGATTCACGGTTCATGAGCATGGGCCTTGGGGACGGAGCGACAGCACAGGGGCACGTCAAGCGGGCAAGGATACTGGCATCGGGTACGGAAGTGGGCACGTAATTCGCGTTACACGTAAACGATTACGTCGTTGGGCCGCAATGCTTTCACGGACGTGAAGGCGGCCTGTCAGCGATCCGTGGAACGGGCGTGCGCCGACGCGGGAAACAAGCGCGACACGGCCTTCGTCAGGGCCTCGGAGCCGAACGGCTTGACCAGCACGCCGCTGCGCTCGCCGGGCACGACGCCTTCGGCGTGGGCGTTGCCCGTGGCGAAGATCACGGCGAGGCGCGGATAGCTCGCACGTGCCGCGTCAGCCAGTTCGACGCCGGACATCCCGGGCAGGCCCACGTCGGTGATGAGCAGGTCGGCTTCCGCCTCGGCCAGCAGTTCCAGGGCGCGCTGGCCATCGCTGGCTTCGCGGACCTGGTGTCCGTGGACCTGGAGCATTTCGGCGAGGGTGGTGCGCACCAGCCAGTCGTCCTCGACGACCACGATGCGCACGGCACCGGCATGCTCCGCTTCGGATGCCGTGCCGCCCTGCGTCGCGTCTTCGGCAGCGAAAGGCCTCGCCTCGCGCACGTCGCTGGCGAAGACGATCACGGCGATCGCGCGACCGTCCTCCGCCATAAGCGGGCTGTAGTCGACGCGGATCGTCCCGGCGTCGCCTGTCCGGTCCAGGGACAGGTGACGGCCGCGCGGCGCCTGTCCGGCCAGCACCGCGTCGAGCACATCGGCGCCGAAGGCGTCGCTATCGGGCCATGCGTCCGCCGCTGGTTTGCCGAGCGCACGGGGGTGGTGCTCGCCGACGATGGCGCGGAATGCGTCGTTATAAACGAAGTTACGCTCCGTGCCGTGAAACATGGCCATGGGCACGTCCGCGCGAAGCATCAGCGCCAGGGCGTGCCGCAACGCCGCGGGCCAGCTGTCGATCGGTCCCATCGACGTGCGCTTCCAGTCGATGTCCGCGATCAGCTTGCCCAGTTCCCGGTCGTGCGGAAGAAACCAGTGGGGGTTGTTCGTCGAGACAGGCATGGGTCCACCTTCGGTGACATGGCGTGCATGTTAGTAACAAACCCGCATGGCGTGCGGCTTGACGATTCCGTCGCGAACTTTCGTTATGCCTTTCCGGCAGGGTCGGTCGCTTTCCCGGGGCGGCCTCTTCATGCTCCACGACAACCGGCATGGTCAGGGATAGGCTGGTTTCACCCCCCCCCTCGTGTCGGAGTCGCGCCATGCACGCCCATGCGAGGCCCGTGGTGATCGACATGCGCGGCATCGGAAAGGTGTTCCACGCCGGCGCGATCGAATGCCAGGTCCTGACCGACATTCACCTGAACGTGCGGCAGGGCGAATTCGTTTCCATCGCCGGACCGTCCGGCTGCGGAAAGACGACGCTCCTCTCGCTGATGGGCCTGCTCGACGTGCCCACGCATGGAGAGTTGCAGTTCCATGGCGTGTCGGTCGACGGATTGGGAAAAGCCGAGAGAGCCCGCCTGCGCAATCGCCATATCGGCTTCGTCTTCCAGGCGTTCAACCTGATCGAAGACCTCAGCGTCGCCGAGAACGTCGAGCTGCCGTTGACTTTCAGCGACGAACTGTCATCGCGCGAGCGTGCCCGGCGGGTGCGCGACGCACTGGGCAGCGTCGGCATGACGCATCGCATGCGCCACTATCCATCGCAGTTGTCGGGCGGACAGCAACAGCGCGTCGCCGTGGCGCGCGCACTGGCGGGCGATCCTTCCATCCTGCTGGCGGACGAGCCGACCGGCAACCTCGACCTGCACAACGGCGAACTGGTCATGGCCCTGCTGAGCAGGCTGCACGCGGCGGGCCGCACCATCTGCATGGTCACGCACGACGAGCGCTTCGGCGCCGTCGCCGACCGCACCATCCGGCTCCTTGATGGCCGCATCGTCGACGAAAGTACCTACCGGCAGCTGCAGAGCGAGGTCGAATCGGGCCTCGACGAAAGCCGCGCCGGCGAATCGTTCCTGTGAACTGGACCGGCGACGTGCTCCGGTCGCACCGGACCCTGTTACGCAGGCCCGGCTTCCTGCTTCTCGCCTCGGCCACTCTTTCGTTGGGAACCGCCGTGATGATCGGCGCGCTCACGCTGGTGGACGCGGTGCTGCGCAAGCCACCCCCGTGGCCCAACCATGCCGGCGTGGTCGTGTATGGCGGACGGACGGAAGCCGACCCGATGCGTGCGGCCTCGCCACGCCTCTATGCGCTGGTGGGCCGCCCTTCGTCCGTTCAATCCCATGGCATCGCGCGCATGCCGGAGTCGGCGAACGTGATCTTCGACGGTCGCCGCGCGCTCCTGCGTGCCCAGCGCGTCGATCCGGGCTTCCTTCCGACACTGGGCGTTCGTCCCGCTTTCGGCGGCCCGATGCCGACACAGGCAGGCAGTGCGGAGGTGCTGGTATCGGACTCCCTGTGGCGTGGTTGGCTGGAAGGCGATGCCTCGGTGGTGGGCCGCAGTCTCATGGTCGACGGGCAGCCGATGCGGATCGCCGGTGTCCTGCCCGCGGATTACCGCTTCTTCACCGACGTCGACCTGCTCCTTCCGCTGGCCATCCCGGCGGACAGTACCGATACGGCCGAGAACTTCACGGCGGTGGCCCTGCTGGCACGCAAGCCGCAGGCCGCACTGTTCTCCGGCGAGGTGTCCCGCGTCGTCGCGTCCCATGCGGGGGCACTTCGCCTCGTCCCGAAGGACCTGCGCTGGTACGGGGCGACGTTGCTGGCAACGCTCGTGGCACCCGGCGCGAGCACGACGCTATGGCTGTGCATGGCGTGCGCGTTGCTTGTACTCGCGGTCGCAGGGATGAACGTCTCTAACCTGATGATGACCCGCACGCTCGGGCGCTCGCACGAAACCGCGTTGAAGATCGCATTGGGAGCGGCGGGTTGGCGCCCGCGGCTGCCCGCATTCAGCGACGCCCTGGTGGTGGGATCGCTGGCTGCGGTGATCGGCACGCCGATGGGCATCCTGTTGGTGACCGTGTTCCGGCGTTTCCTGCCTGAGACCTGGCTCACCTCGGCGATACCGCTCGAGCCCGATTGGCGCGTGCTTGTCGTGGTCGCCCTCGGCACCTTGCTGGCCGCCTTGCTGGCCGCGAGCGGCGCGCTGGCCAGCGTACGCGTGGACAGTCTCCTGCGCGACCGCTGGGCGACAGGTGGACAGTCATCCGCGGGTCGTGCGGCGCGGCGTGGTCATGCGGTGTTGATCGTGGCGCAGACGGCGCTCGCCACCGTGTTGCTCACGTTGGGCGTGGCCGCCGCGACGCGCTGGTGGCGGCTTGAACAGGTGCCACTCGGATTCGATCGCTCGCAGGCCATGGTGATGGAACTGCGAGTCGGGTCTCGGCAATATCCCGCGCTCGAGGACGTACTGCGCCTGCTTCGCAGTGTCCGGGCGGGCGCGTCGGAACTACCGGGAGTGACGTCCACGGGGTGGACCACGCAACTGCCTGTCGGCGAAGGTTTCGTCATGCCCTTCCTCATGCCCGACGGAACGACCGCACACCTGCAATATGCGCTCGCGACGCCGGGAGCACTCGAGGCCATGGGGCTGCGAAAAATCGCCGGGCGATGGTTCGACGAGGATGACGGCCGTCACGCGGATCACGTCGCGGTGGTCAATGAAAGCTATCTGGCGGCGACGCGGTCACGGATCGGCGGCACGGTGCATCTCGCATCCGCATGGGACCGGGGTGCGCGCATCGTGGGTGTCGCGGGCGATACACGGCGCGACGGCGCGACGGAACCGGCGCAGCCCACGGTCTTCATTCCCCTGGCACAGGTGGACGAAAGCGCCTTCGCCTTCATGCGCCAATGGGTTTCGCTGTACGCGGTGCTGCGCGGCCCGGGCATCGCGCCGGCCACCGCCTATTCCTTCTCGCGCGTGGTCGAGGACCGCGCGCCATCCCTGGCACTGGGCCCCGTGCGTTCCCTCGAGCGGCTGGCGCAATCCGCCTCCGCCGCCCAGCGACGCGACGCGGTGCTGCTCGTGACCTTCGCGGCGCTCGCGACGCTGTTGGCCGCCGTGGGTCATTACTCCGTGCAGGCGATCGACGTGGCCGCGCGCCGGCGTGCCTTCGCGTTGCGCGGGGCGCTGGGTGCCACGCCCGTGAACCTGATGGGTGTCGTGGTGAGGCGATCGCTCGCCACGGCGCTGCCGGGCATCACCATGGGCTTGCTTGCGGCGCTTGGCCTGCGCCTGTGGCCGGAGCACGGCACGCCCGGTCCGTTCGATGCGTGGGTGGTCGTCACGGTCGTGTTCCTCATGACCCTGACGACGCTGTGCGCGGTCGCGATACCCGCGTTGCGCGCGGCGGCGGTGGAACCATGGCACGTGCTGCGCAATGACTGATCGACCTTGGAAACATTTGGAAGGAAGGGGAGCTTATGAACCACGTTCGCGAATCCGCCTTGCCCGTGCTGGTCGCCGATGACCACCCGGATGTCCGTCTCGCAATGCGTATGCTGCTGCGTTCGGAAGGCATCCCGTCCGTGGAAGTCGAATCGCCCGCGGCCGCCGTCGAGGCGGTGTCGCGCATCGATTTCGCCTGCGCCGTCATCGACCTGAACTACGCCGCGGACACCACGTCGGGACACGAGGGCCTGGAACTCGTGACACGCCTGCGCGAAGAGGTGCCCGACCTTCCCCTCATCGCGATGACGGCGTGGGGAAGCATCGACGTAGCCGTGCGCGCCATGCGCCTGGGCGCGGCGGACTTCATCGAGAAGCCCTGGAACAATGCGCGCATGATGCATACCGTGCGCAGCCAGATCGCCCTGCACGACATGTGCGACGAGAATCGCCGCCTGCGCGCCGAGGCCGCACTCGCACGGCAGCGTGGCGACGTGCTGCGGATCTGCGAGTCGTCGGCCATGCGCCGTGTCGTGGAGCTGATCGAG
>Ga0209216_1000253_pt1 | contig 10476 bp, 8 predicted proteins | sample TexAe_OM2H0_O2_FD_187940 | JGI IMG/M metagenome (GOLD analysis project Ga0209216, IMG submission 187940) | Forest soil microbial communities from Davy Crockett National Forest, Groveton, Texas, USA - Texas A ecozone_OM2H0_O2 (SPAdes) (version 2) | ecosystem: Environmental > Terrestrial > Soil >... | reverse complement strand
CGTCTACTCGAGCACCGTCAACACCTACAACGTGCGCGATCAGGTGACCCAGATTCGCCAGTATGCCGGGACGGAAAGCAGTGGCTCCTATCAGGACACAACCATGACCTACGATGGTTATGGCCGTCTGAAGACCAAACACGTCCCCGAACAGAACGCGGGCGCCAACACCGTCTGGGCCTACAACGCAGACGACACCATCAACACCATCACCGATGCCCGCGGCGCAACTAGCACATTCACTTACAACAGTCGACATCTGGTTACCGGCGTTACTCACACCCTGACGGGTAGTACCACAATCAATGACACTTTCGCTTACGACGGTGTAGGTAATCGTACTTCAATGTCGGATAGCTCGGGCGGTACATCCTATCAATACGATCAACTGTCACGATTAACCTCGGAAACGCGAACTTTCGCTGGCCTGGGCGGCACTTACACTCTAGCGTATACGTACAATTACGCCGGCCAGTTAAAGAGCTTGACAGACCACACCCTGCAGCGCATTAACTATGCGTATGACAACTCTGCACGGCTGAACAACATGAATGGTACGAACTACACCAATGGCCAATTCATCAACAGCGTGGTTTACCGGGCGTGGGGCACGCCACGCCAGATCAATTACGGCAACGGTCCAATCGAGACTCTCACTTACAATCCAAGACTTGCACCCAGTAATTATGAGATTTCGCTTAACGGCAGCACCGTGCGGTCAATCGATTACCAGTACTTCGACGATGGTTTGCTGAAGTTTGTGAATGATGCGAACGACGCTCGATTCGATCGCAGTTTTGAATACAATCACGCTGCTCGTCTGACGAGGGCACTCAGCGGACCTGAGGCACGCGGCGAACCAGCCACAACAAATCGCCCTTACAGAGAGACCGCTACCTATGACGAATTTGGTCACCTGAGAACACGCTCGTCTTTACACTGGAGTAGAACTTTAGGCTTCGGGTCTTCGGACACATACTCGAATAATCGGCGGATCGGTTGGAACTATGATGCCGACGGTCATTGGCTTGGCGGGCAGGGACGGCAACACACCTACGATGCCGCCGGTAGAATCATTACCACTACCTGGACCTCAGGAGGTTACTTCAATGAGTTTTACGATGGTGATGCTCAGCGCGTAAAGGTTACTGAGCCAAACCTCGTAACGTATTACCTGCGCTCAACCGTTCTGAATGGACAAACTATCGAGAAGTTGGATAGTTCTGGCGCCAAGCAGAAGGGGTTTGTATATGTAGGTAACAAAATGATCGGCTCTCAGGCGGGCACGGGCGATGTTCTGATGCGGCATGGAGAACCGGCCGGAGTAAGTGCACGTTCAAGTGGTCCATCAGCTCCGTTTTTAATTCAAAAGTTAGAACTCGATCCCTGGGGTGCTGAGGTATTTGCCTTTGATCCGTACGTCGACGATCCGCAGTTTAGCGGCGGTCGGGGCGAAGGAGGTCCGGTATTTCCTGGCGTGGGAGACATCAGCATGCCATCTATAGGCTGCAGCCTAATGCTCGATGGCGTTCTAACACCGTGTGAGTTCGGTCGCCGTCTTCAGAATGGTGGCGGTCTTCAAGAAGAGCGCCGCTACCGAGATGGAACGATTAAACGTTTTTCATACGACGTAGAATTGGGTATAGCGCGAGTCTGGCATCCGGCAAAGTCAGGCAACTCTCCGATGACAATAGATGATAGCGGTGACATGCCGGTCATTCGAACCAACAACAGCGTGGCCGGGTACTGGGAGATCATTAGTTCTTTTGATTTTCAACGTATTCATGACTTAGTGCGGCAAACCGTAACAAGAGCTCCCTGCTCAACATTCATTCGACGAGTTCTCGCGGCCGTATCTTCTCGAAGTAATCCATTGGTCGAACGAGGAGATTTGGAGGCGTTGTATCTTGACGTTCTCAAGCAGAAAAAGGGAGGGTTTACGCGAGAGCCCATTCCACGTGGAGGAGGGTATGGAAGTGCTGACGGTCACATAAAGGAAAATGGAGAAGGCAACGCGTCGATCTTCTTGCCGAAATTTTCGGACGCCTCACTTCAAAACTGGAGTGATGCGCAGGGGGCTATAGGTGAGCTAATGCATTTGGCCGGCACGAAGGGATACACCGACTACGAGTTGGCTGTCGCTGTAAACAAAATTCCTGAATACGCTTCGTTGTATAATGCATCTCCCAAAAGCAACCCGTTTGACCAAGCATACTCCGGTGATGCAAAGGACAAGGAGAGCGGGGGTTATAGCACTTTCTTTCATGAGGTGCAGCGCAAGATATGCTCTGTGCCGAAGGAGGATTGAATATGTCGCATATAAGAATCTCGTATACAAAGGTAAGTGTGATTGGGGCTTTGCTAGTGCTCGCAATGGCGACAGAGTCGTATGCAAAGTCGTGGCGCGGCATTACGCCTTTGAAATCTACTCGGACTGATGTCGAACGCTTATTGGGAAAACCGAATCACTTAGGGCGTTACCAAATTGAAAACGAGCGAGCGTACATTTTCTACTCGGACGGCCCGTGTAGCCGCGGCTACCAAAATCTCGCAAAGCAGAAGTGTGAGTGTCTGATCGAAAAAGACACAGTCTTAAGGATAGCGGTGACGTTAGAGATGCACGTTGCCGCATCTAAAATTGATAAAGCAAAATTGAGTCGGAAACCTTTGCGCTCTAACTTTCCGTTGTCAACGTATTCAGACCTTGTTGATGGCATCGTATATACGGTCGACGAATCTGAGGGAACTATGACAGCAATCGATTATTGGCCATCCGCCACAGACTGCACCCAGATCGTAAGAGCCCACGCTGCTACGCTACAAAGTAACTCATGGCGCGGCATTCGTCCGTTACATTCAACCAGGGACGATGTTGAAATGACATTAGGAAAACCGCAAACACAATTAATCAATCAAGCTTATCTCTACATTACAATGGAGGAAAAGTTCGAAGTCTTATACTCAGAAGGACCATGTACCGTCAGTAACGTCGGCAAGTGGAATGTCCCGGTCGACACAGTGTTGCAGTTCACGGTCTACCCGCAGCGAACTCTTCCACTCGACGATCTGGATTTGGATGATAAAAAATATTCGAAAGCGCCAGATCCGAATATTCCTAACAGTTTCTTTTTGATCAATCGAGCGGAAGGTGTAATGATCCAAACACAAAAACGGGATGGGTACGAGCAGGTCATGTCAATTGAGTACTCACGATCCAAAGACGACATTAAGCTGCTGTGTAAGTAACCAGGCCTGATTTTAGGCAGAGCGAAGCGCGAACTGGTAATGACCCCAGTTAAGTAAGACAGAAAAACGGACTTGCGATCTCTTTAAACTAGTTCTCCAGGTAAAACAAACTGCCCCAGGTGCGGACCCGAGTAGTTCATGCTGGTGCGCAGGGAGAGTTCGAGCGCGTCGCGGGTGGATTCGGGGAGGAGGACGGCGTCGACGAAGCCGCGCGCGGCAGCGTATTTGGCATCGAGTTCCTGATCGTAAGTTTCACGGACCTTGGCCATTTCGGCAGTTAAAGCCGCGTCGGGGGTCTGACCGTTCTTCTTCAACTTTTCGAGTTGACTGCCAAACACAGCTTGTACTGCGGAGTCGCCTTCCATCACGCCCATGCGTCCGGTGGGCCAACTGTAGATAAAGTCAGGATCGAACCCTTGTCCGGCCATCGCGTAGTAGCCGGCGCCGGATGCATGATTCACGGTCAAAACGAGTTTGGGCACTAGCGCGGTGGCCATCGCTTCGACAAACTTCGCACCCGCGCGAATGATTCCCGAGTGCTCCGCGTCTGGTCCAACCATGAAACCGGAAACGTCCTGCACGAACAACAGCGGCGTTTTGTGACGATTGCAGGTCTCGATGAAGTAAGCGACTTTCTCGGCTGACTCCGTGTAGATGATTCCACCAAACCGCGGTGGCTTGCCGCCCGGCATGCGCACCATGCCGCGATGATTTGCGATCACGCCAACCTGGATGCCGCAAATACGCCCGTGGCCCGTGATCATCTCCTTCGCGTAGTCGGCTTGAAACTCGTCGAGATGCCCATCGTCGAGCAGACACTCGAGCAACTTGCGCACGTCGTACGGTTGCCGGTGATCTTCCGGAATGATGTCGTAGAGTTCGTCAGCACTACGCAGCGCTTCCCCTGCTGGTCCGGGCACAACATCACAAACCGGTTTTGGCAGTTCGGAGATGAACTCGCGGATCTTCACAATACACGCATCGTCATCAGCGACACGATAATGGGCCACGCCCGACAGTTCGTTGTGCGTGCGCGCGCCGCCGAGCGTTTCGTTGTCGATCGTTTGACCGGTCGCGCCCTTCACGAGGTTGGCGCCGCCGAGACCCATGAACGACGTGCCCTCCACCATGATGATGATGTCTGACAGCGCCGGCAGATACGCACCGCCAGCGATGCACGGTCCCATCACCGCGGAGATCTGCGGCACCTTCAGATAGTGGCGCATGATCGAGTTGTAATAAAAAATACGCGACGCTCCGTACTGCCCGGGAAACACACCGCCCTGGTACGGAAGATTCACCCCGGCCGAGTCAACGAGATAGATGATCGGCACGCGGTTGCGCATCGCGATCTCCTGCGCGCGCAGAATTTTCTTGATCGTCTCCGGCCACCACGATCCGGCTTTCACAGTCGCGTCATTTGCCACCACCACGACTTCCCTGCCCTCGACACGTCCGACAACAGTCACCACACCCGCAGCGGGTGCGTTGCCGTCGTACTGATCATGAGCGACGAGCAGTCCGACCTCTTGAACGTACGCGTCCCGGTCGAGCAGTTTTTCGATCCGCTCGCGCGCGGTCAGCTTCCCTTGCTGATGCTGGCGATCGATCTTGTCCGGTCCGCCGCCGAGCCGCAGACGCTCTTCGAGTTGCTGTAATTCGTTGGTTAGTTCGCGTAAACGAGATGTAGTTTGTCGTGTAGCAGCGTCAGATTTTTTCATGTTCTCGGTTGTTAACCCTGATGCCAGATGCGATTGAGCAACGCCGTGGTGTTTGCTTTTGCCGGTATACCTTCAAGAATCAACACTCGCGAACCGCGCAACTCCAACACGCCGCGCCCGCCGCCAGTTTTCCATTCGTGACGTTCGCCACGTTCAGTCGTCGAAACAGTATCAGTATTCTTCGCATCAGGATAACGCTTCCACGTTCTTTCCAGGTAAGCAACAAAGAAGTCGCGCGCGTCCACGGCCGTGTCCCAGGTGGTGAACTGCGCAATAAACACGTCCGACCGATTCGCACCTTCATAGAGTGCGTATCGATCGCCACCCCAACCGGCCGAAGCCTCTTTCGACGTCGATGAGTTGTTCAGATACTCATCGAGAATCAGGTAAAGCCCCCACTCGCCGTTCACGTCAGTATCGATCCGTTTCCACGTTGGTCCAAGCAGCGGTTTCAGATCGGGCAGCATGACTTTGACCGGCGCTTCGTACGAGAAATACTTGTCGGGGTGAATGATCTGCTCGCTCGACTGCGGCAGCTTCGTAAAAGCTTTCGAGACCAAATCCCAACCGCCACGCCGGTAGACTTGCGTGGCCCAGTTTGATCCCGCTTCATACGGAAACAACAACGACTCACGCAGCGCACGTGGCGCCTGCTTAAACTGCTCGGAAGAGTTCTCCTGAGTTCCCAGACTCTTCATAAAAGCCAACGCCACCAGCGGATGCTTCGTCATGTAAAGCGTCATCGCGAGTGTCGCATCACCTTCAATCAAGGCGTGGGCGGCGAGCTCGGCATCGGAGTCGCCCTTCGGCCACTTTTCGAATCGTTTGAGATCGAAGTGCTGGTCTTGCAGCGCATGAGTCAGTTCGTGGGCCATCACGGGCTTCTGGCCTTCCAACTCGATCCAGTCAGCCAGATAAAACTGCTGCGCCTTTGGATCGTAATAGCCGGCGACCTGTTCGGTCAGCAATTTGATAAGAAACGACCGGTATTTGAAGGTGTCCGGCGCCAGGCCAAAGGCATGCAGGAGCACTTCCGCAGCGTGCATCTCGTCGGGAGTGGTGTCGGTGTCGAGGTTCTTGACGATCATCCGCTCGATCTCCGAACGCGACTGCGCGCCACTTTTAACAGGCCGCAGGATCGAGAGTTCGCGGAGTTCGCTGGTCTCCTTGAGGACGGCGTCGGTAGTGGAAATAATTGCGGCATTTTGGGCCGTGGCGGCTGCACCTGCTTGCGCGTGGCCAGATGTGGTCAGACGCGTGGTCAGGCTGGCAGCACAGAGACAAAACAGGATCAGGAGAGCTAGCCCGCGATTAATTTGCTTTGACATATTGATGGTTCACTCTTATAGTCCGCTAAACGTTTACAATCTGGTTCGACCGGAGATTAAGTCCTTCGTGCACTCTGAAAGAGTTGAAGGTTTTGTTCAGATGACAAGCCCCGCTCCCGACGATGTATTCGGCGTTTGGCACGAGACGGTACTACGCGTCCGCTATGCCGAAACGGACAAGATGGGCATCGTTTATTATGCCAACTATCTCGTCTGGTTCGAAATCGGGCGCACCGACTATTGCCGCGCGCGCGGATTTTCTTACCGCGATATAGAGGAGAGCGAAGACGCGTTTCTGGTCGTGGCCGAGGCATATTGCCGTTACAAGGCACCCGCGTATTACGACGACGAGCTAATCGTTCGTACACACATTACAGAATTACGTAAACGTTCGCTTCGCTTTGGCTACGAGATCGTGCGCGCGGCGACGGGACAGGTCGTTGCCGAAGGCGAAACGGGTCATGTCGTGACTGATGGGAGCGGCCGCGTACGATCCTTGCCGGAAAGATACGCGCAAATGTTATTAGCGCCTCCCATGATCAAACCTCACTCAGGTGCCATCGTCCCAAGCGAGACCGCACCCGAATAAACCTATAAGACCTATAGGACTTACACGACCTATTCTTACTGCCACAACTCACCACTCCACGGTGTTTCAAAAGTAAGCGCAACGCATTCAGCGATTCTTTGTAACTTTTTCTTGATTTGGTCGTTTTAACTTCAGAGCCTTCGCTCCGATTGCGAAGATAAAAGCCCCGTTGCTACTTGCGATAGCAACGAGGCCCTGATGACAACACAAGTTCGTTAACCTTGCAGCGAACGAAGATGCATCGTCGGCAACGGCATCTTAACGCACCATGGTTACGAGCTTCAACCTCGGGGAGGTTCTACCATGCGCCGCCATGTGTTTTCTTTTGCCGTACTCCCGTTTGTTATCTCCACCTTGGCTTTGACCTACACCAGAGCCCAAGCCCAGACACCAGACGAAGCCATCAATCACTTCAAAACCGCCATCAAGCTAAGCGATCGTGGCGACAACGAGAAAGCTATTGAGGAATACTCGAAAGCCATCGCACTCAGCTCGCGGTTAGACATTCGCAAGAAGGATGCGCCACGTGTTTCTGTCCACTCCTTCTCGAGCGCAGATGAAGACCTGGATCTTTCGAGTGAAAACATACGAGTTATCGATCCATTCACTGCGCACGCGTACAACAATCGCGGTCTCCTGCGTTATCAACAAACTGATTACGTCGGAGCAATCGAAGACTTCAACGCAGCAATCCGCATCAGACCAGGCTTGGCCGCAGCCTACTTGAATCGTTCAGCCGCGTACCGCATGAACGGCGATTCGCAAAGCGCCTTGCAAGACCTCGATCGCGCGATCAAGCTGAAGAAAGATTTCTTTCAAGCCTACAACAATCGCGGCAGTCTGCATCACGATCTCGGCCACGACAAAGAAGCCCTGGACGATCTGAATCGGGCTATCGAGTTGAAGGACAACGTTGGCGATACGTATTACCTTCGCGGTTATGCTTACCTTGCCATAAACAGCCTCGACGCCTCAGTGAAGGACTTCGATCGGGCGATCCAACTGTCGCCAAACATGGCGTGGGCTTATCTCGGCCGTGGCACTGTATTGATGAAGAAAGGCAAGATGCACGAGGCGATCAGCGATTTCAATCACACGGTCGAACTCAATTCTGACATCGTGTGGGCCTATTTGAACCGCGGGCTGGCCAAGGTATATCTCGGCAACGAAGCGGAAGCACAGACTGACTTCGATCGGTGTTTGAAAATGAAGCCCGAATTGAAGGATCAGATTGCGGAGAAGATCGCGCTCGCGCGACATTTGCGCCAGGAAAGAAAACAATAGGACCTATTGATCGTGCGCGAGGTTGACGCGTTGAATGCCTCGCGCATGACCGGTGGTTTCGTCAACATCGATCACCGCGCCACAGATGCGCACTTGCCCGCTCGAGTGTTCGGCTCGGCGGGCAGTGACTGAAGTAAACCGGGCAATCACGTCAGATTTGTTCATGCCGATCACCCCAGCGTAGCTTCCCGTCATTCCCAAATCGGTCAAATAAGCAGTTCCCTGCGGCAGGATCCGCTCGTCAGCAGTTTGCACATGTGTGTGCGTGCCGACTACCGCCGAAACACGGCCATCAAGGTGCCAACCCATCGCGACCTTCTCAGACGTCGCTTCCGCATGCATGTCCACCAGACGAACCGTCGCCTTTTCCGGCAACGACCCGACGATCTGATCGACGATGCGAAACGGGTCGTCCGAAGGCGGCATAAAAACGCGGCCCATTACGTTGATAACCGCGACCTGGGTGCCGTTAATATCGCCGGTCCAGAAACCACTGCCGGGCGTGTTTGGTGGATAGTTTGCCGGGCGCACGAGGCGCGGTTGTTTGCGGATGTAGTCGATCGCTTCTTTCTTGTCGAAGATGTGATTGCCGGAGGTCATCACGTCGATGCCGTGGGCAAACAGCTCTTCACAAAGAGACGGCGTGACGGAGAAGCCGCCCGCGAGGTTCTCGGCGTTCATGATCGCGAGATCGATCTCGTGTTGCTCGCGCAGATCCTGGATACGCTCGAGCACTGCCACGCGCCCGGGCTTCGCAACCACATCTCCGATCATGAGGACTTTCATAGCGTCAATTGGGGCTAAGACAAAAATGACCGCAAATCTCGGCCGAGATCGGCGGTTTTAGTTGGCGGGAGGGAGATCCGCATCTGTCGTTCCGAAGCCGTAATTGAACCTGCAATGACAGGTGGGTGACCTCTTAATGACGTAGCCTCTGGCAGTTCTTAACGATGAAGAAATGCACTGGCTAGACGACCTCGGTCTCCCGAATCAACGGCGTTGGCTCAATCATCGTAACTCGGTGACGATCACCGCAGAACGTTTCCCTCCGCCGCCGCGCATAGTAACACAACGGACAAAATCTGCGTAATCTGTTGATGATTTTAGCCGAGGGAAAGCTTGCCCGCGCCGCCCTGTTCGTTCTCAAGACTGGTACGAACTTTCAACAGACGGTCGAGCATTTCGGCGCACTCGGCGCTGCGCGCGGCGAGTTGCGCGTCGGCTTGTTCGTGCATGTTCTTGAGGCGATGAAGCTCGTCGGCGATGTGCAAAGCGGCGAGGATGGCGACTTTCAACGAGTCGACAGTGAGCGTTCCCGACGAGATCTCTCTCATTCGGCTGTCGACGAATTCCGCTAGTTGAATGATGTATTCAGTGTCGCCGTCGGAACGGATGTTATAGGTCTGGTTGTAAATCTCAACGCGGATCGTTGGACTACTTGTACTACCTTCCATACTGCCTTTATTGATCATGCGGCCGATACCGGAACTCATCTAAGTTCCTCTGCCATTTCCGGATCGAGAGCAGCGATGGCGTCGAGCATGGCCTCGACTTTCATGCGGATCGTATCGCGTTCCGCAAGCAGCTTCTCGATCTGAGTTTCGAGTCGCTCTTTCTCATTCAGCACGTTGCCCATGTCGCGATGAATAAGGGCAAGTTCTTTTTCCAGGTTCTCTTTTTCCTGACGCAGCGTCTTCGTGAGTTCGATGGTTCGATAGATCTTATCTTCGAGATGCGAAAACTTTTCGAGGCCTGACAGACCAACCATCAATTTATCTCCCGAGTTTGGCTAAAGTGAAATGCGTACGCGATTATCCGACTTAAGGCTTGCAAGCGCAAGACTGATTTCGCAATCAAGCGAGATTTATTTCTAGCGTTGCTGTGCCGCGAATGTTTCGAGCAACGATGACGTCATCTGCGCGTGCCGTTCTTCAACTTCTTCGTCGCGCAACGTGCGTTCGTCAGAACGATATTCCAAACGCAGCGTCACGGATCGCTTCGACAACGGAATGCTTCCGCCCTCGAAAGTGCCGACGAGCTTCACACCGCGGAAGTCGGCCACGTGCTTCTCTTTGACGGTGTTCAGCAGGTCGTCAAGAGCGACACTCCGATTGAGCAGGAGAGAGATGTCGCGTACGACGGACGGGTAGCGCGGGAGCGAAGCGTACTGAACAATTCTTGCCGGTCCATTTAGTAATGTCTCCAGATCGATTTCCATTACATAAACCGGATAACGAAACTTGTAATTCGTAGCAACACTCTCTGCAAGACGCCCAATCGTGCCGATCTCTTTTTCACCGCTCATGAT
>Ga0209216_1000252_pt1 | contig 10521 bp, 8 predicted proteins | sample TexAe_OM2H0_O2_FD_187940 | JGI IMG/M metagenome (GOLD analysis project Ga0209216, IMG submission 187940) | Forest soil microbial communities from Davy Crockett National Forest, Groveton, Texas, USA - Texas A ecozone_OM2H0_O2 (SPAdes) (version 2) | ecosystem: Environmental > Terrestrial > Soil >... | reverse complement strand
GAGGTCTCGGATATGTCTATCACGTTCGCGCCAATCTCCGCGGCGCGACGCAGCTGGTCGACGAAGCTGTTGACCTCGCGCGCCGGATGGGCGACCGCACGGCTGTCGTCTGCGGCGAGCGCACACTCTCCTACGCGGAGTTGGACCAACGATCCGGATGGCTCGCGCGTCAACTACGCCGTCTCGGCGTTGGACCAGGGACGCATGTCGGCGTGTGCATGGAGCGTTCGGCTGAAATGGTCGTCGGCATGCTTGGCGTGCTCAAAGCGGGTGGCGCTTACGTCCCGCTCGATCCTTCGTACCCACAGGAACGGCTCGCGTTCATGCTCGACGACGCGCAAGCCCACGTGCTGCTCACCCATTCGAACCTCGCGGAGAAGTTCAACGATTATTGGGGCTACACCATTCGTCTCGACGCAGAACAGGCCGATGAAGAAGGAGTGGACACAGCGGAGGATGGAGTACCGACGGCTGGTGCGGAGAACCTTGCGTACGTCATCTACACCTCGGGTTCGACGGGGCAACCGAAGGGCGTGGCTGTCTCGCACCGAGCGATTCACAACCTGGTCCGCGACACGAACTACGTCACGCTTGAAGAGTCAGACGTGGTGGCGCAGGTCTCGAACAGTTCGTTCGACGCCGCCACCTTCGAGATCTGGGGCGCGCTGCTATCGGGCGCGCGCCTCGTTATCATCGAGAAGGACGTAGCTCTCGCGCCCCACGCGTTGGCTGCGCAACTCGAAGCGCACGGCGTCACCGTTATGTTCATGACGACGGCTCTCTTCAACCACATGGCGCGTGAACTCCCGGCGGCCTTCCGGGGGCTGCGACACCTTCTGTTTGGGGGCGAGGCAGTCGAGCCGAAATGGGTCAGGGAGGTTTTGGAGAAGGGGCGACCGAAGCGGCTTCTGCACGTCTATGGTCCAACGGAGACGACGACTTTCGCGATCTGGCAACTTGTTACGAGTGTGGACCAGGAAGCGCATCTCGTTCCCATCGGTCGTCCCCTGACAAACGTCCAAATTTATCTTCTAGATGAACACCTGCGGCCCGTACCCATCGGTGTTCCGGGCGGACTTTACATCGGGGGCTGCGGGCTCGCGCGCGGATACCTCGATCGGCCCGCGCTCACTGCCGAGCGATTCATCCCCGACCCGTTCTCTTCGGAACCGGGCGCGCGCCTTTACCAGACCGGCGATCTCGCGCGCTTCCTACCCGATGGCAGCGTCGAGTTCCTCGGGCGCAGCGACCAGCAGGTCAAGATTCGCGGTTTCCGTGTCGAACCGGGCGAAGTTGAGGCACTGCTCTCGGCTCATCCGAGCGTTGCGCAAGCGGCTGTCGTCGCGCGCGAAGACGGGCCGGGTGAACGCAGTCTCGTGGCCTACTTCGTTGCGAAAGAAGAGCAGACGTGTGGAGCGGGCGAATTGCGCCGCCATCTCGCTGGACGCTTGCCGATCTACATGGTCCCTTCGGCATTTGTGCAACTCGACGAGTTGCCGCTCAACGCCAACGGCAAGGTGGATCGCAGGGCGCTACCCGCCCTCGATGAAAGTCGGCCTGAGTCAGAGACGAAGTTCGTTGCGCCGCGCTCGACGGTCGAGCGCCGGTTGGCCGGGTTCTACGCCGAAGTCCTCGGACTACAAACGGTCGGTGTCGAGGATGACTTCTTCGAACTGGGCGGCCACTCGCTCCGCGCCATGCAGGTCATCTCGCGTGTGCGCGACTGCTTCAACGTCGAACTCCCCCTCAGTCAATTCTTCGAGACCGCAACGCTCGCTGACCTGGCTCGCCGCGTCGAACTCCTCACGGCCAGGACGTCCTCCGCTGGGGCGGGCAACCTCTAAGTAGACTCTTCAACGGCTCCTCACTTCAGCCTTCCTTCGAACTGGTTCAACTAGTACCGCACACGCAGGCGCTCGACAGCGTTGCCGGAGTCTTGATGGCTCAGGGTGACGTTGCGAGCGTTTGGTGTGTTGGGTTGACGGTTCGGACGACAAACGAGCACCAGCTTGATTCGGCGCCTGTGGACTCGTCACATAGCTTTTGGCCCTCACAGCCCTCCTTGCGTACTCCCGCCTTTTTGCTTTCCGACTAAAAACCAAGAACTAGAACAGTCGCCGTCATCTAATCTGTGTGCCCTATGTATGTTGACAAGCTTGACACAGCGGCGTAAGGTCAGGGCGTATGTCATAAGTATATTCGTGATCTTTGCCGGCGCCCTCAAAGCCTAGCGTCAACGAGTCTGGGATCACTGAATGTCATTACAAACTTGACCTGCCCCTTATTTGGGTCAAGTGTTAAGAATCCCTGTTTTTACGAACTCTCTCAAATCGGCACCTCATGTCATCGCTCACTACACAGAAACATATTGAGCCGTTCGCGTCATAGAGAGTTACTGAAGGTTGTAATTATGGTTTCGCAACGAGCGCTCTTGCTTGATGTTAGTACGGAGAGCGGATTGTGCAGTGCGTTGCAAATCATCCTCAACTCACATTTCCAAATCCATATTGTTCGAGAAGCCTCCTACAATGCCTCATCGGAAGGCTCCCGTGACGCGCACCGTTTTCAGGATCTTATTAGGCGTTTTGATCCACTCGTGATCTTCTTGATTCTTTCATCACAGGTGAGATACAACGGGAAAATCCTAAAATCAGTTAGAAGAGGGGCACTGTCAATCCCGATTATTGCTGTTATTGAAACGTGCGAACCACAAGGGATTCTCGACCTGCTAAGAGGTGGTGCCACGGATTTTCTTACCTCACCTCTTAACGCTGCGAATGTTCTGCCTCGTACCTGGAACCTGCTGAGATGGCCTTCGGAGAATCCAATACAAACTCCATTAGTTAGCCGTGATCACGGCTTGCAAGCGCTCATAGGAGAGAGTCCTGACTTTCTCGTTCAGGTCCAGAAGATTCCCCTGATAGCGAACTGTGATGCCAACGTTTTGATCGAAGGAGAAACGGGAACAGGTAAAGAGGTTTGCGCGCGCACGATTCATTACTCTAGTGACCGCGCCCGCAGACCATTCTTGCCGGTGAATTGCGGCGCCATTCCGCCGGAGTTGATTGAAAACGAGTTGTTTGGGCACGAACGTGGCGCTTACACCAACGCCATGTCGCAGCAAACAGGGTTGATAGAAGAAGCAAACGGAGGAACGATTTTCCTGGATGAAATCGACTGCCTTCCGATACTCGCTCAGGTAAAACTGCTACGGTTTCTCCAGGAAAAAGAATATAAGCCGCTTGGTTCTTCCAAGACACGGCGAGCCGACGTGCGCATCATTGCAGCCAGCAACTTGAACCTTGAGCAAGCTGTGGAGAACGGCAGGGTTCGTCAGGATCTATTTTACCGATTGAATATTATTTCCTTTTTGCTTCCGCCTTTGCGCGAACGTCCGGAAGATATTCCGCTGTTGTGTCGATATTTCATAGCAACGTATTCAGACAAATTTAATAAGGACATAGTTGGCACGTCGCCGGAAGCGATGCATTTGTTGGTGTCCCATAGTTGGCCGGGTAATGTGCGCGAGTTGGAACACACAATCGAACGCGCTATTGTCCTGTCAACAGGATCACTGCTTGACGTTAAGGATCTGGCTTTACCATCGTTACAAATCAACAGTTGCCGCGAATCCTTACAAGCGGCAAAGGCCAAAGAAATTGGACGCTTCGAAAAGAAGTATATTCTGGGTCTGCTAGCTGCCTCCGGTGGAAATATCACTCACGCTGCAAAGTTAGCTCAAAAAAACCGCCGCGCTTTCTTTCAATTAATACATAAACACCAGATCAATGTTGCCAACTTCAAATCTACGTTGTCTTGAGGCAAGCCTTTTCTGATACTGCTCCGCTATCTCACAGTAGAGCACATCATTGTCTTGATGTCTCGACACAACCCACGTTTTGATCTTATCCAACGTGGACAAATTTATCCTCCGACATCTCACCAGAACAAAAGGGTTTAGTGGTCCAACACCCTTCCGCAGTGTGGACAATAAAATCCTGCCTGGTGTCCATCGCGCTTCATTTTCTTCAATTTTTTAGCGGCGCGATAATTGCTCCTTCCCTTTCGCTTGTCATGTATGAGTGGAGACCTTCACGGGTAGCGCGGGCAGTCCTTACTTATGTGCGCAAGTTTCCGGAGGCGCAAGACACCATCGATGGTATTGCTGAATGGTGGTTACCAGACGAACACGTTCGCAGCCGTCCGGCGATTCTCAAGGGAGCTCTTAACGAACTGGTAGCAAGAGGATTCCTCATTCAACGTAAAGGAAAGGACTCACAAATCCATTACCGTATGAACCGCCGCAAGTCCCGCTAGTCTTAACCATCGAAGCGACGAACCAAATGTTTACTTTCCTAGCTACTGCATTGTTGCCACTTCGCCGAAATCCGGTGGCTGATCCTGTTGGACCATCACCCGACGTAGAGTCAGGACAGCGCTTTCCTCGGCTGGCCCTCGTACATGCTGATATCGCAACCACACCAGTGATGAATAGTGATCCTTCTCCAATAAGCAAAGCCCTGGACGCAATGCTCAAGCTGTTAAGAGTCTATGTGGAACCACCACTCATGGAACCGCCACCCCCGCCTGCGTTACCAGCTTCCAACGTGCTGCTGGCGAGTGTGGTCGAGCGCGCGGTGGGTTTGAACAATCGAGTGGGCACGGATATGCGCGGTCCATTCAGTGTGGCTGCGCTAAAAGGACTCCGGGTACAGGCGGTTGTTCGCTATGAGATTTGGGCTCACTCACCTTCTCAAGTCGGACAGGCTGTTGAGAAGTTGATCACGCAACTTTTGAACGACCGCGATGAATTACGTGGCCAGGGGTTTTTGAAAATTGTACTAAAGGCCACTGGTCCCAGCGAAAACGTTTTTGCCGAAGATGCATGGCGTCAGAGTGTCGAATTTGACGTGTTGTTTGAATTCCCCTACGTCGACAGCGATGGTGCCGAGAGTTTAATTGCGCGAATCCCGATCGATTTCACAGGCGAGTTCAATGAAACCACTCTCGTGGTTGACGAGATGGCGCGCTGGGACAACGAGTCCGCACCAGCTTTGCATGTGCGTGGTCCACAGCGCATCGGAGCGTTGTCGGCACTTGCATTCATCGCAGGAACACAGCCCACCGGTACGGTCACTATCACTCGAACATTTGACGGTGTCACTGGCATAGCGACTAACCACCCGACGCTCGCCTCCTTCGTCGCCGCAGTCGCCGGAGACAATCCGCCTGAGCGTCACGCAGACGTGACTTTTGTCTCACTGGCTAAATTCCTGTCGGCTCTCGCGAGTTTCAAGATAACTGATGAATCGCTAATTGGAATGGAAGCTGATGGAGTTCCGCAAAGTGTTTTGACGGCTTTAGGTCTGGAAGGAACAAAGGGCAAGGAGGTCGGCGGCGAAGACGAGTTCGTAGCCTTCCTGGAAACGAAGATTGGCGTCGGCGATACAGCGGCTCACAAGGCCGTAATCATGGAACATGCCGCGACCTCAACAGCCGTAAGCATGGGCGACTGGGATAAGAACGACATTCCCGATCAATATCAGTCGGTACAGTTTCGCGTTACGCCTTCAATCCAACTCACCGGTGTGACAGACCGTTTAGAAATAACTTTTCAAAATCCCAAGTTCGACCAAACCGCAATCCTCTACCTGCGCGCAGTGCGAGGACTGCCAACCTAAACATTAATGACATCGTGCCACCGGCTATGGCAGGCGGCGGCGGATTACTGGCAGGCACAACAAAAGGAGAGATGAGAAATGGCTGATCTAATTCTACCGGGCGTATACATCGAGGTACGACCCGAAGCGCTGATAGTGGCGGGCCCGATCTCCGCTGGCAACATCGGAATTGTAGGCACGGCGGCAGGTGGCACACCGGACAAGGTGGAGATTCTTAGTAGTTATGCGGATGCGCTCGCGATATTCGGCCCATACGATGCGTTCGACCCTGCCAACGCTTCAGCATTAACTCTGGTTCGGGCTCTTCAGGTTGCCTATGACAACGGAGCGTCGACCGTTTTTGCTGTCCGAGTGACTAAGAGTGGCAGCACGCCTGCGACACCGGAGATTGAGTTGGCCAGCGCCACCGGCAAAGCAGTCAAACTTACAACTCGACTTCCGGGCCATCTCGGCAACGGAGCAAAAGTGAAGGTCGACGATGTTGCGGCTGCAGCACCCGAGCCAGCTAAATCGAAAGTTACGCTCACTTTCAAAACTCGTACTGAGGTGTTCACAGCCAGGGACGGAGCTCAGTTGGTAAGTCTGATTAATGCAGGCTCCCAAATAGCGACTGCCACTGAAGGGAATAAGCCAGGTGAACGACCGAGTGCTCTTGGCGAGACAGCTTTCAGCACTGGCGAAAGCGGCGCGGACGCCACTGAAAGTGATTACGCAAGAGGTCTCGAAAAACTGCTCAATGAGGACGCGCAGATCATCGTGGCTGCCGGCATGGACGAGGTCAAGATCGGTGACGAACTAAAGACACACGTCGAGGCGGCTTCTACTGACAAAGTAAAGCGCGACCGCATCGCGGTAGCCGGCAGTGCCTTGAACCCGACCGCCTCCACCAAATCCGTGCAGTCAAGTGATCGTTTGATCTTTGTAACTCCGGGAATCAAGGTGAACGATGTGGCCAAGGCTGCCGATCCCGCGATCACCGATCCCTCAGTAACACTTCCCGGGTCTTACACCGCAGCAGCAGTTGCGGGAATGCTCAGCGCTCGCAGCCCTCATATTAGTCTTACCAATAAAGCATTATCGGTTGGCGGACTCGAGAAGAAGTTCAATTCCGCGGAGTTAGAGCAACTGGTCAAGTCGCAGGTCCTCGCCATTGAGGAACGCCGTGGGTTCAAGGTGGTCAAAGCTATTACCACTGACAATGGCGCGTTTCGCCAGATCACCACTCGCCGCATTGTCGACTACGCCAAGGCCGGCGTACGCCAGTCAGCTGAGCCTTTCATCGGACTGCTCAACAACGACCGCGTTCGCAAGGCACTCAAAGGATCAATCAATGGTTTCCTCGCAGCCATGGTGGACGACGAGATGCTGGTTAGTTATGAGCTGGATGTTACCGCCACACGTGATGAAGAAATTCGCGGCATCTGCAGAGTGACCATGACGGTGCGGCCGACCTTCAGCATCGACTACATCAAGGTAGTCATGTTCCTCGGATAAGGAGAGTTTGAGATGGCAAATACAAATGTTTTCCGCGGCTCTGATGCCACGCTGACGTTAGCCAGTGAAGACAACGCCGAAGGCCGCGTGGCCCAGGAGATTATTGAGTTCTACAACCTCAGTCCCGTCGGGCGGGCAGTCAACGTCGAAGTTAATGTCCAGACGGAGTTGGAGTTGTTCCATGAAGTTGGAAAGCGCCACCCCGCCGCGCTGCGTCCCGGCAACATCAATGTCAGCGGCAGCATAGGCAGGGCTTACATCAATGGCGCCTTGTTGCGACTGCTGCTCGGAAAAGGCGCGTTACCGGAACGTGAGGCGGAGCCCTATCCGCAACCGTCCTTCAACCTGATGCTCGACCTTACAGATCCCGCAGTGCCAACGACCAGCAGCACTCTCATCGTGCACGGCGTGAAATTGGAGAATTGGGCCTACAGCCTGCCCGAAGACGACTTCGTCATGGAGTCGGTGAGCTTCAAGGGTCTGTTCATCACTGTTGAGGACAAAGAAGCCGCGTAAGGAGCATCCGTCATGACTCTCACCGCTGAGGAATTATTGGCGGGTGGGGCGGTGAACCACGAGGTGGAAGTGCCACCCGAGTTTCAGGCCACACCAGCCGATGGCTCCATGCATGGCAAAGTGGTTCTCCGTCCGTTGAACGTTCGGGATCTGCAACGCATCGGCAAAGCCGCTTGCGACGACGACAGCTTGTCGGCCTCGCTGATGATCCAGCAAGCGTTGGTAGAGCCTCCGCTCAAACCGGAACAAGTCTCCCAATTGCCTGCCGGGCTGGCTCGTTTTTTGGTCGAGCGCATAAATGCGATCAGCGGCATCAGCACACCACGCGATGCTTTGAGTGAGTTGGTCCAGGCGCCGCTCGCTAAAGCGTGTTTCATTCTGGCAAAGCAATTCGGCTGGACACCGGAAGAGGTCAGCGGGATGACTATCGGGCAGATCCTGCTTTATCTGGAGATGGCCCACGGAAATGGTGATGCGTGATGAACCCCGCAATCAGTCAGTCGCAGTTATTTCTTACCCGAACCGGTGTATTAAGTGGCGGCAGGGCGCCGGCTCATTGGAAACGTGAAGTGGCATGCGAGACCGATCGGTTGGCGACAGTCTTGCGGAAGTGCGCATGGGTCAAGGCAGTTGTCCAAATCCAGCCATCACTCCTCGAACAACCTCTACTTGGCAACTGTCTCGCGGACATTACTTCGAGGAATGCATCTGAGTCGCAAGTAGCAACAACAGAACCAACTCAATCCAGGAGACAGTTCCGGCAACCGGCTTTCGGCTCCAGAGGTCGGGAGTTAATTGCAGGGACCACTGCTTCATCGTCGCACAGAGCGGCCCGGAAAACGGCTGGTGTTTCAGAAACACCAGGCGTCCGTGAGCTTCCGCGAAACATGGACCAGTTTGCTGATGCTCGAAAATCACTATCGCCGGGTGAGCAACTGGCAAGGTCGCAACGCTGGCAAAGTGGCGAGGATTCCCCGTTGCGGGCGCAGGGTGACGGGACTTTCCGGTTACCTGTCTCGGCTGAAAGTGTTTGCCAGTTTCCAGCCTTGGCCGGCGCCTCACTATTAAAGCGTCTGGCTGCATCACCGGTAGCTATTTCCAAACAGCAAGAGAACCCACCGAAGTGGTTTACGTCTTTGCCAACTAATCGCCCTGCTTCCTTGTCGCCGGTTTCGATCTCTTCGCTCCAGCACCAGCAGGATTGGCGGCGAGTGGTCGCGAAGCGAGCGACAAAGACGATGTTGCGAGACTGGTCCTCATCGGAAGTGTCCGCGTCATCGGCAGATACACCAGCGAAAACACCTGGACCAGACGTCAGCGACGCGCCGCTATTAGAACCACAGTGGGCGGCAGTGCCTTCAGGACAGCGGGCTGCTGCGGAAATTCTGCACCGTCTCGCGCAACAGTCTGGGCTGCTCAATGTTTCTGAATTAACGCGTTCGGCAGTTGACTTCCCCAGCAACAAGAAAATCTTCTCTCCATTCTCCACCCACGTGTCTCCTACAGCTAAGTGGATGGTGCCTAATGAAGAAGTCGATCTCGGCGCCAAACCCCGCGAAGGAATTTCAACCGGGCGAGATCGATCAGCCTTCCCGGAAATGGATCCAGGTTTCCAGACTCAGTTTCATCCCGATGCACATGGCGGCGAGCGCGTGCGGTCTTCAGAACATTTTGCGCCGCCGTCACTGACACCTTCTCTGCCACAGTTGCTACCGGCTGTTGGTCCAGGTGCAGGGACCTTGCCGATCGCTGCTGACGCCGCGCGTTATGGTGCCTGGCGTGATGAGGTCAACGCCCAGGAAAAAGATCTCAGCCTGTTGGCGGCGCAAGTCAAACGGATCCTGGATGAGGAAGCGCGACGCCATGGAATTGATGTCTAGATCTTGAGAACCGAAAAGGAAAGATGCTGAACATGCGCCCGATGCTGGACGACCTTGAATTAACTCTCGTGCAGGAGATCGACACTTACGAGCTTCGCACACTCGCTGAACACAAGCCACCAGGCATGTCCGGTAGTCTCCTGCAAAACCTGGGACGCCGTCCAACACGACTTACCTTGTGGGGGGTCGCTGCCGGCCCTGATGCGTTGACCTTCACACAAGAACTTGACGAGAAGTTTCGCGCCGCCCAACCGGTCCCCTTCACCGCCGACATCATCAACGAGGCGGGGATCGAATTGGTGTTGATAGAGGATCTCAAAATACAGGAACTAGCCGGCAAGCCGGAGCGGTTTGCTTACGTGTTGCTCTTGCGCGAGTTCATCGAACCTGTTGAACCGGCGGAAGTGCCAGCCGAACTCGAAGCCGGCATTTTGGACGATGCTACGGGTTTGCTCGACGATCTCGTCGATGGACTCGATCTCGCCCCTATTTTCTCGACTGGTCTCGAACAGTTTGTCGAACCGTTGACCGGCCTGCTCGGACGGCTACAGGAATTCAATCGCGCTAATAACGCTTGAGTAATTAATTAAGGAGATACCGATGCCAGCACAAAACCTTTTCGAGGAACTCAAAACTGCTCTCACGAGTTTCAAGCAGTTTCTCGACACCAATGTCGCCACTATCAAACCTGCGATCCAGGCGTTGAAGTCCATTGTTCCTCAGATCACCGAACTGATCACGAAACTGATCGATTTGATGGGCAAGCTGAAGACGGAAATCAACAATCTCAATCCGGGTGTAGTCGGGGATTTGACCAAAATCACCGAGTTCACGAATGCGACTAAGACGTTACTGACGACAGCGAAAGATCTACTGCCTAACGAAGCAGGAACGATCGATGACGTACTTGGCGTTGTCAATGTCGTGAGCTCACTGCCTTCGCTCGACGC
>Ga0209216_1000251_pt1 | contig 10539 bp, 8 predicted proteins | sample TexAe_OM2H0_O2_FD_187940 | JGI IMG/M metagenome (GOLD analysis project Ga0209216, IMG submission 187940) | Forest soil microbial communities from Davy Crockett National Forest, Groveton, Texas, USA - Texas A ecozone_OM2H0_O2 (SPAdes) (version 2) | ecosystem: Environmental > Terrestrial > Soil >... | reverse complement strand
AAGCTCGACCCGTACCGCCCGATCGAAAGCATCGACCAGACCCGGGCCGTCGCCCCGGGCACCAAGCCGCTCGTGGTCGAAGTCGTCGCGCTGGACTGGAAGTGGCTGTTCCTCTATCCGGAGCAGGGCATCGCCACCGTGAACGAGATGGCCGCGCCGGTCGACCGTCCGATCGAGTTCCACATCACCGCCTCCAGCGTCATGAACGCGTTCTTCGTCCCCTCGCTGGCAGGCATGATCTACGCCATGCCGGGCATGGAGACCAAGCTTCATGCGGTCATGAACAAAACCGGCGATTTCGAAGGCATTTCGGCCAACTACAGCGGCGCCGGTTTCTCCGACATGCGCTTCCGCTTCCATAGCCTGTCCGATGCCGACTTCGACGCCTGGGTGGCCAAGGCCAAGGGCAGCGCCGACAAGCTGAGCCGCGAGGACTACCTCAAGCTCGAGCAGCCGAGCCAGAAGGAGCCGGTCCACTACTACGGCACGATCGCCCCGGACCTCTACAACGCCATCCTCAACCGTTGCGTCGAGTCCAACCGCATGTGCATGAGCGACATGACGGCACTCGACAAGCAGGGCGGACAGGGCGTGGTGGGTGCCTACAACGTGACCTCGCTCGACGCCGCGACCCGTGCGCGCGTGGGCCTGAGCGATGTGGGCCAGCGTTACGTCGGCGCCCTGTGCGTCGGCAGCAGCGCCGCCGGCCTGCCGATGACCCCTGCCGGACGCCCGCTCTAAGAGCGGTCGCCTCCTAAGAATTCAAGCCTTGCGAGTCCGGTAATGAACATGCCCGATCTAGCCAAACTGATTTTCGGACGCCTCACCCTGGAGGCGATTCCCTACCACGAGCCGATCCTGATCGGCACCTTCGTCATGGTCGCCATCGGCGGTATCGCCTTGCTGGCGCTGATCACGAAGGCCAAGCTCTGGGGCTATCTCTGGAGCGAATGGTTCACCAGCATCGATCACAAGAAGATCGGCATCATGTACATGGTGCTCGGTATCGTGATGCTGCTGCGTGGCTTCGCCGACGCGCTGATGATGCGCGCCCAGCAGGCCATCGCCTTCAACGGCAACCCCGGGTTCCTGCCGCCGCACCACTACGACCAGATCTTCACCGCCCACGGCGTGATCATGATCTTCTTCGTGGCGATGCCCCTGGTCACGGGCCTGATGAACTATGTGGTGCCGCTGCAGATCGGCGCGCGCGACGTGGCCTTCCCGTTCCTCAACAACTTCAGCTTCTGGATGACGGTCGCCGGTGGCCTGCTGGTCATGGCGTCGTTGTTCGTCGGTGAGTTCGCCCGTACCGGCTGGCTGGCGTATCCGCCGCTGTCCGGCCTGGCGGCGAGTCCGGATGTCGGTGTCGACTACTACATATGGTCGCTACAGGTGGCCGGCGTGGGAACCACCCTCTCCGGCATCAACCTGATCGCCACCATCGTCAAGATGCGCGCGCCCGGCATGACGATGATGAAGATGCCGGTCTTCACCTGGACCTCGCTCTGCACCAACGTGCTGATCGTCGCCGCCTTCCCGGTGCTGACGGCGGTGCTGGTGCTGCTCTCGCTCGACCGCTACGCCGGCACCAACTTCTTCACGAACGACTTCGGCGGCAACGCCATGATGTACGTGAACCTAATCTGGATCTGGGGCCATCCCGAGGTCTACATCCTGGTGCTGCCGGTGTTCGGCGTGTTCTCGGAAGTGGTCTCCACCTTCAGCCGCAAGCGCCTGTTCGGTTATGCGTCGATGGTCTACGCCACGGTGGTCATCACCGTGCTGTCGTACCTCGTGTGGCTGCACCACTTCTTCACCATGGGATCCGGCGCGAGCGTCAACTCGTTCTTCGGCATCACCACGATGATCATCTCGATCCCCACGGGCGCGAAGATCTTCAACTGGCTGTTCACGATGTACCGTGGCCGCATCCAGTTCGAAGTGCCGATGCTGTGGACGATGGGCTTCATGGTCACCTTCGTGATCGGCGGCATGACCGGCGTCATGCTCGCCATTCCGCCGGCCGACTTCCTGCTGCACAACAGCCTGTTCCTGATCGCGCATTTCCATAACGTGATCATCGGCGGCGTGATCTTCGGCATCTTCGCCGCGATCAATTACTGGTTCCCCAAGGCCTTCGGTTACAAGCTGGATTCGTTCTGGGGCAAGGTCTCGTTCTGGTGCTGGCTGTTCGGCTTCTACTTCGCCTTCATGCCGCTCTACGTGCTGGGCTTCATGGGCGTCACCCGCCGCATGAACCACTTCGAGGACCCGTCGCTGCAGATCTGGTTCCAGATCGCCGCTTTCGGTGCCTTGCTGATCGCCGCCGGCATTGGCGCCTTCCTGGTGCAGCTCTGGGTCAGCTACAAGCGCCGCGACGAACTGCGCGACGTCACCGGCGATCCGTGGCACGGCCGTACGCTGGAGTGGTCGACCTCGTCGCCGCCGCCGGAATACAACTTCGCGTTCACCCCGGTCATCCATGAAGCGGATGCGTGGTGGGACATGAAGGAGCGCAACGCCGGCCGTCGTACGGAAGGCTACCTGCCCATCCACATGCCGAAGAACACGAGCGCGGGCATCATCATCGCCGGCTTCGCCTTCGTCCTCGGCTTCGCGATGATCTGGCACATGTTCCTGGTCGCCGGCATCGCCTTCGTGGCGCTGCTGGTGACCGCGATCGCCCATACGTTCAACTACAAGCGCGACTATCACATCCCCGCCGATGTCGTGGCCCGGACCGAGGCCACCCGCACGGAAGAGCTTGCCGCCCATGTCTGATATGCACGCCACGCCCTCCGCTGCCATCGCGGACCAGGACGTCCAGTTCTGGATGAAGGAAGAACACCACCCGGCCAACGGCACGTTGCTCGGGTTCTGGATCTACCTGATGAGCGACTGCCTCATCTTCGCCTGCCTGTTCGCCACGTACGGCGTGCTCGGGCGCAACTACGCGGGCGGCCCTTCGGGCGCCGACCTGTTCGAGCTGCCCCTGGTCGCGGTCAACACCACGATGCTGCTGCTGTCTTCCATCACCTACGGCTTCGCCGTGCTGGAGATGCAGAAGAACCGCAAGGGCACGATGATGGCCTGGCTCATTGTCACGGGCCTGTTCGGCGCCACGTTCCTCGGCATCGAGCTTTACGAGTTCGCCAACCTGATCCATGAGGGTGCGGGCCCGCAGCGCAGCGCGTTCCTGTCGTCGTTCTTCACCCTGGTCGGCACCCACGGCCTGCACGTGACCTTCGGCATCGTCTGGCTGATCACGTTGCTGTTCCAGGTGGGCCGCTTCGGCCTCACCCCGGCCAACAAGCGTCGCATCATGTGCCTGTCGATGTTCTGGCACTTCCTCGACGTGGTCTGGGTGGGCGTCTTCACCTTCGTTTACCTGATGGGAGTGCTGCCGTGAGCGCGCACATCGAATCGCACGATCACCACGACAGCCACGATCACGACCATGACGATGGCGCCAGTCACAGCACCCTGAAGGGTTACATGGTGGGGTTCTTCCTCGCCGTGGTGCTGACGGCCATTCCGTTCTGGCTGGTGATGGGCAAGGTCATCCCGAACTCGCAGACGCTGGCGGTGGTGATCCTCACCTTCGCCGCGATCCAGATCGTGGTGCACATGATCTACTTCCTGCACATGAACTCGAAGTCGGAGGGAGGCTGGAACATGCTCGCCCTGATCTTCACCCTGGTCATCGTGGTCATCACGCTGAGTGGCTCGATCTGGGTCATGTTCCACCTCAATTCCAACATGATGCCCGGCATGTCCCACGACATGACCGAGCAGCAGGTGAAGAACCTGCCTTGAGCGTGGAAAGCGCCAATGACATGAAGACGCCGCGCCGACCGCGCGGCGTCTTCGTTCTGGGCTTTCTCGCCCTGTTCGGTGCCGTGTTGTTCGCCGCGTTCGTGGCACTCGGTACCTGGCAGGTGCACCGCCGCGCATGGAAGCACGACCTCGTCGCGCGCGTCGACGCACGGGTGCACGCGCAACCCGTGGACGCGCCGTCCCGTGGGCAGTGGCCCGTGGTCAGCGCGGCCAACGACGAATATCGCCGCGTGAAACTCAGCGGCACTTTCATGCAGGACAAGAGCGTCCGTGTCCGCGCCAGCACGGAGCTCGGCATGGGTTCGTGGCTGCTGACGCCCATGCGTCTGCGCAACGGCGACATCGTGATCGTGAACCGCGGTTTCGTCTCGCCGACATGGTGCGACGGCAAGGCCACGTGCACGCCGGGCCCCTCCGGCGACACGACGATCTCGGGCCTGCTGCGCATCAGCGAACCGAAGGGGGCCTTCCTGCAGAAGAACCAGCCCTCGACCGACCACTGGTTCTCGCGCGACGTGGCGGCGATCGCCGCGGCCAAGGACCTCCAGCCGGCCGCCCCGTATTTCGTCGATGCCGATGCGGCGTCCTCCCCCGGTCGTGGCGAAGGCAACGACGGACCGGTAGGCGGCCTCACCGTGATCGCCTTCCCGGATAACCACCTGATGTACGCCATCACCTGGTTCGGCATGGCCCTGCTGACCCTGCTGGGCGCGTGGGTCGTCTGGAAAGACGAACGCCGCAAGCGCCGGGGCTGACGCCACATTTCAATTTTCGGGGCGCCGAACGTCTTTGAGGTATGCAGCCCCGTTATCCCCAAAGCGCCTCGTTCGACGACCTGCCGATCGGCTGGGCGTCACCCCGTCAGGATCGCGGCCCCCTGGGCCTGGTGCTCGACCACGCGCGACGACGCGCGGCCCTGCGCCGGATGCTGCCGATGCCGGAACGCCGGCTGGCCTACCTCGTACGCACGCTGACCGCGTTCCGCCGCCAGGCCGAGTGGCTTCGACTGGTCGGGACATCGCGTGCCATGCGCGCGGCGGCCGAGTTAAACCCGCGGGTGTACGAGCGCTGGCAGTCGCACTACATCTCGCGGTCTTTCGACCTGGCCTCGCGGGCGCGCCTCATCGAGGCGCATTACCGCTTCGTGGCGCGGGAATTCCCCGAGCGTCTGAGCAGCCGCCTGCTGAAGGGGCACGATGTCCGCCTCGCGACGCTGCCACTCGGTGACGGCGAAATGGCCTACCTGCATGCGCGCGCGCCTGAAAACGAATGCACCGGTGAGCTGGGGCTTTATCTGCTGAACGGCGACAAGGAAGTGATCTCGTCCTGTGCCATCACCTTCGGTGGCGCCGATGGCCTGCTGGTCGGCGCGGTGCGCGGATCGTGGGCGTATCTCGGCCGGGGCGCGATCGCACGGTTCAGTCGTGTCACGGGCGGCTTGCGTCCGCGCGACCTGCTGCTGGCAGTCGTGCGCGCCCTCGCAACCTATTACGGCATCGAACGCGTGCGCGGTGTCTCGTGCGCCTCGCATCCACTGGATCGCCGGGCCGGCGTCACGGCGGCGGCGTACGATCGTTTCTGGCGTCGCCATGGTGGCGTGCCGGGGGCGGACGGTTGCTTCGATATCCCGCGCCTTGGCGCATCGAGCGGCCGTCCCGAACGCGACACGTTCCGCAGGGAAGCCTGCGAAGTGGCATTGAAGGCGTTCGCGCGCGTACCCGCGTGATGCCGCCGTCGGCGGGAACTCAGAAGTCGTAGGTGCCCGTAAGCAGCACGACGCGGCCCTGGCGGATGGGCACGAAGGTCTCGTCGAAGTTCACCGCGTACAGCGTGCGCGCGAAAAGGTTCTTCACGCCCAGCGTGAGCCGCCAGTGTTCGCCATAGCGCGATACATTGGTCTCGACGCTGGCCTGTCCGGGGATGCCGAAGTACTGGCCATCCGCGCTGGTGCGGCCGAGGCTTCGACTTCGCGCCAGCACGCCCGCCGCCACGCCCCACGGTTTCACCGACCCGTCGCCGAAGCGATAGCTCGCCCACAAGGCGGCCTGGTGTTTCGGCGCGCCGGTGGCCCGGGTGTCGTCTTCATTGTGGATGCGCGATTCGGTCAGGCTGGCCAACACGTCGAGGCCGGGCGCGACCTGTCCGGCGAATTCCACTTCAAGGCCGCGATTGGTCTGGCCGGGGCCCGGTGTGGCGAAGAACGGCGGTTCCGGCGAAACCAGGTCGACGCTGTGATCGACGCGAATGCGATACAGCGCGGCGGTGAGTCTCGCGCGCTTGTCGAAGAGGTCGAACTTCGCGCCCAGTTCCACCTGGCGCGATGTCGCCACCGGTAACGGCTGGCCATCCTTGCCAAGCAAGGGATCGGGCTGGAAGCCGGTCGATGTATCCGCGTAAACGGAGACATCGGGCGAGACCTTGTAGACGACACCCAGCTTCGGAATCCAGCGCGTCTTGTGCACGTGCCGCGGCGATCCATCCTGCCAGCGGGTTTCCAGCTCGTAGCTGGTGCGGCGCAGGGCGGCGAGCACGTTCCATTGCTCGCCGATCGCCATCTGGTCCTGCAGGTAGAGGCCCGCATTGGTCTGCCATGAACCGCCCAGGTTCTGCACCGTCGTACTGACCGGCGCCACGAAGGCATTGAACTTCGCCGAGAAGTCGCTGGGGCGTCGCAGGTCGACGGCGATCGGTCGCGTGATGATGAAGGAGTCGCCGCCGCGGTCGACGTCCTGCGCGGTCTCCGTGGCCACGCCCTCGAGGACACTGCCGCCACCGTTGTCGCCCGCATGCGTGCGAGCGAGGTCCAGGCCCATGAGCAACGAATGCGTGACGTCGCCGTGGCGGAACGTCGTGCTCAGGTCGTTCTGCCATGTCCAGTACGTGCCCGAATAACGGAACGTGCGATCGACGGCATTCAGGGCACCCGCGAAATCGCTGACGACATAGGACTGGCTGCGGCCGTCGCTGCGCTGGCGTACATACTGGCCCTGGCTGTGGAAGGTCCAGTCGTCGGCGAACTCATGATCGACCTCGAACACGCCGCGCGTCGTGCGATACGTGGAGATATCGCTCGAATCGTCCGGCAGCGAGCGGTAGGGCGACGCACTGGACAGGCTGGGGCCGAGCAACACGGTGTGATCCGGACCGGGAACGCGATTGTCGACGTACTCCAGGCCACCCATCACGCGCGTGCTCTCGCCCTGCCATGCCAGCGAGGGTGCGAGGTACGCGCCGCGTCCACCGCCAAAACCCTGCGCCGTCTTCTCTCCGCGCTGTCCGGCGGCGATGAGGCGATAGGTCACCGCACCATCCTTCGAGGCAGCACCGGCAAGGTCCACGCCAAGACGCGCGCCGTCGTACTCGCCGACGGAGTAGGTGAGGGTGCGCACTTCCTCCGCCTGCGGCCGCTTCATCACGACGTTGATCGAGCCGCCGAAATTGTTGTTCTGCGATGCATCGCCGAGGATGGCTTCCGGGCCGCGCAGCACTTCGACGCGCTCGATGCCGATCAGCGGGGGCAGGTCTTCGGTACGCGCGATGCCATTGGGCATGCCATCGGTCATGCCGTGTCCCGCGTCGAAACCGCGGATCAGGAAAAGCGGCGATCCCCCGTAGCCATCCACGTACTGGACGCCGGCGACGTAGCGCGCGACGTCGCCGATGCTGACCGCCTGCTGCGATTCGATCACTTCGCGCGTGACGACGGTCACCGACTGCGGCACGTCCGTGAGGCGCGTTTCGCTACGCGTGACCGTGCGCGTGCTGTCCGCCTTGAAACCGGTGTCGGAGATGAGGCCCTGCACGTCCACGGTGGCAAGCGGCACCACGGTGGCCGGATCGAACGTCACGTCCGGATCGACCGGAGCGGGGGTCGCGTTGCCGGGTTGCTGGCGCTGGCGAACCACGACGGTGCGCGGATCGTACGACTCGCGTTGCAGGTCGGTGCCTTCGAGCAGTTCGTCCAGCGCGGCATTGGGCGTCAGCACGCCCTGGGCGCCGCCCGAGCGCCAGTTCGCGATGGAGCCGGATGCGGTCAGTACCTGGACATTGGCCTGCTTGCCCCACGCCAGCAAGGCGGTGGCCAGCGGCTGTGGCGCGATGGCGAAGGACATGGGGCCGGCAGAGCCGTCGGCTGGCGCCTCGGCCGCGCCTGCGGCGCGGATCGCGAGCACCAACGCGATCGCGCCGGTGATTGCGCGCCGGCGCCCGCGAAGCGAGTACTGCAAGACCTGCGGCCCCAAGTGGTTTTCAGCGCGGCTGGGCACTCCGCGCCATGGTGGTCTGGCGGGCGAGTTCCAACCGGTCGGGATAGGTATCGACGCGGACCGGGAAAACTCGCGGCAGCGCGGATACCCAACTGTCGATGGTATCGACCTCGACCGTGCCGGTAAACGTCAGCTTGCCCAGCGCCGGATCGGTCAGGCGGATCGGCCGCGCACTATAGCGGTTCACGTTCTCGACCACCGACGACAGTGGCTCGTTCACGAATTCGAGCCGATGGCCGCGCCAGGCCGTGGCCGTGGCGGGGTCGATGTCCAGGATGCGCATGGCGTGCGTCTCAGGATCGAACGAGACCTCGCGCCCCGCACCCAGCTCGATCGTGCCCGCATCGTCCTGCGCGGCCAGCGGCGACACCCGCACGCGGCCTTCGGTCACGGCCACGGTGACGCGGTCACCGGTGCGGCGCACGTTGAAGGCGGTGCCGAGATCGCGGATCTGCAGCGGGCCCGCATTGACGACGAAGGGGCGCTCGGCATGAGCGACGCGGAAGAACGCCTCGCCCGCCTCCAGGTCCACTGCGCGAACATCGCGCCCATAGCGCGCCGTGACGGAGCTCGCGCCGCCCAGCTCGATGCTGGAGCCGTCGGGCAGGTCGATGTCGCGATGGCCGGCGCGCTCGCTGGCGTACTGCCGCGGGGCGTCGCTGGCGGCCGGACGCAGGGCCAGGAACAGCCCGGCTCCCAGCACGACCAGGGTGATGCTGGCCGCGAGCGCCATGGCGAGGTGCGGAGGTGCACGTCGCACGGAGCGCACGGGAGCGAAGCGGCCCACGAACTCGGCACGGGTGGCGGCATCCATCGAAGCGGCGGCCTCGGCCAGGGCCGATGCGCGGTCGAAGGCATCGGCATGGCGCGGATCGGCTTCCAGCCACTCGCTCCACTGGAGCAGGGTGGGCTCGGGCAGCGCGGGATCGCGCAGTCGCGCCCACCAGTCGGCGGCGGTGTGCTCGATGTGCCTGTCGGGGGCGAAGGTGGTCGTGGTCATGAGAGGTTCTCCGCGCGATCGCGGCGTTCGCGGCAATGCGCCAGGGCATTGCCGACGTGGTAGCGCACCATGCGCTCGCTGAGATTCATCTCACGCGCGATCGCGGCAAAGTCGCGGCCCTCGATCACATGCATGACGAAGGCGCGGCTGGTCTTGGCAGGCAGCTCGTCCAGTGCGTGGCGCAGGTCGCGCCATTGCTCGTGGGCCGAGGTGTGCTGCTCGGGAATGGATGTGACGTGCCAGTTGTCGTCATCGGGATCGGCCGGGGCCATGGCGCGCACGTTGCGCATGCGCAGGCGGTCCACCGCCAGGTTGGACGCGGCCCGGAACAGGAAGGCCCGCGGGGAGTCGATCACGGTCGCTTCGTCCAGCGAAAGCAGCTTCAGGTAAACCTCCTGGGCAACTTCCTGGGCGTCGGCGAGCGAGTTGAGGCGGGCCCGCAGGAAACCCACGAGGGCCGCGTTGTGCTCGCGGAACAAGGCGACCACCTGGGTAGCCCGGGTTCCGCCAGGCGGGGTGCCCGCCTCGGATGGATCCATGGTTTGCCTGACCGCATTCATGGGCTGGTGATAGACGCTTATATGGTCGCACGGTGGGAAATCGGCGCCCGTACGGGCAGGGACGAACGCCGATTTCCGCACCGGCGAAACCCTTAGACGTCCCAGCTTCGGAAAATTGAAATGGAAAGGACCTCTTGCCGGATTTGCCCTAGGCCATCCGGCGAATGGCGCCGTGCGTGGGCGCTCCGGATAGTGCGGGGAACGTGCCCCGATCCCGGGCGCGGGTTGGGGAAATCTCGGGAGGTCCGTATGAAACGACTGTCTGGCCGTTTCCCGGCCATTCGCTGCCTGGCCTGGGTGGGGCTCATCGTCCCCGCCCTGGCGCTGGGTGTGGAGAAACCGCCCGTGGCGCCGCGGATACCAGTGACCGACACCTACTTCGGGCGTCGCGTCGTCGACGATTACCGTTGGCTCGAGGACCAGAAATCACCGCAAAGCGTCGCCTGGATGAAAGGGCAGGCGGACTACACGCGCGCCATGCTCGACAGCATGCCGGGGCGGGCGGCGTTCTCGGCCGACATGCAGCGCTACCTCGACGCCGAGCCCTTCACCATCACCGACGTCGCCCTGGCCGGTGACTGGATCTTCTATCGCAAGCGCATGCGGGGCGCCGCCCAGGAAACCCTGGCCGTCCGCGCCGCGGCCGGAGGACAGGAACGCGTCCTGGTCGATCTCAATGCGTTGAGCAGGCCGGGGCATCACGTCGTCATGGACGGCTTCGTGCCCAGTGGGGATGGCCGGCTGGTGGCCGTGGCTCTTTCCGAAGGCGGTGAGGAGATCGGTACTGGGCACTTCTACGAGACGGCCACGGGCCGCGAACTGCCCGACCGGATCGACCATGTCGCGATAGGGCTGACCTTCGACGCCGCGGCGC
>Ga0209216_1000250_pt1 | contig 10552 bp, 11 predicted proteins | sample TexAe_OM2H0_O2_FD_187940 | JGI IMG/M metagenome (GOLD analysis project Ga0209216, IMG submission 187940) | Forest soil microbial communities from Davy Crockett National Forest, Groveton, Texas, USA - Texas A ecozone_OM2H0_O2 (SPAdes) (version 2) | ecosystem: Environmental > Terrestrial > Soil >... | reverse complement strand
TTGTCAACCCGCGTGGCAGTAGCTACACCCCCGTCGACCTGACCAAGATGGATCAGTTGATTCAGAGCGGTACCCTGAAATCCATTACGGTCAAGCAAAGCGAATCCGTCGCGATCGACAACAACAATGCGGAATACCGCGCGGCTCTATCCAACGAACAGGCAAAAGCTGACTTGCTCAAATCTGCGCGCGAGATCGTGAATGGCAAACCGCGCGTAGCGAAGGTTGAAGAGGAGTCGAGCACCAGTTTTATCTGGCCCATGTTGATAACGTGGGCGCCGCTGCTGTTCATTATCGCCATCTGGATTTTCATGTTGCGACAGATGCAGTCGGGCGGGAATAAGGCGTTGTCCTTTGGGAAGTCCCGTGCGAAGTTGCTCAACAATCAACAGAAGCGCGTCACGTTTAAAGACGTTGCCGGTGTTGAAGAAGCCAAGGAAGAGCTTCAGGAAATCATCGAATTTCTTAAGGAGCCGCAGAAGTTTCAAAAGCTCGGCGGACGCATTCCGAAGGGCGTCTTGATGATGGGACCGCCGGGAACAGGCAAAACGTTGCTAGCCCGCGCGATTGCCGGCGAAGCAAACGTTCCCTTCTTCTCGATTTCTGGTTCTGACTTCGTCGAGATGTTTGTGGGTGTGGGCGCGTCGCGCGTTCGCGACCTGTTCGAACAGGGCAAGAAAAATGCGCCGTGCATCATCTTCATCGACGAGATCGATGCAGTCGGTCGTCATCGTGGCGCCGGTCTTGGTGGCGGACACGATGAGCGCGAACAAACGTTGAACCAGTTGCTGGTTGAGATGGATGGCTTCGAGTCGAACGACGGTGTGATCCTGATCGCTTCGACAAACCGTCCGGACGTGTTGGATCCGGCGTTGCTGAGACCCGGCCGATTCGACCGGCGCGTGGTGGTTTCGCGTCCTGACGTTCGCGGCCGCGAAGGCATTCTGAAAGTTCACACACGGAAGATTCCGCTCGGCGAAGATGTCGACATCTCCGTGATCGCGCGCGGCACACCTGGTTTCACGGGAGCCGATCTGGCAAACCTCGTGAACGAAGCTGCTCTCAACGCTGCTCGCTACAACAAGAAGCTCGTGGCGATGGGCGATTTCGAGCTCGCGAAAGATAAAGTGCTCATGGGCGCCGAGCGCAAGAGCATGGTGATCTCAAACGAAGAAAAGCGCGTCACTGCTTATCACGAAGCAGGTCATACGCTCGTCGGTCTGAAAGTGCCAAACGCCGATCCGGTGCACAAGGTCACGATCATTCCGCGCGGTATGGCGTTGGGTGTCACACAACAGCTTCCGGAAGGCGATCGTCACAACTACAGTCAGGAATACCTGTTGGGCCAGATCGCAATTCTGATGGGTGGCCGTATTGCTGAAGATGCGTTCCTCGGCAGCATCACGACCGGCGCTTCAAACGACATCGAACGTGCTACTGAACTGGCGCGCGCGATGGTCTGCGAGTACGGCATGTCCGAGATGGGACCGATTACGTTTGGAAAGAAGGAAGAGCAGATATTCCTCGGACGTGAAATCGCCCAGCATCGCGACTTCTCCGAAGATACTGCGATCAAGATCGACGAGCAGGTTAAGAAGATCGTCACCGCGCAGTTTGAACGGGCGAAGGCGATCATCGAAGAGAACCGCGAGACGATGATTCGACTTGCTGAGTGTCTGCTCGAGCGTGAGTCGCTTGACGGTGTTGAGATTCGCCGGATAGTGGCAGGCTTGCCGCTTGACGAGAATCCGCCGGTTTCCGATGGCGGCGATTCGGATCGTCCTCAGTTGAAGGAACCGACCGCGAAGCCGCTCAAGCCGATTCTTCCTCCGATCACCGGAGGCAATCCGCAGCCGGCGTAGTTTACTCTGAACCGTGGCAACCACGGCTTGGAAAATTAGGAACCACAGAATGCCCATTGGTGAGCGCACGCTTATCATGGGCATTCTTAATGTCACCCCGGACAGTTTTAGCGACGGCGGTCAATTTCTCTCCGCAGACCAGGCTTTAGTGCGTGCGGAGGAGATGATCGCAGAAGGCGCCGACATAATTGATATCGGTGGCGAGTCGACGCGTCCTGGTGGCGAGCCCGTTTCCGTTGAAGAAGAGATCGGGCGCGTCGTGCCCGTGATTGAGGCGCTGTCGACGCGTGTGAGCACGCCGATTTCGGTTGATACGACGAAGTCTGAAGTCGCGCGGGCGGCGCTCGACGCGGGCGCAGCAATTGTGAACGACATCTCGGCGCTACGTTTTGATTTCTACGTCGCCGACGCTGTAGCCCGCGCTGGTGCGGGATTAGTGTTGATGCACTCGCGCGGCACGCCCGCGACGATGCACCGGATGCCACCCGTGGCAGACATCATGAACGAAGTCGTGAGCAGTCTGCGTGCGAGCATTCACATGGCCGAGCGGCGCGGTGTCGCGCGCGAATCAATCGTGATCGATCCGGGCATCGGCTTCGGCAAAACGCAAGAGCAAAACCTCGAACTGATCGCACGTCTCGACGAACTGATCGCCGCCTTCCCCGACTACCCTTTGCTCATCGGCACGTCGCGCAAGTCCTTCATCGGCCGTATCCTCGCAGACGACTCCGGCACTCCCGCACCTCCTGCAGAACGTCTCCACGGCACCATGGCCACCATCACCGCCGCTGTCCTCAAAGGCGCCCACATCATCCGCGTCCACGACGTGAAGGCCGCCGCCGAAACGATCAGGATTTCCGAATCCCTCAAACCTTAAGTATGATGGTCGCCCCTATGCCCAAGCTCCTACGCCTTTCCCTCTTTATCGTGATGTTCGCCTTTGTTTCCGGTTTTGCGGAGTGCTACAAGCCGGTGACGAAAAACCAACTACCTGCACGGATCAAGACCGTCGCAGTGCCTGCTTTTCAGATGGAGAGCAACGCGCTCCGCTACAAGATCGAGTCGCGCTTCACTGAGGCCGTGATGAAGGAGTTGGTCCATCGTGGGCGCGGGCTGCGCGTGCAGGGCGAACGCGAGGGCGCCGACGCGGTGATCGAGGGTGTAATCAAGAGTTTCAACTTCGCGGGTGTGCTGCTCGACGACAAGGGACGCGCACGCATTTTTGAAGTCACGATCGCTGCGGCTGTCACCGTGCGCGACCAAACGGAAAACAAGGTGCTCTACGACAACCAGAACTTCGTCTTTCGCGGCGAGTATGAATTCGCCAGCGACCCACGCAGCTTCTTCAACGAAGAAGATCCGGCGGTTCTCCGTATGTCGCGCAGCTTTGCTGAAAGCATCGTCTCTACCCTAATCAACGCTGTAGAGATTCAGAAGTAATGAAGACGCTGTCGCGAACCGACCTCGACCGTTCTCTGCGCGAAGGTTTGCGCCCGCTGTATCTGCTGCTTGGTCCAGAGACCTATTTGCGCCAAACAGCGGTGCAGACAATCACTGATGCGGCACTCAGTGGTGTGTTCTTTCGTGACTTTAGCGAAAACAGTTTCAACCTGTTGAGCGACCCGCTTAAGTCTGCGATTATCACCGCCGAAGAAAAGCCGGTCTTCTCTGAACTACGCGTTGTACGCATCCGTAACTTTGCGAAATTAAGGGAAGCCGACGAGAACCTTCTTATTCACTACCTCACAAATCCAATGCCCACGACTGTAATGGTCTTTAGTGCCGATGAACTCGACAAGCGAAAGAAATCGACTAAGGCATTGCTCGACAATTGCGTCGTCGTCGACTTTCCGACGCTGAAAGACGCGGAAACAAAAACGTGGGCCAAGTCGCGCTTAAAGGAACTGAAAACTACTGCTGACGATTCAGTCTTAAGTGAAATCATCGGCCTCGTCGGCACGGATGTCCAAACGCTTTTCAACGAACTCGACAAGCTTGCATCGGCTGTTGCCGACACCGGCCGGATAACGTCAGCGGTTGTCGACGAACTGATCGGACGTTCGCGCGAGTTGTCGAATTTCGAACTGGGCGATCACCTGCTCGCCAACAACCGCAAACGCGCGCTCGAAACTCTGCATCGACTGCTCGACGACGGCGCCGAACCTGTGATGCTCATCGGTCTCATTGCGGGAAACTATCACCGGCTCGCGCTGGCCAAACACCTGCTCGCGAAAGGCGGCCGCGAAGAGGTCTTCCGTAACATCTCTTTGCCGCCTTTCAAGCGCGACGCCTACATCGCAAACCTCCAACGCAACGACGCCGCCAAGATCGCTCGCGGCCTCCAACTCACCGCCGCCGCGGATCTCGCCATCAAGACTTCCCAAGCGACACCTCGCCTTCAACTCGAGCTGCTGGTGTGCGAGCTGTCGAGCTAACAAAGGCGCCTAACACCTGGTTGCACTTATCCACCAGTGAAGCATTCTCCGAAATCCCCTCTAAACGACTCGCCACTGCGTCCACCCAGAACACAGTGACTTCTTCGCTATACTTCTTCCTGTCCACACCGTGATGATCTAAAAACCGCAACAACCCCGAACGCATCCTTTCAACCACCTCTGCTCGCGAAAGCGTTTGCAAATACCAAACAGTCACGACCAGATGCTCGCGGTGATGAAAGTCGGCCGCAGAGATGGCGCAGCTTTCAAAGTCACGAACGAGGCGTTCAATTTTCTCCTGTGAGTCGTACATTTTTAGCTCCTCAAATAAAAAGCGAGGCGGGCCGAAATCTCGACCCGCCTCGCGGTTCTCAAAATTTTGTTAAATCTTACTTGCCGACTTGGTTCGCCTGTGTGGTCAGCCTCGACTTGTAGCGCGCGGCCGCATTGGCATGCATCACGCCCTTCTGCACTGACTTATCGATCACGGAAATCGCCTCGGGCAGCACCTGCTGCACTTCCTGGGGAGATCCCGACTCCAACGCTGCGCGGACCTTCTTGATGTAAGTCCTGACCTTGCTACGATGACCTCTGTTGATTAGGCGGCGTTTTTCACTCTGTCGCACGCGCTTCTCGGCTGATTTATGATTCGGCATTAATTCGTCTCCAGGCGCCTTTTGGCGCAAGTGGAGGAGTATAGGGACGCCCTGCGAGTGTGTCAAGGACGCCCCAACCCGTCAACACCAATGACACAGATCCATGCTAATCTGTTGGTCAATGATAAAGATTGAGCTGCCCCCCCGGGGCTTGGAGACGCTTTTTGGCGTTCACGACCAGAACATCAAGTATCTCGAATCTCTGCTAGACGTAAGAATCGACGCGCGGGGTCAGGACGTGTCCATCGACGGCGACCCGGCCGACGTCGAAACCGCGCAACGCATCCTCGAAGACTTTTCCGACCTCTTCAAAGAAGGAAAACACTTCACAGACAAAGAATTGCGCGAGGCGTTCGCTCAGATCGCCGAAGACCGCGCCTTCAGCTTGCGCGACTACTTCACCAAAGCACGCTTCAATCCGGCCGGCAAAAAGCAGGTCGCGCCGAAGTCTGCTAACCAGCGCAAATACATCCAGGCGATCCAGGAAAAGGACGTCGTTTTCGGTATCGGCGTCGCTGGAACGGGTAAAACTTATCTCGCCGTAGCGATGGCGGTTCAGGCGCTGATGCAGAAACAGGTGAATCGTATCGTGCTGGCGCGTCCCGCGGTCGAAGCCGGCGAGAAGCTCGGGTTTCTTCCGGGCGATCTACAGGACAAAGTCGACCCATATCTCCGTCCGCTTTACGACGCGCTGTTTGATCTGATGGATTACGAACGCGTCACACGATTGCTCGAAAAGCGGGTTGTTGAAGTGGCGCCGCTCGCGTTCATGCGCGGCCGCACGCTTTCAGACGCGTTCATCATTCTCGACGAAGCGCAAAACACCACCAGCGAACAGATGAAGATGTTTCTCACGCGCATCGGCTTCGGTTCCAAAGCCGTCATCACCGGCGACGTTACACAAGTCGATCTGCCGACCGGCAAACGAAGTGGTCTAATCGAAGCAGAGCGCATTCTCTCGAACCTCGACGGAATCGAGTTTGTCTACTTCACCGACAAAGACGTGGTGCGTCACAAGCTGGTGCAGATGATCATCCGCGCTTATGAGGAACAGAGTAAAAAGGCTCAAATCTAGCCACTGATGATCGAAGCGGTAAATCGTCAAAGGAAAACTAAAATCGATGCGAAAGCGTGGGAGTCTTTCGCCGATAAAGCCGCGGTCGCGATCGGCAAGAATGATTCAACAGCAACAATCGCCTTCGTCTCTGACAAAGCAATTCGTCAGCTCAACCGGCAGTTTCGCGGCGTCGACAAAGCGACCGATGTTTTGTCGTTCCCTGCTGACGACACAGACGAACTCAACCTCGGCGACATCGCGATTTCAGTCGACACTGCGGCGCGACAAGCAAAAGAAAACGGCCTGACGTTTGACGAAGAAGTGGCGCAGTTAATTCTGCACGGCCTGCTACATCTCTCGGGTTACGATCACGAAACCGACAACGGGGAAATGAATCGTTTGGAGCTTAAGCTTAGGCGGAGGCTAGGGATTTAGAGTCCAGTTAATTTACTATTCCACTCATCGATGGAACTTGAAATAGGGCTGACGCTCCTGCTGCTGATACTGCTCTCCTTGCTAGCCACGGTCGACATGGCCTTCGCTCAGCTAAGCGACGTCGGACTGCGCCGCCTCATCGGCGAGAACGGTGACAAGCCTGAATCACGCTCGCGAATGTTTCTGCGGCAAGTGCTGGAGAACCGGCCGCGCTTTGGCTTCGCACTCTCCGCGACGATCCAAATCCTGCTGGTCGTCGTCGCGGTGCTGATCACGTCCATCTCGTTGAGTCTTTTTCGGGATCTTCGGATGGTGCCAGTTGGACTGCTCGCCGGACTGATCCTGGCAGGTATTTTCCGTCAACTCATTCCCCTCTTCATCGCCACGCGCAACCCGGAAAAGACGCTGCTGTTTCTGGTGCCGATCATCCGTCCGTTTTTCCCAATCATGTCTTTCCTGGCCGATCCGTTTCAGCGGCTGTTTGACCGCTCGCGCCGCGGCAAGGAACACCTTACCGAAACGGGTGACGTGGAAGAGGAAGACGACGACAGCGGCGATCTACAGGCACTGATCGACGTCGGCGAAGCCGAAGGCATTCTCGAAGAAGAAGAAGGCGAACTGATCCATTCGATCATCGAGTTTGGCGACACGCGCGTGAGCGAAGTGATGACTCCGCGTCCCGACATCGTCGCGGTGCCTGATACAACAACGATTCGCGAAGCCCGTGACGTCATGGTGGAATCGAAGTATTCGCGTCTGCCGGTCTATCGCGAACAGATCGATAACGTTGAAGGCATCATTTACGTCCGCGATCTACTGCTCTGCTGGGCCGAAGGCCGCGAAGACGAGAACATTCGTTCGCTCGTGCGTTCGGTTTATTTCATACCCGAAACCAAACCGGTCGCCGATCTACTGGAAGAGATGCAGAAGGCCCACGTACAACTGACGATGGTGATCGATGAGTATGGCGGTATCTGCGGTCTTGTGACAGTCGAAGACATTCTCGAAGAGATCGTCGGCGAGATCGAAGACGAAGACATCGCAGGCGAGGAGTTGGAAGAAATCGTCGAAGGCCCTGACGGTTTTTATGAGGTGCCGGGCTCAACTGAGATCGGCAAGATCGAACAGGTGTTTGACATGGAGATTGAGGCCGATGATTTCACAACCATCGCCGGACTCGTAATCAACGAACGAGGGACAGTACCAAATGTCGGCGAGCGGTTCGAAATTCGCGGACTCGAAGTTGAAGTGCTCGAAGCTGACGAACGTCGTATCAGTCGGCTGCGAGTAAGAGCCAAGCCGGAGACAGTCACTGACGAAACGGATGAAACACAAAAGCAAATTCCTGCGGGGAAAAAGAATTGATCCCGCGCCTATCGCAAAAGAGATCTCGGTCGCGGATTTAATCGACGAATCATTTCTGGCTTACAACGCCGCGCGGCTGCGTGAAGCGTGTCAATTGTTCACGCAGAAGATGCTCAAACCGGAAGTAACGGTGGGCCTCTCACTGACGGGTGCTTTGACGCCTGCCGGTCTCGGCATTTCCGCGTTAATTCCGCTGATCAAAGCCGGCTTCATCGACTGGATTATCTCCACGGGAGCCAACCTCTATCACGACACGCACTTCGGCATCGGGCTCGCGATGCACCAGGGCAACGCGCAAACGTCTGACATCGTTCTGCGCGAAGAAGAAGTCGTGCGCATCTACGACATCTTTTTCGACTACTCGGTGTTGCTGGACACGGATGCGTTCTTCCGTCGCATTATCGAAGGCCAGGAGTTTCAACACGCGATGTCCACCGCCGAGTTTCATTACTTGTGCGGCCGTTACGTTCACGAGCGCGAACTAAAGCTTGGCATCAAAGACAAGTCACTGCTCGCGGTTGCTTACGAGTACGCTGTTCCGATCTACACTTCATCGCCCGGCGACTCTTCGATCGGTATGAACGTCGCCGCCAAAGCGCTTCAAGGCAACAAGCTCGCTTTTGATCCGTCGCTCGATGTGAATGAAACTGCCTCGATCGTGCTCGCCGCCAAGCGCAGCGCGTTTAAGACAAAAAGCGGAAAAGACAAAAAACATAAAGGACGTTCCGCGGTCTTCATTCTCGGCGGCGGTTCGCCAAAGAACTTCATGTTACAGACCGAACCGCAGATTCAGGAAGTGCTCGGCATTGATGAACGCGGTCATGATTACTTCCTGCAAGTGACGGATGCACGGCCTGACACGGGCGGTCTTTCAGGCGCTACGCCTGGTGAAGCAGTCTCGTGGGGCAAGGTTGATCCCGATCGACTTCCGGATGCTGTAGTGTGTTATCTCGATTCTACTGTGGCGCTTCCGCTCATAACGGCTTATGCTCTTACGCGTCACGAACCGCGTGAACCTAAGCGCCTCTACGAGAAGCGCGACGAGTTCATGAACCTGTTGCAAGCCGAATACAAAAAATCCAAGCGACGATAGCTTGAGGAGCGATCATGGGAGAAGCCACTAACGGCCGTAAGCCGAAGACTTATTACGATTGCGTTAAGTGTCCGGCGTTCTGCTGTTCGGTGTACGAACGCGTGCAGGTCACACCGCGCGATATTCGCCGCCTGGCGAAACACTTCGGCGTGACGGAAGAAGTCGCGACTGTGCGTTACACGAAGCTGTGGGAGAAGGAAAGAGTGTTGCGCCGTAAGCGCGATCCGTTGTTGGGCGAAACGTGCCAGTTCCTCAATTTCGAGACACGTGGCTGCGGGATCTATCACGCGCGTCCAACGGTGTGTCGTGAATATCCGACCACCACACGCTGCGCCTATTACGACCTTTACAAATTCGAGCAGGAACAACAGGACGATCCCAACACCCTGCCGATCGTGCAGATCACTTTTCGTAAAGAAAAGAAGAAGTAAACAAAGCCATCCACAGATTACACATATAGACCTTTCCTGTAGGGGTACTTCTGCGTAATCTGTGGATGGTTTTCTAGTCTGCGATCTGCACTGGTAGCGGCACGCGACGGAAGCCATCGATCCGCTTTAACCAATACTCAGTGAACGGCTGGTAAACGACGCCGTGGCGGCGCGAGGCGTGGTAGAAACCATTCTCGTCAGCGACGACGCCAACGTGCGTCAGACCGCTGAAGAACACGAGCGTGCCAAACTTGTACTGCTCTTCCTCGGCCGGCGCTGCGAAACGGGCGAACAAGTGGCGAGCACTTACTCGTTCGAAATTAATTCCGGTCGCCTGATAGATACTCCACACAAACCCCGAGCAGTCGAATCTGTCTGGTCCAGTGGCTCCCCAGCGATAACGGGAACCCAGGCGCGCACCGATGGCTGCCATGAGCATCGGCTGAAACTTAAGCAGCGGAGCGGAGTTGGTTGGACCAACCGGCGTCGTCACATCGATCACCGGTTTTGTTCTTGTTTCCCAAACCGGTTTGGAATCCGCGACGTTCACGGCTGAGACCAGCGCGAAATCATCGGGCGAGCACGAGACCTCATTGGGGTCGCTTATTGGTTGAATAACACGTGGTCGGGTTTGCGAAAGCGCTGTTACTGAACAGAGTCCGATAGCCACCAGCGTGACCAAAGCGCGACAGACGAGATTTCGTGAATCCATAATTAAACGGGGAACTACCTTCTCCTTGTTAATTTCTACTTTTGTTTATTGCTTGAGTGAGGAGGGCACCGCTAAAAGACTTGGGCATCTTAGCGGCTCAATTAAGGTGTTTCAACCGGCAATGTGACTGTTTCGTGACGAAACACGGCCAACAAATTTGGCCCGCATCGAAAGAAGTCACGAATTCGTTGCGAGCGCGGTCAATCTGAAGGATTTGTAGCCTCGCGGCGACTCACGCACGTTGCACATGCCGATAAAGAACGAATGAAAAAAGCAGAGTAAGAACCAACGTCATGGGGCAGAAAAACTCCTGACGGTCCAAAACCAAAGAATATTGTGTGGTCTAATTAAAGTGAGAATCGTGCGGAAGTACCAGGATTTACACAGCGCGACCCGCATAGTTTAGACCGACCGTGATTATTTTTTGCAGCAACTGATCGTAAGGTATGCCGCTGTGCTCGGCAGAGTCAGCGAAGTCTTCGTTGTGCGCGATCTGAGGATTCGGA
>Ga0209216_1000249_pt1 | contig 10560 bp, 8 predicted proteins | sample TexAe_OM2H0_O2_FD_187940 | JGI IMG/M metagenome (GOLD analysis project Ga0209216, IMG submission 187940) | Forest soil microbial communities from Davy Crockett National Forest, Groveton, Texas, USA - Texas A ecozone_OM2H0_O2 (SPAdes) (version 2) | ecosystem: Environmental > Terrestrial > Soil >... | reverse complement strand
TCACACCGGGCGATGCCCCGGCACGCATTATCGTCAACTCGCGCACCGGCACGGTCGTCATCGGATCCGACGTGAAGGTCGGTGCCGCCGCCGTGGCTCATGGTGCGATCCAGGTCACCATCAGCGAGCAGCCGCAGGTCAGCCAGCCGAACGCGTTCAGCCGCGGCCAGACCGCGGTGGTGCCGAGCAGCCAGGTGGCCGTGAGCGAAGATGGCGGCCACATGTTCAAGTTCGGTCCGGGTACGAGCCTGGATGCGATCGTGCGCGCCGTGAACCAGGTGGGCGCGTCGCCCAGCGACCTCATTTCCATCCTGCAGGCGCTCAAGCAATCAGGCGCGCTGCACGCCGAGCTCGTGGTGATCTGACGTGGCGACCATGGTCGACAACCAGAAGCTTGGCACCTACACGGACATGTCCGCGTTCGCCGGCTTGCGGTCGGCGGCGCAGAAGGATTCCAAGTCGGCGCTGCCGACGGTCGCCAAGCAGTTCGAGTCGATCTTCACCCAGATGATGCTGAAGTCCATGCGTGACGCCAGCGCCTCGATGGGTGACGACATCATGGGTTCGCAGGCGGCCGATACCTACCGCGACATGGCCGACAAGCAGCTGTCGCTGACCCTGTCCCAGGGCAAGGGCATCGGTATCGCCGACATGCTCATTCGCCAGCTGGGCGGCACGCCGTCGAAGGCCTCGTCGTCGAACGACCTGTTCGCGGGCGTGACCGGCGACGCCAGCACGGCGGCGGCGGTGTCCTCGCCATCCGACCAGTCCAGCGGCCTCATGGATTCGCTCGAGCGCATGCTCGGCCGTGCGGGCCAGGCGGTGGGCGATGGCGCCAATGCCGTGGCCGGAGCAGTCGGCAAGCTGTCGGCGTCCAGTCCCGAGGAATTCGTGCAGAAGCTGGCACCGCACGCCATCGAGGCGGCGAAGAAGCTCGGTGTCTCGGTGCGCGCGCTGCTCGCGCAGGCCGCGCTGGAAACCGGCTGGGGCAAGCACATGCCGGCGCAGGGCAACACCAACAGCTTCAACATGTTCGGTATCAAGGCCGGTGGCAGCTGGGACGGCAAGCGCGTGAACGTACCGACCCTCGAGTACGAGGACGGTGTGGCCGTGCGCCGTAAGGACAGCTTCCGCGCCTATGACTCGCCGTCCGACTCGTTCAAGGATTACGCCGACATGGTCTCCAGCAGCCCCCGCTATGCGGCGGCCGTGGGCCGAGGCGACGATGTGGCTGGTTTCGCGCATGCGCTCGTCAAGGGCGGCTACGCCACCGATCCCAGCTACGCGCAGAAACTTACCGATATAGCCAACGGTCCCGTGATGCAGCAGGCGCTTTCCGCGCTCAAGCACATCGCCGGGGACCTGTAAGTCACGGGCCAACGAAGGATTAGAAAGGAACTACGACGATGGCCGATCTGCTTTCCACCGGTGTCTCGGGGCTGCTTGCATCGCAAGTCGGCCTGGCGACCGTGGGCCACAACATCAGCAACGTCAACACGGCCGGCTATACGCGGCAGACGACGACGTTCGATGCGCGCACGCCCCAGTTCAACGGTGGTTACTACATAGGACAGGGCGCGGATGCCGTCAGCGTCCAGCGCGCCTACAGCCAGTTCCTCACCCAGTCGGTCTGGTCGGCGAACTCCGGCCAGAGTCGCGCCCTGCAATATGCGGGCCTCACGGCCGCGGCCAACAATGCGGTCAGTGGTTCGGCGAACCTGCAGTCGGCGCTCGATGGTTTCTTCGGCGCGGTGAGCGATGTCGCCAATGCACCGGTGGACACGGCCAGCCGCCAGGCCCTGATCGGCAAGGCCAACTCGCTGGTCTCCACGTTCCGTTCGCTGTCGTCGCAGTTCCAGAACATCGACCAGCAGACCAACCAGCAGATCAGCAGCGCGGTCGACAGCATCAACAGCCTCGCCAAGAGCATCGCGGACCTCAACGCGCAGATCCAGCGCGCATCCGTGGGTGGCGCGTCGCCGAACGACCTGCTCGACGCCCGCGACCAGGCCATCTCGCAGCTGTCGCAGATCGTGGGCGTGAACGTGAGCCAGGGCGCCGACAACACGGTCACGATTTCCGTGGGCAACGGCCAGCCCCTGGTCAACGGCACCGACGCCACGCAACTGTCCACCGCCACGAACCAGTACGACTCCTCGCGCCTGGAAATCGTCGGGCCGACCGGTTCGGTCATCAGCAACCAGTTCGGTTCGGGTTCGCTCGGCGCGAGCCTGGATTTCCGCACCAACGTGCTCGATCCCGCGCGTAACCAGCTCGGACGCGCGGCCATCGCCATGACCGACGCCTTCAACAAGCAGCACGCGCAGGGCATCGACCTCAACGGTGACCAGGGCGGAAAGTTCTTCGACATCGCCGATCCCGCCGTGCTCAACAGCACCGCCAACAAGGGCAATGCGCAGGTCACGGCCACCATCACCGATGTCGGCAAGCTGGGCAGTTCCGACTACATCATGCGTTACAACGGCACGGGCTGGACGGTCACGACCACCGCGGGCGTCACCGTGCCCTCGACGGGCACGGGCGCGGCGGGCGATCCCATCCTGGTCGACGGCATGGCCATCACCGTCCCCAGCGGCACGCCGCAGGCGGGCGACAGCTTCCAGATCCAGCCGACCCGCAATGCGGCATCGACGATGAGCGTGGCGATCAGCGACACCAACAAGATCGCCATCTCCGGCCCTCTGGCCGCGACCAAGAGCTCCAGCAACACGGGCAAGGGCGCGCTGGGCGACCTCACGGTGACCGACGTCAACGATCCGGCGTTCAAGACGCCGGTCGACATCGTGTTCACTTCACCGAGCACGTATACGATCAACGGCGGTCCGCCGCAAAATTATACGGACGGCGACACGATCACCGGCAACGGCTGGACGCTCAAGTTAACGGGAACGCCTGCCGCTAACGATACTTTCAGCGTGAAGCCGGCGGGATCGGCCAGCGGTGACAACGGGAACGGACTCGCCCTGGCGGATGTCGCCAACAAGGGCGTGCTCGACAACGGCGTCACCACGGTGGGCAAGTCCTACAGCCAGCTGATCGCGCAGGTTGGTACGGCGGGCGCGCAGGCGAACACGGCGCTCGATGCACAGCAAAGCATCCTCGATCAGGCGATGTCGTCACAACAGAGCCTGTCGGGCGTGAACATGGACGAAGAGGCATCGAACCTCCTGCGTTTCCAGCAGGCGTACGCGGCATCCGCGCAGGTCATCAACGCGGCGAACACCATTTTCGATTCCCTTATGAGCGCGGTGCGGGGCTGATCATGCGTATCTCAACTTCATGGGGCCAGCAGCAGGCCGTCAACTCGATGCTGGACCGGCAATACGACCTGTCGCAGACCCAGCTCGCGCTCGGCAACGGCAAGGCCATCCAGACGCCCTCCGACAATCCTTCCGCGGCGGCACGCGCGGTGGATACGAACTCGGCAAGCGCGCAGAACGACCAGTACACACGCAACATCCAGTCAGCCACAACGCGGTTGTCGGTCGAGGAAACGGCGCTTTCATCCGCCGGCGACATCCTCGACCGCATCCGTTCGCTCACACTGGAAGGCACGAACGGCACGCAGACCGATGAATCGCGCCAATCCATCGCCACCGAATTGCGCCAGACCCTCAAGCAGCTGGTCGCGCTCGGCAACACGAAGGACGGGCAGGGCGAGTACATCTTCGCCGGTAGCCGCACCACGACGCAGCCGTTCACCATCGACGGCCTGTCGGTGAGCTACGGCGGCGACCAGAGCCAGCGCATGGTCGCGGCGGCGGCCGGACTCCAGGTGGCCACGGGGGACAGCGGTTCCGACGTCTTCATGTCGATTCGCGGCGGAAACGGCACCTTCATCACGTCGGCGGGCGCGACCAATACCGGCACGGCAGTGGTTGGGTCCACCTCGGTGACCGATGCCTCGGCATGGGATGGCGGCAGCTACACCATCAACTTCACCTCGCCCACCAGGTACGAAGTGCACGACGCGACGGATCCCACTGGTCCGGCGCTTTCCACGGGTACGTATTCCGGCGACAGCGGCACGATCAACTTCAAGGGTGCGCAGCTCAACATCACCGGCACGCCGGCCACGGGCGACACGTTCGCGGTCGGCCCGTCGTCGTCGCAGGATGTCTTCTCCACGGTGGCAGGCATCATCAATGCATTCGAAATGCCGGGCGGTGGCCCCGCAATGAACAACCAGATCAACGCGCAGCTGCAGAATCTCGACCAGGCGGCCACGAGCTTCCTCGACACACGGACGAAGATCGGCGCTCGCATGAACACGCTCGATCAGCAGACGGACATCGGTGCCGACGTGAAGCTTCAGTACGCCGATACACTGTCGAACCTGCAGGATCTCGACTACGCCAGCGCCATCAGCAAGTTCTCGCAGCAGCAATCCGCATTGGATGCCGCTCAACAGGCTTACGTGAAGATGCAGAACCTCAGCTTGTTCAACTATCTCAAATAAGATCGCGGTAGTTTCATTTGATGTGCATTCGAGGCGGCCTCTACAGGCCGCCTTTTTTCTTGCGCGTCGAAACGTTTCGGAGCGTGCCGAATCACGGCATGGATTCGTGTCGAATCAGCCCTAAACCCCGAACGGGAAGTGCCGATAAAGACCCCTGACAGCGGCTCGCGTGGCTTTATTGACGGGTCCTGATCAAGAAAGTCGTTGACAGGTAGAAAAAGTACTCAAGTTTCTTCCCGGCGTGCCGTAAACCTCTCTGAGGCGGAAGGCTTCCCTAACGGAACCCCGCCGGACTACGCCGCACAACCTCCGGCAATTCGGTTCCGCTTACAAAGGATCAATCCCATGGCTCTGACCATCAACACCAATATCATGTCGCTGAATGCTCAGCGTAACCTGAGCACTTCGCAGACGAAGCTGTCGTCGGCGATCGAGCGTCTGTCGTCGGGTAACCGCATCAACAGCGCGAAGGACGACGCCGCCGGCCTCGCCATTTCGACCCGCTTCACCACGCAGATCAACGGCCTCGACCAGGCGACCCGCAACGCCAACGACGGTATCTCGCTGTCGCAGACGACCGAGTCGGCCCTCGACGAAGTCACGAACAACCTGCAGCGCATCCGCGAGCTGGCCGTGCAGTCGACCAACGCTTCCAACTCCGCCAGCGACCGCCAGGCGCTGGACGCCGAAGTGCAGCAGCGTCTGTCGGAAGTCACGCGTATCGCCACGCAGACCAACTTCAACGGCATGAAGGTCCTCGACGGTTCGTCGAAGAACCTCAGCTTCCAGGTCGGCGCGAACGTCGGTGAAGTCATCACCGTCGGCCTCGACCAGGGCATGAAGGCGAACCAGGTCGGCCAGCTGGCCGAGGTGTCCGTCGCCGGCAGCGCCGGCCTCAAGATCGCCGCGGGCGACCTGAAGATCGGTACCGCCAGCGTCGCCGCCGGCACCTATACGTCTTCCGCCGACCTCGCCAAGGCCATCAATGCGGCCGCCGGCGCCAGCGGTGTCAACGCCACGGTCGGTACCGACGGCGAAATCAGCCTGACCAACACCACCACGACCGCCGTCGCGATCACCACGGCTACGGGTACGGCCGCAGCGTCGCTCGGCCTGGGCACTTCGATCGCGGCTGCCACGACCGCAGGCACGCCTGGCGCCGCCACGACCTCGACTGGCGTCGCGGACGCCGTGAAGCCGGTCACGCTCGACGCCGGCGACCTGTCGATCTCCATCGGTGGTGGCAAGTCGTTCGACATCACGGGCACGTTCAAGAGCACGCAGGACGTCGCCGACGCCATCAACGCCCACACGGGTGACGGTGTCAGCGCCTACGTCGCTGAAGATGGTTCGCTGAAGATGTCCTCCGCGCAGAGCATCGACGTCACGGTCGGCGGCACTGCCGGTCCGACCAACCCGGCGACCAAGCTCGGCTTCGTCACGGGTACGACGGACGTCAACAACGCGGGCACCCTGGCCGACTCCAGCGTCGCCACGGTCGACGGCGCCAACGAGACGATCAACCGCATCGACGCGGCCCTGCAGTCGGTCTCGAATCTCCGTTCGGACCTCGGTGCGGTGCAGAACCGCTTCGAGTCGACGATCTCCAACCTGCAGAACATCTCGCAGAACCTGACCTCGTCGCGCTCGGCCATCACCGACGCCGACTTCGCCCAGGAAACCGCGAACATGTCCTCGGCTCAGATCCTGCAGCAGGCCGGCGTCTCGGTCCTCGCCCAGGCGAACCAGAGCCAGCAGATCGTGCAGAAGCTGCTCCAGTAACAGGTGACACACCGCCAATCCCTGGGCAGGTCCCAGGGGTTGGCAGGGTAATTGCTTAGTTGTCACGGCTGGCGCTTTTACGGGCGACCAGCCGTCGACAAATTGGCGCCCGGGGCAGTGAGGCGTCTTCCAGGAGAGCTTCATGGCCACCAATCCCGTCAATCTCGGCACCAGTTCCATCGACGTCGCGTCCATCGTCAGCAACCTTGTCGCCAACAAGCGCAAGGCGCCGGACGCCAAGATCGCGGCGGACACGCAAGCCAATACCACCCAGATTTCCGCTGTCGGCAACTTCACCTCGTCGCTGACGAGCCTGCAGAGCGCCATCAAGGCGCTGACCGACGGCACCGCGTTCACGACGCGCAAGACCACGGTCGGTGATTCCGACGTCATGTCGGCCACCGCGGACGCCACGGCGCAGCCCAACGTCTACAACATCGAAATCACGCAGCTGGCAACGGCGCAGAAGACGACCTCCGGCGCCTTCGCCAACAGCACCAGTCAGCTCGGCACCGGCAACCTGACGATCTCCATCGGCGACAAGTCGATGAGCCTGGACATCGCGTCCGGCGCGAATACGCTGGAGAACATCCGCGATTCGATCAACAAGGCCAAGGACAACCCCGGCGTCAACGCCAGCATCGTCACCGGCAAGGACGGCGCACACCTGGTCCTCACGTCCGCGACCACGGGCGCCGCCAACGCGTTCAAGGTCACCACGAGCGGCGGCGACGGCAATCTGTCGCAGCTGAACTTCGACCCGGCGACCGATACCGCGACGATCAAGGCGCAGGACGCGGAGTTCACCGTCGACGGCCTCGAAGCCAGCAGCCCGACGAATACCTCCACGACCGCGATCGACGGCGTCACGCTCACGCTCACGACGGTAGGCAAGAGCAGCGTCAACATCGTCAACGACAACAGCGCCGTGAGCAATGCGCTCAATTCGCTGGTCACCTCGTACAACTCGTTCATTTCGACCTATCAGACGCTGACCAAGTACGACGCGACCAACCAGCAGGTCGGCGCGCTCATCGGCGACGCCACGGTCAATTCCATCAAGAGCCAGGTGTCGACGCTGATCGGCTCGCAGTTCACGGGCAATGCCGAAGGTCCCACCTCGCTGAGCAACCTCGGCGTGTCGTTCCAGGTCGACGGTACCCTCAAGCTGGATACCGACAAGCTCAACACGGCGCTTGCGGCGAACCCTAAGGAAACCCAGAACCTGCTCAGCGGTCCCGACGGCATCGCGCCGAAGCTGGACAAGCTGATCACGAGCTGGACCTCCAGTACGGGCATCCTCACCCAGCGCACGGCAAACCTGAACCAGAAGGCCAAAGACCTGCAGACGCAGGAAGATGACCTCGACCAGCAGATGGACGACTACACCAAGCAGTTGACCACGCAGTACACGGCGCTGGACACGATGATGACCAAGCTCGCCGGTACCAGCAGCTTCCTCCAACAGCAGTTCGACTCGCTGACGGCGAGCAAGTAACCCGCCGCCCCAGGACAAAGACATGGCACTCGGATATTCCCAGGGCGCAGGCGCCTACCAGCAGGTCCGCACGCAGGGCGGCCTTGAAACCGCCGATCCGCATGGCCTCATCACCATGCTCATGGACGGCGCGCTCGAGCGCATCCGTTTCGCGCGTGCCTGCATCGCCACGGGAAACGTCGCCGGCAAGGGTGAGGCCATCTCCAAGGCGATCGAGATCGTCGGTGCCCTGAAGTCGGGCCTCAACCACGATGTCGACACGCCGCTGGTGGGTCAGCTCGAAGCGCTTTACGACTACATGAGCCGCCGTCTCCTGCAGGGCAACCTGCACAGCGACAGCACGATCCTCGACGAAGTCAGTGGTCTCCTCGGCCAGGTTCGCGAAAGCTGGGTGGCCATTCCCGTCGAAGCACGCCAGGTCGCCGGAGCGGGCGCATGAGCGAGGTCGTCTGGTGCGACCTCGAGCGTGTCCTCGGCCTGACCGAGGCGATGCACGCCGCCGCCAGCGAAGCACGCTGGGATGAACTCGCCGAACTGGAGGCCACGCGCGAGCCCATCCTGCGGGCCGGCACGATGCGCCAGGCGCCGGAGACGCTGGAGTCCCTGAAGTCCATCATGCTGCTCGACGGTCTCATCAAGGACCTGGTCTCGGCCGCCCGCGACGAGGCCGCCATCGCATGGGACGCCTCGCGCCGCGTACGCCGGGCCGTCGCCGCGTATAGTTCCTTCTGAGCGATAACCTTCGGCAGGGGTGGGGGCGCATGAGCGACGAAGGCTGGAAAGCATTTTCCGACAGGGTGGCGTGGGACGCGATGTTCCACGCCACCTGCGACGCCGTGGCCCGGCCCGAAGCCGCCGACCTGGCACTCATCAACGACCGCAACGCCAGTGTCCTGGTCGCTGTCTCGGCGCTCATGGACCGTCGCAGCGAGACGGCCGAGGACGATAGCCCGCTGACCCAGGAAGTGGCGCGCCTGGACGCCAAGCTCAACGTCCTCATGGAAATCGTCAACCGCTTGCTGCTGCCCCAGACGGGTCTGCCCGCGCGCATGCCGCTTCGCTTCAATGCCGCCGGCGCGGTGTTGCCCTGGGCTGTGCTGCCGCCCGTCGGGCAGACGGTCTTGCTGAAGATCCACTTCGACGTCTGCCGCGCGCTCCCCCTCGAACTGCCGGGCGTTCGCCTGGCCGGTCCGACGGACGGGAAGGGCTTCATTGGCTTCGAAGGGCTGTCCGAGGCTGTTCGCGATGGCATCGAACGCCTGGTTTTCCGCCAGCACCGGCGCCAGGTGGCGGAAGCGCGGGCTCATGCCCGGCCGTCGGAAGGCGCCTCCGACCCGATGTGACCTTTTACGTCACGTGACGTAAGAACGTCGCGTGGCATCCAGCGTCACATTCGTGACGCCCGTCGTCACGCACGTCTCGCCCTTTATCCGACCCTCCTTTCACTTGCTGCCGAAAAGGTTTTCCCTACACGCCGGAAGGCCGCCATACCACGTGGATTTCGGCCGTCGTGCGCCGGAATTCCGACGTTGGCACGCTCCTTGATTGATACCTTGCAACGAAGCCGACGGGATTCCATCGCGAATCTCCCTCAGGACCTTCGACCACACGTCATGCAGGGGAATCTCAGGTGAAGTCTTCCAACTTTCTCGTCGTCGAATCCGACGCCTCCCGCGCCGAAAGCATCGTCTCCGCGTTGGCCTTCCTGGGTTACCGCCCGGTGCTCGCCAGCCGCATGCAACCGGCGGAAGCCGCCGAGAGCTGGCGCGGTGCCTATGTCGGCACCGTCGAGGATGAGAGCGAACTGGAAGGCTATCTAGCGTCGCTTGGACGCAACGGCCGTAACCTGCCGATGCTGGTCGCCGCGGATTCCTCGCTGGCCACCTCCCTGATCGCCGACGACACGCGCAGCCAGAATGTCGAACTGGTGGACATGCCGCTGCGTTACGAGCGCCTGTCCGAAGCCCTGCGTGCCTTGCAGGCGCGCATGGAGCCGGTGCCGGCCAGCCGTCGCTTCGTTGGCCAGTCCGGTCCGATGCAGCGCGTGAACGCGCTGATCCGCCAGGTGGCCCCTTTCGATTCCAGCGTGCTGGTGCTGGGCGAGTCGGGCGCCGGCAAGGAACTCGTCGCCCGCACCATCCATGACTGCTCGCCGCGCCGCGACAAGCCGTTTGTCGCCATCAACTGTGGCGCGATCCCCGCGGAACTGCTCGAGAGCGAACTGTTCGGCCACGAGAAGGGTGCCTTCACCGGTGCCATCAGCACCCGCAAGGGCCGCTTCGAGATGGCCGAGGGCGGCACGCTGTTCCTCGACGAGATCGGTGACATGAGCCTGCCCATGCAGGTGAAGCTCCTCCGCGTGCTGCAGGAGCGCGTGTTCGAGCGCGTCGGCGGCAACCGCCCGCAGCGTTGCGACGTGCGCATCATCGCCGCCACCCACCGCGATCTCGAAGGCGCGATCGAAGGCGGCAGCTTCCGCGAAGACCTCTTCTATCGCCTGAGCGTGTTCCCGCTGGAAATGCCGCCGCTGCGCCAGCGCCTCGAAGACATGCCGGCGCTCATTTCCGAATTCAATCAGCGCCTTGTCCAGCGCGGCCTGTCGTCGATCCGCTTCTCGCCCAGCGCCATGGGCGCCCTCTGCCGCTATGGCTGGCCGGGTAACGTGCGCGAGCTGTCGAACCTGGTCGAGCGCATGGCCATCCTCATGCCTCACGGTGAGGTACGCGCCGCCGACCTGCCGGAAAAATATCGTGGGGCGCTGCCGGTGGAAGAGGTGTCGGGCGCGGCACTCATCGCGATG
>Ga0209216_1000248_pt1 | contig 10562 bp, 7 predicted proteins | sample TexAe_OM2H0_O2_FD_187940 | JGI IMG/M metagenome (GOLD analysis project Ga0209216, IMG submission 187940) | Forest soil microbial communities from Davy Crockett National Forest, Groveton, Texas, USA - Texas A ecozone_OM2H0_O2 (SPAdes) (version 2) | ecosystem: Environmental > Terrestrial > Soil >... | reverse complement strand
GCCGCTCGATACCAGGTCGCAGATGGCGTCGGCCGTGCCGAGCCTGGGTGCGATCTCTACCGAGCCCGCGAGCATCACGACCTTCGCGTCCACGCCGTTCGCCTTTAGCCAGTCGCCCAGGAGGCCCGGGTAGGACGTGGCGATTCGCTGGCCTTCCAGTTGGGCGGGGCCGTCATAGGCGTCTTCCTGCGGCACGGCGATGGACAGCCGGCAGTGGCCGAAGCCCAGCGAGCGCACCTCGTCCAGACCGGCGCTGGCGTCCGGGTTGGAGAGTTGGAATTCGCGAAGGACATTGCGACCGACGATGCCGAGGTCGCAGACGCCTTCCGCAATGAGACCGGGGATGTCGTCGTCGCGGACCAGTAGCAGGTCGACGGGCTCGCCCTCGCCGAAGCAGAACAGCTTGTCGCGGCTCTGGCGGAACTTGAGGCCGCAGCGCGCCAGGAGCTCCTGCGCGGGCTCGGTAAGGCGGCCGGATTTCTGCATGGCTATACGCAGCCGGTCCCGCGGCTTCATGCGGCGCTCCCGGCGTTGCGGCGTGCCGCGGCGGCCATGTAGCCCCCGCTGCCCTGATTGAGGTAACGCGCCACCCGGCCGATCGTGGTGATGCTCACGGCCGTCCGCTCGTGGATTTCCCGGTAGGAACGCCCTTCCAGCAGGTGGGGGACCACCCGCCAGCGGTCGACCATGACCTCGATCTCGGCCGGGGTGCAGAGGTCATGCAGGAACGCCCGCATCTCCTCGACCGTGGAGAGGCCCAGAAGGGCCTCGCAAAGGCTGGTTTCGGCGGAGTCGGCCGGGGTTTCGGGGTCGAGGGAGCGACGCTTCATAGTGTACTAACGCGTTAATACGATAACGCATCGTACCTCTGCAACCTCAGCGTGGCAAGCGCCGACACGTGATTGCGCTTTTCTTCCATATATTTCGCGGAGGGTGCCCGCCACCATGGCGTGAATCCATCGCCGTGAGCCCTAAGCATGTCCAGTACCGTGATCATCGCCGACGATCATCCGGTGGTCGTGGCGGGGGTCGAGACCATTCTCAAGGCGCACCGCTACGACGTCGTCGCCCGCGCCCACGATACCGACACCCTGTTCGACGCCCTCTCCGACCATCCCTGCGACGTCGTCGTCACCGACTACTCCATGCCCGAGGGCAATCAACCGGATGGCATGCCAATGATCCGGCGTATCCGCGCCACGCGGCCGGACATCGGCATCGTCGTGCTGACCATGCTGTCCAATCCGGCCATCCTGCGCAGCCTGCTCGACATGGGCGTGGCGGCTATCTTCGACAAGCGCACCAACCTGCGTGACATCCCGGTGGCGGTGCACGCCGCGGATGTCGGTCGCTCCTACCTGAGTCCGGCCATTCGCCGGCTCTTCCACGAGGCGGATTGCGCGAACGGTCATGATGACCTCGCGACGCGGCTCTCGCCGCGCGAAGTGGAAGTCCTGCGTGCCTATGCGCAAGGGCACGGCCTGGCGGACATCGCGGCGCTGATGGGCCGCAGCTTCAAGACCATCAGCCGGCAGAAGCGCTCGGCCATGGCCAAGCTGGGCCTCGTCAACGACGCCCAGCTCTACCAATACCTTGCCGGCGTCCGCGCCGGCATGCTCGACGACTGGTCGCCCGCGGTGGAAGCCGCGGCGACCCTGCGTTTCTTCGGCTCGTAAGCCTCAGCCGCCGGCGACAAGCCGGCCGGAAGCCACCAGGTCGCACACGGCACGCACGTCACCATCCATCGCGCGATCGCGCTGCATGAAGGCCACGTGCTCGCGCAGTGTGGAAAGGGCCTCGCGCACCGCGACGCCGCCATGGAAATCTTCCGCGGCGGCCAGCGCCGCCATCAATGCGCGCACTTCCGTTTCGAAACGCGCGTAATGAGGCGAATCCGAACGCGGCGCACCGGAAATCTTGGCCGCCAATGCCTGCCAGTCGCCACGATGCGCCAGCGTGCGCGCCGCGTTGAGCATGTCTTGGCGGTACTCCAGCGCCTGGGCGGCGGTGTACAACTCCATCGCCAGCACATGGCCGAGGTCTTCGGTCATCTCCAGCACGTGGCGCGCTTCGTTGGCGCCCATGGACACGTGGTCTTCCGCGTTCGCGCTGGTCGGCACGGAGTAAACCGAGGCCGGATGCGCGCGCGTGGCGAGATCGTTGACCAAGGCGGCCGCCGTGTACTGCACGATCATGAAACCGGAATCCGTCGCGTCCTCGTTGCCGATCAGGAAGGCTGGCAGGCCATCGTTATTGGCCGGGTCGACGAGCTTGGCCGTGCGGCGCTCGGAGATCGACGCCAGCACCGGGATGGCCGCCTTCACGTAGCTCATCGCCAGGGCGAGCGGCATGCCGTGGAAGTGGCCGGCGGAGATCACCTGGTCTTCGATGACCTCGGCGTTCTCGGCATCCGGGAACACCAGCGGATTGTCGGTGACGGCATTGAGTTCGATGTCGAACACGCGGCAGGCCTGTTCCCACGCGTCACGAACCGCACCGTGCACCTGTGGTGCGCAACGCAGGCAGTAGGCATCCTGCGGCTGGTGCTTCTTGCCACCCTTGAACGGCAGGAAGCGCGAATAGAACGCCTCCTTGCCATGACGCTGCGTCGCCGGCACCCAGTCCCAGCCAATGTCGAAACGATGCGCCTGGTCGGCGGGATCCGCCCACGCGTCGGACAGCCACGGACGGAAGCGCGGCACCAGGTGGTAGGCAATATCGGCGAGCGTGGAACCTTCGAGCAGGTTCATGACGTTGCGAGCGGTCTCGACCTGCCCCGGATGCGGACGCAGCTGATGCACTTCTTCCGCGTAGGCGCCCGTGCGGCCGGCAAAGGCGTCCAGCGTCATGGCGGCGGCGAGGTCGGCGGTGCGAATCAGCATGTCCATCGTGTCGAGCGCGAGCACGCCGGTGGCGAGCATCTGCGTCGTGCCGTTGTTGAGCGCCAGGCCTTCCTTGAAGGAAAGACGCACGGGTTCCAACCCGGCGGCGGCAAGCGCCTTCGCGCCCGGCATGCGCTCGCCCTTGTAGAAGGCTTCACCGCCGCCCAGAAGGACGATGGCCAGATGCGAGAGCGGCGCGAGGTCGCCACTGGCACCCACGGAACCCTTCTCCGGGATGACCGGAATGACATCCCGGTTGAGCAGCTCGGCGAGAGCGCGCAGGGTTTCCACGCGGATGCCCGAATGACCGCGCATCAGGGTGTTCACGCGGATTGCCAGCATCGCGCGCACGACGTCTGTCGAGAACGGCTTACCGACGCACACGGCGTGCGTGATGATGAGATTGTGTTGCAGCTCTTCCAGTAGCGTGCCTTCACGCGCTTCCGGATTGCCGCCCGGCAGTTCGTCGCGCACGCGGTGAGAACCGAGCAGCTTGTCGGCATTGCTGCCGAAGCCCGTGGTGACACCGTAGATGGGCTCGCCCCCGCCCACTTTCGCGGCGAGGAAGTCGGCGGCACGCTTCACCTTGACCAGCTGTGCCTCATCGAGACGGATCGAAACGCCCTGGCGAGCGATGGCGGCGACCTGGGCACGCGTGAGACTACGCCCGTCGAGAATGATGCTGCTGGTCATGGGGAATGCCGTGGAATGTCGTGTGGGGATGGAGGATCAAACGCCGATTTCGGCCTGGGCGAGTTCGACGCGCAGGGCCTTGACGAGGTCGGCGCGCGGCACCTCGAACTGGTCTTCGCGGCGCAGATCCTTGACGGTGACGATGCCCTTGGCGATCTCGTCTTCGCCCAGCACCAGCACGAAGCGGATACCGGCGCGATCGGCGTACTTGAATTGCTTGCCGAGCTTGCCGCCTTCGAGCACCACCTCGGTGGCGATACCGGCGTTACGCAGTTCGGCGGCGACGGCGAGATAGGCCGGCAGCTGCGCCGGATCCATCTGCGTGACGAGCACATCGACCGTGCTCTGCGCCGTCGAGATCAAGCCTGCGTCGCGAAGCTGCCAATACAGGCGCGTCAGGCCGATGGAAATGCCCACCCCCGGGAGGTGCGACTTGGTGTACTGGCCGGCAAGGTTCTCGTAACGCCCGCCCGAGCAGATCGAACCGATGCCCGGATGATCGTTGAGCGTGGTCTCGTAAACCGTGCCCGTGTAGTAGTCGAGGCCGCGCGCGATGGACAGGTTCAGGGCGAAGTGGGTTTCCGGCACGCCGAAGTCACGGATCAGCGCGAGCACTTCCTTCAGTTCCGCCCTGCCCTGTTCGAACGTTTCCGAACCGTTGCCCAGTGCGTCGAGCTTCGCGAACGCATCGTCCACCGACGTGGAGCGCACCTGCACGAAGGCGAGGATTTTGGTAGCCACTTCGGCGGACAGACCGAAGGCCTCGCCGGTGAGCGTGTCGCGAACGTAGTCGGCACCGCGCTTGTCGAGCTTGTCCACTTCGCGCAGCACGAGCATCTGCTGCTCCGCGTCGGCGATGCCGAGGTTCTCGAAGTAGCCGCGCATCAGCTTGCGGTTGTTGAGCTGGATAGTGAACGCGCCGATGTTCAGTTCGCGGAACACGCTGTAGATCACCGCCGGAATCTCGGCGTCGTAACGCACCGACAAAGAATCCTTGCCGATCACGTCGATGTCGCACTGGTAGAACTCGCGGAAGCGACCACGCTGCGCACGCTCGCCGCGGTACACGCGCTGCATCTGGTAGCGGCGGAACGGGAAGCTCAGGTCGTGCTCGTGCTCGGCCACGTAGCGAGCCAGTGGCACCGTGAGGTCGAAACGCAGGGCCAGCTCCGGCACACCACCCTTCTCCGCGGCCGCGCCGAGGGCGCCGGTCGACTGGACGAAGTACACCTGGCGCTCAGTCTCGCCTCCGGTCTTGGTCAGCAGTACATCGCTGTGCTCGATCACCGGCGTTTCGATCGGCAGGAAGCCGAAGCGCTCGTAGTTTCGGCGGATCGTATCCAGCATGCGCTGGAAGGCGATCTGGTCGAGCGGCAGGAGCTCGAGGACACCGGGCATGGTGCGGGCCGGGGTGAGTGCCATGCAATTCCTCTTAGGACAGGCTAGTCGGACGCCGCCATGCGGCAGCCGCATAGATTAGCAGATGGCCGCTGGTGCCCCGGGCCGCGAAATGTAAAAAAGATGCGACGACCTGTTGCCAAGGGGGCGGCCCATGGCTAATATACGCGGCTCCCGTCGGGGTGTAGCTCAGCCTGGTAGAGCGCTACGTTCGGGACGTAGAAGTCGCAGGTTCGAATCCTGTCTCCCCGACCAATATTCAAGTAGTTACCTCGCTTGACGATGAAAGGCCCGCCCTCGAAAGCGGGCCTTTTTCGTTCCATACGGCCTAAAATTTGCCGGGAGTATCTGGGATACGGATACGGCATGCCGGCGTCTTCGGTCGAGATTTGGACCGATTCGCTAACCTCATCGCCTAGAACCTCTTCGACATCGCGGAACTCGCCCAGAGGCAACCGCGCGTACCGTCTTCCGAGAGGGTGTCTTGTCTCCCGCGACTCCGTCGTACCGCCGACCGGAGGGGGGAGGGTCTGATCGCTGATAAAGTGGCTGCCCGATGAAGCACGAAAGCGATCAGGCGATGTGCATGATCTTAAAGAAGTTGCGATTTCTCAGCTAAGCATGCGGACGCTTAGAACGAGACTCGCAAGTCGTCGCAAACGGCGACGACGAAGAAACTGCCAAAAAAAAGCGCGGGCCACGTAGCCCGCGCCTTCTCATACTCACAGCCTAACTATCGCTATGAGCTTCAGCTTTCCTGCTGCGTGACAACCTCACGCTTTCCTGCAGGAGCCAGCGGGTCCGACTTTCGCAAAGAGAGCTTCCCAAGGGCGTCTTGCAATGCGTCGCGCGACGAAGGTGGCAGGCACCTCGGGTTATTACACGACCAACACGTGCTTGAATTGCCGCCAGCAGCCATGCAAACGTTGTAGTGGGACAGGCAGCTGTCACAGGTTTCAATGGCACGGACGGGTGTCGATGTTGCGAAGGCGGCAATCATGAGTCCGCAGGCCATTGCAGGTGTCAGAAACTTCATTTTCAAAATCCTTCTCGTAAGGGAATGAGTTACTAGCCGCACTCGCCGACGCTTCCTGGGCATCCACCCCTGGCCCCTTATGCCCCTCGGCCCGACTCCACGGCCAACCGAAGGTAGCGCCTTCGCCCTCGCTCGTCCATTACCCTGCTACAGCGCCTGCTGTGAGTGCTCGATTTCGCCACCGGAAGATCGCTGCACCGCAGCGATTCCCAGAAACGGAAGCGCACCTGCCCATGACCGCGCAGATACTCGTCAAAATCTGGCGGGTGTCGCGGAATGGGATGCTTCTGGTATGAAAAGGTGCGTGATTACCGCGCGCAGAAACGCAAAACGCCCCACGAGGGGGCGTCTTGCGTAACTGGCGGAGAGTGAGGGATTCGAACCCTCGATAAGGCTTTTGACCCTATACTCCCTTAGCAGGGGAGCCCCTTCGGCCTCTCGGGCAACTCTCCGTGATCGTTCGTTGAGGAACGTGCCTTAACGAGCCAGCAAGGATACTTGCCCTTGCGGCGGCCGTAAAGCCTTTACTGGTCGTCCCCGGAATGGCCGGCCGGATCGTTCTCGTTCTTGATGCGCTGGTAAATTTCCTCGCGATGCACCGCGACGTTCTTCGGCGCATTGATGCCGATGCGCACCTGGTTACCCTTCACACCCAGAACGGTGACGGTCACCTCGTCGCCGATCATCAGGGTTTCACCGACCCGGCGGGTCAGAATCAGCATGATTGATACTCCATAAAATCAGGTATTGGCTTCCCCACCAACGACAACCTCACCCCGAGTGCTTGCCGTCAATGGATCGACGTTTCGACCATCGAAGGCCGATTGCCTTCCCCGGCTCTAGTTGTGTGTGTCGCTGACCAGCTGTCCTGCCATCTCGATCCGGAGGATCGATGCCGAAAGGATGCATTCGACATTCGGATGATACTAGCCGAGCCAAACCGGGGGACGCAACGCACACGGGCTTGAATGCGTGCTCCAGAGCGCCTTTGTGACGCTCAAGCGCACACCTCGGCTATCTCCCGTTCAGCGCAGGCGTGCTTCCACCCACGCTGGAATACCCGCAAGGATACCTGGCAGCGCCGGGCTATCCAGGCCGCCACCCTGCGCCATATCCGGCCGGCCGCCGCCCTTGCCGTCGATATGGGAGGCGACCTCGGCGACGAGGTCGCCCGCCTTGACCCGGCCCAGGGCTGAACCGCCGACGCCGGCCACCAACGCGACGCGGCCATCCGCCGCACCCGCCAGGATCACGGCACAGTCGCCCAACTGTTGTTTAAGGACGTCGAGGCTGTCACGCAGGGACTTGGCGTCGAGGCCTTCAAGACGTGCGGCGATCACCTTGATGCCGGCGACATCCACGGCCGAGGTCGCGAGGTCGGCCGAGGCCGAGCTGGCGGCCTTGGCCTTGTACGATTCAACCTCGCGTTCGAGTTTCTTCTGCCGATCGAACAACTGGCGCAATTTCTCGACGACGTCATCGCCGGTGGCCGCCAGCAGGCTGGACACCTCGCCCAGCACGCGCTCTTCATCGGCCACGCGGGCCATGGCGCCGGCCCCCGTCACCGCCTCGATGCGACGCACGCCTGCGGCGACACCCGACTCCGAAACGATCTTGAACAGGCCGATGTCGCCCGTGCGCGACACATGCGTGCCACCGCAAAGCTCGGTGGAGAAATCGCCCATCTTCAGGACGCGCACTTCGGAGCCGTACTTCTCGCCGAACAGCGCGATCGCGCCGAAATCGATCGCCTCGTCGTAGCCCATGTGATGGACTTCAGCCTGGGCGTTGCGACGGATCTCGTCGTTGACCATGCGCTCGATCTGCGCCAGTTCTTCGCCACTGAGCGGCTTGAAGTGGGAGAAGTCGAAACGCAGGCGCTCCGGCGCCACCAGCGAACCCTTCTGCGCCACGTGGTCACCCAGCACGGTGCGAAGTGCCGCGTGCAACAGGTGCGTGGCCGAATGGTTGAGGATGGTGGCCTGACGCTGCGCGGCATCGACCGAGGCGCCGATGATGGCACCTTTGTGCAACGGGGCCGAACCCTGCCAGGCACCGAAATGCGCGAAGAACGCACCGCCGACCTTCTGCGTATCGGTCACCGCGAAGGCGCCCGACGGATTGCGCAGCATGCCCGTGTCGCCTACCTGGCCGCCGGATTCGGCGTAGAACGGCGTGCGGTCGAGCAGCAGGAAGGCTTCCTCGCCGTCGGCCAGGGTGTCGACGGCCTTGCCGTCGCGAACGATGGCGACGACCTTCGCGTCAGCGAGGTCGAGCGCTTCGTAACCGGTGAAGATCGTCGGCGCGACCGAGCTGGCCACCTCAGCCGGTAGCTGTGCCTTGCTGCCGAAATTGCTGGCCGCGCGGGCACGTGCCCGCTGCTCGCCCATGGCACGCTCGAAACCGTCCATGTCGACGGTCATGCCGCGCTCGCGGGCGATGTCGGCCGTGAGATCGACCGGGAAACCGTAGGTGTCGTAGAGACGGAAGGCGTCCGCACCCGGAATGATCTGGCCCGACTTCGCGGCGATGTCGTCGAACAGGCGCATGCCGTGCTCGAGCGTTTCACCGAAGCGGTCTTCTTCCGTCTTCAGCGCCTGCTCCACGAAAGACTGCTTGGCGGCGATCTCGGGATAGGCCTCACCCATCTCGGTAACCAGCGGAGCGACCATCTTCCAGAAGAAATCGCCACGCACGCCCAGCATCCAGCCGTGGCGTAGTGCGCGGCGGATGATGCGGCGGAGCACATAGCCGCGGCCTTCGTTGGACGGCAGCACGCCGTCGACGATGAGGAACGAGCAGGCGCGGATGTGATCGGCGATGACGCGCAACGACTTGTTCGCGAGGTCGGCGGTGCCGGTGAGGCGCGAGGCCTCGGCGATCAAGTGCGCGAAGAGGTCGATTTCGTAGTTCGAATGCACGTGCTGCAGCACGGCTGCGAGACGCTCCAGGCCCATACCCGTGTCGACGCAGGGTGCCGGCAGCGGCGAGAGCGTGCCATCCGGCGCGCGATCGAACTGCATGAACACGAGGTTCCAGATTTCGATATAACGATCGCCGTCCTCGTCAGGCGAGCCCGGGGGGCCACCCGCGACGTCGGGGCCGTGGTCGAAGAAGATTTCCGTGCAGGGGCCGCAGGGACCGGTGTCGGCCATCTGCCAGAAGTTGTCGGAGGCGAACGGCGCGCCCTTGTTGTCACCGATGCGGACGATGCGGTCCGCCGGCACGCCGACCTCCTTGTTCCAGATGTCGTAGGCCTCATCGTCCGTGTGATACACGGTGACCCAGAGGCGCTCGGCCGGGAGTTTGTAAACCGAGGTGAGCAATTCCCACGCGTAGCGGATGGCATCGCGCTTGAAATAGTCGCCGAAGGACCAGTTGCCCAGCATCTCGAAGAAGGTGTGATGACGGGCCGTATAACCCACGGCGTCGAGGTCGTTGTGCTTGCCGCCGGCGCGCAGGCAGCGCTGGACGTCCGCCGCGCGAACGTAGCCCGGCTTTTCGCTGCCGAGGAACACGTTCTTGAACGGAACCATGCCCGAATTGGTGAACAGCAGCGTCGGGTCGTTCGACGGCACCAGCGATGCCGACGGCACGATGGTGTGGTCCTTGGAACGGAAGAATTCGAGGAAGGTCGAACGGATTTGGGCGGTTTTCATGAGCGATCGTGGCTTGGGAGCTGCGAGACATGTCGCGGGGACGCTCCGTCCAGAATCAAGGCTCACTGCCTTCAGTCGTCGTCGGCGTCTTCCGCATCGGCGTGGGTAAGAACACGTACTGTGGCGGCGGCGAAGCCGCGACGCAAGAGGAATTGCGCCCTCCGCGCCCGCTCGGCGGGGTCAGCGGATGGCCCACCATAGCGTCGGCGTAGCTGGTTGGCGGCCAGATCATGCCAGTCGACGTCCGCCGCTTCGATCAATTCACGGATCCTGGCGTCGCTGATTCCCTGGCTGCGCAGTTCGGCGCGAATGCGGGCCGGACCGTATCCCTGCCCTACCCGGCTGCGGACCAGTGAGCCAGCGAAACGGTCGTCATCCTGATAGCCCTGGTCACCCAGACGCTCGAGAGCCGCCGTGGACTCATCACGCGCGAAACCGCCGCGCTCGAGCTTCTGCTTGAGTTCGCGGCGGGAGTGCTCGCGCCGGGCCAGCAGCCCAAGCGCCTTGTCGTACGCGGTACGAGTGGGGCGATCGGCCTTGCCGTCGCCCCTCCCCGTGCCCTTATCAGACTTCCTCAAGCTCGTCGGCCTCGGTCGAGGCTTCGGACTTCGGACCCGCCTTCACCAGCAGGCGGGCGCGCAGCTCGGCGTCCACTTCGTTGGCGATGGCCGGGTTATCGCGCAGGAACTGGCGAACGTTTTCCTTGCCCTGGCCGATGCGGTCGCCCTTGTAGCTGTACCAGGCGCCGGACTTGTCGATCAGGTTCTCGCGCACGCCCAGTTCGATGATCTCGCCTTCGCGCGAGGTGCCCTCGCCGTAGAGGATCTCGAATTCGGCCTGGCGGAACGGCGGCGCCACCTTGTTCTTCACGACCTTGACGCGGGTCTCCGAACC
>Ga0209216_1000247_pt1 | contig 10577 bp, 9 predicted proteins | sample TexAe_OM2H0_O2_FD_187940 | JGI IMG/M metagenome (GOLD analysis project Ga0209216, IMG submission 187940) | Forest soil microbial communities from Davy Crockett National Forest, Groveton, Texas, USA - Texas A ecozone_OM2H0_O2 (SPAdes) (version 2) | ecosystem: Environmental > Terrestrial > Soil >... | reverse complement strand
TCCTGCCCCCTTCGATCCGCAGCGCGGCGGCCGCCGACACAACGGCAAAAGCATAGGAGGTGCGTTCGCGGACTTTTAGGTAGCGGGCATGCGACGCGAACCCGCGCGCTTCGGCGGGCAGTCGCAGCGCCACGATCAGATCGCCGGGCTCCAGCACATTTTCCTGCGCAGGGGTATCGCCGGGCAGCCGATGCAAATTCTCCAGCGCGACCTCGCGCCGGCCGTCCCTGCCCTCGATCTCCACCACGGCATCGAGCGCTGCCAGCGGCACGCAGAAATCCGAAGGATGGGTGGCGATGCAGGCCTCGCTCCAGCCGAGCACGGCATGCAGCCGGTTGTCGCCGCCGCGCGCATCGCAGCCCGAGCCGGGCGTGCGCTTGTTGCAGGCGCTGGCTGTGTCGTAAAAATATCCGCAACGGGTCCGCTGCAAGAGATTGCCGCCGACGGTCGCGGCGTTGCGAAGCTGCGCCGAAGCCCCCGACAGCAGCGCTTCGGCGACGGCCGGATAGTGGCTTGCGAAATCCGGATCGTGCGCCAGATCGGCATTGCGGACCAGGCTGCCGATACGTAGCCCGCCGTCGCTTAAGTGTTCGACGCGATCGAGCCCGGGCAGGCGCGTGATGTCCACCAGACGGCTCGGGCGCGCAATGCCGCCCTTCATCAAGTCGAGCAGATTGGTGCCGGATGCGAGATAGGCAGTACCGGGCGGGGTGGCGGCGGCGACGGCATCGGAAACGGTCGCGGGCCTGATATATTCGAAATTATTCATGCCGAGCGCCTCTGGTCGGAGAGCGCCAGGCTTTGCTCCGCTTCCAGCACGGCTTCGGTGATGCCGGCATAGGCGCCGCAGCGGCAGAGATTCCCGCTCATGGCTTCGCGGATTCGTTCAGGGTCGTCGCCGGTTTGCGCTTCCTCGATCAGGCCGATCGCGCTCATGATCTGGCCCGGCGTGCAGAACCCGCACTGAAAACCGTCATGCGCGATGAACGCCGCCTGCACCGGATGCAGCTGGTCGCCGCGCGAGACGCCCTCGATGGTGAGCACATCGGCGCCGTCGTGGCTGACCGCGAGCGCCAGGCACGAATTTATTCGCCGTCCGTCGACCAGGACCGTGCAGGCGCCGCACTGGCCGCGGTCGCAGCCTTTCTTGGTCCCCGTCAGATCGAGCCGCTCGCGCAAGAGATCGAGCAGCGTCACCCGGGGGTCGTCCAGTTCGACGTCCTGCCGCACGCCGTTAACGGTGAGGCGAACAGAGAAATTCATGCAGGCTCCAATCAATGCTATGATCCGGGCTGGATCGGCGCGGATCGACCGGCCGCCCTCTTCCAAATCTGCTATCCATCGCCATATGCGGAGGCATCCTCCGTTTTCAAGAGGCCTCCGGAAAAATGATCGATACGGGGAGCGAGGCTTCCGAAAACATCATTCTCAATCAACGGGATGGTAGATGATGCAGGCCCAAATAAACGGTTCGTGATCGAGATGGCAGGAATGGCGGAACGGGCGACAGACACGGTTCGGAGGCCGCGGGCGGACGCGGTTCGCAATCGCGAGCGCGTGCTGGCGGCGGCAAAGGCCGTGTTCAGCGCGGGCGGTCCGGAAGCGAGCCTGGAGGCCGTCGCCAAAAAGGCTGGCGTCGGCATCGGTACGCTCTACCGCCACTTCCCGACGCGCCAGGATCTGTTCGAGGCCGTCTATCGCCGCGAGGTGCAGCAGCTTGTCGAACTGGCCGAAGAATTGCGCAATGCGCCCGCGCCCGTCGATGCGCTGCGCCGCTGGCTGCGATCCAATGTCGAGTTCGTCGCCACAAAGAAGGGCATGTCGGCAGCGCTGGCGCTTACCGTTCAAGGCTCGTCGGATCTCGCGGCGTTCACCTTCGATCGCCTGACCAAAGCCGTCGGCGCCCTGCTCGATCGCGCGGTAGCTGCCGGCGAGATACGGTCGGACATCAGCCCGGAGGACTTGCTGCGCGCCCTTGTCGGCATGTGCTACATGCACGATCAGCCCGGCTGGCAGAAAAGCGTGATCCGGCTGCTCGATGTCTTCGTCGACGGCCTGCGCGTGCCGGCCGATCGGAGCTCGAAATTATCGTCGCGCGGCGCCGCGTCGGGGAAGCGGGTTGATCGGCGGCGCGAAGCCGGCAGGACCCGGAAGTAAAATCGCGCCGCAAATCAGCCGCATTCGGTGCTTGCAATTTGAAGATATTGCCGCGCGCGGTGGCGGCAATCCGCACGAGGAAATCCTCATGCGGACGTCTCCCCACTACAGCAATAAATGCCGAGCTTTGCATTGCGAGCCTCCTGGCTCACCCATGCGTGATTGTAAGCAGGGACAAAGTTGATCGGCGAGAAAGTACCGATCAGGGATACGAGAGAATTCCAGCGGCGTGGCGGCCACGCGCAAAGCGGACATTGGGTTCCGCAGTTGCGGTGGCGCGGCCGCCGATCAGAGTGCGCTTCGGGTCACTCGCATCGTTACGGGCGCCCGCTTTTGGCGCGAAGCGGACCCTCGGCAAACCGGCGATGTCCGAAAAATGCCAACAACAGAAATTATGCGCCCTCAGATAAATCCTGCCGACGCGAAGCCCCGGGGCCGATGACGCCCTCGGCAGGTCCTTTCCTATTCGCTACCTGCGCCGTCGACACGACGACTTCGGTGAGGAAACCTTCACAGCTCAGAGGAAGGAGACACCTTTCAACATCACGCAGCATCGGTTCCGCCTTGTTTCCGAGCACCGCGGGGGACGATGATGAGAACGTCAAGACGCGCCGCGCCAGGTCGCTCACCCTGAGCTGACGGCTGGTTTCGACCGTGATTGCCTCCGTGATATGAAACTGGGTGTCCTGAAGAACGGCCCCAAGCTGCCCATGGTATCGCTCGCCTGCGCTTGGCACGGACCAGGAGCGCCGTGCTTTGTTATATTCGTCAAGCCACGGGTTGCGTCCATCAGCGGCGGAGTTGGACGAACACACGACGATCCTACCGTCGGGCGCAACTAGCCGTTCGAAGAGTGCGGCGATGGCGTCGACATCCATCCAGTGCAGCGCACGGCCGATCGTCACCACGTCGAATTTGCCGGCGTCGCTCGGAAGGGCTTCAGCCTTGCTTTCGATCAAGGTAATGGCCATTGAGGCGTCGGCGGCCGCCTTCCTCGTTGCGGCGAGCATAGCCGGTTCCGGATCGACCCCGACGATGCGGCCAACATAGGGGGCAAAGCCGAGCGCCAAAAGCCCAGGCCCTGTTCCAAGGTCGATGAGCGCTTGCTCCTTTCCCAGGTGGAGTCGTTGAGCGACGTTGCGAAAGAATTCAGCTGGATAAGGGGGCCGCAATTTCTCGTATAACGGAACGGTCGTGGCGAAGCGTCCCATGGTCTGACCATCCATTCATCCATCCGCACGCCCCGAGATCGAATCAGGATTGAAAGCCGCGATAGCGAAGGGACTGCGCGAATGCGCACCCTATGTGAACGCAAGGTATTGCCCCGTGAAATCGTTACCATCTTGCGTGGATCACGTTTGGGTCAATCGCGTCGTCGTGAGGACGACCGCTCCTGGCGGCGCAAAGCGGACATTCGTCAAACTGACGATGAGTGCCATGTGCCATGAGTCGACACGCTTGTCGGATTGACCTTCCGCATGGTCAAAGTTAGCATTGCAGCGCATGGGCCCACGGATAACGGCTTTCCGGACGGCCCGATGACGTCGAATTTTGCGCCGCCCGTCGCTCTCGCCAAGCTGGAAAGGGACGCCCGGATGAAGCGCCTGCATCGCCTTCTCGCAACATGGTCGATCCTCTCACTCGTGACGCTCGGGCTTGCCACCGCCGCCCGCGCCTACGCCATAGCGCCGGTGGGCGACCCCGAAGCACTCGGCTTCTCGTCATCGCGGCTGGCGCGGATCGCCGCCTGGCAGCAGAGCCAAGTCGATGCCGGCGCCTTCTCGGGCGCGGTTGCGGCGATCGCGCGCAATGGCAAGGTCGCATATCTGCGAGCCGTGGGCTTTCGCGACCGCGCAAAGACCATCCCGCTGCAGCCTGATGCGATCTTCTGGATTGCCTCGATGACCAAGCCGGTGACCAGCGTGGCCGCCATGATGCTGGTCGACGAGGGCAAGCTCGATCTTGCGGCCCCGGTCTACCAATATCTTCCCGAACTCAAGGACATGATGGTCGGCGTCGAGACAATTGACCCGGCGAGCGGACATAGCAGGCTCGCCCTCGAGCCGCAGAAGCGCCCGATGACCGTGGAGGACCTGCTGCGCCAGACATCCGGCCTGGTCTACTTCGACAAGGGCGATACAGCCGTGCACAGACTCTACCGCGACAGCGGGCTGTACGATAAAGGCCTGGCACGCGACAGCACGTTGAAAGAATTTGTGTCCCGCGTGGCGCGGCTTCCGCTCGCCCATCAGCCGGGTGAGGTTTGGGAGTATGGCCACAGTCCCGAGGTCTTGGCGCGGGTCATCGAGGTCGTGTCAGGCCTGCCGCTGGACCAGTTTCTCGATAACCGCATATTCAAACCGCTCGGCATGGTCGACACCGGTTTTTGGGTGCCGCTGGACAAGCTCGCCCGTCTGGTCGATCCGCCGGCTGGCGCGACGATGCAACCCGACAGGGACGTTACCAAACCGACCACGCTGTTCGCGGGCGCCGGGCTGGTCTCGACAGCCGCCGACTATCTGCGGTTCTGCCAGATGCTCCTCAATGGTGGTGAACTCGACGGGATGCGCATCCTTGCGCCTGCAACCGTCCGCCGGATGACGACTAATTCGTTGCCGCCCGATATCCATTTCGCCGGCAACATGGGTCCCCAGGGCGGCGCGACCTTTGGACTCGGCTTCGGGATCCGCAGCGATGCGGCCTCGAGCTGGGTGCCCGGATCGGTCGGCAGTTTCACTTGGAGCGGTTTATGGGGAACCTATTTCTGGGTCGATCCGGCGGAGCAAATGATTGCCATACAACTCATCCATGTTGCGACCGGTTACGACCAGTTCACCCGTGCATTTCGCAATCTCACCTATGGGGCCTTGCGCGTTCCTGACCAGGGTAACGCCGCCGAGGTCCCGGTGCGGATCGACGCGGACACGCTCGCGGCCTACGCCGGAACCTATCGGCTCGGATCGATCAGCTCACGCGACGTGCAGATGCCCCGCGAATTCGGCGGCCTCGGCGTCGACGTTGCCATCGAGGGTGGTCTCGTCAAGGTGCGGTCTCCGGTCCAGGGTATGCCGGCCGCCAAGGCCGGCATCATGGCAGGCGACATCATCACGCATCTCGACGACGCGGCGATGCAAGGCCTTTCCCTCAACCAGGCGATCGAGAAGATGCGCGGGCCGGTCAACACCGAGGTTCGCCTGAGGATCCTACGCAAGGGGCAGGACGGGCCGATCGAGGTGCCGCTCGTCCGCGCCCGGATCCGGCTGCAGGGAGCTGTCGATCTTCAAGTCGCCAACAAGGATGGCCACCTGCTGATCGAGGCAAGCGGAGACCTGCCGGTCCTCGATTTTGCGAAAGGTACGGCGATTTCGGTCGTCCCGATGTCGAACAACGAGTTCTTTGTGGATGGCGGCGACCACACCCGCCTCGCCTTCCTGCGCGACGGGGCCGGCCCGATGCGCCTGGTGCTCAATCCGGGGCCCTGGCAGATCACGGGCCAGCGGATCAACTGACGGAAACCGAAACAGCAGACGTCTCGCAAGTGAACCGGCAGCAGTTGCGCTGGACTGTGCACTCAGATTTGAATCGCCTCCCAACAGCCGGCCTTCTATGGTGTGCTTATGCGCCGCCTCGTATTTCCCACGATTGCCATCGTCCTCTCGCTGCTGCCGGTCGTCGCGCCGGCAGCACCCGCTCATAAACGGCCGGCGCCACGCTGGCACGGCTATGGCTTCCTGCCGGGCTATCATCAGCCGCCGAACAACAGCGTTCCGGATTACAAGCAGAAAGCTTCTGTTTTGCGCGCGGAGCGCCGCAACCGGCGCCCCTGGTATATCGATCCAACCCCGGAGTATTACGGCTACGATGGCGACTGGCATTATTTCGGCCGGCCCGGCTTTTACGGCGGCCGCTACAATGGCGGCAGCTTCGGCCCTTGCTGGACGCGGACGCCGATCGGACCGGTCTGGAATTGCGGCTGATCACGTCCGTAGGGTGGGCAAAGGCGCTCTTGGCGCCGTGCCCACCATTTTTTGAATCCGACGTCTTCGCTGATTGGTGGGCACGCCGCCGGGCGCGTTCGCGCCCGGCCGCTTTGCCCACCCTACGCACTACGGGCTATGGTTTGATTCGCCATTCCGGGCGCACGCGCCCGCGCGAGTGAACCCGGAATGCGGCTAATTGGGTCTCGTTTTCATTGGACGCCGCCTTTGCCGCGGATCAATTCCGCCATCTCGTCACGGCCGAAGAACTCGGCCCATCCCAATGCGCTTGCGTGATGCCTGTCGTCACGGACATTCGGATCGGCTCCGGCATCGAGCAGAAGCCGGGCGATCTCGATGGCGCCGCTTTCGACCGTCATGTGGAGTGCGGTGTGATTGAGGTCCCACATCTTCCGCTTGGCGTTGACGTCGATGCCATGCGCCAGCAGCCAGCGAATGGTGGCGAGGTTTCGTTTGCTGACCGCAACATGCAGCGCGATGGTATCGCCGCCGTCAGGACCGATCCGGGAGGGATCGTCCCGCAACATGGCCTCGGCCTCGCCGTAACGGCCCATATTCACCAGCGTCAGCAAGTCGGGCTTCAGCCCGGCTCTCGATAGGGCGGCAACGATGCCCGGGTCCGCGCCCACCTCCGACGCCGTCGTCAATGCTGTCGCGCCGGTCGCATCGCGGGCGTTCGGGTCGGCGCCGAGTTCGAGCAGAAGCTGCACGATTCGCGGCCGGTTTTTCCGAACCGCATGGTGCAGCGGCGTGCGGCGATGTTCGTTGCGAGTCATCCGGGCTGTCAGCAAGGAGCGATCTCCGGCTATCATGGCGCGCAGATCATCGGCCCGATCGAGCGCAATCGCCGTCCACAGATTGAGCTTCGCGCCGTGGTCGAGCAGATAGGCGGCGACCTCCTCGCGCACGTCGCCGAAGCAGGTGGCCCAGCCGAGCACGCCGACGCCGTGATCGTCGCCGTTGCCGTCGACATCGGCGCCGGCCTCGACCAGGAGCCTGATCGTCTCCATATCGCCATGCAACGCCGCGAAATGCAGCGGCGCGGCGTTGTCCGGAAACTCGCGGCGGTCGAGATCGGCGCCGCGCTCGATCAACAGGCGGATGGCGGCATGCTGGTTGCGCAGAACCGCCAGATGCAACGCCGCGGCCTTTTCAAATCCGCCGCCGAGGGCGTCGATATACTCCGGATGCGCGTCGAGGCCGGCGCGCATCGCGTCGACGTCGCCGGACTGCGCCGCCCGCATGACGTCCTGGATCGCCTGCATCTCGTCATCGGGGCGGGTCTTGCCGCCCTGGAGATCGCGGACCAGAATTTCGAGCGCCTCATGCCCCAGTTGCTTGGCGATCTGATGCACCGTGCGGCCGTCGGCGTCGGGCGTCGCGGGATCAAAGCCCGACGCAAAGGCGCGCCGGACGGCCTCGATATCGCCGGCGCGTGCGGCTTCGAACACGCGGTCGCGATCGCGAAGCGCCGGCGTGATGCTGTCGATGTGCGCCTTCAGCGCGCGCCAGCTCGTAAAGCCATAGTCATGGGCGAGCGCGAGCTGGGCCTCGTACAGCTTGGCAGCTGGCTGGCTGGTGCGTAGTTGAACGAGCCGCTGCTTGGCGGTTTTCCTGAGCCAATCGAGATTGGGATTCGCGGGCAGAGCCTGCGGCATGGCAAACCTTCTTTCCTGTGCGCCCGGTGACCGCGATGTCGGGCAAGAAAGAAGGAGATGTCAGTGACGTGCTGGAGGCGGGTTCAACCCTTTACGCGGTCCGTCGGTCGCCTGCTCGACCGGCCGCGAAAATATCTCCGGCAAGCGCGCCAAGTCAAGTGCAATGAAGCACGAGCTTGGGAGAACCTTGTCCGCCAAGGTCAAAAACGGACTTCGTGGGAACGTCCGCTCTTGGCGCTTCGGCCAACGTCAAATATGCGGAAAGCTCCTCGGATTGGGCCATCGGATTCGTTCTCGGATTCTCAAGTGCCCGTCAATTTAACGCCGTGCATCCGCAGTAGCCACAAACGGCCCGGCCGGGCAGGTTGGTCCGGTTCGTGCCCTGTTCGGACATCGCGGCTAAACTTGCTTTAGACGTCAGAAGCTGAATCGCCATCCGCTGTGGCTAATGTGCGCGCAAGTTTTTTCGACAGAGCCCGGTGAAGACCTTCCGGCGACACGCCGAGTTGCAGGAGGACCTGGCCAAAATCCAGATACTCGCGGTAGCTGGCGATCCTGCCGTCCCGGAATTCAAACAGGCCCATGGCGAATAGCCGGACCTGTTTGCCTGCGCTTTGCGGCACTGCAGCGGTAATTTGCGAGTCGATGGTCCATTCAATGGCGACGCGCTCCGCGTCGGCCACCAATGTGCAGACTTTCCAGCAAGCATCCGCTTCGAGAAACATCCGTTCGAGCATCGTTTTCAACTCGTCTTGACCGCTGTGGGTTCCGTACGTCACATCCTGATAGATCGCGTCGTGGGTGAAACAGGCCAACGAACCCCGAGTGTCCTTGCGATTGTATGCAGCAATGAATTCTTCAACCCGATGCCGGGATTGCATGACATATAGCTCCTCTCGGTGTTGCGATTGGTTTCGCGCCCGACTGGTTCAAGCCGTAGACCCCGGCTCAGTGAGCAGCGATAGTGGGATCAACTAGCTTTTTCTGGTCAGCGCGAGTACCGCTGCCAATCGCCGTTGCCCGCGCTCCCGAGCCAAAATGCTTCCTGGGCCCGTCAATGCTTTATCAAACCATAGTGTGGCATTGCCCGCTAGGGCCATAAATTGGAGACGTCGGCCAGTCGCAACCAGCCGGCCACCGAACTTATTTGGTTCTGACCTCGCTGGGTGACTTGTTGGTCCAGCGGCGAAACGCGCGGCGGAAATTTGCGGCGTCGCTGAATCCCAGCGCCAGCGCAATGTCCTCGTTTGCGAGCCGTGTCGTGCGCAGGTATTTCAGCGCGACCTGCATTCGAAGTTCATCCAGCAGGCCGCGGAAGGAAATGCCCTGTTCCCGCAGCTGACGCCGCAGCGAGCGATCGCTTAACTCAAGGCGCTTGGCTATTGTCGCAAGCGTTGGAGGGTTGGTGAGTTCCCGGAGCAGCAGCCGGCGAATTTCGCCGGCTATTCCAATTCGCGATTTCAGATCGTTGAGCAGGTCGTCGCACAGCGCCACCACCGCCGGGTACGTCGTCTTGTTGCCGAGCTTTGCAGCCTGGTCCAGCCAGGCCGACCGGAAAATGATCCGGTTGGTGCTGCCTGCGAAGCTGAGAGGACATCCGATCTGCTCCGCGGGCAGGCCAAAGTCATGGGCTTGCCGATAGGCGAGATCGATCCGATCCGGAGCGAACGCGGGGCCCATGATATCCCGCATCAGCGATATATGAATGCCGATCTGCATCTCGGTGATGAAGCGGTAGACCTGCGGATCGGTTGCGGCGCGCGCATTGGGCTCGATGACCCAGCTCGCCAATCCGTCCGCTTCGGTGAATTCGATTGTCGCCAGGGGTGCGGCGAGCGCGTGATAAAGTTCGGCAAAAGCCATCGCCTTGCGAAAGTCGGGACAGCAAAGAATGGCGAATCCGTACATGCCGTAAGCGGAGATGTGGATCGATGTGCCGATGCGGTATGGCAGATGCGGTTCGGTTGAGAGCCGGATTGCATTGTTGCAGGCCGTCATCAATTCGCTAAGGGAAATCCTCGACTTCGGCGAGTGCACCTCGTCCACGGTCAGGTTGACGTTGCTCAGTATTTCGCCGGCCGGGCAACCGCGGTCGACGAGACCGTCGAACAGCGCGGCAAGCTTGGTCGATTCGTAGACACGCTCGCTCAATCCGACGATCGGCTGCTTGGAGTCGCGCAACTGAACCTGCCTTTGAACACCACACCGTTCGAAGCTTCTGTACTTGTCGTCGGGACAGGATAACAGTTTTTTCCGATCCCCCGCAGGCTTGGGCAGCTCAATCCGCCTCCCCTCTCCGTAAAATGCAGCAGTTTTATTCAAGACCGGGTCCCGCATTAAGGGACAGCTTGTCCGGCCCGGACCCGCTCGTCGTCCGTTTCAGACCTTCACAAGCATCCCCTTGCGCGCGAGGCTTGGGATTGGTGCCGCACGCTGCGAAGCAGACCAGGCGATCCGCTCAGTTAGAACGGCGGACGCCGAAACGGCCCGACGAACACAATTCGAGGGAGGCCGCCATGGTGGGAAGGCTGATTGAGGTCACCAAATCGGCTTATCAATATCCGTTGATCTTCAAGCAATTGCGGCACACGCCGCGCGTGCATGCGTGATGACTTTAAGTCGAACGATGGTCAGGTCACCTCTCCCCTGCGGGGAGAGGTGAAAACGGTCCTGACCGGCTACATAGGTAACAGAATAGACCGGCGACATAGGTAACAGGTCAACTGATCGGCAAGGAGGACCTTGCCGATGGGATGGACGGAGA
>Ga0209216_1000246_pt1 | contig 10588 bp, 8 predicted proteins | sample TexAe_OM2H0_O2_FD_187940 | JGI IMG/M metagenome (GOLD analysis project Ga0209216, IMG submission 187940) | Forest soil microbial communities from Davy Crockett National Forest, Groveton, Texas, USA - Texas A ecozone_OM2H0_O2 (SPAdes) (version 2) | ecosystem: Environmental > Terrestrial > Soil >... | reverse complement strand
GCGCCGGTGCCGAAGGATGCAGTGCCGTTCCCGCCGATCGTCATGTTCGGGAAATCCAAAATGTTCCCCGTGACGGTGACGTTGGGCAGGTTCGCGAAGTGCGCGACAGTGACCGGGGACTCGGAGAAGAAGAAGTCTCCCGTTGGAGCGATGGGTGATCCGGCAGGACCAAAAATATTACTGATCAGCGCCATAAGATGCTGCCAAGGGACCGCCAACGCTCCTGGATCTGATCCAGGAACGGTGACCCCACCGCTGGACGCGTAGAAGGCAGCGTCGAGCACGCTGCCCTGCACCGGCCCCTGGGTATTGGAACCGACGCCGAGGCGGTACGTCGCACTGCCGCCGTTCGAGATTCCGACTTCGGCTTCTATCCCTATCAACGGCCCAATGGACGCGCCAGGCCACACGGTGGCGTAACCGATGATGCCCCAAAAGTCGTTGCCCCCCGGCATCCCAACCGAGGGCCCAGCGTTCCCGTTTATCGTGCCGCCGAGCGCTGCCCCGTAAGCCTCCGCCGGCGCGGTCACGAAGTTCGCGACGCTGAACGCCCCGTTGTTCGTGCCGCTCCCGCCCGTGGTTGCGAAGTTCACCCTGAGCGCGTTCACCTGAGTGTTGATCTGGCCGAAGGCATCCCATCCGGGGTTCGACATCGACAACGTGCCGGGATTGGTGGCCGTTATCGAATTTAGGAGAACCGGACCGGTCGCAGTTCCGCTCGATGGCAAGGTCTGATTGATTACCAGCCCCTGGTTAGTGGTCCCGACGGTTGGATTGATCGTAACCGCGGAGAACGAACCGGTCTGCGCTTGCGCCGGCGCCGACAGCGGGTACAGCAATGCCGCCGCCGCGAGAATGCGTCGTGAGATCATTTTGAATTTTCCTTTGAGTTAGAGAGTTGGAGGGTTGGAGAGTTGGAGAGTTAGAGAGTTAGAGCCGGACCACTGAGTTCAGGAAGATTTCCGGCGGGACGATCGAGCGCGGCACACTGGGGCCGCCCTGCGCTGTGCCGCCCGAAGGCGGCGGCCAGTCATGACGCCCGCCGGTAGCTGCGAAACGCAAAATCCCAGACTGGAACGGTGATTCCGAAGTTACAGCCGTCGATCCGGTGGTGCTCGAAGTGCCAGAGCGCGTAGCGCTGCACTGCACGAGGCCACCGCGACAGGTCGACGTGGTGCAGGACGTGATGCCAGCACTGAAGCCAGATGTAGCCGACGATGAATCCGGCGAAGATGGGGAGCGGAAGTGCTGCGAAGAACCCCGAAAAAATCAACGGCAAGTACCAGATCGGAAACACAACGTATTCCGCCGGATGGGTGTGATGCCACTGATGCCGTTGATGATAGAAGATCCGGTGCAGCACCAGGCGATGCGCCCAATATTCAACGAAGGTAAACAGAACGAGTCCCGCGAACGCCGCCGCGACCCAACCGAACGAGCGGCAGTCCGTCAGTGCAAGCCAGATCACCAGCAGCGGGTACGTCGCATAATCCAGCCAATACAGCCAATTTGGCGACGTAAAAGCCCCGCCGTGAAGCGCAAGCGCACCCGTCGCGCGCAACGTTGCGAGCATGGTCAGTCCTGAATTTGAGGGTTTCAGATGGCGTGAAGCGCCGGCCTTGCGACGCGCTGGTTCCGGCGGAACGCCGCGACGACATTGTCGCGGCGTACTATGGCGTCCAGCGGGTCGATCGTCCGACCTGCGTCCGTCAACGCGGACTTGCAGGCGTTGCCCCGTCTTCCTGCTTTTTCTCAAGTTCCTTGATCCGCGTTTGAGCCTTCGAAAGCTCGTTCGCGAGCACGTCGCCGCGCGCCACCGCCTCGGTGAACAGTTCGAGAAATTGCGCCCGCTGGACTTTGGTTATTTCCAGCAAGCGCTGTGACGTAGCGGGATCGGGCGCTTGCTGAGCGGACGCTCCGGATGTCAGCAAGAACAGTGCGGCAATAGTCTTCAGGTGGCGTGTCATGCGAATTTCCTCACGAGATGAGCCGGGATATGGTCATTGGCGCCAATGCGCCAGTTCGTGCCGTCGCATGTCACCGGCACATTGTTCGCGCCGCCGCCTGCCACCACGGCGCCGACTCCGGCGGTGAAGGTCGCGTTTGCGTCGGTCACAAAATGCCTGGCCGCCTTGCGGGCGGCATTGCAGGCCGGCAGACTCCCGACCGCCACCGACCCGGTGACAACCTCGGCGCCACCATAGATGGCGCCGGCGACGCCGATGCCGCCGACCGCCGTCACCGATCCGGTAGCGCTCGATGTCGACGCGGTGGTCGATCCGAAGATGACCGAGCTGTCCGCTGCCGCGACTTTCATTGAATATGCGGCAAGACCCCAGTTGTAGAGCGCGATGTCGTTCTGGGTGCCGCCGGTCAGCGCCGAGGAATTACCGAGCGTGAAGGTGGTTGCCGAATTCCTCATGAACAGCAGACCGCCGCCGCCGCCCGACGCGCTGCCGCCATTTATAACGATCGCCGCGTTCGCGGTGCCGGTTCCGCCAGGCCCGAACACGGCCCCCAGCCCCAAATTGACGAGGTTGCCCGTCAGAGTGAGGGAGCTGCCGGAGGCGGCGCCAAGCGCTCCGTTGAAGGTAACAAGCCCGCCGCTTGCGTTGACGGTGTTGCCCGCCGCCGACAAGGCCCCGGCGCCCCAACCCGAAAGATCGGAGAGCGACGGCTGCGCGTAGGAAATCGCGCCGGACACGGCAACGCCGTTGGCAAACTGATGCGCCGGCGCAGAGCCTGGTGTGACGGTTGCGCCGTCGGAAAGGCCGGTGGCGCTGACATTGAACCGCTTCGCCCTCGAATTAGGGTCGGTCAGTACCCACGGCACCGTTGCAGGCGAGACGATATTCTCCAGGGTGAGATTGGCCTGGATATTGGTGGCGTCGATGATCGCCGACGAACTGGTGCCGGTGATCGTCAAATCCCGCAGCGAAATGTTCCTGATGGTTTCGCCGACCCACGTTCCAAGGGAGCCGCCGGTGCCCGAGAACAGATTGATCGCCGGCACGCCATAATTGTAGTTCTTCAGCGCGCCTGAGAACGTGATGTTCTCGACGGTATAGCCGTCGGTGGTGGTGTCCGCCGACCCGTCGGCATTTTCCTTGTAGGTTACGAAGGCCGGCGGTTGATTTGCGGCAAGCGTGTTCTCGACCTGGATGGAAATATCGCGCAGCGCCGCCGGCACCCGCATATAGCCGCCCGACGTGTACGATCCGCCGAAGCCGCCTGACCCCTGCAGGTCGACATGCGTTCCGTCGATCACGGTGACGACATAGGATGCGCCGTTGACATTGGTGATGCCGCCGACGGAGTTGACGAACCAGGTCTGCCCTGTCGCCATGTTCGCCGTGGTGTCGACGGTGAGGCGCAGCAGGCCGGAGCCGTTGCCGGCGGCGCCGCTGACGTTCGGCTGGGCAACGGTCTGTTGCATGTCGAGACCTACCACGACTGCCGTCGCCGCCGTCTCGCCGCTGTCGCGGTACTTGACCCTGATGTTGGAAAGGCTGCGCTTGATGTCGCTGCCTCCGGGAAGCGCATAGGCCTTGAGCATGACCGAGACGAAACCGGAGCCGCCGCCGTTCTTGATCAGCTCGACGTCGTGATTCGATACGTTCCACGGGAAATAGATTCGCGCGCAATCGGTGCATTTGACGCCGCGCGCAAAGAAATTATCGCCGGCAGCCTGGAAATTCAGCCCGTAAAATACGTGCTGAAGATCGGCGTTGATGACGCTGATGTTGTGCGCCTGGTCCTGCGTGGCGCCGGGCGTGGCGCTGTTGACGTCACCGGAGACCTCAAGGAACGCGGAGCCCCAGAACTGGGTAGCGTTGTTGATCTGGATGTTGTTCGACCACGGCGCGGAAGCCTCGGCGATATAGAACTGGATGCCATACTTGGAAAAGTCGATGGATCCGCTGCAGGATGTGCAGGCATAGGAAGGGTCGTTGAAGATCAGGTTGCTGCCGTTGATCACCCGCACCACGATTCCATCATGCGTGGTCCAGTCGTTATCCGTTGAAATTCGCGCCCCGTTGTAATTGAAGGTGACGCCGTTCACCGAATAGAGCTGCAGCGCGCCGCCGCCATTCGGCGTCGTGCCGCTGGGCCAGATCTTGTAGTCCGCGCCAGGCTTGAAGTTGACGATGATGCCTCCATTGGTGATGCCGCCCGATGACGCGGTCTGCAGCCACGACGACAGCGAAAGAAAGGCGCTGGTGCAGTCGGTGCTGCTGAAGCAGCCGAACATTTCCGGGGTGACGATGCGATTGTTGATCGCCCACCACTGTCCGTCCGCGCTCTGAAAGCGCCATGCCGCGGCCGTCGAAGCGCCGATCCGGATATAGGACGCGCCGCCGTAATCGCCCGCGGCATTGCGTCCAAGCGTCGTGACGGTATCGATGCTGGCGGGGATCGTGGCGGCTGTCGCCGTTGCCAGCGTCGAAAATACCTGCTGGACCTGTGCGACGGCGTGCGAGGGCGCAGCCAATAGGTAGAGCAGTGCGGCCGCCGCCGCCAGAATGCGTCGTGAGATCATTTCTATTCTCCTGGGAGGTGTTTTTAGGAAGGGAGCCGGATCGCCCGGTTCACGGTGCGGACCGGGGGAAATGTTTGGTTGCCGCCAGCGATGACCCTGGCGGGGGCAACGCCGGTAGCGTTCGCTTTGGGGCCACAGGCGCGACAAAGCCTCGCCGAAAGACGATTGGGACATGCGGAAACTCCGGGGTGCTTGAGTGAGGGTCGGGATAAGTCGTAAGGTCGGCCGCACTGGATTGAGGAGCTGCGGTGGCCCATCTGTTCGATAACGCGCCTGACGGAATCGAGGACCTGCCCCAGCCGGCGCCTGCACGCAGGCGTTGGGTGCCGATCGCATTTGTCGCCGGGCTGGCGCTGCTCGGGGCGGCCTCGGCCGGGGCTTGGTATGCCTTGGGCAACGGCTTTCCGGCGCTACCGTCCTTTACGTCGTCGGGTGCAGCGCCCGGACCCGCCGAGGTCCCGGACAAGACCGTCGGGCTGAAGGATTTTCAGGCCTTTCAGCAGCAGATCGCGGCAACCCTGCAATCGACCGCACAGCTTGTTGCGGCCCAGCAGGCGGAGATCAAACGCCTGTCCGACCAGGTCGCGGCGCTGACTGCGAAGATCGACACGCTGCAGCGTCCCGCCGCATCGGCGCAAGTCGCCGCGCCTGTCCCGCCGCCGCCACCGGCTGCGGCGCGAAAGAGGCCCGCCGCTGCCGCGCCCAAGCAGCCGCCGGGGATTTCAGTCGGAGGCGCGCCGCTGCCGCCGCCATCCGGGCGCTGAGCGCGTCGCATACCAAATCTTGAGGGACTTGAGGATGACGACCATTCAGATACTGGCTGTTTCAATGCCGATTGTAGCCTTCTTGTTCATGGGCCTCATTGCGCTTATCGAACGCCGTTATGATCGCGCGCCTGTCGTCGCGCCCGGCCAGCCGTGGAAGCCGCTGAACATCGAATGATTTAGATGTATTGCCCACCGCTGCCGGTTGATCCGGCCGCATTGCCCGGCAGATAGGTGGTCGCAGCGCCGGCGGTGAAGACCACGCCGTTTGCGGTGATCGAGTAACGCGATCCGGTAGCGCTTGCGCCCGCGAAATTGTTGCCGTCGATGAACACGCCGCCGAGGAATGACGAGGTGACGAAAGCGCCGGAGAATGCGACGGTCCCGGTCGTGGTGATGGTGCAGCTTCCGATCACGACGTTGCCGCTCGACGAGCAGAAGATATGCGTTACCGCGCCCGCGCTGATGTTGTAGGTGATGCCGGCGCCGAAGGTGATGCTGCCGCCTAAGGCCGCTTGCATCTGGCGGTTGGCGGCGCCGAAATCCATCGCACCCGTCACCGAAATCGCCGAACCCGACGATTTCAACCCCGCAGTCGCGCCGGTGCCTGACGAAACCAGCTTGAAACCAGCGACGGAAAGCCGGCCGCCTGATTGAACCGTAAGCGCGGCAGCGCCCGCGACGGCGGTCGTGATCACGACATTGGCTGGCGTCGTCGTGTTGCCTTGAAGGGTAACGCTGCCGGAACCAACCCACGGGCCGGTAACCGTCGCCGTTCCCGTGTAGCTGCCGTCGGCGACCTGGATGGTGGCGTTATAGATCGACAGATCCAGCGCCGCGACGGTGTCGATCGCCTTCTGGAGGGTGAGAAACGCGCCGCCGCTGGAATTGGCGAGGCCGTTATTGCCGTCGGAGCCGTCGGTGCGGACAAAGTAAGTGCGGTTCGCCGCGAGCTGCTCGCGGACGCCGAGATTCGCGCGTGCAACCGCCGTGCTCGCGAGATCGGAAAGATTATTCGCCGCCGCGAGCAGCCCGGTTGCGCCCGCGATCAGTCGCCAGCGCGCGGCGGTGCCGTCGTAACGCAGCATCGCCGCCTGTTTCGCGGCGACCGTCAGGCCAGCCCCAAGCGTGAAGCGATTGGCGGCCGATGACGACGTGCTTTCGTCAGAGAGCACGATAGGCTGGCCGCCGATATTGATGAGACTGACGACGCGTCCGTCCGCGCCGCCGGCGAGGCCTGTGATATTGCGCGACGCATCGGACGACAGCTGCAGCACGGAGGCGGTCGCGGCGCCGGTCGGGTTGTAATCGTTCTGGTTGGTGGTGATCTGCGGCGGCGAAATAATGCCGGTGAGCGAGAGCCCGCGCGGCAGCGCGAGATTGCCGGTGGTTTGGTCGATGTTGAACGCCTCGAGCCACGCCGATCCATCCGCCGACACTTTCAGCTTGAAGGCATCGGAGCCGACCAGGCCAAATTCGGCGCGTCCGGAAAACGCGTCGGAGAAAAACACCGATGCGGTTTTCGCCGCACTCTCCTTGGAGATTTGCAGCCGCGCGTCGCCGCTGCCGCCGCCGGCAACGTTGATGGCCGTGAGCAGCGCCGCGTTGGACTTGACGCTGAGCAGATTGGGAGAGCTCGCGGTGGTGTTGATGCCGACATGAACCGCATTGTCCAGCGTCACCGGCAGATCGCGCAAATCGCGCCAGTGGGTGCCGTCGAACACGAACATCACATCGTCGGCCACCGACCAGATGCACCAGCCGGTGCGCGGCGCGAGGTACGCCCACGCGCCGTCCTGCCAGGTCGCGATCGCATTGCCGTGCCCCGCCCAGGCCCCGGTCGCACCCGTTGCCACGACATGGCGCTCGCCCTCCGCCGGCGACGACGGCGGCGTGGTGCGCGTCAGGTCCAGCACCGCAACCTGAATCGCAGCATCGAGAATCCGCAGCGCCTCGTTATGCGTGACATGCTTCTGCGCCTGGCTGCCTTCGATGAAGGGCAGCCCGAGGTTGGGGGTGTCGGTCATATGTGTGATCCGTATGCTCGCGATGCTTGCGCAGGGCAATCAAGTGCACGGGAACGGCGACATTGCGCGGCGGCAAGCAGCAAGGTTAGATTTAGAGAAAGTCGGGCTTTAGCGGATGAATCTCGAAGCGACACAGCGCAATGAAAAGCGTAAGCTTGCCGCGTTGTGGTGCAACGGAGTATCTGCTGCCAGCGTCGCCATAGGCATCTTCACACCTGTCGCCACGGCTATTTTCGATCTGGAAAGGCGAGACGAAGTTTTGACGCATTAGGGTTCACCCTGCTTGGATCGATAGTGGCTGCAGCTCTATTGGACGCTCTCGGCAGGGCATTTCTGAACGAGTTTGAGGACGCAGAATGACACGGTTCCAAGCATTGCTGATCACAGCTTCCTTTTCTGTACCTTTGGTCGTGGGGCTCTTCATTCTCGTGCTAAACTATTTCGACAACAGGGCAGCCGCAAAACAGGTAAAGCAGAAACAGGCCCACGCGCCTCGCCAAACTGCCGATTCAGCCCTTGCGCCATCCGAACTATCTGAAGCGGAACGTGAACAACTCAAGTCGCATATTGAGGCGCTTGAAGCTTTCGCCAAGGCCGTCAGGAACGCAAGCGCCGCGGTGGACGAAAGTTTGCGGCATGCGCATACGACGGCCGCCGCTCAGCGTACCCTTGAGAGCGAAAAGCAGTAATCTCTCGCGCATCCAAAATTGCATTCAAACTGCGAGCGTAAGGTCCAGCGCATAGCCCGCGCCCACCGTGCCCGAGAGCTGCGCGACGCGGATGTGCAAACCGGTCTGCGGCACGCCGAAATCCGCAAGTTCATCCGCGGCCGCATACAGCGCCTGCGGCGTGCTGCTTGCAATCGTTCGCACTACCGATCCGCCGGAGAGAATCTCCACCACATACGCCTCCGCCTCTTCGCCGAGCGGCACCTCGACGCCCCATCCGTCGCCATCGATGCGGGTGCGGCGGATCCACGAGATGTGGACGCCGTCGCCGGCGCGATGCGCGGCGAGGTGCACCGGCGCCAGCGGTTTTAGCGCGGTGTTGCCGGGCGTCACCGTCAGCGCCACCGCCGTGGGATCGTCGTGATTGCGCCCGCTTGCCACGATGCGCAATTGCATCGGCCGCGCCAGCGCGTCGAGTCCGGCGGCGATCGGCATCATGTGGGCGCCGAGCACGACGAACGGCGCCCCCGCCGGCAACGGATCCTCCATCGCTAATTCGCTGCCGGCCTGCCCGCGCAGCAATCGTGACAGCAGCCAGGTCTGGCCATCGACCAGCTCGGCATTGGCGAACTGAAAAATCTCCCACGCGCCATCTGCATTGCACACCGCCGCGGCGTTGCCGCCTTCCAGCACCAGGGCATCACCGATCGAGGCCAGCGCGCCGCCATACAATTTTACGCGCACCGAATTTGCGCGATCCCAGCGCGCGGTCGGGCCCGCGTGCAAATCATCCAGCGTCTCGCCGATCGCGCAAGGCGCCGCCGCCACCGCGGCGACCTCAAAGCTCGCACCATCCGACGATGTCCAGACCGCCACCGATCCCGGCCAGGGATTGGCCGTGATCGCGAGCCGTGTCAGCACCACCGGCGTCGATGCATCCAGCGCCGGCAGATCGAGCACCTTCACCGCGACCGGCCCGAGCGCCGCCGGAATCGCCGGGAGCTTTCTGCGCGCCGCCAATAGCGGCACCGAAAACACTTCCGGATCGATGCTGCGCGCCTTGACCTGCCGCGCTTCGGTATCGATGAGGTCGCCGATCTCGAACAGTCGTCGCCGGCCGCTCAACGTCAGCGCGACGACGTCGCCGGGCGCAAGCCGCAGCCGGTCGATACCGAACGCAAACTCGGCGCTCTCGCGTCCCGCCCACAGATCCTGCAGCCAGATTTCCGCGCGCCGCGTCGCTGCGGCGTCGTTGGTAATCACCGCAAGATCGGAATGCAGCGTGCGGCCGGCCGCGCCCACCAGTTTTCGCGAGGTCACCGCGGAGCGGCGATAATCCGCAACCGCGTCGGTGAAGCCAAAACTCGCCTCGCGCGGCAGTTCGGTTTCCTGCGCGCGCGTCAACCGCGCCACCGTGCCGCTGTCCGGCAACACCAGATCGTCCTCGAAAATCTCGGCCACCGGCGCGCCGCCGCGCTGGATGAACCGCAGCGTGCCATCCGCCGCGGTGGCGTCGAACGCATAGGCCATCGCCAGGGGCTCGATCATCGCGCGCGGCGACATCGGCCGGTCCACCACATAGCCGTCGCAGCCGTCGCGCAACGCGCTGGTGTCGACACCATCGACACCGGCATCCGCAAGCAGCGTGCCGACCAGCGCATCGAGCGGTGCTGCCCCAAGCCGCCCGGTCAGCCAGTGCCCGGTCTGCCAGTTCGGCCCGTCGCTCCAGATGTCGCTGGCGGCGGGAAACACCGGATATGGCCGCGCGTCCCAGGTCCACAGATGGATCGCGGAGACCTCGACCATGCGTCCGCCATAGAACGGCGACACAGGATTGTGCGCGTCGTCGGCGCCGAAAGCCGGATCGAACGCGCCGAGAAAGGCTTCGAGCGCGCGGCGCTGTATCAAATCGTCTTGCGCCCCGTTGGAAAAATACGGCAAATGGTTTTCCGACGACTTTGGATCGGGAAACACGCTGGGCTGGTTGGCGCCCTTGTCGACGGCCGGGCACCCGACCTCGGTGAACCAGATCGGTTTGGAGCGCGGAATCCATGCCGTCGGCGTCGAAAGCTCGGCGTGCGCGACGCGCTCGTAATGCAGGTTGGCCCACCAGTTCCAGATGTCCTTGGACCGGAACACCCACGGCTTGCCCAAACCGTCGGTGATACCGGTACGGGTCTGCGACGCGCGCGCGGCATCGTCGGCGTAGTACCAATCGTAGCCTTCGCCGGCGCTGACATTGCCGCCGAGATAGTCGAGGTCATAGGTCGACGACGCGATAGACAGGTCGCGATGCCCCGCCTCGTCGCGCCAGTCGGCCAAGGGCGCGTAATAATCGATGCCGACCGCGCCGATCGCCGACGACGCCCACAAAGGATCGAGCGGAAAGCGCACCTCACTTGCATCGACCACGTCGGCGCCATACTCGGTCCAGTCGGCACCATAGGTAACAAGGGTAGACGAACCGACGATCGCCTTCACATCCGCCGCCAGCGTCACCAGCGCATCGACCGCCGGATACACGCCGGCGCCGGAACGAACACGTGTGAGCGCTCTCAACTCCGAACCGATCAGGAACGCGTCGACGCC
>Ga0209216_1000245_pt1 | contig 10685 bp, 13 predicted proteins | sample TexAe_OM2H0_O2_FD_187940 | JGI IMG/M metagenome (GOLD analysis project Ga0209216, IMG submission 187940) | Forest soil microbial communities from Davy Crockett National Forest, Groveton, Texas, USA - Texas A ecozone_OM2H0_O2 (SPAdes) (version 2) | ecosystem: Environmental > Terrestrial > Soil >... | reverse complement strand
CATACCTGTTCATCGCCGGCGGTCTCGACAGCAACGAAAAGAAGCGCTTGTTAGTAATCGGAGTATTGTTTGTGTTCGCGGCTGTGTTTTGGTCCGCATTCGAACAAGCACCTACGTCGCTCAATCTGTTCGCCAAGGATTTCACGAATCGCCAGTTGGGCAGTTTCGAAGTGCCTGCAGTGTGGTTTCAATCGGTGAACTCGGCGTTCATCATCATACTCGCGCCGGTATTCGCCTGGATTTGGACGCGTCTCGGTCGTAGTGGACGCGATCTGTCAAGTCCCGCGAAGTTTTCATTCGGTCTATTACTGGCCGGTGTCGGCTTCCTGATCATGATTCCTGCGGCGGGGATTGTGGTGAGCAGTAACGGCGCGATTAAGGTCTCCGCTCTATGGCTGGTAATGAGTTACCTGTTTCAGACCCTCGGCGAGCTGTGTCTTTCGCCAGTGGGTCTTTCTTCAATGACCAAGCTCTCCCCGCGTCGATACGTGGGCCAAATGATGGGGATTTGGTTTCTCGCGGCTGCTCTCGGAAACCTCATTGCCGGTTTGGTTGGCGGACAAGTCGATCCGGAAAAGCTCCATCAGATGCCTCAACTCCTCAACGCCACGACAGCGTCGTTATTGATCGCCGGCGTCGCGCTCGGACTGTTGACGATTCCGATTCGCCGCTTGATGCAAGGCGTCGGAGAACAACGCGAACGTCGTCCCGAAACTCAGGTGGAGATTGCCAACATGGATTTGGCTGGTTGAAAGAGCAAGAGGGATTTTCTCCTGATTCTGCGCATGAGATGGTAAGTAGTGCTTGCTGACGCACTGCTTACCATCTCGTCGTCTGTGAAGGAGAAAACATGCACGCTATCGATGAAGCAGCGGGGGCCGATTCGACTCATAACCACGCCTGCTGATTACGCTACCGGTAGTTTCGCGTTTTATCAGGGGAGTTTTACGACCATGACGGACCTGGCCCAGGCGCTGAACTCCAATAATCCGCCGGCGTTCGGTTTTTACCTGACGGGAGCGAGTTCGAATTTGATTACCAGCAACGATATCTGGCAATGCGCCAATTCGCTGGCAACTGGTGGCACGTCACAACAGAACGTCGGCAAGAACATCGCAGCCGCATTCAATCGTGGTATTGTCGTCGCTGCTGACGGTACAGTGATCACATCGCTGAACGATGGAACCTGCGCGCAATCAGCGGCGACGTTCTATCCGGATGGTGGCACGTTCAACTTAAAGACTCTTCACCGATAGGCAGGCGTACTATGTCCTCATCTAGCGGACCTACAATCACAAACATCATCGTCGTCATGCTGGAGAACCGCTCGTACGACAACGTACTGGGGTGGCTTTACAATCCGAGCAATCAACCACCATACGATAAGGCTCCGTCATGTCAGGCCAACCTGAATGGCCTAACCGGCAACGAGACAAATCCTTCACCTGAGAAAGGTGGCAATCCGATCGCGGTGATGAATCAAACAACCACCACCGACGGTAAGACTGGCACCAGCTACCCAGGGACGGCAGTTCCGCTTTACGACCCCGGCGAACTTTTCAAGGACATGGCGCAGCAAATCAACGGGGGGACTTCGGTTCCGTCTCAGAACCCATACAACACAAAATGGCCTCCGGAGTCTGAGACTCTGATGCAGGGCTTCACGCTAAACTACGCGCAGATAACAGAGCCGTTAAGTATTCACAAGGTACCGCAGTCAAATTACCCGGACGTGATGAACTACTTGACGCCCGAACAGGTGCCGGTGACCGCGTGGCTGGCGAACAACTTCGCGGTCTGCGATCAGTGGTTTGCGTCTGTCCCGACACAAACTTTCACTAACAGGGCGTTTGCTCACTGCGCGGCTCCCGCGGTTCACAAGGAACTCGACGGTCACACCTTTAGCTTGATCGATGATGCACAGTATGTGACGGACCGGATCGTCACGCTGCCGTCAGTCTTCAGCCAGCTCGACGCGGCCTTTCCCGACTCCGCGAGCGGTTCACCACCGAACTGGAAAGTTTATTTTCACGACTACTCGATCACGACGATGATTGCCCCCTACGTCTATTCGAAGGGCAAGAGTAAGGATAATGTGAACCTCGCCACATACGACGACTTAGACTGGGGACCGAACCCCGATCCGCTCCCGATGGCCCATCCGAAGAACGCAGTGCATCCATTGGGAACCAGGCTCGGTGCTCTTCCGACGAACTTTTTCGAAGACTTGAAGAACAATACGCTTCCGAAGTACGCATTCATCGAGCCGCGCTACTCCAGAAACTATGCGCCCAACCATCACCCGCCTAACTCCAACCATCCCGGTGGAGCGAACTATCTGAAAGTTGTGGTCTCGGAAGACAACCCACCCATCGACGTGACTCACGGCGAGGTGTTTCTCAGAGATCTCTACAACGCGCTCCGAAACAGTAGCTACTGGGATTCATCGCTGCTAATCATTACTTATGACGAGCATGGCGGCGTGTACGATCACGTCGTTCCGCCCGCTGTTCCGTCGGAGGCAGTTCCTCCAGGCCCAAACATCCCGCCGGTCCATGATCTCAGCGATAAGACGTCGGACGGTTTCAACTTCAACGTGTACGGCGGGCGCGTTCCGGCAATTATCGTTTCTCCACTTATCGGCGCCGGAACGACCATCACTCCGCCGGCAGGTTTTCCGCCATTCGACCACGCGTCGATCCTGAAGACCGTCTGGGACTGCTTCAACATCCCCGACTCACTTACATTTCGAGACGGCGCTGCTCCGAGTCTCTATCAAGCGCTTTCGAGCACGGCCGACAACACGACCGGAACGTGCAACGTGACGCTTGGCTGCGACTCAGACCAGGACTAATCTGCGCAGGGTTAGTTTGAGGCGGGCTAAGTGGGGAAAGTTGACCCGACCGGTATCTGGGCTACGGGTTGGACAAACGTACTTTTAGCCGGCAGTCGCGGCCAACGATTCGCGAAGGCGGCTGAGCCCACGAATGATGCTTTCACACTCAGCGCAGCCTGACGCCGTGTGTTCCCAAACCTTTCTCAGTCGCGTCACGTTAAGGGCTTCAGCATCTTCGGGACCATATTCGTCCAGTTTATTTACGTCTAGTAAACCGTTTAGGATCTGGCCGTTGACAGCGTTAAAGAGGTCGTATACGTCTCCAAGTTCAGAATCGTGAAACTCTTCTTCCGTAATGAGTTGGGCGTTCAATGTCGTTCCTCCTGACGAGACAGATCTGTAACAGACTATCGCCCAGATAATCAAAAACCCGCGGCGCGACAAAAACCCGGGACAATTTGCGATTAAGAGCACCGGCCAGGAAGACCGGCGGCGCGAACTGGAACCTTATATCACACCCCGAGCAATGAGGTGTGACGCAATTGTGTAAATTATGCAGCCGAACTCATTTGTTTGAGACTGTTGCGGATAAGCTCGGCGACCCCTCTCCATTGTTTAGGGTCTTCCTTAACGATTTTCTTAATGACGATTCTCTTAGTAGCGATATTCGTCATGATCTCCTTCTGTATTTTCTTCAAATGATTTCCCAGGGTGGAAACAGGTATGCCCGTTTCTTCTTTAAGTTTCTGTAAAGTCTTACCGGATCCCCAACTCAGCAGAATCTTCGCGTCTTGAGGCGGTAAATTTTTGACCTCTTGTTGGACCTCGTCATACAGGGCCGCTCTAAGCTTTTCCGTTAGCATAGATGCTTCTTCCTCAAGCCGGATCGCTTCCGGAGAATTTGAAGCCGTCAACGGCAGCAGGGAACTCCCGGATGCGGTTTTTCTCTTGCCAATGGTCCCTGCGTGCACCACCTGCTCAAAGTAATTGTCAGCCAGACGTCTGCGCTGATCTTCGTTAAGGCAGAAGTTTTTTGCGGTTCGCCGGCACCAAGCTGCTAGCGACGTTCTGTTTGGGTTTTTAATGGTTTCGATGTGGTCGCATACCGCGTCAGAAATAGCGTCCGCGATCTCATCTGCGATAAGGTTGAACTTGAAAGCCAACCGAACCGATGTTTTCTTTTTCAGGTCCGTAAACCATTCACTGGACCTCACCCAAGCCAAGGCATCCTTATCTCCGCGGCGTGCTTCCGCAATGCGTTGATTCAGTTCGATGTTGCGAATGTTTGAGGTAGCCACTGTCGATCCTCCTTCTACAATGCCCAAATAAAGGACCGTTAGAGGTCTTGCGAGGGATCGTTCGGACTTTGCGAGTTTTAATGGGCGGGTTGGCCGGTTGTTCGTTGACGGCTGGCCCGCCCATTCTGAAGTTGAGTTAAGCCGATGGTTTAGACACCAGTGGTGAAGAGTTGGACCTTAATTTTTTTCGTTGACTAAACAGTCCCCTTCTCTTGGTGACATCCGCTGTGCAGGGCCAGCTTAACGTCTTCCTTAGAAGCCTTCTGTGCACCATTCTTGTGCCAGTTCTTGTCTTTAGACACGGCGACGGTCGGCTTGTCGTAAAGATTGTTTGCTGCCTTATCGCTTTTCCTGGCAACCACCTTGGCCCAGTTCAGTTTCGCTTCGTTAGCTCCGACCCAAACATGTTCCGCTTTGTGATAGACCTGGTTCTTAGCCAGCGGGTAAACGTCCTTATGCGTCTTCGCACCAAATTCCTTGAGTGAAGTCAACGCAACGTTGTCATGTGCATTCTGTTTCACTTGCGCATGAGACTTGACGGTGAAGATGCCGATAACGGCGATGATCGCGATCGCGATGATCGCGGCTGACGTGATTCCAACGATGATGTTCTTCTTGTTGATGTCGTTCTTCTTATTCATTACTCTCTCCTCCGCTAACAGATTTGGTTTCAACCTCCACTCAATAGACACCTGAGGTATTGTGGTTTCCCATCTTTTCTTTTGTTGGCAACTGCGCTCGTAGAGATGAGCAGGGTGGGATTGAAGCCACGGCGTAACCAGCGAACAAATCACAGGCGACGAGTAGCCGGAGAGAAACACCTGCAAGATGCTCGCTGGTATTATTCCGTATATCGATCATAGAGCATCCTCAATGTCAGCAACTTCACGAACTGCGCCTCGAATCTGGTCTAGTGCGTTGATAATCTCGCGGCACTGAGCACAGCCGGTCGTTGTGTGTTCCCAGATCTCCCTTAATCGGGGCACGTTGAGCGCTTTCGCTTCGTCCGCACTGTATTTGTCCAGTTCCCTGACATCGGGAAAACCGTGATACATGATCCCGTTCGTAGTGTTGTAGAGGTCATAGAGATCCACGTTTGAGTCGCTATCATGAAACTCATCGGTTTCGTTCTGCACGGATGTCCTCCCTTGGTTTTCCGACGACAAGAATGGCGGCCCGTCAATAAAAAACCCGGCCTGGTCAGGGCCGGGGAGCACTTCATTGAGCTTTTGCAACGACGATCGCGCCGCATCTTGCCATGTTGAAAAGTTGTGCTTTGGATGCCGGCCAGGTTCGCTGGCCGGTGTTTGTACCGAATGCCCGCGCTTGCGGGCTTCGTTAGTTCGTGTTCGACTGAGCTTGTCGCCTGACAAGCTCAACCCCCTAACTTTAACCGTCTTTGTATTCATGGCGCTTTGGTATTCCCTTCCGTATAGATTCCTTTTCAATCTTCTTTAGCTCTCGTTGAACGATTTCAATCGGCAAATTCAATTCAATGCTAATCTCGTGAAGCGTTTTTCGTTCCTGAAACATTCGAAGAATCTTTTCCGCTAAACTTTCGGAACGAATGCCACTCACGTCTTCGCCTGCATTCTGGTCAGTGCTGTTCATGTTAACGTCTCCTGACTTAATCTGTCGGGACCAGACAAAAAAGTATTGCGCATAACTCTGCTTGCGTCGTCGCTCAATGCCAAACTGCCACGGTTGCAACGATCCCTGGCGAGTGGTGGACGGATTGACCGGGTTCTGTGTTCAGCTTGTGGACTTTCATGACGTTCACTTTCAAGCTGAAGATGTAGATAAAGACCAAAAACAAAACCGTCATAATCGCTTTCAGTTTCATTGTCGTCCTCCCTAAAAATCCTCACCGTCGATCTAAAGACACGCGAGCGTGGAGCATTTCTCACGTCGCCTCACCCGGGCAGCGGTTGGGAAACACGAAAAGGCTGCGTGTCTTGTAAGTGAGAGAATTCTAAGGAGGACCGTCAGCTATGAAACCAGATACCAGCGAAAGGATTAAACGCTACTCTTTATACTTCTTCGGAGTGGCAGCTCATCTCGTGCTCGTGTTTGCACTTTTCGCGAGCGCAATTGGCGTAGATGTCAGCAAATTCTTTTTCGGGAAGTAAGCGGCTCCGATAGTGTGCACACTAATACGCATCACATTTACCGCGAGTGGAAGGCGCGATCTGTTATCGGCTCGCTAGCCTTATGTCTGAGTGTGAGTATGGGTCGCCACGAATTGAATACTTTTGCCCGCAATGGACAGCGTCACGTCGTTGTGGCCCATACCTTCAAGCCCGTTCTCCCAGAGAACGTTCCCCGTCGCGCCGTCGAGGGCAAAAATATATCCGTTACAACCGACGAAGACCTGGCCCTCGTGTTCGAGCACGCACACGTCACTCCCGCTCGAAAAGAAGCCGCCGGAAGGTAGTTCAGTGCGCCAGATTTCTTGCCCGGTCTGCGGATCGATCGCCGCCACATAACCATTCGTTCCGATGTAGAGGTACATAGCATTTGCTCCTTTCAATCTAACGAGCTTGGCGTTCTGTCGCGAGGCCACGCATAGCAACGGCAAACGCGCAGCCTCATGGACTGGCGGTCCGATCAAGCTCGGCGGAGATGAGAGTTAGTTTGTGTTCGTAGTTTTTTCCCAACTCGTTTCGGCGGCGCAGGTTGAGCAGGTCTTCCTGCGCTTTCAGCAGGTGTGAACGCGCTTCAGCGAGCGCGGCGGAATCCTTGCGCGCGGCGGCGATGGCGAGTTGGGCCTCACCGACTTTGCGGTTGGATTCACTACGGAGCACCGCGATCTGCGAGTTGTCGTTGAGTTTGGACATCTGCGCGACGTAATCCATTCCCTTGCTGTAGTAAGCGAGTGCTTCCGTGAGTTTCCCTTGCCTGAGAAAAATATCGCCCGTCTTGTTGTAGGTGAGGTGCGTCTGTTTGAGAAACTCGAAGTTTGACGGATCGTTCGTCGTGATCTCTTCGAGAATCCTGAGCGATTCGAGATTGGCCTTGACCGCTTCTCCGCTCTGGCCCATCGCGTCGCGCGCGAAGGCCATGTACTGCCACAACTCAGCCACGTCCCGCTTGGCCTCATTGTTTTTTGAATCTTGCTCGGAAATCGCGCGCAGGATTTCGAGCGCGCGCAGGATGTAGGGTATTCCCTCTTCTCCTTTGCCGACGCGGGCCATCGCCGTTCCGAGGTTGATGCTGGTGGCGGCGACGAAGCGACGGTAGACTTCCGTCTGTGGAAACTCGCGCCGCAAGCCTTCGCTCAGATCGAACGAGCGGCGATGCAGCGACTCAGCTTCGACGTAGAGCGGCGCGATCTCCGCGGCGTGTGTCCCCACTTCGCGCAGCGTTTCAGCACGGTATTCGAGCCGCGTGCCGAGACGCTGAAGGTTCGCGGCCATCACGCGGCGAATCGTCTCGCCCGCAGGATTCTTTTCGAGCGCCGCCTGCGCTTCTTGAGCAGACAGCCGATACCATTTGATGACCTCTTCATCGCCACCTGCAAACTCCATCGTGTCGCCCTTGACCTGATAGCTTCGGGCCAGCGCGTTGCGGTGGTCCAGGTTGCCGGAGTCGAGCGAGACGAGCCGGCGGCTGATGTCCACCGTTTTTTGGCCCATCTCCTCGGCCTCTTTCCACTGCTGGAGTCTGACGAGTAAGTAAGCTTTCTGCTGCGCGGCCACGCGGAGGTTATTGAGGATCGTCTGGTTCCTGTCGTCCTTCCGCACAAGACTCTCGAGAATCTCGACACTCTTGCCGTAGCTCACGAGCGCGCCAGCGGAATCGCCGAGGTTGGCGCGATAGGTCTCGCCCTGGACGTTACCGATCTTAAGGTAGGTGAGTGCGAGTTCCTGCGCGAGTGCAGGATTGTCCTGCGCGTCCTGCGACAGGTTGTCGAGATATTCGAGCGCGTCTTTGACGAGCATCTCACGCGTGGCGGTCGCGCCCGGCAGATCGGCGATGGCGTCGTGATACTTGAACACGACGTTGTTCGCGAGCTTGCGAACCTGCTCGAATCTTTTCTCAGCGCGTTCGCGTTCGCGTCGCGCGGCCCGGGCCTGATACGTTGTTCCCACGATACCAGCAATTAGCGCGAGGAAGACGAGCGATGCAGCGACGACTGCGACACGGTTCCGTTTGAGAAACTTTGAAGCGCGGTACGAGAACGTATCCGGCCGAGCCGAGACCGGCAGTTCAACTAGATAACGGCGGATGTCTTCCGAGAACTGTTCGACCGACTCATATCTCCGATCGGGCTCCTTTTTCAAAGCTTTCAGAACGATGTTGTCGAGATCGCCTTTTAACGATTGCGGGTTGTAAGTCGTGGCCTCGTTGTCCTCGACGGGGCGAGTCTTGGCTGAATCTGCAATCGCGTGGCTCGGCCGCGGCGGCTCGGTGTCGCAAACTAGACGCAGCATTTGATCGAGCCGAAGGCCGTTCAAGTTGTAGGGCAACTGACCGGTGAGCAACCGGTAGAGCACAACGCCGAGACTGTAGATGTCAGTCGCGGTCGTCACCTGTTCGCCACGAAACTGTTCGGGACTTGCATACGCGGGCGTCATCAAACCAAGCTGCGTGGCCGTGCCACGCTCGCCATCATTTGTTTGCGAGACGACTTTCGCTATGCCGAAGTCGAGCAGCTTCACCTCGCCCGCTGGAGTCACGAGGATGTTCGACGGTTTGATGTCGCGGTGCACGATGAGCCGCCGGTGCGCGTAAGAGACAGCGGCGCAAACCTGCCGGAATAACTCGAGCCGCGCGTGAAGCGAAAGATCACGAGCGCGGCAGTACTCGTCAATCGGCTCACCCTCGATGAACTCCATCACGTAGAACGGCAGACCGTCGTCGCTCATTCCACCGTCCAGAAGACGTGCGATGTTTGTGTGCTCGAGCGACGCGAGTATCTGCCGCTCATTGCGGAAGCGGCGCGCGATCGTGTCTGTGTTGAGACCGCTCAGAATTACTTTGACTGCGACTTTCTGCTCGAACTGGCCGTCGTCGCGCACTGCGGCGAAGACCGCGCCCATGCCACCGCGGCCAACTTCACTCACGATTCGATAGCGCCCGATGCGCCGTCCTTCGAGGCGGGCGCCTTCGGCGAATGAGTGTGTTGCAAGCGGCGAGTGGTCCAGCACGGTCGCGTAGTCGGCTGCGAGCATTTTTTCAACCTCGCGCCGGGCAGTCGCATCGCGACAGACCGAGTCGAGATAAGCGCCTTGCTTGGACGGCGTAAGCTCGACCGCCGCATCGAAGATTAGTTTGATCTCTTGCCAGGTTTCGGGGGACATAGTTGAGAGGGGACTTGATTTAAGTTAATTGCGTAGCGAGCCACGCTTTGGCGCTGCGCCACTCACGCTTGACGGTTGATTCCGACGTTGAAAGAACTTCAGCGACCTCTTCGTTCGAGAGGCCGCCGAAAAATTTCATCTCGACAATGCGCGCCTGCACGCTATCGAGAGTGGCGAGGCGCGTGAGTGCTTCGTCGAGCAGGATCAGATCGACCTCGCGCCGGTCGGAGAAGCTCGTGGCTTCGTCGAGCGGAAGCACGGTCGCGCCGGCGCCGCGTTTTTCGGAGCGGCGGCTGATAGCGTGGTTGACTAAGATGCGGCGCATCGTCTCGGCGGCGATTGAGAAGAAGTGTGCGCGATTGCGCCAGTCAACGGAGTGCTGGTCTACCAGGCGCAAGTACGCCTCGTTGACGAGCGCAGTGGCTTGCAGCGTGTGTCCGGGCCGCTCGCCGGCAAGCTGGCGCGCGGCAATCCTCTTCAGTTCGAGATAGACGACCGGCAACAGCTCATCCAGCGCTGCGCGGTCGCCCGCTTGCGCCTGCCTGAGCAGTCCTGTTATGCCATTTATCAGATCTTCACGCTCCTATCGTGATCGCCTGAAAAAACTTTTCGGCACCTGACCCTTTCGGCCCGATTTTTTTGCGATTGGTTATGAGGGCGCTTTTGCCGCGACCCACAGGGAAATCGCGGGGCGCGGTTCTGCTCATTATATGTTCAACCAGTGCATTGTGATCAATCTGTTCCGCAAAAATTCTTCCCTGACCCCTTATCTCAGACAAACTCTGGAGGTTTTTGAAATGTCCGTCCCTCTCAAAACAAGCGCGTCCCAAATTCCGGTCCATCGTATGAACGAACCGTGGTGGGTTGGACTCGCTTACCTGCTTTCTGCGTTAGTTATTGGTGCTCTGCTGGCTACTGTAACTCAAGCTGCTCCCCTTTGGACCCACAAACCCACAAGCGATATTAAGTGGTATCGCGTGACTGACGTCGGTTCGATACTCATCGGATCGAAGGCGGGCATCTACACGCTCGACGGTGAAAAAGGTCAGACGATCTGGACGCGCAACGATCTGGCGGGAACCGAAGAGTTTGAAGTGGAGACGATCGCCGGTACGCCGCTGCTCCTCGTCTCCGACACTTCGGGCACTTTCACCAAAGGCACCAAGCTCATTGCACTGGACCTTCTCACCGGGCAAAACATCTGGGAGACCGACAAGCTGAAAGGCGCGACTGTCGCCGTTGAGCCGG
>Ga0209216_1000244_pt1 | contig 10685 bp, 6 predicted proteins | sample TexAe_OM2H0_O2_FD_187940 | JGI IMG/M metagenome (GOLD analysis project Ga0209216, IMG submission 187940) | Forest soil microbial communities from Davy Crockett National Forest, Groveton, Texas, USA - Texas A ecozone_OM2H0_O2 (SPAdes) (version 2) | ecosystem: Environmental > Terrestrial > Soil >... | reverse complement strand
CTTAGCGAAGCTCAAGGGCGTCACCAACAAGAAAGAACGTCATGCTTTGATCGCTGCGCTGCTCGAAAGAGTTAATCTCTGGTCTGCACGTACGCAGCGACTGGGTGGATTTTCCGGCGGGATGCGCCAGCGTCTAGGCATTGCTCAGGCGCTCATCGGCGAACCGCAGCTAATCATCGTCGACGAACCAACGGCCGGACTCGATCCGGAAGAACGCGTTCGTTTTCATAATCTGCTTTCAGAAACCGCGAGCGAAAACACGGTAGTAATTCTTTCAACTCACATTGTGTCCGACGTCTCTAACTTGTGCACCAGCATGGCGATCATTCGGCAGGGCAAGATTCTCTCTACGTGCACACCGCGTCACGCAGTGGACGAACTGAACGGATCGGTCTGGGAGGGAACTGTGCCACGCGAGCATCTCGCGACGTTCAAGTCTGAGTTCAATGTGATCTCTTCGCGGATGTTTGATGGTCAGGCACGCGTGCGAGTGATCGCGAAAGAGCGGCGTCCGAGTGAAGAGTTCACTCGAGCGACGCCGATTCTGGAAGACTACTATTTCGATCTCGTCAATCGATGAGAAATCCCTTCAAAACCCCGTTCGCCGCAGTTTTCACGAACGAAGTACTGCTGAACACGAAGCGCGTTGCTCCGTACGCGATGATGCTGCTGTTCAGTGCGAATGCGATTTTGTGGTGGGGATGGGGACCGGCTGTGGGAAGAGGTTGGGCCACTAACTGCGATTTTTACATTCACAGAAACCTCGTGGGCTTCTCGTTTATCCTGGGACTGCCGATATTCAACGCAGTGATCATGGGCGATCCGGTGGTGAGAGATCTTCGCCTCGACGTGCATCCGTTGCTCTTCTCGAAACCCATCGGCCGTGGGCCATATCTGTTGGGAAAGTTCTTTGGCAGTTTCTTTGTGCTCGTCTGTTGTCAATCAGCGTTTGCGATTACGTTGTTCCTGCTTCAATGGGTCCCGTTTTCGGGCATGGTGACGTTGCCCGTGAACGTTGTTACTTACGTCAAGCATTTCTTTTTTGTAGTGGTCGTTTCTCACCTCGTCCTGGCCACGTTCTACTTCGCCGTGGGCACGCTCAGCCGCAACGCCAAAATCGTTTATGGCCTCGCTGCGTGTTTTTATCCGGTCTATATCGCGTATCTGCTAACGACGAAAAGCCTGCCCTGGATGGTGGGAGTGTTTACCGATCCGTTGGGTCTTGCTTCGCATCAAGGACCCGACTTTTGGCGCACCAACGGAGATGTCGTCAATCAGTATGTGGTTAGCTACAGTCTAGCGGCGTACGCGAATCGCGCGACGATGATCGTTGTCTCGGCTGTGATTCTGTTCGTCATTTATCTCCGGTTCTCAGCTACCACACGAACGAAAACTTCAGGCGAAGTGACAGTGCTGAGGCTTTCCAGTGCGACCGAGAAAATTCCTTATACCTCGGACAACGGTCTGTCAGGTGGATTTCTCAACTCCGCAAACGAAGCGACGCTCGCTCACGATCGAGTGACAATTCCGAAGGTCAGCTCAACGCGAGGTCCAGCCGCAACGCTTGCGAACACTTTCGCGGCCCTCGGCGTTGAGTTTCGACTGCTGCGAGCAGAACGAAGTCTCATCGTCATAGCTCCGCTGGCGATCGTTCTTTCGATTTTCGATCTCGCTTTTTTCCGCGTGGTTCCGGAGATTGGGTATTCGGTTACCTATGCGAGCGGCACAGCCAAGGCGTTGCTACTGTTCCTGGTGGGCATGATCGTTTTCTACACTGGTGAGGCGATGCATCGCGATCGAGAGGTGAAGATCGAACCGGTTGTTTGGTCCACGCCTGCGCCGAACAGTGTCTTACTGCTTTCAAAGTTCTTCACTACTCTCGTGTTGGCGCTTTCATTGTTGGCCGCGGTTGGCCTCACTGCAATCGCGATCCAACTCGTGAGAGGTCATACGCCGGTTGATTTCTCAGCTTACCTGCTGGTATACGGCGTGGTGCTCGTACCCGGCATCATTTTCGTGACTGCGCTGGTGGTTGCGTTGAATATCCTGCTGCGGAATAAGTACGTGGCTTACGTGGCGGCGATTGGCGCCAGCGCCGGCCTCTTTTATTTATACAGCACAGGTCATAACCACTGGCTCTACAATCCGCTGCTTTATCAGCTCTGGACTTATCCCGATCTTACTAGCCAGACAATACTCGTCTCGCGCCTCTACTGTCTTGCTCTTGCCGCTGCTCTTCTTGCGCTCGCGCATTTATTCCACGAACGAACGCGTTAACGCGCATGGCTCATTCGTTTCGCAGCGTCACCAGCGGATCAACTTTCGTTGCCCGATGCGCCGGGATGTAGCACGCGAAGAAGGCCACCGCGAGTGCTCCGATCGAGACTGCCGCAAAAGTCACAGCATCAGTCGAGACAACACCAAACAGCAGCGTGTTCATCACCTTTGTAAACGCGATCGCCGCTACCAGACCAATTGCAGTGCCGATGCCCGCGAGCTTCATTCCGTCGCCAACGATGAGCAGTAGAACGTTGCGTCTTTGCGCGCCGAGTGCCATACGAATACCGATTTCGCTGGTCCGTTCGGCAACGTGATACGACAGCATGCCATAAATACCGGTTGCCGCAATCAGCAACGCGAGTAAGCTAACCGTGCCGGCAAACCACGCACCCATTCGCTCCGGCTCCAACATGCGCCTCACGTTCTCTTCGAGCGGCTCCGCAGTAACGACCGCGTCTTTATCGAGTGAACGCCCCAACTCTCTCACAGCGCTGATGCTTGCAGCCTGATTGCCGTTTGTTCGCAACACGAAACTGAGATCGGTCAGGTCGTGAGGCGAAGCGGGCGTATAGAAGAGCGGTCCATCGAGTTGACCAACGCGTTTGCTGCTGATGTCTGCGGCGACACCAATGATCTCGTACGACGTGCCACCGCTCTCTTTGAAGCGCTTGCCGATCGGATCGGCGCCGGGCCAGAAACGATTGGCCATCGCCTGACTAATTACTGCCGATTGACCGAGCGCGTCCGCTTCACTGAACGGCCGGCCACGCAGAATGGGAATTCCAAGCGTTCGAAAATATTCAGGCGAAGCGATGTTTGCATTTGCAGAAATAGCCGATCCACTCGTCGCTTCGTGGCCTTCGATCTCGATGGCCGCCTCGCGTACACCGGCAAAGGGAACAACGCCCGCAAGACTCACCGACTCCACTCCCGGCAAAACCTTCAGGCGCTCGGAGAGTTGCACGTAGAGAGTTGTCGTACGCGCTGCGTCTTGATGCTGTGTCGCGCGGTCCAATGATAAGACCAACAGGTTTTTCTGATCGAATCCGAGATCGGCGGATTGGGCCTGCTGTAATCCGCGCACCAGCAAACCAGCGCCGATCAGCAGCACGAGCGAAACCGCGACCTGGCCGATCACGAGCAGATTACGCAAGTGTGAGCGCGTGACGCGTGGCCTGCTGCCTGTTGTTCGCAGCGCTGCGATCAGGTTCGATTTTGTAGACTCGATTGCAGGCGCCAAACCAAAGACGACACCCGTGATGAGCGAAATCAGAAACGCGTAAGCGAAGACTGTTGTGTTCGGTCTCAGGTTGATGTCGAGACCCACGTCCGGCATTGCCGACAAGACGATTGGCGGTAACCAGAAAGCGAGCAGCAAACCGGCAACGCCGCCGAGGATCGCGAGCAACAGACTTTCGGTCAGCAATAACCTAATCAACTTCCAGCGGCTCGCACCGAGCGCCAAACGTACAGCGATCTCTTTTCGACGCGCGGCAGCGCGAGCGAGCATCAGGTTCGACACGTTTGCGCACGCGATCAGCAGCACCAGTGCCACGGCTGCAATCACGAGGATCGCGATCGGCGTTCCCTTGCTGCGCGCTTCGGGCGAATTGAGATACGACCCGGGCATGACGTTGACGACCGATCTTCTCCCGGGATACTCGTGGTCCATCTGGGCGGCCACGAGTTGCATTTCCGCCTGAACCTGTTGGATCGAAACGCCGTCGTTCAATCGTCCAAACACGGTTAGCCAGCTACAGTTTGGAAGCGGCAGCAGTTTGCTGTCAGGTTTCACGGCCGGTTCCATCGTTACGGGAATCCAAACGTCGGGAACGCTGATCTCAGCACCGCGAAAATCGCGCGCCGCGACTCCGATAATCGTGAAGTTCTGATGGTTCAGCGTCACTGAAGAACCGATCACATTCCGATCGGAACCAAACCTTCTCTGCCAGAAATCGTGACTGATTACAGCGAACGGGCATTGCAGAGGCGCCTGGCATTCTTTGTCGAAGAAAGTGCGGCCGAGAGCACTGGCGCCGCCGAGAAGCGAAAAGTAATTGTCGGTGACCAGCAGTCCATTGATTCTCTCTACGTTGTCATTGCCGAGGTACAGGCCGGTGTCCGCGGAAGCAATCAAGCCGGAGAAGCCGTTGACGCGGTCACGATAGTTCAGGTATTCGGGGTAGGAAAGCAGCTCGACGTTGCCTTCAACCTGACGCGAAAACTCACCTTCGAAGGTTTGAAAGACGCTCACCACGCTGTCCGGGTCTTTGACTGGCAACGGCCGGAAAGCGACCGAATAGAGCAACGTAAAGATGCCCGTATTAATGCCGATACCCAGTGCGAGCGTGATCAGTGCCGCCACAGTGAAATTGCGGTGTTTGAGCAAAGCTCGGAACGCGTAGCGCAGGTCTTGCAACGTAGAATTCAACATCCGATACTCCCCGACTCTAAGTGCTGCTATAAACCAACGTTGAGGAAGGCGGATTTATATACTAGGGAGCATTTAAAAAGTTCAGTCTCTCTTTCTTATGAACCCATAGTGCCGTAGACTAACGAGCTTTTAATTGCCGGTCGGTTCAGTCCCGGAAACTTTTAGCGAGGTGTCAATGGAGCTTCTTTCAAATCCGCAGACCTGGATCGCGTTTGCGACACTGACGGTGCTCGAGCTGGTGCTCGGCATCGATAACATCGTCTTTATTTCGATCCTTGCCGGCAAACTCCCGGCCGGACAACAAGCAAAGGCGCGCTATATCGGTTTGGCTCTTGCGCTGTTGATGCGCGTGGGACTGCTTTTTTCGCTCGCCTGGGTGATCGGGCTGACCGCTCCCTTGTTTTCGGTCATCGGTGAGGAAGTTTCCGGCCGCGATCTCGTTTTGTTCCTCGGCGGACTGTTTCTCATCGCGAAGTCGACGCATGAGATTCACGGTTCGCTCGAGGGCGAGGAAGGACACGCGGGCGCCAAAGTCTTCTCGTCTTTTGTCAGCGTGATCATTCAGATCATGCTGCTGGATATCGTGTTCTCGCTCGATTCCGTGATCACCGCAGTTGGGATGGTTAACGACCTCAGAATCATGATCGCCGCGGTCGTCATTGCCATTCTTTTCATGATGGCGTTTTCAGGAATTATCGGCCGCTTTGTTTCAAAACATCCGACAGTGAAAATGCTAGCGCTCTCCTTTTTGATACTCATCGGCGTGACTTTGATTGCGGAAAGTCTGGAGCAGCATATTCCGCGCGGTTACATCTATTTTGCAATGGCGTTTTCGGTATTTGTCGAGATGTTGAATCTGCGGCTGCGGAAATCGAAAACGGCGCCGGTCCATTTGCGCGACGGTTACGGCGATGTGCCCGGTGGCAATTAATCACAGAGACACTGAGTTAAGGCAAACGCGTTCGGGAGACTAGTTTGCCGCTCGCAGCCTCAAAGCGAAGCTGCTCGTGAGGGATCGATCTGCCACAGTCGTCAGCCTCTTGTGCTGAGTTGACGTGCGTGCACGTTGCGGGATCACGCTTGGCAACAATCGTGTCAATAACGAGCGCGCTTTCATCTGACGTGAAGCCAACTTCGCTGTACCAGTGAGATGCCGAAGTTGTCATGTTCACTTTGGAGAGATCGGCGACATCGGCCAGAAGATGGCGCGCGATCTCGTTCCCGTTTTCGTTGAACCAGATAACGGCCGGCGTGTTGGGATTGTGACCGTTGCCGTAATAACGATCGATTAGGGCCACCCGGCTGCCGTCGTTTGTCACCAGCAAGTGACCCGGCAGTTGGGGGAGAACGTGAATCCACAGACGCTGCGGACCGCGTGGTTCAACGCGATAGAGAGTGGCGAGCTGCCTGTCTGTCACCACAACGAAGTACTCCCGGTTAGCAGCGTAGTATTCCGTCCTGACGAACGTGCTATAGGTGTCGGCCCGCGTGCTCGTCGCGATCAGCAGAAGAGCTAACGCAAGGATTATCGTCTGTCTCGCGTGTGGCATAGTTCTTAACGTGAACGCCTTGTCGGATTACTTTGGTGGCGCCTTGACCAGCACTGTCTTGCCGTCAATCATCAGCAACATTTCTCCGGAAAGCGCCAGTATTCCTTGTCGACCGTCGCGGATGAGCCGGTCCACCAGTTTGTCGAACTCCGGTGTGCCGAACTCGATAACCTGATCCGGCTTAGCCGTTTCGTTCTTTAACGCACTCGCATCGACCCAACGGTTATTACGTTTGAAGAAGGTGCGATCGGTGATCTGTTGCACCGTGGTGATTTCAACACGTTCCATATTTTGCGCGAGGTAGAAATTGGAACGGTTCATGCTTAGTTGAGACTTTTGGCTTGTATTGTTAGACGCCTGACTCACGCTACCCATTCCACTGCGAACGCTCTGCGCGTTGTTCACCAGCGATTCGCGCGCGCGCGTGTTCAGCAATTCCAGATTGTTGAAATCGGTGCCGTCCGTAGCAAGGAAAGCAGTATATTCCGTCAAGATACCGTATTCGGTCGACAGCCTTATTATCTCGTCGACCAACTCCTTTAGTTTCGGATCCTGGGCCACATGACTGGACGCCGTTCTGATACTGCTGCTGTTGTAAGCACCAGCAGAGGATGAAATACGGCCGGGACGCGCAGCGGTATTCTCCGATCCGGCTTCCGTAATCAACTCGACCAGCCGCGCGATCTTTCTGCTGGCCCATAAGCGAGGCACAAACGCGTTTCGCGTCGTCGCATTTGACAGGTCGAATTTCAAATCAAACGTTCGCCAAGATCCCAGATAGTTTCCACTCAGACGAAAATGCAGTGGGTCGTCTGATTGGTACTGCCCTAATACGACTAACTGATCGCCTTCAAAGAGATCGCTTAGTTCACCCGGCAGCAGCTCACGCACCGCGCGCGTCGTGACTGCCCCGGCGCGATCCAGAGTTGCTAATTGAGGTTCCGCTAAAACCGGTCCTGAGAGACGTTTGAAAACCTGGCTGACTTTAACTTCGACATTCTCATTTGGAAAAACAAATGTTGGCGTCGCGCGCGTCGCATTCGCGATCGAGGTCAGCAAAGGCGCGTTCAGATCGTAGCCAACGCCAAAACTGAACACGCGACGTTTGTGCACGTTGGAATCGACGACAGCTTTTCGAATCGCGGCTTCACGGGTTTCACCTGAGGTGGGCACGCCGTCGGTGAGAAAGATTGTTAACGGCAACATGTTTGCAGTCGGAGCTTGACGCATCGCTTCCACGAGCGCGTCGTGAATGTTTGTGCCACCGCCTGCTTGAATGCGCTTGATGTATTCCCGTGCTTGTCGCAACGTGTTCGAATCTTTGATCACCGGTTTCGCGGAAAACCTTGCGACTTGATCGGAATAATCAATGATGCTGAATGCCTCTCCTGGTTCGAGTCCTTCGAGCACTTGCAAGGCCGCAGAGCGTGCCTGCTCGATTTTTTCTCCTTGCATGCTACCGGAGCGATCGAGCACTAAAGTTACTTCACGTTTCAGCGCCGACTCTTTCCGTTGCAGATCGGCAGGAACACCAGCGAGGAGCAGAAAATAACCGCCACCGACGCGCGTGTCGGGATAGGCCAAAAGCGATGCTGTTACTGAACTTGAATCTGCAAGGTACGACACGCGAAACGGTCCGGGCTCAAGTTGTTGGCCGGGTGTTCGCACGATTGCATGCTGGTTGCCGGAATGTTCGACGCTCACCTGATGACTCGGCGAGTAAACCGCGGAAATAGGAGACGACGAACTAATCTTGAGCGAGATGGTCCACGGTGTCGCGGAGGCTTCAAAGGATTCGCTGCGCGGCAGGACATAATCAATGCGGTTTCCATCAGCCTTCAAGACGTGCTCGTAAACGATTCGTACGCGCTGTTTGCCGCCGGCTGGAATGGGAAACACATTGGAACGTATCAGGCTGTAACCCGCGAACTCCAGCAACGCGGGATCGCGAAGTTTGGAAACGATCGATCGATAAATTGATTGAGCTTCTGCCTTCGGAAGTAGTTTTGCGGTCGATTCCTTCGCCGAACCCTCAAACGTGAACGAGCGCACGACGGCGCCGTCGGGAACAGGAATCAACATTTCGGCTTCCTGGATGCGTTGTGTTGGATTGGTCAATCCCACATCCATCGTAGTAGTGGCCACTTGCTCCAGGATCCGCACTTCGGCCGCGACGCCACTGATTTGGACTTGCTGTTGCTGTGGTGTGGACCATGCGTAACTGCGCGATTGCGGCACGATCAGATTCGCGGCGCTGCTCTGGAAGGTGGTTGAGGGCGTGATCTCCTGGCTGTGGGTTGTGTCCGTAAGAACCGTAAAGGCGAGCAAAGTAACGCCGAAGAGGACTGTTAGAGTTAGGGTTACGTTTCGCATAGACACCTCTGGAAGCTGAACTGTAACTACTTGGAAGGCTTGTTCTCAGGGACCTGCTCCGCGCAACTGAAAGGACAGGTCTTCCCGAAACTGCGTGGGCTGTACGGTTGCGCGTGCCTTAGGATGGAGTACACGCGTTGAGAGTTGCCACGCGGAGTTGGACTTTAATGTGTTTTGTCAGTTCGTTGCATACGCGTCGTAGGCCGCGCGCGCGAGGTCGGCAATCAACTTTTCCTGAGCTGCGTCTGGCAAATTCGATTCACTCACTAAAACTGCAATCGCCAGATGACCTCGATTAGCAGGAAGCGTGATAATACCGACGTCGTTGGTCACTTTCGCTGCTTGTGTAGTCTCATCCTTCTCGCCCGAACCGGTTTTGTCGGCCACGACTGTGCCCTCAGGTAAATCTCCTCGCAACCGGCGCAAACCCGTGGTTGCTCGCTGCATGAATCCGATTAACAGATTCGTATGAGCAGGCTGAAGGAGTTTTCCCTGGTGCAGTTGTACGAGCAGCTTCGCAAGATCGTCGGCAGACCCGGTGTTTGGGTTCTGACGGCTCTTCACGTATTCAGCGACATTTGTATGAATATTGATATTTTGAAAGCCGAGCGAGCGCAGTCGCTCGGTAACCTTTTGTGGACCACCGACAAGCTGGAGCTGTTTGTCGGCTGAAGTGTTGTCGCTACGGGCGATCGAAAAATCAATGAGCTGCCGGACCTCATAGGTAACCGGCTTTTCCCAAAGCGCCGTATTCCCCGGCGTGCCGGGTACGATCTCCGCAGGCGTCCCCTGAACCTTTTGGTCCAACCGCAGGCGGTTCTCTTCGACGTCCTTCAAAACAGCAATCGCCAAAGGGAGTTTGAAAACGCTATAGAGCGGCAGTTGCGATTGGCCGTTGAAGGAGATCGTCTTTCCGCTTTCGATATGAACAACGGTGAGCCCGACGGTGCCCTGTGCGCCATCGCTGATGGTTTTCAGACGCTGCTCGAGTGCTTGTGCTACCTGGTTTTGTGCAGCGGCCGGTGCCGTAGAGGGACCAGCCGTTCCTAACTCAGCCGTAGATTTTGCGCAGGCGATGGCTAGCGTAGAAAAGAGAAGAAAAGTGCATATCAAGTTAATTCGCATGATGACACCTCTTTGAAGAATTTCGCAGCCGCAGATGTGAAGTTTAGCAACTTCTCGGTACGACGGTAATTACAGAAGTGAACTTTGACAGGATTAACAAGACTAACAGGATTAAAGCCCGGTTTACGACTACTCGTCGACATCTGCTGCGGTTGAGGTGCTTCTGGATTCGAGTGGCGTCGTGAGCGGGATTATCCAGGGCGTGGGTAGCAATCGTACTTGCTCGTTAGCCAGGTCGACGCTGGGATCGATTAGTAACTGCGGTTCGCGGCCGTTGAGAGAAACCATTACGCGGGCGCGCACTTCAACGTCGTCGTGACCCTCACGCCGCTTCTCCTCGGCAAGATGATGTGCGAAGAGTACGAGCAGGTCCGGCTTCGTGGTCATCTTCATCACTTGATGAGATTCGAGATAATCTTCCGGCTTGATGGACCATGTTTGTCCGGTTCGCGGATCGGTAACCGTAAAGACTGCCTGGCCACCCTTTGTGCGCAACTTCATGTGCCAGGCAAAATTGTGTCCCTCTTCGGTCCAACTCACGTTGCCCGGATAGAGAAAATGGCGAAGCGGCAAAACAATCTGGACCACAAGGTAAGCGGCCAACAATCCAACAACTACTTTCTGCGAGCTTGTTAAAGGCGAGTAACTGGTCCTTTGCGCAACCACCTTCGGCTTGGCGGAACTCTGAGACGCCTTTTCGGCGTCGTCAAACTCCTCGCCCGGCGACATAAACGCTCGCGCGAAGCGTCGCACGAAATCGGGCGGAAAGAAAATCAACAACGCGCCCAGCATCAACCACGGAAAAATGCCGATTTCGAAAATCACTGCGTTCATGAGGTTGAATAGAATCGCTGCCGCGAATGCGAATGGTCGCGTGCGTCGCCACAGGAGCAGCGGCACCACGAGCAGATCGAGCAGCAACC
>Ga0209216_1000243_pt1 | contig 10688 bp, 9 predicted proteins | sample TexAe_OM2H0_O2_FD_187940 | JGI IMG/M metagenome (GOLD analysis project Ga0209216, IMG submission 187940) | Forest soil microbial communities from Davy Crockett National Forest, Groveton, Texas, USA - Texas A ecozone_OM2H0_O2 (SPAdes) (version 2) | ecosystem: Environmental > Terrestrial > Soil >... | reverse complement strand
GTAAGACACCAGCAGCCAGATCGCGAAAGGCAGCGAGAACGAAAGATAAATCAGGATGATGCCTTGATAGGTGTCGATCCAGCCGATGTTTCGCAGCACCAGGAAGTAGGGGATGATGATGCCGACCGGCGGCAGCATCTGCGTCGCCAGCACATAAAAGCCGGCGAATTTCTTGCCGCGGAAACGGAGCCGCGCCAACGCGTAGGCGGCCGGCACCGCCATCAGCATGGTAACGACGGTAGTTCCCACCGAAATCACGAAGCTGGAGACCAGGTTGGGCAGGATGGAAGCCGAGCCGAACAGCACGTCGCGATAGGCATCGAGCGTCGGCGGAAAGAACAGTTTTGGCGGATAGGCAAGCACGTCCTGGTCGGTCTTGAGTGAATTCAACACGCTCCAGAGAATAGGAAACGCCCAGACGAGCAGGAATATCAGCGAGATCGCGAGCAGGGCGATGACACGGATACGCCTGGCTGTCATTTCGCCCTCCGCATCGCAAACAGGATTCCGGAGATGACGATCGTCACCATAAGCAATGCGACCGCAAGCGCCGAACCGTAACCGATCGAGAGTTCAGTGAAGGATTTCCGGTAGGCATACAGATTGAGAATTTCGGTCGCGGTGCCCGGACCGCCACCGGTTACCGTGAAGATCGCGGCAAACGCCGTCAGCGCCACCATGGTCCGCATGATGATCACCATGACGATGGCCGGGCGCAGCAAGGGCAAAGTGATGCGGCGAAAGCGCTGCCAGGCGGTGGCGCGATCCAGCCGTGCGGCCTCGTAGATATCCTCCGGCAGCGAGGCAAGCGATGCCAGCAGCACCATGAAGGCAAAGGGCGTCCACTGCCAGGTGTGGATGACGATCACGGAAATCATCGCCAGCAGCGGGTCGCCGAGCCAGTTCTTGCTACCGAGCCCGGCGTTGATGGCGAGGAAGTCGACGATGCCAAATTCAGGCGCGAGCATGAAGGTACGCCAGATCATGCCGACGACGGCCGGCGAGAGCACCACCGGCAGGATGGCAATGAGACGAAACCAACTCTGGCCGCGCTTCATGTCCATCACAAGCAATGCCAGCGCAAGGCCAAGGACGACCTGCAGCACCACGGTCGATCCGGTATAGATCATGCTCACCAAAAGTGAGGACCAGAACCGCTCGTCGCTAAGCAGAACGCTGTAGTTCTCAAGCCCGACGAAGCCGTTCGTGAACGGCATCGCCAGATCCATCCGGAATGCGCTGGTCCACACCAGAAACATCAGCGGAAACGTCGTCGTCGCCATTAGCGCGAGGAAAGCGGGGGCCAGCAGGGCTGCGGCAAACCGGCGCTCGCGCTGCGCCAGCACGCGGCCGAAATCGCCTGGTGCGATTCCGGTCACGTTACCAACCGTTGTGGTGGCCGCGGGCGCCATCGATCAGCCACGCATCATCGGTTCGATGCGGCGCTGAGCGTCGTCGAGCGCCGCCTTGGCCGTGGCCTGGCCCGAAAGTGCCGACTGGATCGCGGTCGCCATGGTGTCGCCGACAGCCGGCCACTGCGGCACGCGCGGGCGCCAGTCGACATCGGTGTCGTTCTGCAAGGCGCCCATCGCGGATTCGACGAAATTGTCGCCAAAGCCGTTCATCAGCTTGACGTATTCCGGATCTTGCCAGATCAAGGTGCGGTTGACGCCGGAACGCTTTGCCGGACCGGCAAAGCGATGTGCGGTGCGTGCCTGGGTTTCCGTACTCGCAGCCCACTGGATGAACAGCCATGTGGCTTTCTTCTTCTTGTCGGGCAAGGCGGCGTTGATCGGAAAACCCCAGTTCCAGATCGAGGTCACGCGCTTGCCGGACGGCCCCTTGGGCCAGCGCGCATAGGCGACCTTACCGATCACCTTGGACTTCTCGGCATTGTTGACGACGGACGCCGAAGAATGCGCATCGATGTAGCTTGCGACTGTCCCTTGCGAGAAAGCGTCCGCGATGTCGGGCCAGTTCCAGTTGGCTGCCGCCGTCGGCGCATATTTGCGCATGAGGTCAATGTACCAGGAGAGCGCGGCTTCGGCTTCGGCTCCGTTGACCGTGAGCTTGCCATCCTTGAACCATTCGCCGCCGAATTCGCGGAAGATCGAGGGATAGATGTACATGTTCTGGCCGGCGCCGGCGACGCCGCGCAGTGCCGCTCCCCAGATGCGATCATTGGGATTGTTCAGCGCCGCGGCGTTGGCGACGTAGTCTTCGAGCGTCTCGGCGGGCTTGAGACCCTTCGCGTCGTAGAGATCCTTCCGATAGACCTGAACGGTGACCTCGCCGTCATACGGCACGCCATACAGCTTTCCATCGACGCTGTCGGCGCTGCGCCAAGCCGGAATGATGTCGTCGAACTTGAACCAGGCGGCGTCCGTGAGCGATTTGTCGCTGAGGTAGCCGTCAAGCGGCTCGACCCATTTGTTCGCGGCATAGAGCGAATAGTACATCGGATCGGCCGCGTGCGTGGCGTAGGTCCCGGTCTTCGAGGTCAGGTCGATCACGCATTTCTGCCGGATCTGCGCCGGCGGAATTTTTTCGAAGCGAACCTCGATACCGGTCAGCGCCTTGAACTGCGGCACGAGCGTTATCAGGTTCTCGAAATAACTCGCCGGAATGACCGCGACCGTGATGGTTTCGCCTGATGTTTGCTGCCAGTCGATGTTGGCCGATTTGTACGGCGCGAGATCGGCATCTTGCGCAGCCGCCCGGCGCAGCACCGCGGGGCCAAATCCGATCAGCGCTACGGCCGCCGTGCCGGTCTTCAGAAAGGTCCGTCTGGTCGTCCTGAATGACTTCATTCTGTCCTCCCCTTGGCCCCGGCTTTTGCCGGTTAAGTTAGGACATTTGCCAAAAAGTTATAACATGTCAAACCTCGCTGTTCGGCCGAAGTGGCATGACGCCGGATGCAGGCCGATTCGAAGAGTGGGAATGCGAGTGAGAGCCCAAGCCCGCTCCCCTTGGTTCGGAGGTCTCCGTTGCGGCGCAAGCGCTAGCCGGACGGCGGTCCACTATGCTTTGATAGCGAGGAAACGGCTGCCGGCGACAGATGTCGTTGGGTACAAGGCCGAAAGGGAGGACAGGCTGTTGGAAAAGCGCGGTCGTACGCTGCTGGCCAAGATTTGGGATCAGCATGTCATTGCCCGGATTGGCGACGATACCGATCTCCTTTATGTCGATCGCCATCTGCTGCACGATCTCGGCGGCTCGCGCGGGCTGCTCGATCTCAAGAGCCGCAATCTCTCTGTCCATAATCCTGAACTGACGTTCGCCACGCCGGATCACGCGATTTCGACGGCGCGCGGAAGGGCCGGCACCAGCAAGGTCGGGCAAGAGCTGCTGGCAGGCTTGCGGACCGAAACATCCGCTGTCGGCATCGAGATGTTCGATATCGATGAGCCCGGCCAAGGCATCGTCCATGTCATCGGCCCCGAACTCGGCTTGAGCCTTCCCGGCTGCCTGATCGTTTGCGGCGACAGCCATACCTGTACCCACGGCGGGTTGGGCGCGCTGGCGTTCGGCATCGGGTCGAGCGAATTGACCCATGTGCTGGCCACGCAAGCCATCATTCAGCGCCGGCCGAAAACCATGCGCGTGACCTTCGAGGGCAGGCTGCCGTTCGGCGTGACCGCCAAGGATCTCATCCTCGCGCTGATCGGCCATATCGGCGCCGCTGGCGGCACCGGCTACTCCGTCGAATATGCCGGCAGCGCCATTCGCGACATGGCGATCGAAGGGCGGCTGACCATCTGTAATCTGTCGATCGAGCTCGGCGCTAAAATGGGTTTTGTCGCGCCGGATGAAAAAACCTACGAATATCTGCGCGGACGGGCCTACGCGCCGCAAGGCGAGATGTGGCAGCAGGCCGTTGCGGCGTGGCGCCAGCTTCCGAGCGACACAGATGCGACCTTCGACCGGGAGGTCGTCATCGATGTCGAGGCGATCAGCCCGCAGGTGACGTGGGGCATCAGCCCGGAACATGTCATCGGGATCGACGGTCATGTTCCGGATCCGCGGACGATCACCGATCCGGCGCGGCGCGCCGCGATCGAGACCGCGCTCGACTACATGGGTCTCAAGCCTGGAGCGCCGATTATCGGCACGCCAGTCGACGTGGTCTTCATCGGGTCGTGCACCAATAGCCGGTTGAGCGATTTGCGTGCCGCGGCCGAGGTCGCGCGCGGCCGCAAGGTGGCGCCCGGCGTTCGCGCCTGGGTGGTGCCGGGCTCGGAGACGGTCAAGCGGGATGCCGTTGCCGAAGGCCTGGACAAGCTCTTCATCGAAGCAGGCTTCGAATGGCGGGAGCCCGGATGCTCGATGTGCCTGGCCGCCAATGGCGAGACCGTATCGCCCGGCCAGCGCTCGGTTTCGACGTCCAATCGCAATTTTATCGGTCGTCAAGGACCCCGCGCGCGTACCCATCTGGCAAGCCCGGCGATGGCGGTGGCGGCGGCAATCGCCGGTTCAATTGCCGACGTGCGGGCTATGGAGCGTTAACATGGCAAAACCATTCACCCAGCTTTCGGCGATTGCCGCGCCGATCATGCGCACCAACATCGATACCGACGTCATCATCCGCATCGAGCGCATCGTCGGAAATTCGGTTCGCGGCAATCTCGGAAAATGGGGATTTGGGTCGCTGCGCTATCTGCCGGACGGTGCGGAAAATCCGGAATTCATTCTGAACCGTGAGCCTTACCGCCAGGCTGAAATCCTGATCACCGGCCCGAATTTCGGTTGCGGCTCCTCGCGGGAGGCCGCGGTTTGGTCGCTGCAGGAAATGGGCATCCGCGCCATCATCGGTTCCGGCTTCGGCGACATTTTCTTCGCCAACTGCTTTCAGAACGGGATCCTCCCCATTGTCGTCGACAAGGAGATTGTCGATGGTCTTGCCGCGGAGGTCGAGAGCACGCAAGGCGCGGGGCGCATCGGCGTCGACCTGCAGGAGCAGACGATTACCTCGCCATCGGGCGTGCGGCACAGTTTTGAGATCGATCCGCGCCGGCGCGCCGGGCTTCTCGAAGGTCTCGATGAAATCGCGCTGACGTTGCGGCGGGAGCATGAGATTCAGGCGTTTCAGGCCTCCGACCGCGCAGAGCGCCCCTGGATACACTTTGCAAGGAAATCGGCATGAACAGTCTGTCCAACATGATCAAGGTGGCCGTGGTTGGCGGCGAGGGCATCGGGCCGGAGGTGACGGCGCAGTCGCATCGCGTGCTGAACTGGTTCATCGCCAAACGAAACGTCCCGATGCTGCTGCGCGAAGCGCAATACGGCCTCATTCCTTATCTGGCGACCGGCAAGGTGTTGCCGCCGGACACAATGGAGGCAATGGAGGAAGCCGACGCCATCCTGTGGGGAGCCACTGGCGGGCCGGAAACCAAAGAGGTGCCCGCCGCCGCGCGAAAGGCCGGAAGCCTGCTGGGGCTGCGCAGCAAATACGATCTCTACGCCAATCTCAGGCCCATCGTCGCCAATCCGGCCTTGGCCGAGTCGGCGCCGCTGAAGGCCAGCGTGCTGAAGAATGTCGATTTCGTCATCATCCGCGAACTCACCAGCGGCATCTATTTCGGCGAACCGCGCGGCATCGAAACGCTGGCCGACGGACAACGCCGCGGTTTCAACACCGAGCAATACACTACCAATCAGGTTCGCCGCGTGGCGCGGGCGGCTTTCGAACTGGCGCGGACACGGAAGCGCCGGGTCTGTTCGGTGGACAAGGCGAACGTTCTGGAAACCAGCGTGCTGTGGCGCGAGGAAGTCATTGCGCTGCACGAAGCCGAATTTTCCGACATCGAACTCAGTCACCTCTATGTCGACAACGCCGCCATGCAGATCGTCCGCGAGCCGTCGCAGTTCGACGTGATGGTGACCGGCAATATTTTTGGCGACATTCTTTCCGATTGCGCCGCGATGGCGTCGGGCTCGCTCGGTATGCTGCCGTCCGCCTCGCTCGGTCCGGTGGACCGGTTCGGACGCAGGAAGGCGCTGTACGAGCCGGTCCACGGCAGCGCGCCGGACATCGCGGGCAAGGGCATTGCCAATCCGCTTGGCTCCATTCTCAGCGTCGCCATGATGTTGCGCATCACGCTCAACCGGCCGGACGACGCGGACCTGCTCGAACGGGCCGTCGATACCGCTCTCGCGGCCGGCGCGCGAACCGCCGATATTGCGGAGCCGGGCGCGGCGCGACTTTCGACCCAGCAGATGGGCGATGCGGTGCTGAATGCGTTGGAACAGGTCGTCAGCAAGCAGAGGGAACACGCGTGATGGCAACTCATTTCACCAGGCGCTCGGCCCTGACCATCATCGCCGGCTGCGGCGCCTCGATGGCAGCCGGCCGGGCATGGGCCGACGACAAAACCGGCCGCGTGATCTATCCGGTCGCGGTACCGGTCTATCAATCGCAATTCGTGGCGGATCGAATCGGATACTTCAAGGAAGCGGGCCTCGATTGCAAACTCATCCAGGGCGGCAGCGGGGTGAAGACGCGCGAGATCGTCGCCTCTTCACAGGGCGATATCGGCATCGGCGATGTCACCCATCCGATGCAGCTGAGCAATCGTGGGCGCAACGGGCGCATCCTGATGCCGACCGATACGCGGAGCAGCTCGGTGATCTTCATCATCCGCAAGGATCTCAAGGATCAAGGCATCACGAGCCTGGAGGCGCTGACGGAGTGGAAAAGGCCGGATGGCCGCAAGCCGATCGTCTCGGTGTCGTCGCTCGGTGGCACCAACCATGTCTGGTCGTCCTATTACATGGAGACAATGAGGCTCGATCAGAAGGTTACCTGGGTGGGAACAGGCAACGTCGATACCATGCTGGGCTCGCTGAAGACCAAGCAGGTCGATGTGCTGGTGAGTTCTCAGTCATTGCTGAACGACTCGGTCGAGCAGGGCTGGGGGGCCATGCTGTTCGACGGAACCGACGAAGCCATCTGGAACAAGTACATCGGCGGAAAAATCCCGGTTACCGGTCATTTCACCCAGCAGTCGACGATCGACAAGGACCCCGCCAAGATGCAGGCGTTCGTCACCGCATTGTGGCGGGCATCGCAATGGATCAAGGCGCATTCGCCCGATGAGATCTATGACGTGATCGAGCCTTATGTCGGCAGCACGTCGCGCGGCGCCAACATCCTGGAAATCACCGCATTGAAAAAAGTTGCCGACTACGAAGGCACCATCGATGCGGAAAGTTTTGCGCGCGGCGGAAAGGTCTGGTTTCGCGAAATGACGGGCATCAAGCCGCTCACCATCGCCGACGTGGTCAGCCCCGGCTTCGTCGAGGCGGCGCGAAAAGCGTATCCGGGTTGAAGGCGCGGACGTTGGAAGCGCAAAATATGTCCGGGATGCCGCTCCACCGATCGCCGGATGTAGCGCGTGTCGACGTTCGGGGATTGGGCAAAACGTTCCAGCTGGCGGGGACGGCCATCGAGGCGGTTCGCGACGTCTCCTTCGGCATCCGGCGCGGCGAATTCGTTGCCCTACTGGGACCGTCCGGCTCCGGCAAGAGCACCATCCTCAACATGATCGCGACATTGATCAAGCCGAGCAGTGGCCAGATCCTGATCGACGGTACGCCGGTCGTTGCCGGCAAGGCGACGCCCAATGTCGGCTATGTGTTTCAGCGCGACACGCTGTTTCCATGGCGCACCGTCGCCGACAACATCGGCTATGGCCTGCAGCTGGCCGATGTTCCGGAAGCCGAGCGCAAGCAGCGTATCGCCGCTTGCGTGGCGCAGGCCGGCCTGCAAGGCTTCGAGCACGCCTATCCGTCGGCGCTGTCGGGCGGAATGCGTCAGCGCGCCGCCTTGATGCGAACGCTGGTAGTCGAGCCGCAGATCCTGCTGATGGACGAGCCGTTCGGCGCGCTCGATACCCACACCAAGATCGACATGCATGACGTGTTGCTGCGAATCTGGGATCGCGAGCAGCAGACGGTCTTGTTCGTGACCCATGACCTCGGCGAGGCCCTGACGCTGGCCGACCGCATTATCCTGCTTTCGGCGCGTCCCGGCCGGATCAAGGATATATTCGAGGTGGATTTTCCGCGGCCGCGCGACGCGGTAAAGGTGCGCGAGACCCCGCGTTACGCCGAGCTGTTCCAGCATATCTGGCACTCGCTCGGGGAAGAGTTCATCAAGGGCCGCAGCCCATGAGGATGCAGCGCCGACCTGTGAATACCCTGGCGTGGCAGGTACTGATCTGCATCGCCGTGCTGTCGATCTGGCAGTGGGGCTACGATCTGCATGCCAGAGTCCCCTGGCTGGTGCCCGATCTTCTTGATCCTTATTTCGTGTCAAAACCTTCCGAGATTTTCGAGCACTTTCTGATCCTGAGTTGCCTCAAGTCCAAGCTCGGCGTCTTCAATGGCTGGTTCAACGGCGACTTTGCCAAGTGCATGGCGCGCAACGAAAACAATCTCTGGATCGCGACCGCCGTCACGCTGAAGAATACCTTCTTTGGTTTCGTCACTGGCGTTTCCAGCGGCTTCGTGATGGGTCTGATCCTGGGGCGTTCGGATCGGCTCAGCGCCATTTTCCAGCCCTTCATCACCGCGGTGAACTCCATTCCCCGGATCGCGCTGGCGCCGATCATCGTGCTGGCGTTCGGCATCGGCGATACCTCGAAAGTCGTCACCTCGTGGATCGTGGTGGTGTTCCTGGTGTTCTTCAATACCTTCGAGGGCGCGCGTTCGATCGACGAGGGCTTTGTCAATGTCGCGCGATTGCTCGGCGCCAGCGAATGGCAGATCACCCGCACGGTCGTCATCCCCTCGACCATGGCCTGGGTATTCGCCTCGCTGTCGCCTGCGATTTCCTTTGCGCTGATCGGCGTCATCGTCGGCGAGTTCATCGGCGCGGAACGCGGGATTGGACGCTTGATCATCGAGTCAGAAGCGCGGGCGGAAGCGTCGGGAATGATGGTCGCGGTGATCGTACTGATGCTGGTGGGCGTGGCGCTGTCGGCCATGATCTGGCGCCTGCAGGCATATCTGTTGCGCTGGCAGCAGCACAATATGGTGGAGTAGGCGAGCTACTGCGATTCAAGCTTGACCTGCTCCACGCCGAATTTGCGGAGAACAACGATGTTGCACAAACCCGACGTGACGCAGCGGCTTGCCCGGTTCATCGTAGAGACGCGGTGGGACGACATTCCATCGCCGGTGCGGCATCAGGCCAAGCGCTCGTTGATGAATTTCTTTGCCGTGGCGCTCGCCGGCTGCCGCAGCGGGCCGGTTGAAACCGCGCTGCGTTCGCTCGCTGAATTTTCCGGCGGCAGGCGGGCAACATTGGTCGGTCGTGCCGAGCGCATCGATGCGCTGAGCGCTGCCTTCCTCAACGCCGCCGGCGCCAATGTCCATGACTTTTGCGATACCCAACTGCGCACGGTGATCCATCCGACCGCGCCGGTGGCGCCGGCGCTGCTGGCGCTCGCCGAATTGCGGCGCGTGAGCGGGCCCGATCTGCTGCTCGCCTTCATCCTCGGCAATGAGGTGCAGGCCCGCATCGGGCTTGCGATCTCGCCCAGCCATTACAGCAAGGGCTGGCACATCACCTCAACCTGCGGCGTGTTCGGCGCCGCCGCCGGCAGCGGCAAGCTGTTGGCGCTCGACGAGCAGCGGATGGTGTGGGCGCTTGGCAACGCGTCGACGCAATCGTCCGGTCTGTGCGAGTGCCTGGGCACGCCGGCGAAAAGCGTGAGTGTCGGCAACGCCGCGCGTAACGGGTTGTGGTCGGCGCTGCTGGCGGAGCAGGGATTCGACGGACCGCCGGAGCCGCTCGCGGGCGTGCAGGGTTTTTATAATGCCATGGGGGAGACGCCGGATTTGTCGTTGATTACCGACGGACTCGGCGAAAGCTGGGAGATCATGGCCACGTCTTATAAGCCGTATCCATGCGGCTTTGTCATTCATCCGGTGCTGGATTGCGTGCTCGACTGGCGGCGCGGCAATCCGGACGTCGAGGTTACGCGCGTCGTGGTGCGTGGCAACCCGCTGCTCAGCGACCGTACCGACCGGCCTGATATTTCGACCGGGCGCGAGTCGCAGGTGAGCGTACAGCACGCGGTCGCGGCCGCCCTGGTGACGGGCAAGGCCGGGATCGACCAGTTCACCGATGCCAGCGTGCGCGATCCAAAAGTGCTGGCGATGTGGAGCAAGGTCGAGGTGGTGCGCGATCCGGCATTATCCACCATCGCAGCGGCGGTCGAGATCACCATCGCCGACGGCAAAACCCAAAGATTGTCGCAGTCGGCGGCGCGCGGCAGCGACGTCAATCCGCTGAGCGACACGGATCTCGAAGAGAAATTGCGCAGCGCCGCCGCCGGCTGGAATCCGCGTCACGACGTGGCTCCACTGATTGATGAGGTCTGGGCGCTCGACAACAGCCCTGATGTTTCCACGCTCGCCTCGCTCGCCGTGCCAAAGGGCTGACGCAATTCAATCGGCGCTGGCACCGCTTGCTTGCGTCGTCTGCAGCGCAAATGCGCCGCCGCCGGCAAGCATCAGCGCCGTCTGGGCGGCCAACCAGAACAGCGGGTATTCCCAACCGCCGCCCGTGTTGGAATAGAGCCAGCCAACCGGCCACTTGACCCAGACCACGACTGCCAGAAACAGCAGTAGCAGCGCTGACCATTGGCGGGTGTACCAACCGATAAGGATAGCGAACCCAC
>Ga0209216_1000242_pt1 | contig 10691 bp, 17 predicted proteins | sample TexAe_OM2H0_O2_FD_187940 | JGI IMG/M metagenome (GOLD analysis project Ga0209216, IMG submission 187940) | Forest soil microbial communities from Davy Crockett National Forest, Groveton, Texas, USA - Texas A ecozone_OM2H0_O2 (SPAdes) (version 2) | ecosystem: Environmental > Terrestrial > Soil >... | reverse complement strand
AGGGCCTCCGTCAGGAGAATTGTTGGTCGTCAGGCCGTCGTCTGTTGCAGATTCCGATGAAGGATGTGAAAAACTGCATCATGAATCGGTATCCGACCTTGAACAAGGCGCTTGAGGGTACAGCGGTTCGTATTCTTGAGAACGGAAAGGCTTCCAAGCTCAAGACGATTGCTTGGCATCGCCACTGGGCGGTGAACAGTGCTCGTGAGTTGCTCTACAAGAATCATGAGGTGGTGGGTCAGTTCAACAAAGGTCTCGTCCCCATCCTTGATGGCAGTCATACATATCTGAAGGAAGCACTTCAGGAGTCCATGCAATGAGTACGGTGTTCAAAGAGCTTGGCATCCGTAAGGCGGAGGCTGGTGACATTGGCCTTGAGATTGAGGTCGAGGGTCACAACCTTCCTCGGATGGGTAAGTGGTGGAGAAATGAGCAGGACGGATCTCTCAAGGGTCAGGAGAATGCCGAGTATGTGCTCGCCAAGCCGGGTTCTTTGGCAGAGGTTCGTGAGGCCCTGAACCATCTGGACAAGACCTACAATGATTGTGGGACGATAGTTGATGACACGGTGAGAGCCGGTGTCCATGTCCATATCAACTGTCAGAAACTCACCATGACCCAGTTGTATAACTTCATCACAGTCTACCTGATGCTGGAGAACATCCTCGTCAAGTGGTGTGGTGAGTTCAGAGAGGGTAACCTGTTCTGTCTGCGGGCATGTGATGCCGAGTGGATGCTCATGGTTCTTCGAGTGGCGGCCACAGATGACCGTCGGCAGTTCCGTCTCCGTTTCCACAAGGACGAACTGAGATACGCAAGCATGAATCTGAAGGCACTGGGTGACTACGGTAGCCTTGAATTCCGTGCCATGCGTGGTACTCGTGACCTTGATCTCATCTACAAGTGGGCAGAGACCCTGTATAACCTCCGTGAGTTCGCCTGTGGCTTTGAGAAGCCCTCGGACATCATCGAGAGTATGTCCATGCTCGGTCCGGAAAGATTCCTCAGAGACGCTCTGGGTGGCAATGCGGACATGTTCATGTGCCCGGACTACATCGATCTCCTTTGGAGAGGGATGAGAAATGCACAGGACGTGGCTTACTGTGTGGACTGGCAGAAATTCGAGCCGAAGATGAAGAAAATCGGTCAGCTTGAATTCCCGGAACATATGCAGGAAATCAACGAACCTTTGGAAGACTTCTGATGTGGGCTATATTCGTTAAGGATGGTAGAATCCTGACTGATAGTTCAACTGGTCAGTTGCTTATTTTTGGAAGTTTCAAAGAAGCCGTAGCCATGATGCCTGAGTACAAGGCGGCAGATCATGTGCTTAAGGTTGATGTCCGTTGGCGCAAAGAGGATAAGTTCTGATGATTATCTATCCGTACAAGAATGGTAGTGAAGGTGCAAAGTCCCTTGCGGATGCACTTGGTGTTAAGCAGATCAAGAAGGAAGGGTCCAAATTCAGAGGCGGACCTGAGAAACTGGTAATCAACTGGGGTAACAGTATGTCTACAGATGAAGTGGATAAGTGTGCGGTTCTCAACAAGCCTGCTGCCGTTGCCATTTGCAGCAACAAGCTTAACTTCTTCCGTCACATCCAGAAGATGAATGCGGAAGTGGGTTATGGCAGTCAGGTTTTCTACCCGGCCTTCGGCACCTCCCTCGACTGGGCGAAAGATTACATCAACGCCGAATACAAGGTGGTGTGTCGTACCGTCCTGAATGGACACAGTGGTGAGGGCATCGTCATTGCCTCAACCAATGAAGAGTTGGTCAAGGCTCCGTTGTATACGGTATATCAACCGAAGAAGTCTGAATACCGTGTGCACGTCCTTGCGGGGCAGGTGGTCGATGTCCAGCGTAAGGCTCGTGATCGGAACATTCCGGATGATCAGGTCAACTGGCAGGTCCGAAACCACCAGTTTGGCTTCATCTTCGTCCGGGACGACGACATCGAAAACATCCCCAGAGGCGTCTTGACAAACGCCCTGAATGCTGTTAAGATGTGCGGCTTGGATTTCGGGGCGGTGGACGTGATCTATAACGAGAAGAGTGATGCTTCCTACGTTCTGGAGATCAACACGGCTCCCGGACTCACAGGAACCACTCTGGAAGGCTACCAGAGCCGCTTGAAGGAGATAGGCAATGCCTATGCCAACCTGATAGCCGGGAAGCGCAAGGCGGGCCGCCCAATTCGTCCTGCGGACGTCATGGAAGAGGCCCTTGCTCGCTTCGTGAACCAGCGTGGGGCGATCATTCGCCCTCAGGCCAATGAGGCTGATGATGGTCTTCCGCCTCCTCCTCGTGCCCGGGAAGAAGTTGTTATTCGTCGTGAAGCACAGGATGAGTTGCTTGAACGAATCTTCAACAATCACCTTACTCCCGCTCAACGAGCTGCCCAACGTCGACTCGCTGAACAGCAGGCTCAGGCTGCGCGTGTTCGGTGGCAGGATGCCCTCCGGATGGCTGAGGTTGTCAGAGAACCCGCTCCCGTGGCCGATGAACTCAACGATATCGACGACGATTAATGTTCACTGAAATCAAAAACTTTCTCCCGGACCCTAGCAAAGTCCGGGAGTATGCCTTGTCCCTCAAGTATAAGGACCTCTATGCTTATGATGGCGAGGTGTATAAGCGCATCGTACAAGCTGAGGTCCCGGGCCTGAGAGAAGGTGTCGAGAAGATTATGGGTCCCTGCCTATTCCTAGGTCAGGGCTTTCGTCTGAACTACGGAAAGGAGTTGCCTAACCATGCAATTCATATCGATGTGGGTTGGGGAACACATGCTCTCGTGTGCTATCTTAGCGTGGCTACTGGCGGATTCGATACGGGGACGGCGTTCTACGAGTCAACGGATGGAAATGAACTACCAAAAGCTTTATGCCATGAAGAGTTTAACAAAGCAGTTATCTATCGATCAGATCAGCCCCACTCCCGTTGGCCCCTTGAGGCGTACGGTGAGGGACCAGAAGACGGACGACTGATTGCTGTAGCATTTTTCACACCACTATCGGAGCTATGATGTTCGGTTCACTCTTTGGCATCGTTGAAGATGCCGTCAAGATTGTTGTTGCACCTGTTGATATTGCTGCCAGTGTTGTACGTGCAGTGACCAAACCTGTCGCCGAAGTGGCTGAAGAGCTTGCCAAGGACGTTAAGAGAGGACTGTCTGATGGGTGATTTTGGTGGTATCATCTATCAAGGTGATGATGGATTGTGGTATGTCATGGAGTTTCCATACCCTGAACTTGGCCCATTCTTTACTGAAGATGAAGCTTACGATGCGTGGTTGGATTCAATTTCACCGTAATTAAAGGAGGCTGTAATGAGTCCTGTATATCAAAATGCTAATGGGTATTGGTATTTCAATGGAGAAATGGGCCAATCTTGTGGCCCTTATTTCTATGAATGGGAAGCTAAAGAAGCATATAAACTTTACTACGCTTAAAAGGAGGCTGTATTGTCTGGAACGTGTTTGGTAAAGATTCCCCACGAGAAGTGTGGGAGTCATGATGCCCTTCAGGTCTTCGAGAATGAAGACAAGACTGTAAGTGGCTACTGCTTCAAGTGTCATACTTACATTGCCAATCCTTTTGGTGACAGTAAGCTTGCTGAGGATGTTATACGTGACAATCCTAAACCTCTGGCTAAAACGCCGGAGCAGATCAGGGAAGAAATGGAAGAGATCGAAGGGCTCGGCTCTTGTGATCTCGTTGAACGGAGGCTCCGTAAAAGCAGTTTGGATTACTTCGGAGTCAAGGTGGGGTATGATGAAGCAGACGGGAAAACACCCCGACTAGTCTTCTTCCCCATGACTAAGGACGGGAGTGTCGTACGCTACAAGGTTCGTACCTTAGGCCAGAAAAGAATGTGGTCTATTGGTGTGGACAATGATGTGGATATGTTCGGTTGGGATCAAGCTCTGGGCTCTGGTGCTAAGAAGATCATCATCACTGAAGGTGAGTATGATGCTATCGCTCTTCACAAGATCTTGGAGACGTACACCCCAGACAACTACAAGGACTATATCCCTGCGGTCGTCTCCCTTCCCAACGGCAGCTCTTCTGCTGCTAAGGCTATATCCAAAGCCTATCCCAAACTTAAGAAGGTATTCAGTGATGTCATCCTTTGTTTCGACGAGGATGAAGCTGGTCAGGCAGCAGCTCAGGAAGCTCTCAAGATTCTCCCTGATGCCAAGACCGTAACCCTCCCGTGTAAGGACCCTAACGAGGCTCTTATGAAGGGTATGGGTAAGGCTGTATGGAGGGCTGTGACGTTCGCTGCGGACAAGCCTAAGAACACCCGTCTAATCAAAGGCAGTGAGCTTAGAGAAGCTGCCATGAAACGCCCAGAAATGGGCCTGAGTTGGCCATATGAAGGTCTTACAAAGCTTACACGTGGTATTAGAAGGGGCGAGACGAACTATTTTGGCGCTGGTGTCAAGATGGGAAAGAGTGAGCTGGTTAATGACATTGCCAAGCACCTTATGGTGGTTCATGATCTACCTGTTCTCCTTTGTAAGCCCGAAGAAGATAAGGCTGAAACTTATCGCCGCCTCGTCGGGAAGGTGGCAGGAAGAATATTCCACGATCCCGATGTCGACTTCGACGAAGAAGCATTTGTTGCCGGAGACAAGCTAGTAGGCGATAAGGCTATCATCGTTGACAACTACCAATTCGTGAACTGGGACAACCTGAAAGATGATATTCGCTACGCTGTCAATAACGAAGGTGTGCACGATATCATTATCGATCCTGTTACTTGTTTCACTAGTGGAATGTCTGCTAGTGATACGAATGAGTTTCTGGTCGCATGGTCTGCCGAGTTGGCTTCGATGGCGAAGGATCTTAACTTCACTTCGTACATCTTCTGCCACCTCAAGGCCCCGGAAACAGGGCCGTCCCACGAACGTGGGGGTCAGGTACTAAGCACACAGTTCACAGGCTCACGAGCCATGATGCGTTCATGCCACTTGATGATCGGACTTGAGGGTAACAAAGACCCTGATCTGGCTGTTGAGGAACGTAACATCCGTAAGCTCAAGGTCCTTGAGGATCGTAACTTTGGTGCCACTGGTGTAGTCAAGCTGTACTGGGACTACCACAATGGCCTCTTCAATGAAATGAGGGTATGATGGACAAGCTGATCAAGGTATGGGGATCTCGTGCTGAAGAGATCTTTCGATGGGCAATGCAAGCAATCACCAAAACAGGTGGTTGATGAACATGGAAGATTTTCTAGAGTGGGCGGCAATGTATGCTGGAGAGATCTGAAATTGAATGCTTCTACTTCGAGAACTACGACCAGCTAGTCAAGCGTATGTCTAGCCGGTGCGGTAGTCCATTCGATGCAGAGGACATCGTACAGACGGCATTTGAACGTGCCCTCAAGTATGCCCATTCGTGTAACGGTAGTATGGATAGATGGTTCCAGACGATCCTCTCCAATGTGCTAAAGGCTCACCAGAATGCCGTAAGGCTTGGTCCGGTCACTAAGCCCATTGAAGAGCACCTCGATGATATCGAGCCGATCATCTGGGATGGTGTAGGAGAACTCACCAAACATGAAGTCAGAGTCATGGCTGGTAAGGAGGACATCTTGACTAGGGAGGTGTTGAGACTTCATTTGGACTTTGGTATGGGTTGTGGTGAGATCATTGAGAACATCAGTGGACTCACCTACAGAAAGACCAACAACCTAATCAACGCATTTCGACTCAAGGTGCTGAAGAGGTACACATGAGATTCATAGTCTTTGATGCAGAAGCTAATGGTCTGCACCCAGATAAATTCCACTGCGTCAGTTACCGGGAACAGAATGGAATCATTAGCATCACTGACTACGATCCCATGAAAGAATTCTTGACAGGGAGTGAAATCCTTGTTGGTCACAACATCCAGCGTTGGGACGTGCCTAATCTAGAACGGGTGCTAGGCATAAAGATAGGTGCTAGGTTAATTGACACACTCGCTATCTCGTGGTATCTTGAGCCATCCCGGCTTAAGCACGGACTGGAATCTTATGGCGAAGAGTTTGGGGTCAAGAAACCTTTCATCGCAGACTGGAACAATCTTACACTGAACGAATACGTACATCGGTGTGAGAGAGACGTGCAGATCAATTCCCTTCTGTGGGACAAGCAGTGGCGTATACTCAAGGATCTGTACGGCTCAGAAGCGGAAGCTCTTAGGTTCCTATCTTATCTTGAGTTCAAGATGGATGCCGCAAGGGAACAGGAGGAAGTCCGCTGGAAGCTCGATACTAAGAGAGCTGAGGAATCGTTAGAGCGCCTCACCATCGAGCATGATGCAAAACTGGAAGAACTCAAGGGTGCAATGCCCAAGACCCCAGTGAAAGGAACTAAAACGAGACCTGCAAAGCCGTTTAGGATGAACGGAGAACTTAGTGTTGCAGGTAAAGAATGGTACTTGTTCTGTGAGAAGAGGGATCTAGACCCGGTCACCACGGAGAGTGTTGACTATATCAAGGATTATAAGGAGCCCAACCCCGGCTCCCACGATCAAGTAAAGCAGTGGTTGTACTCGGTAGGGTGGAAGCCTGAGACTTTCAAGTTCGATAGGAACAAGGTGACCGGAGAGGTCAGAAAGATCCCACAGGTGGCACAAGACAAGGCCAAAGGTCCGGGGTTATGCCCTAGCGTCCTAAAGCTTATAGCTAAGGAACCAAAGATCAAGGTTCTGGACGGACTGTTTGTACTCAAACATCGTATGGGCGTACTCAAAGGCTTCCTTGATAACCACGAGGATGGTTGGTTGAAAGCTGAGGTGGATGGATTCACCAATACTTTGAGGTACAAGCACAGGATTATTGTCAACCTACCCGGAGTACAGAATCCTTACGGTGAGGATGTCAGAGGGTGTCTGATAGCACCGGATGGTCAGGAGTTGTGTGGTAGTGATATGTCAGGGCTGGAAGATAGACTGAAGCAACACTTTATTTACCCATACGATCCTGAATACGTGAAGGAAATGAACAAGGATGACTTTGACCCGCACCTCGACTTGGCGTTGGAAGCTGAGGCAGTATCACAGAAAGACGTTGAGATATACAAGGCAGCGGAAAAGAAAGATCCAGAGATCAAGAATACTAGACACACATACAAACAAGGTAATTATGCTTGTCAGTATGGGGCTGGTATTCCGAGACTGGCTCTTACTATCGGTTGCTCTAGAGATACTGCTGAAAGGATTCACGTCGCTTATTGGAAACGTAACTGGTCGATTAGGCAGGTTGCTAACGAACAAGTGACTAAAGTCTGTGATGGGCAGATGTGGCTTTACAATCCCATCAGTAGGTTCTGGTATTCTCTAAGAGCAGAGAAGGACAAGTTCTCCACCTTGGTACAGGGCAGTGCGGTTTACTGCTTCGACACTTGGGTGAGAGTAATGCGGAAGTTTGGGTTGAAGATGTGTGGACAGTTCCATGATGAATGGATTTCCCCTGTTGAAAAGGGGATGAGAGAGCACTACAAGGATCTCGTTCGCAAGTCCATTGTCGTCGTCAATCAGAAACTCAAGCTGAACAGGGAACTTGATGTGGATACACAATTTGGAGACAACTATGCCGAGATCCACTAAGGCAAATTTGTCCAAGGATCTTCTTACGACCTTGGATAATGACATCCTGTTTGTAGAATACTTCGGCAATGGCTATGCCAAGCTTTCTCTGTCTTATGGAGAGGAGTTGTTGTTCTCAGAACAGGATCTTGTAACGTTGCTTAATTTTGTACGGGAGAACCAAAAGTGAGTTTTAATCTCAACAATCAGAAAAAGGGCGGTGGTGGTGTTCCTCAGGATCTCATCGAGGTTGGCACTATCCCGGGTCGTGTTGTTCGTATCATCGACCTTGGCCTCCAGCCGGGTGGTTCATTCGAGGGTAAGGACAAGCCAAACTCGTATCAGGTGGATGTCACCTACGAACTGTCGGACGTCTTCATGAAGGACAAGGATGGCAATGAGGATGAGACTAAGCCTCGCTGGATTAGCGAAAGCTTTCCGATGCATCATCCGTCTGCTGATCTGGCTAAGTCCACGAAGCGGTGTAATGCCTTCGATCCGAAGCATGAGCACAACTATGATCTGGGTAAGATGATTGGTGCTCCGGTGATGATCACCATTGTCCACAAGACGAGCAAGGGTAAGACCTATGCCAATGTGGGTAATGTGTCGGTCATGCGAGACAAGGATGCTGCTAAGTGTCCTGAGCTTAAGAATGAATCGATCGTGTTCACTCTTGACGACCCCGATCTGGAAATCTTCAACAAGTTCCCAGACTGGCTTAAGGACAAGATCAAGGGCAACCTTGAATTCAAGGGCAGTAAGCTGGACATTCTCCTGAGTGGTGGAGACGCCAAGCAGAAGGAAGTCCCGCAGGAAACTGAACAGGGTACTGACGAAGAGGAAGGTGAAGAATGGTAAGTCTTGTTGGTAAGTTCGCTAAGGTGAACACAGACGCTTATGAAAAGTACGACCTTCCCTCCGGTACGCTGGTCTTCATTGCTGGCAGTGGCTTCAGCCCTGTCGACGACGATGACAACTACAAGCTTCTGTATGTGGTTGCCAAGGTCGGTGAAGACGGTGTCCCGGCTGGTGATAAGGGTGTAACCATTGCTCGTAAGAGTCTGGATGTCCTCTCTCATGAGGATCTGCAAAACAACCTGAAGAAGATGGAAGATGCACTCGCACGAAAAGAAAAAGTTGATTCCGAAGAAGGAAGTGGAACAACGGAAGCAGTCCGTATTCCGTAAACAGAAGCTCAAGCAATTGAGGGAGAAAGATATGGAGGACGATTATGCCTCGTTGCCTCATAGACGCTGACATTCTGGCTTACGAATGCTCCTTCGCTGGTCAGTTCAAGGATGAACGGACTGGCGAGGTGGTCATGAAGGATTTTGACTACGTTGTTGATCAACTCCATCAGAAGATCAAGGAGATCAAAGAGGAGTGCATGAGTGATGAGGAGCCTCTCCTGTTCCTCACTGGCGACCCCGTGTTAGCCAGACACCTGAATAGAAGACCGAAGTGGCTAGAGCCTGCGGAACAAGTAGAACTACTCCCTTCATTCAGGTACAAAGAAGCTGTTACGAAAGAGTATAAGGGTAATCGAAAGGTGGATAAGCCCCTTCACTATCATAACACCAGAGCATACATGCTCTCACAGTTTGAAGTGATTGTATCCAACGGATTGGAAGCCGATGACGAATTGGCAATGTATTTGCTAAATCATCCCGACACGATCTTGTGTACGGTAGATAAGGATCTCAGACAGGTCCCCGGTCGTCATTATTCATGGTCAATTGGGCAGAGACATTCGATCCCTGTGTACGATGTAAACGAGTTCGGTACTATGGAACTGGTGATTAGCGAGAAGTCTAAGAAGCTGAGTGCCACTGGCCTCATGAGCTTCTTCGCTCAAGTGTTGATGGGGGATACTGTGGACAATGTCCAAGGTATTAAGGGACTGGGGCCAGTGACGGCCTATGAGATCCTGAGCCCATGCATCACTGAAATGGAACTCTTCTTAGCGACAGCCAATAAGTACCGTCAGGTGTATCCAGAAGACTGGGCCGATAAACTGAGAGAGCATATTGATCTGGTCTACATGATTAGGGAGCTAGATGACGAAGGAAAACCGGTCCGATATAAATACCCCGAGGGTTGGCAAGACTTACTTGGAGACGACGGGCTATAAAAGGTTTAGTCATAAAGGAAAACTTGTGTCAGAACACCGGTTTGTCTGGGAAACCAACCACGGTGTAATACCGATTGGCATGGAAATTGACCATATAAACGGTGATAGACAAGATAACCGAATTGAAAACCTAAGACTAGTCACCAGACAACAGAACAACTTTAACAGGGAAGTTAAGCCCATGACCAATATAAAGGTTGTGGGAGGGCGGTATCAAGTACGGATAACTAAGGATGCTAAGCAACACTGTTTAGGTACTTATGATACTCTTGAGGAAGCTCAAACTGTTAGAAAGAAAGGAAGACTAAAACTATACGAAGGATACAATCTTCGTGGGTAGACCAGCCGGAGAGCTGACAAGATGTAGTGGGGAATGGACAGAGGCTAAGTTCATCAACTTCGTGAAGAACCAGCTTCGATCAGCCACACGGAAGTGGAAGCCTATCCAAGACTGTAAGAAGAAAGCTAAGGTCGGATATGGTGAGTACCAGTGTGAGCACTGCAAGGAAGTAGTACCCCCCACAATCTTTGATGCCGATAAAGGTAAACGTATTACGAACGTATTCGTAGACCATATCAAGCCCATTGTTGATCCCGAGAAGGGTTTCACCACTTGGGATGATTTCGTCGAAGGTACGTTCTGCGAGGCAGATAACCTGCAACTTCTTTGTGGCAAGTGTCACAAGATCAAGTCACAAGAAGAAATCGATATCGCCAAGGTAAGGCGAGCTAAGGAAAAGAATAATGCTTAACGAATATCATACTTTTGCTGACGTTGATGATCGTGAACTCCGAGCTTGGAATCGTTGTGCTGTAGCATTCAACATTCTGGCTGACGAGAACCGTGACTTGATGAATGAGTATCTTGCTCAGTTCAGCGAGGAAGATAAGTGGGACATTCACAACATGTATGAGAGGATTAAGAATGACGGCTATCAGCAAACCCGAGCAGCGGTATCGCGAAATTACAACGCCAT
>Ga0209216_1000241_pt1 | contig 10709 bp, 7 predicted proteins | sample TexAe_OM2H0_O2_FD_187940 | JGI IMG/M metagenome (GOLD analysis project Ga0209216, IMG submission 187940) | Forest soil microbial communities from Davy Crockett National Forest, Groveton, Texas, USA - Texas A ecozone_OM2H0_O2 (SPAdes) (version 2) | ecosystem: Environmental > Terrestrial > Soil >... | reverse complement strand
GCAGACTTTTGTCCGAGCCTGAGATACGCGAGACCGAGATTGTATAAAGCACCTGCGTAGTCAGGCACGATGCGCACCGCTTCACGATAAGCTGTCACCGCCTCTTGCCAGCGCCCAAGACCCGCGTACGCAAGTCCCAGATTGTTGTACGCATCAGGCCAGTCGGGCTTGAACTCGAGGGCCTTTCGATTCGACGTTATTGCCTCTTCGTACTTCTTCTCCTTGAGTTGGGCCAAGCCAAGATCGTATTGAGCCGCGGGGGAGTTGGGTTGCAAACTGACAGCCTGCGTAAGTATTGAAAACGCTTCAGGGTAAACTCCTTCTGTAATCAACTGAGCGCCGAGGTTAACGTACGCCTCCACACTATTCGGATTGGCCCGAACAACTTCGCGCAGTGTGATGCCCTGGGTCTTCTCATTTCTTCCGATATGGATCTCGTTGTACCGAGCTTCCAAAGCAGCGAGATTGGCAGCACCGCCTGCATGTTTTGGATCGACGACCGTCAGCTTCCTGAAATATTCTTTCGCCTGGTCCAATTGATTCAGCTTGAAACTGATGTAACCCGCCTGAAAAAGCGCCTCGACATCGTTCGGCTCTCGTTGCAGAAACGATTGATACTGACCCAGGGCTTTGTCAGACATCCCACGAAGCCTGTAAATCTCCGCCAGGTACCGGTATATCCCCGCATGACTCACCGAATGGTCCACGCTTCTGGCTTTTCCGTAGCCGTCGAAAGCTTCATCCAACTTGCCGGCGTCGAATAGCATGGTGGCCCAGTAGAAGTATCCGTTAGGATCGATACCTCTGAGATCCGCACCTTCTTTAAAAGCTTGTGCGGCCTTCAACCACTGCTGATCGTTCGCGTAGGCTTCTCCAAGATAGTAAAAGTCTTCCTTGACATAGCGCTTCAAGGCTGTGATGCGAGTGAGGTAAGTGATGGCATCTGTAGCTCTGCCTGATTTACTTAACGCCACGCCCAAGCTGCTAATCGTTTCCGGGTGTTCAGGTTTCAACTTGAGTGCGTTCTCGAGTGGCTCAACCGCTTGCGCGTATCTTCCGTTCTCGAGCTGAAGCCGGCCCAAATAGTATTGTGCTTCCCAAACAGCCGGACTTTGCGTGATTGCCTCGCGGAAGAGTACGAGGGCCTCGTCGTCACGTCCGAGTTCGTAGTAACAGCGCGCCAGGCCAATCAACATCTCGCCTGACTTGGGTTCCTGTTGCCGGGCGTATTCCAAATACATCAGGGCCGTTTGCGTATCTGAGTCTTCAATCAACCCGTTACCGATTCTTACGGCTTGAGCGGCGGACATCGGAAACGGCAACTTCAGATCACTCGAGCTGTCGATCTTTGCAGGAGGTTGGCGCGCAGAGACTATCGGAATGTTCAAAGGCTGCGGCGCCATCTTTTCCTGATGAGGCACGGCAATCAGATAGATCGGGTGGGCTTCGATCGGGTGCCGGTTAGTAACAACTACAACGGTTTCCTCAGCGTGATTTCTTATTTCGACAAAAGACAGGACCAACAGCACCGGCAGGAGGTGAGCTATCCAGCGGTAGTTAGTGAATCTGCGTTTGAACTTTTGCTTTGCGTGCCGCATGCATTGAGGTTCTACTCTCGATTACGAGCTAGCCGGAAGCCTATCGTGGGAAACTTTGAGTTCTCGTCACCGAACCAGGAGCGATCTGTAGCGTTGTAAAAATCGCTATTAATCTTCTCGAAGAACGAACCGCCCCTTTGCACGCGAGCATTTTTGACACCGGACAAGACACGTGAGTTGTCGTAAAAACGTGGTTTCGACGATGTCCATTCCCACACGTTGCCAACCAAATCCTGTACGCCATTCTTAGACGCGCCTTGAGGAAAAGAGCCTACCTCTACCGGACTCTTCTTTTGATTGAGATTGGATCTTCCTTCTTCCCACGAGTTTCCCCACGGGAACAAGGAATTGCTGGAGCCATTACGAGCTGCAAACTCCCATTCTTCTTCCGTGGGCAGTCGATAGACAACTCCATCGCGCTTCGAAAGCCACGCTGCAAAGGCTTCCACGTCTTTTGGTGAAACGTTGGCGACGGGCCAACGCTCGCGACCTGCCGGTGGATTCTTGCCGTTCCACGGTCGCCAGTAGCTTCCCGTCACTCGCGAATCGATCGCCGGTGCCGGTGTGCCGGTGTCCTTAATGAACTCGGCATACTCAGCGTTAGTAACTTCATATCTATCCAAATAGAAGGACGGCACCGTAACCGTGTGCTCTCCTTTTTGTTCCTCTCCAGTGTGATTCGACCCCATTGTGAAAGTGCCGCCTTCGATCAGGACCATCTCGCGCTTCGTGTTAGCTGCCCCGGTAGCACTCGCTTGCAAGCCAAGCGGTTCAGCTCCTTTTCGGGAATAAACAAACGCGGAAAGAACCATCAAGCCGAGGACTACGACTCCAGCGACTATGGGCACGGTGTATCGCTTCTTGAGGAAGTTACCAACGAGACTCTGCTGACTGATCACTACGCGGCCGGGTAACCTTTGATCGATTGCCGGAGCAACAGGAAGTTTGCCTGGAATCGCTGGAGGAACAGGAGGTTTATTTGTAAGAGGTGCTGTTCCCTTTTCGTTACCTTCTGAAGGCGCGCGCTCTTCCATCGTACGAGCCGCAGGTTCACTTGCTTTGGGTAACGGCTCCGGCTTCTTAGTCTCTGGTAGTTTCAAAGTTTGCGGAAACTTTGCCGTCGTATTCTCGCTTGGGACGTCGGGAACTGGTGACTGGACAGTGTTCACATCCTGAGCAAAGACTGGAGTGCCAACAACTTCCTTGACGCTTTCATGAGCGCCTGAAGAATCTGATTCAATGGGTGTTAATTGATTGGTCTTGCGACGCTTCGCGACTGTGGTGCTTTTACCAGTGGTGCGTCTCTTCGCCCTGGGTTTCGCCGGCGCGGGATGAAGAACCGCCCGCTCGAACTCCGCGATAAAGTCTTCAACGGACGCCGTACGCGTCTCGGGCGTCTTCTCCAAAGCGCGATGGACCACCTTCTCAACTTCCGCCGATATGCCCGAGTCGGGAGTTGCGAGCGGAGGAGGCGGAGACAATAAGTGTTTTTTCATGATGGCGGGAATGTTGGAACCTTTGAAAGGTACATCTCCCGTCAGCATCTCATGGAGAATTATGCCGAGGCTGTAAACGTCGCATCTTCGATCGGTCTCTTCCCCGGACCATTGCTCCGGCGCCATGTAGGATGGGGAACCAACGATTCCAACTGTCTTTGCGGCAACGAAGGAACCAAACAAGTCAGTAGACTTGATCTTCGCGAGACCAAAATCCAGGATGCGAATCTGCTCGCGCACCGATCCGCCTGATTCAATCATTATGTTGAGTGGCTTAAGATCCCGATGAACGATGCCGTGTTTATGAGCAGCACTCAGTGCCGAAGTTATCACTTGCATATATTCAAGTGCTTCCTCCGGAGTGAATCGTGTCTTGTTGATTATCAGGGTCTCGAGTGAGACACCCTCAACAAACTCCATTACGATGTAAGGTATTTTTTCTTGCAGCAACCCGTAATCGAGGACCGCGATGATGTTGGGGTGACCGATTGCGGCTGCGGCCATCGCTTCCTGATGGAACCGCTTCACAAACGATGGGTCGTTACCGATGAGTTCGGGTTTGATCGTTTTGATGGCGCGAGTGGTTTTCAGGAACTTGTGATGGGCCTTGTAGACAATTCCCATCCCGCCTTCACCGAGCCGGCGTTCAAGAACATACTTACCATCCAGCGCAACGTTGCCGGGCAACGACTGGAATGTCGAAGACCCGTCACTCGGACACTGATTAACGGTGTCGTCAAAACAACTAAAACAGGTGGGGCATTCTCTCATGTCGGGTGAAGCCGTTCTTGCTGGCCCAAGTGCTAAGGAACGAAATACTTTGCTCGCCCGGAATGTGGCAATGGTGCGTTTGCCTTCGAGTGTGGCGAGCCCGCGCTAGGTTCTGAACAGATGGCTCGGGATTCTAACAACTTTGGTGCAGGTGAGCAATCCTGAAACACTCTAGCTGGGCCGATCTTGTTAGAGGCTACTGTTTGGGTTTATTCTGCGTGTCACGATGGTTCTCCGGTTCAACATTCGGACCTCACAGATACTGCTTTGCGCGGCATTCCTGGTTTGCACGCTTGCAGGCGCACCGGGCGTTCTGGCCCAACGACTGCCCAAAGACACAGGCAGAGAACCCGAGAACAAACCCGCGCCATCACGCCGGGAAGGCCGTCCTAAACGTCAACCAGCACCGGTCGCCTCAAAAAATCCTGCCTCAGTCGAATCTGGTAATTTTCTCGCGCTTGGCGACAGCTTTCGCGAGCAGAAAAAATGGAACGCTGCCGAGGCGGCATACAAGGAAGCTGTGAAAGTCTGGTCGGCAAACGTTGATGCGCTATTGGAACTCGGCTTCCTTTACCTCGACAGGAACAAACTGGACGAAGCGCAGCAGACCTACAGCGAGCTACGATCACTCAACGCATCGTACGCTTCCACGCTGCTTGCGGAAATCAACAAATACAAAGCCACGCTCGCGCATTAACTTCCCCGCTTTGAAACCATCTCAAAAACGCTGCCGTACTATCTTCAACTAAAGCAGATCGTCCACAAGCTGGTCCATAATTTTGAATTCTTCCTACGAGGACAATCCACAATGATCCGAACATTAGTGCTATTGCTACTAACCGTTCCCACTACGATGGCCCAAGCGACCTTTCACGGTGATACAGCTCGCACCGGAGTTTACCCAACGGCCGGACCGCAGCAACTAAACGGAACAAAGTGGACATTCAAAACCGATGGGCCAATCATTGGTTCTCCCGCAATTGCCAACGGGGTGATCTACATCGGTAGTACTGACGGAAAGATGTATGCAGTGGACCAGGAAACCGGAAAGCAGAAGTGGAAGTTCAAAACATTCGCCTCACGACAGGTTACTTCATCACCAACTATCGCCAACGGTTTGGTCTATTTCGGCGGCTTCGATGGAATTCTTTACGCGGTCGATGCGCAAACCGGCACGTTGAAATGGACCTTTGTCTTCGAGTATGAGCGACGCTTCGAAGGCAAACGGCTGCACGGCTATCCGTCCGGCTTCCAAACCATTCCTGATTCATGGGACATCTACACATCTTCGCCGGCAGTGTCCAACGGACGAGTCTACATCGGTAGCGGCGACGGAAATGTTTACTGTGTAGATTCGCTAACCGGAATTCTGCAATGGAAGTTTGCTACGGGTGACATAGTTCATGCGTCCCCGGCAATTGCAAACAATACCGTCTACATCGGTAGTTGGGACAGCTATCTTTACGCGCTTGACGCGGAAACGGGTCAGGAGAAATGGCGTTTTAAGACTGGTGAAGATACGTACATCCGTAACCAACAGGGCTTTCAATCTTCACCGGCTATCGCCGACGGAACTATCTATGTTGGTTGTCGAGATGGACATCTCTATGCAGTCGATGCCGCGACGGGTCGTAAACGTTGGGACTATCCGACGAATAAAGGTTGGGTCAATAGCACGCCGGCGATCCGTGGTGGCGTGGTCTACGCTGGAACATCGGATGGCTACCGGTTCTTTGCGCTAGACGCGAAAACCGGGCGGTTGAAATTCACTCTCGATGCCAAAGGCGCCGTGTTCTCATCACCTGCGCTTGCGGGCGAGATGGTTTACGTTGGCGTATCAAACGGACGGTTGCTAGCAGTCGATACCAAGTCGGGCAAGCTGTTGTGGGATTTTCAGACTGAAGGATCGAAACAGGATCCGATGAAGATGCTGAAGCCGGATGGCAGTTTGAACAACGAGGCGATCTATGCACGTTATTTTGGTGATTACCAGGATATGGTGCTTGCGTTTTATCGAGTATTCTCCGTGGGTGCAATCTGGTCGTCGCCAGTCGTTGATAAAGGTGTGGTCTATTTTGGCAGTACCGATGGGTTGCTGTACGCCATTCATTGAACTACTCACTTTCAGCATGGCGTACGATCCAGAGACTCACCTTGACTGTGTTTTAACACCTGAGTAAAGTGGGAACGTCTACCTCAGTTCTCATCCAAGTGTGAATGATAAGAGCCGCCGATGTTGGAGCCGGACTCTAAAGATCTCCTCGCCTCTCAGCTTTGCTACGTCGGTCGTCACGTGCCTCACTTTCGCGAATCAGGTTGTGACGACGGTCGACCCCTCGAAGAATTCCCGCTCACGTTCAAGCCCCAGATCAGGAATGACTACGCTGCTTTCATCAGCGACGAATTTCTCAATGTACGTCGACCGTTAGTTGCATTTTTGACGGCAAAAGATATAGGCCTGGGAGACACAACGGGAGGATATACGTGGGAAGTTTATTTTGGAAATAACATCGTAGTAGCGGAGACCACCGGCACAAGCGGAACCGTACTCCGCTGCCCAAAGACGCTGGCTGACTGCATAAGATTGGGAATTGGGATGTGGCGCCAGCGTAGATCTTTCGATTCGTTAGTCAGACCAGGTAATCTACTTCCTTTGATTCATCGCGGACTCACACCAGTCCGCTACAACCCCTGGAACTTTGAGCCATTTAATGTCAAATCGATCTATGAGGAGATCCGTGATGGAGGATTCCGGTGGGTTCACTGTCGGGCAGATTTCCTGCAAACACACATTGCAGTGTTAAGACGTGAGGGATGGCGCCCATCACTTCCAAACCTGAAAGTTATTGAAGTTATGGGCCACTTCCTTCATCAGAAAGTGGCTGCAGATCTCGCTGAGTTTTTTGAAGTTGAAATTGTCGACCATTACGGCATGCTCGAGACGTGGACTATAGCTATGACCTGCCGACACAGTGTCCTTCACATCAACGAGCACAACGTACACGTTGAGATCATTGACGAAAGAGATCAACCCGTTCGACTCGGGGAGACCGGACGTATAGTCGTTACTTCTCTCCAGGAAAGGCTGATGCCTTTCGTCCGCTACGTCACAGACGACTTTGGCATGTTTGTCGAAAAGCGATGCCATTGTGGTCCAGGCACGAAGACCCTGGTCCTTGTCGAAGGGCGCTCGGGCAACGTCATCAAAGGTGCAGCAGAACCAGTGTTCGGTGATCTCTTCTTCATGGACGTATTGAGAAACCTGAACCGCTTCGATTGGCGATCAATTCACATTAAGCAGATGGCCCTTGACGATTTCATTCTGGAAACGAATTTCATTAGTGAGCCTCTCGCGTTGATTACCTCGCTCGAGAAAGAAACGGGAACATTATTAGGAGTACCCGTGAGATTTCAACACGCGGTTTTGAATGATGCGGAGGTCGCAGCACAACAACGACAAAAACCCTGGGTGTTTAGATGCGAGTGTTAGATAAGTAAGGACATGGACCGTGAAGCTATAGCGAGGGAGATCAGGGCTCTTCTCACCTATTACCTTGGCTTGCCGCTCGATGAAATCGGCGAAGATGAACCTCTGGGAGGAAGCAGGATTAACATCGGCTCGTTGACTGCAATTGAAATCCTTACGGCGATCGAAGACCGCTTCGAGGTGCAGTTGCCCGATGACATGATCGATCTCACTCTTTTCTCATCGATTGGCCGACTTGTGGATGCTGTGAATGCCATCCTGGTTGAATCGCAAATTCACGACGACTCACGAGACTAAGGAGTTGGTGTTGAGTCATGCTGGAACTCCGTGCCTTCAGTGAAATTGTCATCAAACCTCCTTCCACTGATTCGTTGTTCCTCTCTACCCATGACGAGCGGCTGACGTACGCGAATTTCATCGCGCGAGTCGGTGGCACCGTCGCCATATTAGGGGATCTGTTTAAGAGGAGGCAGACCGTTGTGTTTGTTCTCTGCGAGAACAGCGCCGCCCTGGTCATCACGTTGTTCGCGTTGAATTACCTGGCACAAGTCATCGTCCTGTTATTTCCTGGCTATGCCCCTGAGGAACTACGCGCGCTCTACGGCGAATATAAGCCTTCCCTGGTAATTGCAGATAAACGTTTTCACCCACTGTTTTCGTCGCTTGGAGCGAGACTGTTGTCTTTTGAAGAGCTGGCCCGTGCTCAGCCAGCAGCTCTTCCAGAAATTCGGCATAGCCACGATGACGCCTGCTTCATATTGTTCACCTCTGGCGCGCGAGGTGCGGCCAAGGGTGTTGTCTTAACCAATGGCAACGTCCTCGCGAACGTCCTCGGCATCCAGAGTTATATGCGAGCTTCCGCAAACGAGAGGTGTCTGATTACGCGCAGCCTGACGCACGCGTCGGCTCTTGTAGGTGAGTTATTACTAACCGGCCTAACGGGTGGAACCTGTGTGCTACGCTGGGCGCCAAAAACTATCAGACGGCTTTTTGAGTGGTGCGAGTCTGAAGCAATCACCTGGATGGGTGTGTCACCAGCACTGCTAAAGTTGGTCGTAGATTACGGCACGGTACACAACTGTCCGATTCATACGCGTCGTATCGTGGTTTCGGGTTCGATACTAACGCCCGAACTTTGCTTAGCCTTTCTAGTGACTTTCCCCCGCACCGAGTTGATCAACGCCTACGGCCTGACCGAAGCTTCGCCCCGGGTGACTTACCTTCCGCCGGACCTGGCCCGGGTGAAACCAGGGTCCGTAGGACACCCCATTGCTGGTTGCCGCATACGACTCATAAATAAGAGCGGAACGGAGTGCAGACCCGGTGAGGTCGGCGAAATAGAGGTCGCGGGCAGAAATGTTATGCGGGGGTATTTCCCTCACGGTCTTCGAAGGACTCGCGGGAGAAGAGCAGCATGGCTGAAGACTGGAGACTCTGGCTATCGTGATGACGACGGGGCGCTATTCGTCCTCGGCCGAATCGATACCATGTTCGTGCATAACGGGTTGAACATCTACCCGGAGTACGTCGCCGCTGTCTTTGAGAAATGTCCAGTGGTGCGTCGAGCTGAGATAGTTCACCTTGAGCACGCGAGATTCACCAAGACTTTATTTGCATTCGTAGAACTCAACAGTGAAGTGTCGGCACATTGTGCAATCAACAAGATCCGCGATCATTTGACGGAAAACCTCGATACTCGTAAGCATCCCGACGAGATTGTCATCGTTCCGAGCTTTCCTCTGACACCGTCGGGAAAGATTGATGTAAAGAAGTTGTTGGAGAATTACCTCCGCACCTAAATGCTTGGGCCATCGTGAGGAGATGATGCTACCCGTCCCTTCTTCGAAAGCTGTGCCATTCTTCCTCCCAGGATCACGCGGAGATTTGTTCGCCGTGTACTACCCACCTCAACATCCGCCTGCACGCGGTGGCATATTGTACGTACACGCCTTTGCAGAAGAGGCCAATTGGTCTCGTCCAACGATCGCCGGAGTAGCACGAGCAATAGCCCGGCTCGGATATGGAGTTCTTACCGTCGATCTTTATGGATGTGGTGAAAGCGCCGGAGAGTTTCGTGATGCTCGCTGGGAAGGTTGGCATGAGGACTTACTTTTGGCGCTTCAATGGCTTCAGGACCGGAATCTTCCTCAGGTGGGCCTATGGGGTCTGCGACTCGGGGCGCTATTGGCCCTGGACTTTGCTGGCAGATCTCAGCGGCCCTTTCCATTCATCATACTCTGGCACCCACCTTCCAGCGGCAAAGACGCACTCACGCAATTCCTGCGGTTGTCGTTGGTCCAGGCGACTACCAATGCAGGCTCGCGAATGACTACGAAAAACCTCCGCAACAAGTTGGCCTCAGGAATCTGTGTCGAGGTTGCTGGCTGGGAACTTAACCCTGAACTTGCAGTAGCTATGGAGCGGCTAGACTTGTCCTCTCTCATTTCTCAAGTGTCTTCCTCCATTTATTGGATTCAATTTGCGCAAAGTGCGCCGGCAACTGAGCAGGACGTCCCTCATTCCCGACAGCGAATATTTCAAGCATGTGAAGCGAACGGTGTGGCGTTAGATTTTCGCCACTTGACAGTCCGGACCTTTTGGGCTGACCGTGCCCAGATGACTGATGATAGCCAGGTTCTTATTGATGCGATGAACAGCATTCTGACGCGACATGAACGTTAATGAAATCCCGATAGAATTTCAGAGCGGCGGCTGTCAATTGTTCGGTGTTATTCACCGTCCTGCTGCACCTAATCGTCGAGGGGTTGTAATCCTGACCGGCGGACATCGTTGTGGTCCACATCGCTGGTTTGTGCTCCAGGCGCGCGAATGGGCCATGGCAGGTTACCCTGTACTAAGTTTCAGCTCTCGTGGAACTGGTGAGAGTGAAGGCCGCCGCGGCGATGTAGAAAGTGTTGAAGCTGATCTTTCCAGTGCTATCGATGAGTTCTTCCGACATGAACCAAGTCTCGAAGAGGTGGTTTTGTGGGGTGTGTGCTTCGAGGCGTCAGAGGCTCTCCTTTATTCTCCGAAGGATCCTCGCGTCTCGGCAGTTGTGCTTATTAACCTGTATTTAGAAAGTCATCTCTACTTGACGACTCCTCTCCACGGCCAGTCCTTGTCGGCGCAGCGTACGGCAGCAATGACCTATGTTCGTTATTCGCTTGCACGCATCAGCACTCTAAATTTCTGGAAAGGAATCTTGACTCTGCGAACGAGTATAGATTGGAACCTAGCCTCTCGTAGAGCAGGTCGACAACTGTTAATCGCACTCGGGATTAAGCGCTGGAACGGTGTTGCGCAGCCTCATTCATCCTGTCTCTCGGATCGATTACTTGAAGCATTTCAGGAATTCAG
>Ga0209216_1000240_pt1 | contig 10721 bp, 7 predicted proteins | sample TexAe_OM2H0_O2_FD_187940 | JGI IMG/M metagenome (GOLD analysis project Ga0209216, IMG submission 187940) | Forest soil microbial communities from Davy Crockett National Forest, Groveton, Texas, USA - Texas A ecozone_OM2H0_O2 (SPAdes) (version 2) | ecosystem: Environmental > Terrestrial > Soil >... | reverse complement strand
GGCGATCGAGCCGCTGCAGCTGGTGCTGGGCTTGAGCATTCCGGCATTGATCATCACCCATCTGACCGGCGTGCGGCTCGGGCAGGCGCTGTTCGGACACGAAAAGCTCTATCCGCAGGTGCTCTATGCCTACTGGATGGTGTGGCCCTACAAGATGTGGCTGACGTTCAGCGTCCTGATCGTCGCCTGGGTTCACGGCTGCATCGGGCTGTATTTCTGGCTGCGGATGAAGGCGTTCTACAAAGACGCCGCGCCGTATCTGCTCGCAGCAGTGGTGCTGATCCCGACGCTGGCGATGCTGGGTCTCTATCAGGGCGGGCGGACGGTCGTTGCGGAAAGCGGCAGCGCCCAATGGAGGGCCGAAAATCTCTCGCGGCAAAAGGTCGGCACGCCGGCCGAGCAAGGCGTGCTCGACCAGTTCACCGATTATTTCCTGATCGGCTATCTCGGCCTGATCGGTCTGGCCCTGATCGGCCGCGGCGTGCGCGCCTTGAACGAGCGCCGTCATGGCATCATCACGCTGTCCTATGGCAACGGCCGGACGGTGCGCGTGCCAAAAGGCCTCAGCGTGCTCGAGGCCAGCCTGCGCAACAACGTGCCCCATGCCAGCGTCTGCGGCGGCCGCGCGCGCTGCTCGACCTGCCGCATCCGCGTGATCGGCGACTGCGATTCCTTGCCGGCGCCGTCCAAGCGCGAAGCCTTCGTGCTCAACCGCGTCGGCGCCGGCGCCGATCCGGCGATTCGTCTCGCCTGCCAGCTGCGCCCCGAGGCCGACCTCTCCTTCTTCCAGATATTCCTGCCGCAGATCACGGCGGCCACGTTACGGACCTCCAGCCCGGCGCGGATCGGCGAGGAACGCTATCTGGTCAGCATGTTCGTCGACATGCGCGGCTCTACAAAACTCGCGGAAAAGCGGCTGCCGTTCGACACCGTCTTTATCGTCAACCGCTTCCTTGGCGCGGTGTCGCAGGCGGTGATCGAATGCGGCGGCCAGCCCAACCAGTTCGTCGGCGACGGACAGCTGGCGCTGTTCGGGCTTGCCACCTCCCCGCAAACGGCATGCCGCCAGGCGCTGAAGGCGGCGGCGCAGATCGCGGTTCACGTCGACGAACTAAATCAGTTCCTGAGTCACGATTTGCGCGAGCCGATCCGCTTCGGCATCGGCATTCACGGCGGCGAAGTCATCATCGGCGATATCGGCTATCGCGACCACATGGTGTTCACCGCCCTTGGCGACGCGGTCAATGTCGCCGCGCGGCTGCAGGACATGACCAAAAGTCTTTCATGCGAAGTGATCTTCTCCGAAGAGGTTCGCAACACCGCGGGATTGCCGCCCGACGCGTTGCCGCAGCATGACGTCGACATCCGCGGCCGCGCCGAACCGATGGTCGTCCGCGCGGCCGTCAGCGCGAAGAGTTTGTCGACGCTGGTCGAGGAACCCGCGGTCGCCGCGGCATAACGCAAAACTCCGCCACGAAACCCAATTGAAACATCGGATGAAACATTGCGCGCCATCCAGCGCGCATCTGAACGTCCGTTCAGAAAATTCTCTGCGCCTCTTTTCGAACCCCGCTCGCGGACAATGCAACGAACGGTCGATGGGTAAGACTGAAACATCAACCCGCGCCGAGCGCGCACATTGAAGGAGAACGACCATGTTACGCAAAATCACTCTTGCACTCGTTGCCGCAGCTTCCCTCAGCGCGATGGCGCTGGCTCCGTCGGCGGCTTCCGCAAAGCCCTGGGGCGGCGGATGGGGCGGCGGCTGGGGTGGCGGCTTCCATCATCACCACTTCGGCCCCGGCTTCGGCATCGCCTATGTCGGCGGCGGCTATGCCGACGACGGCTGCTACGTGACCCGCCGCGTCCGGACCCCGTACGGCTATCGCCTGCGCGCCGTCAACGTCTGCTATTGATCGGAACTGCCGGTCAAACGCCCCGGCCGCCCGCGCGGCCGGGGTTTTTGTTTTCAACGCGGCGCGCACCGCCCGGAATTTCAATAAAATTGTAGCAAGAGCCGCCTTTGCGGCGTTCTGCCGCGCCAAATGACCGCGAAACAGGCAAAACCCGGGACCCGACCGCAAACCACAGCGTTTTTCCGGGATTTTTCCGGATGCTGTTTTAAGCTATCAAGCTTGGCCCAACCCGCGTATCGTGCGCCCGTCGGATAAGCCGGTTTCCAGGGACCGACCGATCGTGATTGTTTTTAATCCTGCGGAGACGACGTGATGGCTAAAGGTACTGTGAAGTGGTTTAACCCGACCAAGGGTTTCGGATTTATCCAGCCCAGCAATGGCGGCAAGGACGTGTTCGTTCATATTTCGGCGGTCGAGAAGGCCGGTCTTTCGACGCTCAATGAAGGACAGACGGTGGAGTACGAGGAAGTCGCCAACCGCGGCAAGACCTCGGCAGAGCACCTCAAGGTCTGACGCCGGCGGCGCCATCCTGAAAACCCTCGGACGCGATCCGGGGGTTTAAGTCCTCGAAAAACATCCTCTTCAAAAGAGATCGAGCGCATTCGGCAAGAGCGGTAGCGCTCTTGCCCGGCCGTGCGCGTGGGCGCTCAGTCTTCCGTGACCCACTTCTCGACCGGCATGACGTCGGGCGATTCCAGATAGCCTTTCGGCCACATGTCCACGACCCACTGCACGCGCGTCGCGCGGTCGACCAGCACCGCGGTGTTGTGCGGCGTCTGCAGCACCAGCGCGTTGCCCCGGTAATGCGGGTCGCCCACGGTGTGATATTTCAACAGGCCCCATTGCTGCAGCACCAATAGCAGGCTGGTGGTGTTGCGCGTGGTGTCCCAGCAATCGTAATTGTGCTTGTCGTCGAAATAGCGGAAGTCCGCCTTGGCGACGCGCTTGTTGGTTCCGAGCACCGGCCCCATGCGGCGGTCGAACCATACCACCGCCTTTTGCACCGCCGCCCGCTCGGCGGCGGCCGATGCCTTTCCGGCTACAAGGAGTTGCGTCAACGCCTTGCGGTCCGCTGGCGTAAAATCGAGGATCTCGCGCCGCCGGCACACGAAACCATAGCAAACCGTCATGGAGGTCGCGGACGGCGGATAAATCGAGACCGTGGTGTACAGCGCCGCCACCGGGGCACTGAGTTCAACCGCCCCGGCCGGCTGAGCAACCGAGAGCGCAAGGGCGGCCAGGCCCGCAAGGCGCAGGCGAATTCGACGCGGTTCCGTCACCGACCGCATGATTTGACGCGACTCCTTAAGCTATCCTTGAAAATTACCCCGCGGGTTTGGCGGTGCCAAGACGGCTCCGTGCTAGAACGGCGGAACTTGAGCCATGCCATGACACCTGATGCGAAAATGCCGCAGTTTACGGCCCCTTACGGGCCCGATGACGCGGCCATCGCGTCACGCCTGCTGACAACGGCGCGGCTTAGCCCCGAACAGGACGCGCGGATCGACCGGACAGCCACGCGGCTGATCGGCGCCATTCGCACCACCGACGATCGGCTCGGCGGCGTCGAGGACATGCTGCGCGAGTTCGCGCTTTCCACGCGAGAGGGCCTGGCGCTGATGGTGCTGGCCGAAGCGCTGCTGCGCGTGCCCGACGCGCGGACCGCCGATCAATTCATCGAGGACAAGCTCGGCCAGGGCGACTTCGTGCATCACGAGACAAAATCCAGCGCTTTTCTCGTCAACGCGTCCGCCTGGGCGCTCGGGATGTCGGCGCGGGTGATCCAGCCCGGCGAAACGCCGCAGGGCACCATCGGTCGCCTGGCAAAACGGCTCGGCGTTCCCGCCGTGCGTGCCGCCACAAGGCAGGCAATGCGCCTGATGGGCAGCCATTTTGTTCTCGGCGAGACCATCGAGGCCGCGCTTGAACGGGCGCGGCCGCATTCGGCCCGCATTTCCCGTTATTCATTCGACATGCTCGGCGAAGGCGCGCGGACCGCCGACGACGCAAAACGCTATTTCAAATCCTACGCCAGTGCGATCGAGGCCATCGGCCGCGCCGCGGGCGAAAATCCCCTGCCCGACCGGCCCGGCATTTCCGTAAAACTGTCGGCGCTGCATCCGCGCTTCGAGGCGGTCAGCCATTCACGCGTGATGACGGAACTGGTTCCGCGGCTGATCGAACTCGCGCGACAAGCAAAAGCCTACGACCTGAATTTCACCGTCGATGCCGAGGAAGCCGACCGGCTCGAATTGTCGCTCGATGCGATCGCCGCCGCCTTCAGCGACGCGTCGCTCGCAGGCTGGGATGGATTCGGACTCGCGGTCCAGGCCTATCAGAAGCGCGCGGAGGCCGTGATCGACCATGTCAATGATCTGGCGCGTAGCCTGGACCGGCGGATGATGGTGCGTCTTGTGAAAGGCGCGTACTGGGACACCGAAATCAAGCGGGCGCAGGAACGCGGCCTCGATGGCTATCCGGTGTTCACCCGCAAGGCGATGACCGATTTGAACTACATCGCCTGTGCGCGAAAGCTGCTGAACTTGAGGCCGCGAATCTTCCCGCAATTCGCTACCCATAACGCGCTCACCGTCGCGACCGTCCTGGAACTCGCCGGCGGCCGGGGCGGCTTCGAGTTCCAGCGCCTGCACGGCATGGGCGATGCGCTGTACGAGCAATTGGGCAAGGATCATCCGGAGTTGGCGTGGCGAACCTATGCGCCGGTCGGCAGCCACCGCGACCTCTTGGCCTATCTGGTACGGCGCCTGCTGGAGAACGGCGCCAATTCATCCTTCGTGGCGGTTGCCGCCGACGATTCCGTGCCGGTCGGGGTGCTGTTGCGAAGGCCGGGGGAACTCATTGGGACCGCCGACAACGCGCGGCATCGTAACATCCGCCTGCCGTGCGATCTCTATCAGCCGGACCGCGTCAATTCGCGCGGCATCGAATTTGGCGACCGCGCGGCGTTGAATGATTTGGTCGCGGCCGTTGCGGCAAGCAACCCGCAGGTTGGCGAACTCACGGATGCCACGCCAGCGATCGCAGGCGACGCCGTCATTGCTGCGTGTTCCAGCTTCAGATCATGGAGTCAGACTTCGACCGAAACCCGCGCGTCCATCCTGGAACGCGCGGCAAACCTGCTGGAACAGCGCATGGCGCATTTCATCACGCTCCTGCAGCGCGAGGGCGGAAAGACGCTCGATGACTCGCTGTCCGAAGTCCGCGAGGCGGTGGATTTCTGCCGCTACTACGCCGCCGAAGGCCGCAAGCTGTTCGGCGACGGACAGCTCATGCCGGGGCCGACCGGCGAGAGCAACCTGCTGCGGTTGCGCGGACGCGGTGTTTTTGTCGCCATTTCGCCTTGGAATTTTCCGCTGGCGATTTTCCTCGGGCAAGTTACGGCAGCGCTGATGGCAGGTAATGCCGTCGTCGCAAAACCAGCCGAGCAAACCCCCTTGGTTGCGGCGGAAGCGGTTCGTCTGTTGCACGACGCCGGCGTACCGTCCTCGGCGCTGCATCTGGTGCCCGGCGACGGCGGCATCGGCGCGGCGCTGGTGGCGCATCGCGATATCGCCGGCGTGGTTTTCACCGGCTCGACCGAGGCCGCGCGCTCCATCAACCGCACCCTGGCCGCCAAGGACGGCGCGATCGTGCCGCTGATCGCCGAGACCGGCGGCATCAACGCCATGATCGTCGATGCCACCGCATTGCCCGAACAGGTCGCCGACGACGTGGTGACATCGGCGTTCCGCTCCGCCGGGCAGCGCTGCTCGGCACTGCGCCTGCTGTTCGTGCAGGACGACGTCGCCGACCGCATGATCGAAGTGATCGCCGGCGCCGCGGGCGAATTGAAGGTCGGCGCCCCCGCCGATCCCGCCACGCATGTCGGGCCGGTGATCGACCTCGAGGCGAAGCAGCGGCTGGAGGCGCATATCGCGCGCATGAAGCAGGAGGCCCGTGTGCATTTCGCGGGCGCCGCTCCTGACGGCAACTATGTCGCGCCGCATATTTTCGAATTGGCGCGTGCGGAAGACCTGAGCGAGGAGATATTCGGTCCGATCCTGCATGTGGTGCGGTATCGCGCCGATCATCTCGATCGCGTGCTGGCGTCGATCGAACGCAGCGGCTACGGACTGACGCTCGGCATTCATTCGCGCATCGACGATACGGTCGATGCGGTGATCGAACGCCTGCAGGTCGGCAATATCTACGTCAACCGCAACATGATCGGGGCCGTCGTCGGCGTGCAGCCGTTCGGCGGGCACGGCCTGTCGGGCACCGGCCCCAAGGCCGGCGGACCGCATTACCTCGCGCGCTTCGCGACCGAGCAGACCGTGACCGTGAATACGGCGGCGGCCGGAGGAAATGCGGCGTTGATGGCGGAAAGCGACTAACCGTCATCCTGAGGTGCTCGCCGTTCTTCACGGCGAGCCTCGAAGGATGGCCACAGCGCCGGTGCGCGCGTCCATCCTTCGAGACGCCGCGCTAGGTGCGCGGCTCCTCAGGATGACGGGGGAATGTGTGGCGCGCCATCTCACTTCCCCCGTTGCATAGCCCGAAAACATCGATCAAATGGCGAAACGGAAAACCAACACCCCTTCCCGGGAGCGACCATGGAACGCGGCATCTTCGAAGGCCTCAAGGTTCTGGACTGCGCGAGTTTCATCGCAGCGCCCGCGGCCGCCACGGTGCTGTCGGATTTCGGCGCCGACGTGATCAAGATCGAGCCGCCGGGATCCGGCGATCCCTATCGCAATCTGCCGAACCTGCCGGGCTATCCGGTCAGCCCGCACAACTACGCCTGGATGCTGGAATCCCGCAACAAGAAGAGCCTCGCGCTCGACCTCGGCAAGCCGGAAGGGCAAGCGGTGCTGCGCCGCCTCGCCGGCAGCGCCGACGTCTTCATCACCAATTTTCCGCCGGCGGTGCGCGGGCGGCTCGGCATCACCTATGAAGAACTAAAACCCCTCAACGACCGGCTGATCTATGCCTCGTTCACCGGCTACGGCGAAAAGGGCGAGGAGGCCAACAAGCCCGGCTTCGACAGCAACGCCTATTGGGCCCGCTCCGGCCTGATGGATCTGGTGCGCGCCGACCTCGGCACCACGCCGGCGCGCTCGGTCGCCGGCATGGGCGATCATCCCTGCGCGATGGCGTTCTACGGCGCGATCGTCACCGCGCTCTACAGGCGCGAGCGCACCGGCAAGGGCTCCCATGTCAGTTCGAACCTGATGGCCAATGGCGTCTGGGCCAGCGGCGTGCTGGCGCAGGCCAAGTTATGCGGCGCGAAATTCCAGGAGCGGCGGCCGCGCGAGCGCGCGCTGAACGCCGTCACCAATCACTACAAATGCCGCGACGGCCGCTGGCTCATCCTGTCGCTGCTCAACGAGGAACGGCAATGGCCGGCGCTGGCGCGCTGCCTCGGCCGCGAAGAATTCGTCACCGATCCGCGGTTTGCGACCAAGGCCGATCGCCACGCACGGTCGCTGGAATTGATAAAAATCTTCGACGAGATTTTCGCCACCAGGGACCTCGCGGAATGGCGCAAAATTCTCGACGGCAACGGGCTGGTGTTCGGCGTGGTCGGGATATTGGACGACATTCCGGACGACCGGCAGATGCTGGAGAACGACGTGCTGGTGCCGTTCGAGGGCGACGGCATGCTGACCATCAACAGTCCGATCTGGGTCGATGGCGCCAGTAAAGTAAAACCTCGTCATCCGCCCGGCGTCGGCGAGCACAGCGACGAGGTGTTGCGCTCGGCGGGGTACGACGAAGCGTCGATCAAGCAATTGCGGGCGGCGGGCACCGTGGCCTGATGTCTTCAGCGATGTAGCCACGCCCAAGCGATGCCGAAGGCGATCACGCCGGCAATTACCGCCAGCCCGATCGCCCATGAACTGACGCGGACCGAGCTGACGGCTTCCCGTTTGGCTTCGTTGTCCGCGATCTTGCGATCACGCTGCTTGTTCTCGCTCTCGGAGCTGCTCACGCTGATCCCCCGCCGCCGATGACGCTTCGGATTCATACGCCCAATCGCGGCGCGCTTCCATAGCGATTAAGTCCGCAACGCGTCCTTCGAATAGCCGGCGATCCGTTTGTAGCCCTCGGATAGCGCGACAAGCTCGTCGCGGCTGATGACATCATCGATTGTCCCGAACGGCTGGTCGCCGGTGCGCTGGAACACCTCGCGCAGGATCGCGTCCGGCGGATTGGTGCGGTTGGTCAGCACAATGCGCGTGGTGGCTTCGAGCCGCTGCTTCTCGTAGGCCGTCAGCGCGGCAACGGGGCTATCATGTTCAAGCAGCGCCGTCGTCAGCGCCCGTGCATCGAGGATCGCCTGCCCGGCGCCGTTGGAGCCGCGCGGCACCATCGGGTGCGCGGCGTCGCCGAGCAGCGTTATCAGGCCAAAACTCCAGCGCGGCAGCGGGTCCTGATCGACCATCGGGAATTCCAGCACGCTGTCCGCGGCGCGGATGAAGGCCGGCACATCGAGCCAGTCGAAACGCCAGTCGGCGAAGGCGCCGATGAAATCGTCGATCGAGCCGGGCCGGGTCCAGTCGCGTTTGCGATGCACCGGGGTTTCGATTTCGGCGACCCAGTTGATGAGCTGCAGTCCGTCGGCGCCGGCGGGACGGATCGGATAGATCACCATCTTGCCATGCGACAGCCAGCCGGCGCGCGTCATGCTTGCGCCCGACAAAATCGGCTTCCACCGCGTGACGCCGCGCCACATGTTGACGCCGGAATAGCGCGGTTCGCCTTCGTCCGGATAAAACTGTTTTCTGATCGCGGAGTGGATGCCGTCGCAGGCGATCGCGACGCTGCCACGCACCGAGATACGATTGGCGCCGCCCGGACCATCGACGAAGCTGACGTTCACGCCGGAGTCGTCCTGCACGACGCCGGTGCAATGATGGTTGGCAAGCAGGCGATCGTGGCCTGCTCGCGCGCGGAAGGCGTCGAGCAGCACCATCTGCAGGTCGCCGCGATGGATCGAGAACTGCGGATGATCGTAGCCCGCCGCACGCCCCAGCGGCTCCTGATAGATCAGCTGGCCGAAGCGGTTGAAGAAGGTCGCATCCTTGGTCGCGATTGCAGCCTGCGCCAGCGCCTGCTCCAACCCGAGCACTGATAGTTCCTTGGTTGCATGCGGCAGCAGGTTGATGCCGACGCCGATCGGCCTGATTTCGGAGGCCGATTCGAAAACCCGGCAGGGAATTCCGGCCGCATGCAGCGCCAGCCCGAGGGTCAACCCGCCGACGCCGGCCCCGACGATGATGACCTCATCCATGTGTTTCATCCCGGCGCGCTTTGTTGGCGATTGCCGCGATGAAACACGAATTGTGAGACTACTGTCAATCTCGGCGCGCGGCGCTTGCTGTGCGATCGTTCAGCGGCTTTTCACAAAACACATCCCCATCCGCGAGGCGCTGCCGACGGGTTGACAGGCGAGTCCCTCCGCGCAGGTCCACGACAGAAAGCTGGCGTCGTTGTCGGCGCGTCTCGGCTTTTGCTGATAGCAATGCGCGCCCCAGCCGTCGTCATATTCGGTGCCGGCGAGTTCGGTGCTGCCGCGCAATTGCGGGCGATTGGAAAATCCGCGGGAATAATCCGGCGTCGCGCCGTCACGCAGCGCGGTCAAAATATCGCGGCGGCGAATCTGGTCGCCGAAGAAATGCGGTGAGGCCGGCACCACCGTTGAATTGGACGGTTTCTCCGTCATCCAGTCGACGCCGGGGAAATGAAAGCCGCCGATGCCGCGGGTCTGATGACAGCCGGAGCAGGTCATATCGTTGAGCCGGCGCTCGAAGCCGGCGGCGGAACGGATGTTTTGAAACGCGACGCCGCTCTGTGCGGCTTTCTTCAATGCCGCGACGACCTCGCCCTCCCCAAACACCTCGTTGCCGTAGCCATCGGCCTGCACGAAGCCGAATGCGGGCTGCAGTTTCGACGGCGCAAATCCGACCGGCGTCGCGGCAATGGCTGAGCTCGCGAGAAATTTCTCCGGGAGCAGGATAGTGCCGCGATCGAACTCGGCGAGGTTTTTCGGATCGAGCAGCCACGCCCTGAATTCGCGCTTCAGGCCGGCGTCGGCAAAAACCTTTTCACGATCGACCTGGTTCTCCAGCGGCGCTTCCTCGAACACACGCGTCTGTGCGTTGAGGCGGAATACCTTCAGCAGGTAATCGGTACGAAAATCGCGGGCCGCCGATTTCGACGCATGCGCGATCTGCAGATTGGTTTCGATGCGGTCGATGTTCTCGGGCTTGATTGAATCAAGCGGGCCATCCTTTGAGTTCAGCCGGGCCGCCAGTTCCGCGCCGCTCAGTTGCAACTCACCGGCGTCGAGCCATTGCCGGGCGATCCCGGAACAGCTGTTCGCCGCGCCGGCGGCGGCGGCGGCAATTGCGTTGTCCCCCCTCGCTTTCAGCACAATATTCAACGTCATCGGCAATCGCGGTGACAGCGCGCCGTCGCCCGCTTCCGCCGGTGTGGTGCGCGTCAGGCGGTAGATCAACCTGATTTCGCCGCAGCTATCCGGCGACACATATGCACGGTCCATCCGGTTGACGATGCCGGCCAGCACAAAGCGCGACTGACCCGAAACCAGCAGCGCGCGATCGAACAATTGAAAATCGAACGAGGGTCCGACGCCGATGGTTCCGTTCGCGGGATTGGCTTTATGCCTGGCGGTATAGCGATCGAACTCATCGCCGATTGCCTTGCGAACCGGCACCATCGACGGCAGCGCGAACAGATCATCATTGGTCAGGGACACATCGACCGGCCGCGCGGGCTCGA
>Ga0209216_1000239_pt1 | contig 10731 bp, 9 predicted proteins | sample TexAe_OM2H0_O2_FD_187940 | JGI IMG/M metagenome (GOLD analysis project Ga0209216, IMG submission 187940) | Forest soil microbial communities from Davy Crockett National Forest, Groveton, Texas, USA - Texas A ecozone_OM2H0_O2 (SPAdes) (version 2) | ecosystem: Environmental > Terrestrial > Soil >... | reverse complement strand
GGTCGCGCCCGTCAAATCGCGCCTGATGCCGCAAATAGAATGGGGAGATCGATGGCCATCACCTTACAGAGTTTCTCGCTCGATCGCTGGATCGAGCCGGAAACCGGTCTCGTCGACATCCCCAGCGCGGTGGATGGCCATATCGTCGCGCGGGCGTCGAGCGCGGGGCTGGATTTTGCGGCCATGGTCGGGCACGCGCGCGAGGTCGGCGGTCCGGGCTTGCGCAAGCTAACGTTCCACCAGCGCGCCGACAGGTTGCGCGCGCTCGCCGCCTGGCTCGGTGAACGCAAGGAACCGCTTTACCAACTGGCGGGCGAGACTGGCGCCAACCGGCGGGACAACGCGATCGATATCGACGGCGGCATCGGCACACTGTCAGCCTACGCCTCGCGCGGCCGGCGCGATCTGCCGGATGCGAAATTCGTGGTCGAAGGCGACGTCGAAAACCTGTCGAAAGGCGGCAGTTTTGCCGGCCAGCATCTCCTCTCGCCGCTGCACGGCGTTGCCGTGCACATCAACGCCTTCAATTTTCCCTGCTGGGGGCTGCTGGAGAAATTCGCGCCGGCGTTGCTCGCGGGCGTGCCCGTCATTGCCAAGCCGGCGACAGCGACGGCTTATGTGACCGAGGCGCTGGTGCGGCTGATGCACGAGTCCGGCGTGCTGCCCGCAGGCAGCCTGCAACTGATCTGCGGCGCGACCGGCGATCTGCTGGATCATCTCGGCGGGCAGGACGTGATTTCGTTCACGGGATCAATCGAAACCTCCGAGAAGCTGCGCGCCCATCCGAATATCGCACAACATTCGATCCGCTTCGTGGCGGAGCGCGATTCGCTCAACGCCGCCATTCTCGGCCCCGACATCGCGCCGGAGCAGCCGGAGTTCGATCTGTTCGTCCGCGAAGTGGTGCGCGAGATGACGACGAAAGCCGGGCAGAAATGCACCGCGATCCGCCGCGTTCTGGTTCCGCGTGCGCAGGAAGCGGCCGTGGTCGCGGCGTTGAAGGCGGCCCTGGCGCAGACAAAACTCGGCGATCCCCGCAGTGAGGACAGGGCGATGGGACCGCTGGTCAGCCTCGCCCAGCGCGGCGCGGTGCGCGCGCAGATCGCAAAACTGCGGAGCGAGGCCGAGATCGTATTTGGCGATCCGGATACTTGCGTGAGCGTGAGCATCGATCCCGCAAAAGGCGCCTTCATCTCGCCGGTGCTGTTGCGCGCGACCGATCCGATGACGGCGAAACGTATTCACGATACCGAGGCCTTCGGCCCGGTCGCGACGGTGTTGGCCTATGACAATCTCGATCAGGCGATCGAGCTGGTCCGGCGCGGCGAGGGCAGCCTGGTCGCGTCGCTGTTCACCTATGATGCCGCGGTCGCCGAGGCTGTCATCCTCGGCATCGCGCCGTATCACGGTCGCATTCTCGTTGTGGACCGCGATTGCGCCAGGGAATCCACCGGGCATGGTTCGCCGTTGCCCAATCTCGTGCATGGCGGTCCCGGCCGCGCCGGCGGCGGCGAGGAACTCGGCGGCCTGCGCGCGGTGTTTCATTATATGCAGCGCACGGCGGTGCAGGGATCGCCGGCGCGGCTGTCGGCACTGACCGGAAGCTGGATGAAGGGCGCGCCTGCGCCGATCGCGGATGTGCATCCGTTCAAGCGCGACTATGATCATCTCAGCGTCGGCGACACCGTCGAGACCGCGAGCCGGCCGATCACGCTCGCCGACATCGAGCATTTTGCGGAATTCACCGGCGATAATTTCTACGCGCATATGGACGAAGTGGCGGCGAAGGCCAATCCGTTCTTCCCCGGCCGCGTCGCCCACGGCTACCTGATCCTGGCGTTTGCCGCGGGATTGTTCGTCGATCCGGCGCCGGGGCCGCTGCTGGCGAATTACGGCCTCGACAATCTGCGCTTCCTCAAGCCGGTGTCGCCCGATGACGTCATCCGCGTGCGGTTGACGGTGAAGCAGAAATCCCCGGCGCGGAAACCGGAATATGGCGAGGTGCGCTGGGACGTCGAGGTGTTCAATCAGAACAACGAGCCGGTGGCGCGCTACGATCTGCTGACCATGAGCGCGCGGGCCGCATAGCTTCCGGCAAGCAGCAATATCTTCGCGAGAACAAAAATCTCACAATCCGATCAGCGGCGCGTGATTTATTCCCTGCGCGCGCTGCTGAGCGACGGCTTCCTTCTTAAATTCCGCGCGCCGTAGACGAATAGCCTCGCCCGCCGCTATTTAGGTGGTGGTTCGGGGGCTTACATCCCATTTTGATAGAACAATCTTCCATGCGTACAAGGAAGTGCCAGTGCCGACGTCTGCGAATATCGCCGTCTATTCGGGTCTGCTCATCGGCCTCGCCTATGGCGCGGTCGGGCTGCTGAGCGGCTTTTGCCTGCTGAGCAGCCTGCGCGGCTGGTGGGCCAGCGGCGACAGCCGGCTGATCCGCACCTACGCGCTGGCGCTGGGTGTTGCGATTGCCGCCGCGCAGTTGCTCGCGGCGAGCGGTGTGGTCGATCTCCGCAAGTCGATCTATCTGCAGCCATCGTTCTCGGCGCCGCTGATGCTGCTGGGCGGCGTGTTGTTCGGTTACGGCATGGTGCTGTCGAACGGCTGTGGCTCGCGGGCGCTGGTTCTGCTTGGCCGCGGCAATCTGCGCTCGCTGGTCGTGGTGCTGGTGCTCGGCATTGCGGCGCAGATGACGCTGAAAGGCCTGATCGCGCCGACGCGCGTCGCCGCGCTGCAGTGGACCCAGATCGCGCCGAGCGTGATTTCGCTGCCGGCGCTGCTGGCAAAATTCGGGCTGAGCGAGCCGATCGCGCGCATGATCGCTGCGTCGGCGATCAGCGGCGCCTTGATCATCTTTGCCTTCGCGCACGCGCCGTTCCTGCGCTCAAAGGGCCAGATCGCCGCGGGCCTTGCGGTCGGTTTGCTGGTCACGGCCGGATGGTTCGCCACCGGTTATCTTGGCGCCGACGACTTCAATCCGGCGCCGGTCACGTCGCTGACTTTCATCGCGCCGATCGCCGACAGCGTGCAATACGTCATGCTGTCGACGGGGCTGACGTTGAATTTCGGCATCACACTGGTTGCCGGCGTTGTGTTCGGAAGCCTCGTGACTGCATTGGCAACGGGCCGTTTCCACTGGGAAGGCTATAGCTCGCCGCGTCACATGCTGCGCTCGATCGGCGGCGCGGCGTTGATGGGCGCGGGCGGCGCGATGGCCTATGGCTGCTCAATCGGGCAGGGCTTGACAGGCTTGTCGACGCTGGCGCTGGCGTCGTTCGTCGCGGTCGCCGGAATCCTGCTGGGTTCGGCATTGGGACTGCGCGGCATGCTGCGGGTTCAGCCGCTGGTATCGGCGCAGGACGCGCGGTCAGGCCCCGTGAGCTGACGTCGCCAGCCGCAGCACGTCGAGATAGCTGGGGCTGACCGTAACGCGCTTGATAAAACCTTTCTCCTTCAACAGGCGATGCGCTTCCGGCAGCCGGTAGCACGGCAGATACATGAAGAAATGATGCTCGGCGTGGTAGTTCACCCAATAGGGCGCGATGAACAGGCGCTCGATGGGGTTGGCGAGCGTGGTGCGCGCCTGGCTGAACGGATCGGGCCCGGTACTGGTGCAGGCGTGTTCGGCGATGTTGCGCACGCGGGTGACCAGCGGCAGCCAGGTCGCCATCGCGAATACCCACACGCCAAAATACCAGATGCCCGCGCCGGCCAGCCAGAACAGGCCAAACAGCACGGCATTCACCCACAGAAACCGCGCCATCTTGTCGGCGCCGCTCGACACAAAGCTCTCGTGTGAAATTTCCTCATCGACGCTGCCGCGCTTGAACAGCGACAAAAACAGCGGCAACCGCTGCTTCACAAACGTCTGGCCGGTAAGGTCGCGGATCGCCTTGCGGGTAAAACTCTCCTTGGTGATCGGAAACGGCGCCGACAGCGACAGGTCGGGATCCTCGGGCTGCTGCGTGAACTTGTGATGCTGCAGATGGTAGGACCGGTAGCTCGCGAGATCGGCGCCGACCGGCACCGCGCACAGCCATTGCCCGATCCATTCGTTGACCGCCTTGTTGGCATGCAGCCCGCCATGCGCGGCCTCGTGCATCAGGATCGCAAGCCCGAGCTGGCGCGCGCCGACCACCGTCACTGCGATCAGCCAGGTCAGCGGATTGGGCCACAGTGTCACCAGCGCGACGGCGGCGATGATGGTGCCCCAGGCATGCGCGACCAGCAGCATGCCGCGCAGCGAGCTGCGCGAGGTCAGCCGGTGCCATTCGTCGGCAGAAAAAACCGTCTTGGGATCGATGCGTGCTACAGCCGGCATGGACGGCTCCTTTATTCGGATAATACGCCCGCTGGCCCGGCCGTTCAATCGGCGGCATGCGTCACGATGTGAATCTCCGAGGTGAGGGTGCGGTGCACCGGGCACTTGTCGGCAATTTCCATCAGCTTTTTGCGCTGCTCGGCATCAAGCGCGCCTTCCATGGCAATGGTCCGGTCGATCTGGTCGAGCATGCCTTCCTTGGTTTCGCACTCGGCGCAATCCTCGGCGTGAATCTTGCTGTGCTTCAGCGTCACCGTCACCCGCTCCAGCGGCAGCGATTTGCGGTCGGCGTACATGCGCATGGTCATGGAGGTGCAGGCGCCGAGACCCGCCAACACAAAGTCGTAAGGCCCGAGTCCGGTATCCTCGCCGCCGGCCGCAACCGGTTCGTCGGCGAGCAGGCTGTGCAGACCAACGGAAACCGTTTGCTGGAATTTGCTGTTGCGGGTTTCGCGGACCACGACATTGCGCGGTTCTTCGCCGACAGTGGCCATGGCTTCCGGTACGGCAAGTTCGATATAACGTTCCGCCCAGGCCGCGATGACATCGGCGGCGTACGTGCTGTCGCGGCGGTCGCTCAGCAGATGATCGGCGCCGGGCAACGACACAAAACTCTTCGGATGCTTCGCGGCGACGAAGATGCGGGTGGCATTGTCGATGCCGACGGTGTCGTCCGTCGGCGACTGCATGATCAGCAGCGCTTTATGGAGTTTCGCGACGTAATCCATGAGCTTGTGCTCGGCGATGTCGTCGAGGAATTCACGCTTGATCTGAAACGGCCGGCCCGCAAGGGACACTTCGACTTTGCCGTGCTTGCGGATGTCCTCGATGCGATCGGCGAAAAAATGGGTGACGTGCGCGGGATCGGATGGAGCGGCGATAGTGACGACGGCCTTTGCTTCCGGAATTTGCCCGGCCGCCGCCAGCACCGCGGCGCCGCCGAGGCTGTGGCCGATCAGAATCGCGGGCGCCTCGCGCGTGCTGCGCAGATGATCGGCGGCGCGCACCAAGTCGGCGACGTTGGAGGAAAACGTCGAGTTGGCGAAATCGCCTTCGCTGGAGCCGAGGCCCGTGAAGTCGAAGCGCAATACGGCGATGCCCCTGGCCGCCAATGCGACTGCGATACGCTTGGCGGCCAGCACGTCCTTGCCGCAGGTGAAGCAATGCGCGAACAGCGCATGGGCCAGCGTATTTCCCTCCGGCAATTCCAGCGCTGCCGCCAGGTGCTGGCCTTCCGAGCCCGGAAATTGAAAACGTTCGGTTGGCACGTTCAGCCTCCGTAGTTTGGACGGATGATGTCAGTCGTTGGAATAGCGCTGCTCCAGCCAGGGATCGCCGCGGTTATGATAGCCGCGCACCTCCCAATAGCCGGGCGCGTCGCGCTCAAGAAATTCGATGCTCTGCAGCCATTTTGCGCTCTTCCAGAAATACAGATGCGGCACGACAAGCCGCACCGGACCGCCGTGCTCCTGTTCCAGCGACGCACCGGACCAGGTATGCGCAAGCAGGGCATCCTCGGCGGCAAAATCCTCCAACGCCAGATTGGTGGTGTAGCCGTCGTGGGAATGCAGCACCACGAAGTGCGCGTCGTCGCGCGGCTGGCAGGCATCGAGTAGATTACAGGTCGCCAATCCTTCCCACGCATTGTCGTAGCGCGACCAGGTCGTGACGCAATGGATGTCGGAGATGAATTGCGTCTGCGGCTGCGCGGTAAACTGCGTCCAGTCCCAGAACAGCGGATGCTCGACCGCGCCGTAGACATCGAGCCGCCAGCGCTCGCGCGATATGTTCGGGGTGAGGCCAAGATCGAGGGTAGGCCAGTCGCGGGTCAGATGCTGTCCCGGCGGCAAGCGTTCCTCTTCGGGGCGCGATGTCTTGCCGGTCAGGAAGCGACCCTCGCGCGCCCAGCGCTGCTTGCTGCGCGTGAGCTTGCTATCTGGAGGTGGAGAGTCGTTCTCGTCGGTCAATCTCAACCATCCATTCGTAGCGATGCATAGCCTCTAGTTGCTCTTTCCGAACAGCATCGGAAGCTGGCGCGGGCCGCGCACGGTGCCTTCCGACCAGGTGACTTCGCCGGCCGGATCGAGCTTGAATTCCGGAATGCGCTTCAGCCATTCCTCGATCGCGACCGTCATTTCCATGCGGGCGAGGTTGGAGCCGATGCAGCGGTGAATGCCGAGGCCGAAGGCGGCATGGCGGTTCTCCTTGCGGTCGATGATGACCTTGTCGGCGTCGGGGAACATCGCGGGATCGCGGTTGGCGGCGGGGAACGACAGCAAAACCACGTTGCCGGGCTTCATCGGGCAGCCGCAGACGGTGGTCTCCTTCACCACCTCGCGCGCCATGGTTACCGGCGAATAGGCGCGCAAAAATTCTTCGATCGCGATCGGCAGCAACTGCGGTTCGGCAAGCAGACGTTCGCGGTCGGCAGGGGTTTTCGCCAGATGCCAGAGCGAGGAGCCGATCGCGCTCCAGGTGGTATCGATGCCGGCGATCAGCAGCAGCCGCAGCGAGCCCTGCACATGGGCGTCGGACAGCGGCTGGCCGTCCTTGTCCCTCGCGTTCATCAGCGTCGAAATCAGGTCGTCGGTCGGGTGTTGCTTGCGATGCTCGATATGGCCTGCGAAATATCCGGCCATTTCATGCACCGCCCGCATCAGGACTTCGTCATTGCTGATGCCGACCTCCAGGATTTCATGAATCCATTTGATGAAGAGTTCGCCGTCTTTTTCCGGGATGCCGAGCATGTAGGCGATGGCGCGCACCGGGATGTGCTTGGTGTAATGCGCGGCGACGTCGCATCCCTTGTCGTCGATGAAGCCGTCGATCAGTTCGTTGCAGATTGCGCGGACCTTCGGCTCCAGTTTCTTCATCGCGTCGGGCGTGAACGGCGGCAGCAGCAATTGTTTGGCGGGCTTGTGCGCCGGCGGATCGGAGGTAATCGGCGGCGAGGGTGCTGGCGGCTCGGGCCGGATATTGCGCACGACGACGCGGCGCGAGGAAAAGTGCTCGGTGTCATAGGAAATCTGCTTTACCGCCTCATAGGTGACGGGCAGATAACAGCCGAGAAAACGTTCGGTGTGAACCACCGGACACTGCTCACGCAATTCGTCCCAGATCGGAAACGGATTTTCGGTCCAGCGCGGGTCGGTATGGTCGAAATCGTGAACCCAATCGGTCACCGGCGGCGCGCTATGCCTTTCGGTGGCGGCGGCCGGCGTGGCCGCGGCATCGTTCAGCAGCGTCTCGCTCATGGACTTCACTCCTCGGTAATGTCGATCGCAATTTCGGGACAGTTGGTCTGGGCTAGCCACGCCTTGTCCTCGAGGCCCTTGGGCACGGTGCCGTCGCCGACTTCGTGCGCGTTGCCGTATTCGTCCAGTTCGAAAAGCTCGGGCGCCAGCGATTTGCAGCGGGCGTGGCCCTGACACCTGTCCTGATCGACGCGAATCTTGAGTTTTCCGGACATTCAGCGTTCCCCTGTGACGCCGCGCGTATGGTCGCGCATTGTGGCGATTATAACCGCGCAGGCATGAACTGCCAGCGTCCAAATCGTAACTTTTCTCGCTACAGGAGGTGCTAGGCTACTTCGCCGGCCGCGGATCGATCGGCGTCGTCCCGCGCACGCCCAGAATATCTTCAAGCACCCTTGCGCCCGCGAGAAGCTGCGCCTCGCCGCGTGGTGCCGCGACCATCTGCAGGCCGACCGGCAGGCCCGTCGCAGTGAAGCCGCAGGGCAATGACAGCGCCGGGCAGCACACCAGCGTGATCGCATAGACGATGGCGAGCCACAGGACATAATTGTCGAACCTCGTGCCGGCGCATTCCGCCACATAGCGGTTTTCGACCGGGAAGGGCGCGACAATGGTCGCAGGCGTCAGCAGCAGGTCGTAGGTCTTGAAGAACTCGATCGTCCGTGCGGTCATCGCGACGCGCTGCGCTTCGGCGCGCTCGAGTTGTTCGACCGTCAGCTTGAGGCCCTCTTCGATATTCCATATTACCTCCGGCTTGAGCAGGTCGCGCTTGCTGCGCAATAGCGCGGCCTTGGTGAGCGCGAAATCGAATGCGCGCAGCACGTGGAAGCACTCGTGCGCCTCGCGCAAGTCCGGATGCGCTTCCTCGACAATGGCGCCGGCCTCGGCGAAACGCGCCGCGGCCTTGCGGGTGAGCGCGGCGACCTCGGGATCGACAGGCGTGATGCCGAGATCGGATGAATAAGCGATTCGTTTCGGTCCCTTGCCGGAACGCGCGGCGGACAGAAACGAGACCGGCAGCGACGGCAGCGACAGCGGATCGGCGGGATGTTCGCCGCTCATGGCATCGAGCAGCAGCGCGAGATCCTCGACATTGCGCGCCATCGGGCCGTGGACCGTGATATTGCGGTCGATCTGCGCCACAAGCGTGTGGGCGACGCGGCCGATGCTCGGCCGCATCCCGACGATACCGCAGAAGCTCGCGGGGTTGCGCAGCGAGCCGCCCATGTCGGAGCCGTGCGCGAGCCAGGCGGTGCCGGTGGCAAGCGCCGCAGCGGCGCCGCCGGAAGAGCCTGCGGCGGATCGCGACAGGTCCCATGGATTGCGCGTGGCGCCGAACACTTCGTTGAACGTGTTGGCGCCGGCGCCGAATTCCGGCGTGTTCGACTTGGCGTAGATGATTGCGCCGTTGGTCTCGAGATGCTCGACGAGAAGGTCGGATCGGGCCGGGATATCGTTCTTGTAAATCGGCGAGCCCTGCGTGGTCAGCACGCCGGCAACGGCGGTGAGGTCCTTGATCGGCACCGGCAGTCCGGCGAGCAGGCCGCGTTGACCTGCGGGCCTTTTCATCAGCTCTTTTGCGTGTGCCCGGGCGCGGTCGAAACACAGTGTCGGCAGCGCGTTGACCTTGCCGTCGACCTCGGCAATCCGCGCCTCCAGCACGTCGAGCAGATCGAGCGGCGTAACCTCGCCTGAATTGAGTTGTTCGACGATGGCGCACGCCGTTGCCTGTACCAGCCCCTGATCAGCCACTTGCATTTCTCCCGTTCTTTCCGCTTGGGTGGCGGATTGTGGTGTGCTGTAAAACATTTTGCGGCAAAGTGGAAATGCGCGAGCCCGGTGCCGCACCGCAACGATATGAGGAGTAAGGATGAGTACGCCATTCGATACGCCGGACTGGCGCAGCATGAGCCAGCAGGATCGCGACCTCGGCCTCAATAACGGGGTCGCGGTGCCCGCAAGCGTCGACATTGTCGCCGGCTGGGACAAGCGCTCCGCCGAGATGCGCGTCCGGCATTCCGGCCATCTCGATCTCCGCTACGGTCCGCGCGAGCGCAACCGGATCGATTTTCTCAAAGCCGCCGACGGTGGACCGACGCTGCTGTTCATCCACGGCGGCTACTGGCAGACGCGCGCCAAGGAGACGTTCGCCGTTTTCGCCGGCGGACCGATGGCGCATGGCGTCAATGTCGCGCTGATCGGCTATACGCTGGCGCCCGATGCGACGCTTGATGAGATTGTCGCCGAGATTCATGGAGGCCTCGACTTCCTGGTCGCGCAACTGCCGGCACTGGGCGGCGATCCCAATCGAATCGTGGTGTCGGGCTGGTCCGCGGGCGGACATCTCACCTCGATGGCGCTGTCGCATCCGCATGTGAAGGCCGGAATGGCGATCAGCGGCATCTATGACCTGGAGCCGATCCGCCACAGTTATCTCAACGTCAAGCTCAGGCTCGACGAGGCGATGTCGCAGCGCAACTCGCCGATGATGCAGGCTGGCGGCGCGCTCAAGCCGCTGTCGCTGGTTGTCGGCAGCGCCGAATTGCCGCTGCTGCGCGAGCAAACCGCGAATTTTGCCGGCCACCGCGCGAAATATGGATTGCCGGTGACGTATGAGGAGATTCCGGGCGCCAACCATTTCACCATCATGGATGAATTGACGTCGCCGACGGGGCGGATCACGACGCTGATCCGACAGCTGCTTGAGCGGACCTAGCACCTCGTCGTCCCGGCGAAGGCCGGGACCCATAACCACCGTGGTTATGGTCTGGCGAAGTTGTTGCCGCAAGTTGCTGACATCTTCCGTCTCACTAATACGGAGGGTATGGGTCCCGGCGTTCGCCGGGACGATATGAGAGTGTGTGTCAGCGCCTTGCGTAATTTCCGAAATTCAAATTTCAAACAGCCAAGCGCCTGCGTTCCCGCGCCGCCGCGCGAGTTGGGCTTTTAGTTGATCTCCCCTTTTTGAGGGGAGATGGAGCGCCGAAACGACGCGCCTTGGTAGTAACAAAAGCGCCTTTCGGACGCTCCATCGCGGCGACTTCTTCGTCCTTGGGGCCTAACTTCCGGCACAGGCGCGAACCGAAGCTCGCCATCCAGGCAGGCTTTCGCCCACCCTTCACCTGCCCCGTCCAGCCATTGAAGGCAGAG
>Ga0209216_1000238_pt1 | contig 10736 bp, 4 predicted proteins | sample TexAe_OM2H0_O2_FD_187940 | JGI IMG/M metagenome (GOLD analysis project Ga0209216, IMG submission 187940) | Forest soil microbial communities from Davy Crockett National Forest, Groveton, Texas, USA - Texas A ecozone_OM2H0_O2 (SPAdes) (version 2) | ecosystem: Environmental > Terrestrial > Soil >... | reverse complement strand
GGCGTCGTCGCCTCGGCCAAGGAGCCCATCGCCGGCGGCCGGCACAAGGTCTTCGGCCACGCCGACCTGCACGTGGTGCCGACCACCTCGACGATCGCCTCGCCGGTCGCGACCTTCTCGTCGTGCTGGTTGCGAACCAGTACATCGATCAGCACCCAGCGCGATTTCTCGGTGGTCTGCTTCGACTTGATCACCCCGACCGGCTGAATGGTATCGCCGGGTTTTACCGGCTTGACCCAGCGCGTTTCCAAACGGCGATGGATGGCGCCGGCAGGATACGCCCAGTCGGTGATCATGCGCGTGATCAGCCCAAAATTGTTCATGCCATGCATGATGATGCCGCCGAACTGGGTCTTGCCGAAGCTGCCCTTCATGTAGTCGTCGTCGAGATGCAGCGGGTTGTAATCGAGCGAGGCATCGCAGAACAGCCGGATCGATTCGCGGCTGACCGCGAATTCAGGGCCATCGATGGTATCGCCGGCCTGCAGGTTTTCGAATGCGGTCATGATCATCTCCTTCAGATCGGCCGGATGGTCCAGCCGCGGCCGGAGCAGATTACTTCGCCGTGCTGGTTGAAGAAGACGTTGTCGTGCACCACGAACAACCGCTCGCGCTTGATGAACTTGTCGAGCGCGCGCGCCTCTAAGCGGATGGTGTCGTTCGGCCGCGCCGGAATGTTGTAGCTCCAGGACTGCCCGGCATTGACGGTGCCGGGACTGCGCATCCAGTCGTCCGCGGGCGTGCAGGAAAACATCAGCAGGATGTGGATCGAGGGCGGCGCGATCAGCCCGCGATAGCGCGTGGTCTTCGCGAAAACCTCGTCGAAATAGATCGGATGATCCTCGCCGACCGATTTGCAATACAGTTCGATCGCTTCGCGCGTCAGCACGTAAGGCAGCGTCTTGCGCGGCGCGCCGGGGACGATTTCATCCCAGCTTTTCCGTAAGTTAGCGTCCTTCCAGAAGTCGGTCTCGAAGCCTTGCGGCTGCATTGTGGCGCTTCCTCAGCTCATTTCGATGCAGAAAACACCATTCCTCGTTTGCAAACAATGACATCGGCCGCCTTTCCTTGGCCTGCCGGTTTTGTTAAATCCCTTGCGGCAGGCATGCGACGAACCCGGGGCGAATCCGGGGCAAAGTCGGTGTAACCGCTCATCGCTGCTAAATGCTTGCCGGGAATGACAAAATGCCGAAATTGCCGCTGCTCAACCCTGACGACTTTGTCGCGATCGACATCCACACCCATGCCGAGGAGCCGTGCGGCTTGCATGCCGATGACGGCTACGACGACTTTCAGGAGCGCATGGCGGAGTATTTCAAGTCGCCGAACAAGCATCCGCCGACGGTGCAGGAAACCGCGGCCTACTATCGCGCGAAGAAAATCGCCGCGGTGATCTTCCCGGTCGACGCCGAACGCGAGACCGGCTTCCGCCGCTACAACAACACCGAGATGCTGGAAATCGCCGCGGAAAATTCCGACGTGCTGATTCCCTTTGTCAGCATCGATCCGCACAAGGGCAAGCTCGGCGTGCGCGAGGCGAAGCGGCTGATCGAGGAATACGGCGTGAAGGGATTCAAATTCCATCCCACCATGCAGGGCTTTTATCCGAACGACCGCATGGCCTATCCGCTCTACGAAGCGATCAACGATGGCGGCGCGATCGCGTTGTTTCACACCGGACAGACCGGCGTCGGCAGCGGCATGCCGGGCGGCATGGGGATGCGCCTGAAATATTCCAACCCGATGTACATGGACGACGTCGCCGCCGACTTCCCCGACTTGAGGATCATCCTCGCGCATCCCTCCTTCCCGTGGCAGGAAGAGGCGCTGTCGGTGGCGACCCACAAGCCCAATGTCTACATCGACCTCAGCGGCTGGTCGCCGAAATATTTCCCGCCGATCCTGGTGCGCTACATCAACAGCATCTTGCAGGACAAGATGCTGTTCGGCTCGGACTGGCCGGTGATCACGCCGGACCGCTGGCTCAGCGATTTTGCCAAGCTGGAGATCCGCGAGGAGATCCGGCCCAAGGTGCTGAAGGCGAATGCGCGGCGGCTGCTGGGGATCTAGTTCGTAGGGTGGGCAAAGGCGCCCTTGCGCCGTGCCCACCATCATTGTCCAGACGCGCTGATGGAATTCCGGACGCATTCGCGTCCGGCGGGTTTGCCCACCCTACGCTGCTTCGCGCTCACACCACCATGTGCCAGCCGTCGGCGAGCAGCGCCATCTGCGAATTCTGCAGGATTTCGGTGCCGTTCATCTGCCAGACCTTCACTTCGCCATTGCTGTCGTCGATGAACATCAGGTCGGTCTTGCCGTCGCCGTTGAAATCGCCCTTGTCGGCAAAATGAAAGTGATCGGGCGCAGCACCCAGATCGACCTCGGTCGCGGCCGAGGTGCCGTTCATCTGCCAGATCATGACATGGCTGTTGGCGTCGTTGAGCAGCAGGAGGTCGGTCTTGCCGTCGCCGTTGAAGTCGGCGGTGTCCTGGAAACGCCAGCCGGCGGCGGCGTCGATGGTGCCGACGGTCTGGTGGTCGACCAGCGCGGTGCCGTCGATCTGCCAGACTTTTACGTCGTGCGTGGTGTCGTTGAGAAAAAGGAAATCGTGCTTGCCGTCGCCGTTGAAGTCGCCGAGCGTCTTGTAGGCAAAGCCGTCGTCGACGGTGCCGACGAGGCCGTTGTCGCGCATCTGCAAGCCGTCCATCTCGCAGATATAGACGCCGTGGGTGAGGTCGTTGAACAGGATGAGGTCGCTCTTGCCGTCATTGTTGAAATCGCCGAGGCCCTTGTAATACCAGCCGAGGTCGGCGCGGACGTTGGCGACAATGTCGTTGGTGCCGATCGCGGTGCCGTCCATCTCGCAGACATAGACCTGGTGCGTGGCGTCGTTGAGCAGCACCCAATCGCTCTTGCGGTCGCCGTTGAAATCGCCGAGGCCGCCATAATGCCATCCTGTGGCGAGCGTGCCGGACAGTCCGTTGACGCCGATCTGCGCGCCGTTCATCTCGCAGATATAGAGCCCGCCGGTGCCGTTGTTCTGCAGCAGCATGTCGGTCTTGCCGTCGCCGTTGAAGTCCGACAGCAGAAAGGCGGGCGCAGGACCGACCGAATAGGGTCTTCCGTACCAGGTGATCGCATCGAGCGCCGCCCAGGCCCCTGAATTGTCGATCGGAGTGCTGCCGGCATTGTCCATGACGACGTCGCTGAGCCAGGTCTGGGGCCCGCTGACGTTGAAGTTCATCGTGAAGCTCGACCAGCTCGCGTTCCCCGGGTCGTTGACCAGCATCGAGCGCGTGCCGTCGTCGTAACCCGTCATCCTGGTGAGCACGTTGTCGTTCAGACCGAGTGTCTCGACGTAATAGTTCCAGTTATAGGCATGCGCGACGTCGAATACGTTCTGCCATTTCGAGCCGCTGTCATTGATGCCCAGCTGCGACAGCAGGCTGCCATGGCCGTTCGGACCGTTATAGGTGCTGGTAAAGGACTTCCAGTAATAGGCGTTGGCGCCGTCATAGATCGTCACCGTCGAGGTGCCGTCCGGATTGTTGATCGGCCCGGCGGCGAGCGCGACCTTCAGCGGGATGTCGTAGAACAGTCCGGCCTGGTCGGTGGTGCGCACCATCAAACTGTGGGACTGCGCGGTCACGTAATCGAGCAGCGTGCCGTCCTTGACCGTGATCACGCCGCTTGAGGGATTCAGAATCTCAAAACGCCCGCCGGCGTCGGTCAGCAGCGAATAGCTCAAGCCATCTCCCGCATCCGGGTCGGTGCCGATCACGGTGGCGACATGGGTGCCGTTCGGCGAATGCTCGCGCACGGTGCCGCCGAACAGCCTCGCAGCGGTCGGCGCTTCGTTGGCATTGGTGATGGTGAGGGTCCAGCTCTTCTCAAAGGCCAGCGCGTATTGATCGGCGATCCGCACCCTGATGTCGTAGGATCCGGCGAACTCGTGATCGAGCATCGCGCCATGGATGACGGTGATCTCGCCGGTCTGCGCGTCGATGGCGAAGGGGCTATCCTGGTTGAGCAGGGAATAGCTGAAAATCGTGCCGGCGTCCGGATCGATGCCGGTCACCGTGGCGACGTATGTCCCGGTGGCCGCATTCTCCACCACGCTGCCGCCACCTGACACCATCGCACCGGTCGGGGCCTCGTTGACGTCGGTGACATGGAGGGTGAAATCCCTCTCGGCATACGATCCGTACTGGTCGGCGGCGCGTACCTTGACGTGGTAGGAGCTCGCGGCTTCGTAACTCATCAGCCCCCGGTTGACGATGGCGATCTCGCCGCCCTGATAGATCAGGAAGCGGCCGCCGGCGTTGTCGGTCAGCGAATAGGTGAGCACCGCGCCCGGAAACGCATCGATGCCATGCGCGGTGGCGATGATGGTGCCGCCCACCGAATCCTCCGGCGCGCTGCCGCCCGACAGCGTCACATCGGCCGGCGCGAAGCCGTTCGAGAGCGCTTCGAAAACCCCGTCATGTCCGAAGCCGATGATATCGGCCATCCCGTCGCCGTTAACGTCACCGAGGTCACGCGGGTAAAGGTCTTGACTGACCCACCCGCCGCTGCCGACGGTGAAGTTCCGGATTCCGGCCAGCGGAGCCGCGAAGTGTCCGTTGCCGGTGGCCAGCGAAACGATCGCCATGTCGGCGCTGAAGCCGACAATATCGGCCATGCCGTCGCCGTTCACGTCCGCCAGCAGCCGCGGATATTGATCCTGGCTGGCCCAGCCGCCGGCGTGGGCAAGGAAACCGAAGTTTTCGATCCCGCCGACCGGCGATGCGAAGTGTCCGCCGGCCGTGGCGAGTGAGACGTAGACCCCGTCGGCGCCGAAGCCGACGATATCGGCCATGCCGTCGCCGTTCACGTCGCCCAGCAGCCGCGGGTATTGATTCTGACTGACCCAGCCGCCGGCGCCGAATCCGAAGGTGCCGGTTTCATCGGTCGGCGCTGCGAAATGCCCGTTGCCGATGGCGCGCGAGACGCTCACCCCGCCGGCGCCGAAGCCGACGATATCGGCCATGCCGTCGCCGTTCACGTCGCCCAGCAGCCGCGGGTATTCGTTCTGGCTGCTCCAGCCGGATGAGAAACCGAAGGTGCCGGTTTCATCGGTCGGCGCCGCGAAATGCCCGTTGCCGATGGCGCGCGCGACGCTCACCCCGCCGGCGCCGAAGGCGACGATATCGGCCATGCCGTCGCCGTTCACATCGCCCAGCAGCCGCGGATACAGGTTCTGGCTACTCCAGCCGGTTGAGAAACCGAAGGTGCCGGTTTCATCGGTCGCCGCTGCGAAATGCCCGTTGCCGGTCGCGCGCGCGACGGTCACGCCGCCGGCGCTGAAGCCGACGATATCGGCCATGCCGTCGCCATTCACGTCCGCCAGCAGCCGCGGGTACAGCTCCTGGCTGCTCCAGCCGCCGGCGCCGATGGCGAAGGCGGAAAGCGGGGCGGTGGCCGGTTCGAACCCGAACGGCCCTTCGTACACATCGGTGACGTGAAGGGTAAAATCCTTCTCGACCGACAAGCCAGACTGGTCGGCGGCCTTTACCTTGATGTGATACGAACTCGCGGTCTCAAAATCGATCAGCCCGCGGTCGACGATGGCGATCTCACCGTTCTGATAGATCAGGAAGCGGCCGCCGGCGTTGTCGGTGAGCGAATAATGCAACGTCGTGCCGGGGTCCGGGTCGATGCCATGCGCGGTGGCGATGATGGTGCCGCCCGGCGAATCCTCCGGCGCGGTGCCGCCCGACAGCGTGATGTCGGTGGGCGCCTGGTTGATGTCGATCACGTTGATGGTGAAGGCCTTGTCGAAGACATTCGCGCCGTCGGAGGCCCGCACCGTGATTTGCGGAGAATGCGCGGGATCGTAACTGATCGCGCCGGCGACCGTGAGCTCACCGGTCGAGGCATTGATGGCGAAGCGGCCGTCCGGATTGAGCAGCGAATAGCTCAACGCCACATTGGGATTGAAGTCGAAACCCGACACTGTTCCGATCTTCGTGCCGATCGCGGACCCTTCCACCACGCTGCTGCGCGACAGCGATTCGCCGAACGGCACCAGTAATGGCGAAAGCGCTCCGCTTGAAAGGTCCAGCGTGGTGCCGTCGGCGAACACGAACTTCTCGATGCGGTTGAACGCGATGCCCCAATCTTGCAACGTCATCTTGTCGGCGAGCTGCGAAAACGCGACACCCGGATGGGCAGGGTCCTTGATGGCGACGATCAGGTTGTTGCCGGAAAGCTGCACCTCGATGTCCGACAGGGCGATCCCCGTACCGAACACCAGCGAATCCGAGCCGCCGTCCGCCGGCACATTCTGGTAAGTGCCGGTCAGGCCTCCACCGATCGTTCCACCGAGACCGCCGCCGACGGAACCCGGAACAAATGTCAGCGGCCGGTAATCGTCATACACCGTGTCCACGCCATCGCCGCGGGTGAAGACGTAAGTGTCGTTGCCCTGAGCGCCGAACAGAAAATCGGTGCCGCGGCCGCCGCGCAGGATGTCGTTGCCGCCCTCGCCGTACAGATGGTCGGAGCCGGCGCCGCCGTCGACAAAATCCCAGCCGCCGCCGGCGGTGAACACATCGTCGGCCGCGCCGCCGACCATGATGTCGTGGCCGGCGGTGCCGGCGCCCGGCCCAAATAAAAGGGTGCCGCTCGCGTTGAGACCGTTATCGACGGTGAACTGCAGGGTCTGGCCGCTCGCGTCGCTGGTGATAGTGAGGTGATCGGCGAACACCGAGAGCGCGCCGGGTACCTCGGCGCCGTTCGCGACCTTGATCTCGACGATGACGCTGTTGTCGCTGCCGCGCTTGACGATGGCGTTCGCCGCCTCCGCGCCGAGCCCGGCCTTGTCGACCGAATCGAGATAGCCGACCAGGCCGCCGAGGAAGTCGCTCTTGCCCATATGGTTGAGCCCGAGATCGTTCACTCTAGCAAAGGTAGCGATCCAGCCCGCGGCAAAGGCCGAATTGGGGTTTGCCGCGATCAGCGCGTTGATGGCTTCGCGGTTGTTGAGATAGTTCTCGTAATCCTGCGCCACGCTGAGGTCGGCGCTCATTGTGACGAGCTGGTCGGATGAAGAAACGGCGGAGAGCGTCGGCCCGTTGCCGCCGCCCGGCGCGACCTCGGGAACGTTCGACGCCGAATTCTGGTGCGCGCGCTTCATCAGCAGGTCGCCGCCGATCACCTCGAGGTGCTGCAGCGCGTCGAGGGCCGCGGCATGCACCGCGTCGTCGGGATGGATGAAGCTGCGATAATCGTGGGTCGGCGCCCAGCCGGAGATGTAGCGGAAGTCCGGATCGGTGACGTAGCCGATCTGGATCTGCTTGGAGTGGTCGAGCTCCACACCGTTCACCGCCTTCAGATAGGCGTTGATGATGGATACCGCGGCGGGCGCCATCTGGTCGGGAATGCTCCAGTCGCCGCCGTCGGAGGCGGACACCTGCGAATGCGTGAAGCCGTACAGCGCTCCCGCCTGGTCGATCAGGTCGACCGCCGCCGGATGCGGGTGTGAGCCGAGCGCATCGCCGATCAGCGTGCCGAGGATGGTGCCGACCAGCGAGCCGATGCCCGGCATGATGAAGTTGAGCACGGCGCCGAGGCCGTAAGCGATCGAGGCGCTCAGCGCGAGGGCGCTGCCGACCGCCCCTAACAATTGCCCGCCGACCGCGCCTTCATGCGTCTGCGCCGGCACCAGCTCGCGGCCGAGGTAGCCGCCGAGCAGGCTCGAGATGCCGTAGCCGGCATTGGTGGCTGCGGCGCCGAAGTCGAGAAACCCGACCGCGGCATCGAACGAAAAACCCTGTGCGAGCTTGGTCGAGATCTGGCTCGCCACGCTGCCGGTGAAGCCGCCGACACTTGCATTGAACAGTTGCGCGCCAAAGCCTTGCAGGCCGAGCGCGGTGCCGATTTCGGCTGTGAGGAACGAGGCCACCGAGCTTGCGCCGGCGCCCGCGATGCTGATGTGGAGATCGGTGAACGCGGTTGAGAGATCGAACGTGGCGCCGTTCGTCGCCAGCGACTCGGAAAACGCCTGTGCCAGCTTCTGCCCGACCGCGCCGACCACGGTGCTCGCGGCAAGCTGCACGAACTGGTTGTTCGGCGCCAGTGCGCGGCCGAGCGCCGAGCCGAGCACCTGGCCGACCGCGGAGAAGTCGATGTTGTTGCTGGGCTGGCCGTCGATCTTGGGTTTCGCGGAGATGATTTTGCCGGAGGCGTCTTCGTCGACTTCGAGTTCGTCGTAAGGATGGGTGTTGTTCGGGTCGTATTTCTTGACCTGCTGGCCGCCGTTATCAAAGACTACGCGTTGCGACTCGAGGCGTTGATACACGTCGAAAGCGGAAGTTTCCGATGACCAAGATTCGGCACCAACGTCAAAGACCGAATGCGTGGAAGTACCGTCGTCGTTTACAGTGTCGTTCTGTTTAACACGGCCGTCGTATAAAGCGACAGTTTCAGTATCCCAATCACCATCGCCGTCGGCGTCAATTTTTGTTGTGGCCTCGGAAGCAGTACTGTTGCGAGTTGTGGTTGTCTCTCCTCGCGTCGCTCCAGACGCCGTAAGATACTTAACGTCTTCGGTCTCGCTGTTGTTAGCAGCTCTTGTGTTCGTCAAGATTATATCCGTATCACCATCTCCATCGATATCAATATTCGTCGCCGTCTGTAACCCGTCGGGACTGGTTGTCGAATTTTCGGAATACTTGGCTCCTAATATTCCTTTGTGAAATTGATCGGCACCGTCTCGAATATGTTGGGGGTTGTCGGGATTATTTCCAAATTCCAAAGGATTGTTGTAGAGATTCCATACTCCGTTTTTTTTCACATTATACAGCCCTCCAAAAGTGACCGCTTCTGATGCTGTGACGCCTCCGGCGGCCGCAGCGACGCCAAGATTAAAGCTCGCGCCCGCTATGAACTCACGAACGACATCGGTTTTGTCAGGAAGTGGTCGCTGAATATCGCCCCAACCACCTTGAACGAATGCGCTTTTCAGCTCGTCGTACATTGAGGTTTGCACTATTGACGTGCCAGTGGGAGATAATGTCGGACCGTTCATAATATCTAATAGCTTGTTAGTAAAATACGTGATGGTGACTCTAGGATCATAATTGACAGGAACAATGTAAGGCTTTCCTCCGCTGCCCGGATTTGGATCGATAATGTAGTTAGATCCGGTGCTATCTCTTAACCACTTCGCCTCAACGGCGACGCCTTTAACCGAAAAAACGGTAAATGTCTCATTTCCGAATTGACCATTCGCGGGTACAGTTGGCATAGACAGCTCCTTCGGAGATTTATCGCGATGTTCCGTTGCTTAGCATTCTTCTGAGAAATAGTAGAAATGGCCACCAAAGGACTTAGTTAGTCGCTTGCATGCAGGGTAAGAGGCGGGACGCGTAGTAATCCAATAGTCAACCGGTGGTGCATTTGCTCGGCGTTTGATCCAGTCAGGCGACCTTGCGTCGGGAGCATGCGCAATCTCATCAGTCTCGTCATACACAATGGCTTCAAGTATGACGCCACCACCTATCGAGTGAGTGTTCCGATTGCCCCAATTGAACACGCGATATTTGGGCGGCGGACCAGGATCGTTCTGTATTGCCGACTGGTATTCGGATTTATGAATCTGGAATTTCCAATGGTGCCTGTCGAACGCGTCCTTAAAAGAGAATGGAACGCAAAGAAAAGCAAACAGCACCAACCCGTCGATGAACCGTCTCTGAAACAGACGAACCACGGCGAGAATGGCGACAAAGAGCAGTGTTGCGAGGAAAAAGAGAAGCGCGAGCCAGAATTGACCAAAATCAAAGTCGGGATAAACATATGCGGCAGCAGAAGTAAGATCGACCGCCAATCTGGCGCAGATCAGTAGCGCTGCGAGCGCAAAAATCTGAATTACTGATTTCCGTGAAATCAATGCCTTAAAACCTTACTTGTGGGAGCAGGCACGTAAACGATCCTAAAAGAAAGCGGTGTTCCATCGGAACCGTATTCGATCGTGCCCGCGAATTTCATCGCGTGTCGCTTTTGATCCTGTACTCGGTACCGAATCCGATCACGAATCTCGCGATCGTTTGCTTTTCCTGCTCAGTAATCACCGCTTTTCTCCCTTCGCTTTAAGCAGAGCGATTAGTGCAACATCGATGCTATGCTGGACGGCAAACGTCTCTTTGCTAAGTCGCTCATCAGCCGTTTCCGGCCTGGTGTCCGGATCGTTCGGGAAATCGTTAAAGTCAGTCAGAACTTTTTGTAATTGCGCTCTCGTGATCATAAAGGTCGATCGACCTACCGCTTCCTCATTCAAATCGTACGGTACGGAAACGACATAGTTTTTAGTGCGAAAGAAAAAGCGGGTTTTTGTGAATGCGAAACGTACTAACGCCGCCATGATGTAGGAAAATGTTGGGGGCTTGAGGCGGTCGGTATAGGGTCCGCACCGTGGGCCAAAATAAGAATCGAATTTCACATTTTTCAGCAGAGCTACAAATTCGACTGTTCGTTCACCGCGCGATAATGTCACGGCGTCAGGAAGCGCCAAACAAGGAATACTTTCAAACTTTTCGTAGTACCCGTTCAAAGCAGGAATAAAGCGGAATTGTACCTGTTCGTTTTGTTCTGCATTATGCGCGATATTGACCGTGACCGTTCCATTTGGACTGACAAGGTTCGCGCGGTGAGAAAGCGGCTTGTCGATGCGGCCGCTAAGCGGCTTCCCCTTCACT
>Ga0209216_1000237_pt1 | contig 10738 bp, 8 predicted proteins | sample TexAe_OM2H0_O2_FD_187940 | JGI IMG/M metagenome (GOLD analysis project Ga0209216, IMG submission 187940) | Forest soil microbial communities from Davy Crockett National Forest, Groveton, Texas, USA - Texas A ecozone_OM2H0_O2 (SPAdes) (version 2) | ecosystem: Environmental > Terrestrial > Soil >... | reverse complement strand
ACGAGCCGGTCGCCGGCAAACCACGGATTGAAATGGGCATCGATGTCGTTAACGATCGGTTGAATTGGACCATCGGGAAGCTTCTGCACGTAGATTTCATTCTTGGCCCAACCATGCTGAACTCCAAACAGCAAATACTTGCCATCGTCTGAGATATTTCCGCCGATCCACTTGTCGGGTCCGTAACCTTTGCCGAATATCTCTACATCTTTCGACGCATCGGTACCGATCGCGTGATAGAAGACGCGGATGCCCGTGTCTCTGCGTTGGAGGTTGTAGTAGAAGCCGCTGCCATCTTTCTTCATCGAGACGCCGCGATAGAGTGCGTTCGGCAGTTGATCGACGTCTTTGCGTTTGTCGACATCCATCACGCGCAGTTCAGTCTCGTCCTGACCTCCGCGGCGAACGCTGTAGGCGATCAACTTGCCGCCGCTCGACGCGTCAAGCAGGCCGATGTCTGTGGTGTGATCGGCGCTGAGCGTGTGCGGATCGATGAGGACTTCGTCCTTGCCGTTTAGCCCCTGGCGAACGTAAAGGATCGACAAGTCATCTTCGGCGCGCTTCTTGAAAAGAAAATAACGTCCATCCTGCTCGAACGGTGTGCTCACGGTGTCGATCCGCAGCAGTTCCGACAATCGCTTTTGTATCAGCGGTCGCGATGGCAGCGCGTCGAGCAGCGAGTGAGTGTATTTGTTCTGCGTATCGATCCATGCTCGTGTTTCAGGGCTGTCCTGTTCTTCAAGCCAACGATAAGGATCCACAATCTCGACGCCGTGAATCACTTCACGAACGTTGTCGACTCTTGAAGCCGGTGGTTTCGATACCTGCGCCTGAACAGTTGAGATCGCGAGGATGGCCAATAACAACAACACTCCGCCACGCATGTTCTTGTGAAATGACACGACCTGAACCTCCTTCTCAGAACGGAAACAAAATTCCTTTGTCTTTGAGTTTTTCAAAACGCCCGGCAACGAAACGATAAAGTTGCGCCGGCCGCTGACCGCCACGCCTGTATTCGGGCAGCGGCTTTAAGATTCTTAGTACTGACATCTTGCGGCGAAAGTTTCTCTTGTCGAGCGTTTTCCCGAGGATCGCCGCATAGACCTCTTGCAGTTCGGTAAGAGTAAACTTCTCGGGAAGCAATTGAAACCCCACCGTGGTGTATTCGAGTTTATTGCGCAGCCGTTCCAGAGCGTAGTTGAGAATCGTCGCATGGTCGAAGGCAAGCGGCGGGAGATCGTCCATCGGAAACCACGCCGCTTCCGCAGCATCGCTGCCGGCCCTCAGTTTTCGATCCGCTGAAATGAGCGCGAAGTATGCGACTGTGACTACTCGACCACGTGGATCGCGATCCGGCTCACCGAAGGAATAGAGTTGTTCGAGATAAACATCGGAAACACCAGTCTCTTCTCTCAACTCACGCGCGGCAGCTTCCTCCAGATCCTCGTCTTCGAGAACAAAACCACCCGGAATGGCAAACTGCCCAATGAAAGGATCGATCCGCCGCTTCACGAGCAGTACTTTGAGAACACCTTGTTGAATCGTGAAAATTACAACGTCGACTGTGACCTGCATAATGATCTCATGAAACTACTAGGCGCGCTCTTTGCTCGGCTGCTTTCACTGTCGCGACTGCGCCGGAGTTGAACTCGAGAAAATCGGCTTCCATCCCGTCACTGAAAACCGCTCCTCCCGAAGGCATCAGCGATTCCAGTACGAGTTCTTGTTCCGCCTCAAGCATTCCAGCGACGAGGTTCGCCTGCGAATGATGGCTGACGAATGGTTCGCGCACTACGTAAACAAGACGACGATCTTCCCACGGCAGTCGAATCGGCTTGACGGCGTTGCCGCCACAGAAACTAGCAACGCCAGACGCCATGTTGAATACCGACGACAACCATCCAGTCGAGCCCGCGCCAGTCGAAACCAGCACACCGCTGGAGGATTGAATCTCGGACTTCGAACCGTAGTTGATCCGATAGAGTGCCGACACGTGACTCCGCGCGCCGATGAATAGATCGTTGAAGGCAAGCAGCCGTTGGCCATCATGCAATTTTATTTCGGCCAGCGTGACTTCGTGGATGCTTGCCTTCGCCTCAATGACCTTACTCACCGCTAAGCGCGCTTGATCCGGAAGAAACGGCAAGAGTATGCCATCGAACCTTTTCGGCTCGGGGTTGACCGCAACGATCGGCTGCGCGCCCACATACTTCGCAGTGTTTGCCACGAGTCCGTCCTGGCCGAGAGTTACCACCAGGTCCTCACGCTGAAACTGAAAGGTCGGGACAAGTGTTCGGTCAACCAACTGCTGCGGCATTTCGAAATCAAGGGAGCGCCGGAGCACTTCCAACGATGATCGATAGGCATCATCTTCGCGTTCGTAGTCATTGAAGTCGCCACCAGCGTGCTCAATGTAAAACTTCGCCTGCGATCGCGTGTTGAAGCGCTCCACCAATTCCTGTAGACGGGTCTTGCGCGTTACGATGATGAGCTTCTTGTACATGTTAGTTCTTGGCTGAAGTGACCAACGATCTCAGTAGGTCTGGAGACACATTGAGCTCTCCGATCTTCTGCGCGTTTTCGGCCATCTCTTGAAATGCGAGCGCAACCATAGCCTTCGGGTCTGCGTTCTTTCCGCCGAGCATCATCAAAGTCTTCCACGGTAAATCGCGCACCGGCTTGAGAGTTTGCGTCAGCGTGTATGCGCGGCTGTCAGCATCCTTGCGCTCGTTTGCTACTCGCCGATCGATCAATTGGGCTCGCTGTTCTTCAACTGCTATCTCCGCCGACATTTGCGTCTCACGAATCTGGCGTTTCTTCTCCTCGACGGCGATTTCAGTGTTTAGCTCGCTTTCCTTGATCAATCTTTCCTGTTCGACCGCGGCGTTGCGGCGAGCATAAATCGCTTCGTCGGCGCGGCGCTGAAGTTCTTCGCGAGCTTCTGCTTCTAACGCGCGACCCGTCTCGGGTGTCGGCCGGATGCCGAGAATCGACAAACTCAGGATTTCAACTCCCAGAGCCTGCACCGACTCGGACTTTCTTAATCCGGTCAACGCTTCGACGACGATGGAATCAGAACTAACCAACGCGTCTTTAAGAACCAGCCTTTGTGTGATTGCCCGCGTCAGTGTCTGAAGCGTGTGAATCAATCGTTCAGGCAACTTGAGTGGGTCGTCGGAATAATAGGCGTGACTCCTGTCGACACTGAAGTCGAGCACGGATGCGAGACGCGTGGGTTCGGCGACCCGGTAAGTCAGTTGGCCCTGGATCGTGACGGACTGGAAGTCGGCGGTTGACTCCTGAAAAACGAACGGAACGTCTGCGCTGGCAATCGGGATCTTGACGATCGTGGACGTCGGCGCATAGTAAATAAAGGAGAGGCCGGCGCCCTGTCGCCTGATCTGGCCGTTCTTGTACTGGAGAACGTAAGTGGTGGGTGGAACCTTCATGAAGCTAAGCATTGTCGTGAACCTCCGTTAGTGTCTGACGGACACTAATATTAGTGTCATGTGAACACTATGTCAAGAGGTTTTTATTTACATCTGAAGAGCCTTCTTGTATCGTTTTGCACGTCTGACCCGGATCCCAAGCCGGCCCTTGCCTGGCACTGGAAATTGCCCACTATGTTCCCCCGCAAGCCTACAAATCTGATCCTTTTCGCGCTTTGCTTCTGCATTGTTTTCACTTCATTTAGTCCTCTCGCGCTCGCGCAAAAGAAGACTGCGCCCGTCGAGGCCACGCCTCCGCCGATCAGGGAAGAGTTCAAATTCGGCGAAGTCGATATGGAAGTGCTCGAACAGGCGGATCTGCTCGACACCCGGTTTGAGCGCGATGGACTCGTGCTCCGCGATGAGCCGGTGAATGCTTATTTGAAACGCGTCGGGCAATCGCTGATTCCACGCGATCTCGAGCTCGAAAGAGTGACGTGGAAGTTTCGTGCGCTACGCGATCCGCAACCAAACGCCTTCGCTCTTCCGAACGGCTCGATCTATGTCACCACTGGATTGATGACGCTCATCGAGAACGAATCACAGTTGGCGGCGATCATCGCGCATGAGCTGACGCACGTAATGCGGCGGCATACGTACATGCACAATCGCAGCAACCGCAAAAAATTTCTCACGATGAACGTGATGGCAGCGGTTGGCGCGTATGCGCCGGGAGGGATTGTCGGAGCGGTCATAACGGTTGTTACGACGGTAGCTCCATTCATCATGGTCGCAACGATCTATGGATACAGCCGCGACCTCGAGCGCGAGGCTGATCTCAAAGGCATCGACATGATGATCAGCGCTGAATACGCACCTGAAGAAATGGTCAACGTGATGAAGCTGCTGAACACTGACATTGAAGGCGAGAACATCCGGTTGTTCTATAACGACCATCCATCGCTGGAAGAACGAATCAAATATTTGAGTGGTTATCTCGGTGCGCGTGCGGACAAGGTGACACATCAGATGGAGCTGAATCGAGAGCGCGCGGCGTACTTTGGGACCGTCGAACCGTTGATGCGCCACAATCTTCAGTTGTCGATCAATGCCGGGCGTGGTCGTTCAGCCGTTTTCCACGCGCAGCGTCTCGTAGATTTCCATGCCGATTCAGAGAATCTGTTTTGGTTGGCAGAAGCATATCGCACGCTCGGACCGCGTGCGCCACAGCTAACAGAAAAGGAAATGACGAATAGCGGGAAGAAGAAGGCTGCGGAAAAAAGCTTGAAACGCACGGCGGAAGAAGAAGAGCGCGACCTGCTTGCGACGCCGGGAGGAAAAGAGAACTGGCAAAAACATCAGCAACTGGCTGAAGAGTTGTACCGGCGCGCGTTGAGCGCCGAGAATCCGGCGCCGGTGGCCCATCGGGGGCTCGGCATGCTTTACGAGAAACTCGGAAGAACCAGCGATGCAGCCGCTGAATATGAGAAGTACCTTGAGTTGTCGCCTGCGGCGAACGATCGCGGACGAATTCAAAAACGCGTTGAAGCGTTAAAGGAGAAGGTGCAATGAACCCTCGATCCCTCGTGCTGAAGATGCAGAGAGCTATGTTTGCGCTGGTGGTACTTCTCACCGTGTCCGGTTTGCATCAGGTCCATGCCCAGTTTATTCACCCGAAGATCAAGTCGAAAGAAACCACGATTCGTCGCGTCGTCGTGTTGCCGGCGAAAGTAAACGTCGTCCGCGATAGCATGAAAGGCCCTGAAGGCATGGCTGCTGAGTCAGATGAGTTGAGCCTGCGCGTCGAAGCGATGGTTGCTGAAGTTTTGTCGAAAAAGAAAAACGTCGTGACGCTGCCGAAGCCTGCGGCGCCTGCCGAGGGTGATGCTCAACAGAACTACAACGTCGCTGACTTTCAAACGAAGTTTGACGATCTGTTACCCAAGATCATGAAGAAGCGCAGCGACGTTAAGAAAGCTCGCTTCTCGATGGGCGACGAAGTGCTCAACCTGAATTTGGACAAGAATGCAGACGCGATCATTTTCATTCGTGGTGCAGGAAAAAAACTGACGGGCGGCAAAACTGCTTTTAGATTGTTCGTTGGCGGCATGCCGGCTTTTCTGTCACTGCAGATCGGGATCGTGGATGCGCGAAACGGTGAAGTACTGGTGTACACCGATCCGATTCTCGTTGGGGATCCGACGACAGCGGTCGATCGGCTGCGGAAGGCACTGGAGAAGGGCTTCAAAAAAATCCCGGAAGTTAAGCTTTGAATATTCCCTTCAAACTCCTCAACAAGCTCCTGCTGGTAGCGGTCCTTCTTTGTTTGTTTCCCTCGGGATCGTTCGCTCAAAAAGCGGCGACCAAAACGCGCAAACCCGTTGGCGATGCTATCAGCCGCGCGTTTGCGACTAGAACAAGCGATGTACAGGGGGCAAGGTGATCAGCCTTCTGCCGGACGATCAGAAAGGTTCGCGACATCAACGATTCATCGTTAAGCTCGCGTCCGGACAGACACTCCTTATCGCACACAACATCGACATCGCCCCGCGCATCAGCGGACTCGCGGTCGGCGACAGCGTTCGCTTTTACGGTGAATATGTCTGGAACGAAAAGGGCGGAACGATTCATTGGACGCACCACGATCCGCGAGGCAGGCATGTCGCCGGATGGGTGGTGCACAATGGCAAGACGTATCAGTAATTGAGAATCTTTCAGCGATGGATTCTGCGGCTGCTCCCGCGATCGAGACCTGCCCTAATTGCAGTACTTCGCTGCTCGGAAGTAACTGTCACGAGTATGGCCAGAAGAAGATCGACGCGGATGAATATTCGCTGAAAAGATTCTTCGGGCGCTCATTCGACGACTTCACCGATCTCGAATCAAATAAGGTTCTTCGAACGCTCTCGGCGCTGATCGTGCGGCCCGGGGTGCATCGGCGGATTCGTGATTGCCTTCACGTTTGCGTAGACCTTCCCGGATTTTATAGATTCACTTGCCATCATCTCCGCCGCGGCGGTGTTAACCAGTAGAGCCACCTCGAAAAAACTCCGGAGGACCGACGATGCAAACGTTCCTACAGGACCTGAAATACGCGCTGCGTATGCTGAGAAAGAACCCGGCCTTTACCGCCGTTGCGATTCTGACACTGGCGGTGGGCATAGGCGCTAATTCCGCCATCTTCAGCGTTGTTAATTCGGTTCTGTTACGGCCGTTGCCTTACCGGCAACCGGGTCAGCTCGTGCGCGTCTACAGCGAGTTTCCCACGATGAAGCTCCAGAAGTTCTGGCTCTCGGCTCCCGAAATGCTCGACATTCAGCGCGAAGCCAAATCATGGGAATCGATCGGCGGCTGGGCGCCGGGGGGTCAAAACGTCGGGACTGAAAGCGAGCCACTTCGAGTCACTTCCGCCGCGATCACTCGCAGCTTGATCGATGTGCTGGGAGTGCAACCGCAACTCGGCCGCAACTTCACTGAAGAAGAAGATCGCAATGGTGGACCAAACGTCGCCATCATTTCGCATAGCCTTTGGCAAAAGGGTTTTGGCGGAGCAAGTGACATCATTGGTAAACAGATTCAGGTCAACGCTCAAACAACTACAGTTGTTGGCGTGATGCCCGCCAGTTTTGGGTTTCCTCCCGGGAGTAACGATCAGGTCGAGCTACTCGTGCCTTTTCAATTCGATCCTGCAAACCCGGGCGGCCGTGCTTCACACTTTCTTTCAGTGATCGGCAGGTTGAGACCAGGCGTGACTATCGAGCAAGCGCAAAGCGAGATGACGAGCTTGATGGCCGGCTGGCGAAGTGAAGGTCGCGCACAGCATTTACTCGGCCCGCCAAATCACCCGGTCGTTATGCTTGGTCTTCATGAAGACGTTGTCGGTGCTGCTCGCAAAGCCGTGTGGCTGCTGATGGCCGCGGTTGGTTTTGTTTTGCTCATCGCGTGTGTGAACGTTGCGAATCTCTTACTGGCGCGCGCGGAATCACGGCATCGTGAGTTTGCGGTTCGTCTCGCACTCGGAGCGGGTCTGAGACGTATGGTCCGGCAATTCGTCGCCGAGGGTTTTGTACTCGTTTTGATCGCTTCGATTCTCGGCGTGGCGCTCGCATACGCGGGGTTGCAGATCCTGTTACTGTTTGCACCTGACAGCGTGCCACGCACTGAAGAGATCGGCGTTGGTCTGCCTGTACTCGCGTTCACGATCGCAGTGGCGATCGTTGCTGTGTTTCTCTTTGGTCTCGCACCACTCGCGCAGATCAGTGAACGCAACCTGGCGAACTGGATTCGCAGTGCCGGGCAGCGTGCGATTCGCGGAGGAGGTCAAACGCTTCGCAAGAGTCTCGTAGTCACTGAGATTGCGCTCGCAGTGATCCTCGTCGTCGGCTCCGGGCTGATGATTCGCGCCTTTTGGAAGTTGCAGCAAGTCAACACGGGTTTCGATCCGGACGGGGTTGTCAGCTTCAGCCTGAATCTTCCGACAGTTAAATATGACAACCCCCAACGCCTCCAGTTTGTAAACTCGCTCGAGCAGAAACTCAGCAGTGTTCCGGGTGTGGCCTCCGTCTCCGTAGCAGGCGGACTGCCTCCACTACGCCGCATTAATGCTAACGACACCGAGATCGAAGGTTACCAGCCGACACCCGATAGTCCGGCGGAGAACGTCGACTACTGGAACGTCGTTGGTAAGGACTACTTCAAGACGATGAAGATCCGTTTGCTTGAGGGGCGCACGTTTGAGTCGCAGGATGAGAACCCGAAATCGATGCCGGTGGTGGTTGTCAACCAGGCACTCGCGAAAAGGTTTTGGACGGGAAGTCCGATTGGCCGTCGTGTGAATCCGGGGTTTCAAGAGCCCAAAGTCTGGTTCACGATCGTCGGCGTGGTCGACGACGCGAAGAACGCGGGTATGGATAAGCCCGCCGGTCCCGAACTCTACTTCGAGGCACGACAAGTGGCGGATCAGTTCCTGGGGTCGACCGTAAGTTTTGTTGTGCGCGGCTCAAATAATTCCGCGCCGTTGGAAGGTTCGATTCGCAATGCTGTTCGTGAATTGGATCCGAGCCTGCCGGTCTACAATCTATGGTCCATGAATGAACTGGTGTCGAAGTCGGTCGTCCAACCACGCTTCCTCGCGCTCTTGCTGGCGACGTTTTCCGGTATCGCACTGTTCCTGGCGGCAATTGGTATTTACGGCGTGATGGCTTATTCGGTGGCGCAGCGCACGCAAGAGATAGGAGTGCGAATGGCGCTGGGAGCGCGACCGCTTCACGTGTTGCGACTCATCCTCAAACAAAGCCTCGGCATGTTGGTCATCGGCACGGTGATCGGCTTGGCAGGCGCATTCGCATTGACGCGATTGATGCGTACTCTGCTTTTCGAAATCACGGCTACTGATCCGCTAACGTATGTCAGTGTAATTGGATTATTGACTGTCGTTGCCTTGTTGGCGTGCTATATTCCAGCGCGTCGCGCAGCGAAGGTCGATCCACTAATTGCACTGAGATACGAATAGATGAAAAGTCTCCTGCTGGTTTTGTTGCTGCTCGTGCCGCTCCCGCAGACGTTGGGCCAGGCGACGACGAGCCGGGAAGTCACCGCCTCGAAACGCGCCGGCGCTCTGCTGGCGAAGATGACACTGGAAGAGAAGATCGGCCAGCTTAACCAGATCTTCTTTTTCAGTCAGTTGATGAAGCCTGAGATGATGGAGCCCGGCATCCGCGAGGGCAACATCGGATCGCTACTCTTCGTCACCGATCCAGTCATCATTAATCGATTCCAGAAAGTTGCAGTCGAGCAATCGCGGTTAAAGATTCCGCTACTGTTTGGCTTTGACGTCATCCACGGCTTTCGCACAGTCTTTCCCGTTCCACTCGCGATGGCTTCCTCGTGGGATCCGGTGTTGGTTGAGCGTGCACAGACGATCGCGGCGCGTGAGGCACGCGCGGCCGGAGTCCGTTGGACCTTTGCGCCAATGGTCGACATCGCACGCGATCCACGATGGGGCCGTATCGTCGAGGGCGCGGGCGAAGATCCCTATCTCGGAGCAAAAATGTCCGCCGCGCAGGTACGTGGCTTTCAGGGATCGGACCCGTCTGGTCCGGGCCGTTTGCTTGCTTGCGTGAAGCACTTCGCAGGCTACGGCGCGGCCGACGGCGGTCGTGACTACGACTCTTCCTATCTCAGCGATGCCGAGCTCTACAACGTCTACTTTCCACCGTTCAAAGCTGCGGTCGATGCGGGCGTCGGGAGTGTGATGTCGGCTTACATGGATCTCAACGACGTGCCTGCGACGGGTAATACCTTTCTTCTACGAGAAGTCTTGCGTAAGCAGTGGGGTTTTACGGGATTTGTAGTGAGCGATGCAGATTCCGTCGGCAATCTGGTGACACACGGCTTCGCGGAGACCAGGGCTGACGCAGCAGTTCGTGCGCTCACGGCCGGCGTGGATATGGAGATGTCACTTCCGGGTAGCCAGGTCGGAACCGCGTACGCGAGCAGTCTCGCGACGCTTGTTAAGGATGGGCGAATCACGACTGCGCAGATCGATAGCGGAGTGCGCCGGATCCTGGAAGCAAAGTTCAGACTCGGGCTCTTTGACAATCCTTATGTTGACGAGTCGGCAGTGGCCTCACATCACAACAATCCGGAGCACCGCCAGCTCGCCCGTGTTGCCGCGCAGCGCTCGGCGGTGCTGTTGCGCAACGAAGGAAACTTTCTGCCACTCACCAAAGGTGACCCGAAGGTTTCGTCCATCGCTGTCGTTGGACCATTGGCAGACTCCAAACGCGACATGCGTGGTCCATGGACTTTGGCCGACGACAGGAGGACCGCCGTCAGCGTGGTCGAAGGTCTCCGCGAGAAGGTTGGACCAGGTGTGAAGGTCGACTACGCGCAGGGCGTTGATATTAGACGCGCGTATCCGTCTATTTTCGACCTGTTCGCCGGTCCGCGTCCGGCGGCTTGGTCCGACGCGCAGAAGCGTGAAGAGTTCGAGAAGGCAGTGGCGCTCGCACGCTCGTCAGATTTAGTGGTGCTGGTCCTGGGTCAGCACGAAGAAATGAGCGGTGAGGCGGCGTCGCATTCCACGATCGATCTGCCCGGCCGTCAACGTGAATTGCTCGAAGCAGTGTCGGCGTTGGGAAAGCCAACAGTGCTGGTGCTGATCAATGGGCGGCCACTGGATATCTCGTGGGCGGTGAATCGTCTGCCCGCGATCCTCGAAGCGTGGCATCCCGGCAGTGAGGGTGGCAACGCGATCGCTGATCTGATTTACGGCGATGCAACGCCCGGCGGCAAGCTACCGGTGACAT